>Ga0075428_100001192_pt1 | contig 27810 bp, 29 predicted proteins | sample RhiMetdeltSRZDD2_FD_75291 | JGI IMG/M metagenome (GOLD analysis project Ga0075428, IMG submission 75291) | Populus rhizosphere microbial communities from Tennessee, USA - Rhizosphere MetaG P. deltoides SRZDD2 | ecosystem: Host-associated > Plants > Roots > Rhizosphere > Soil | place: USA... | reverse complement strand
GCTCGACGTCGTCGCCTACGAGCCGCTCCGCGAGCTGTTCGAGAAGGGGCAGCCGGGGACGGTCGAGCTGGCGCTGATCGGCGGGCGGACGGCCCAGGTGGACCTGGTCCCGGTGACCACGGGCTTCGGCGAGCCCGTCGGACTCACCGCCATCGTGCGTGACGTCACGGCTGCGCAAGACGCTCGAGGAGATGAAAACGACTTCGTCAACACGGTGTCGCACGATCTCAAGAATCTCATCGCGGTCATCGAGGGGATGGCGACCTTGATCCATCGCGAGCTGCCCGAGACCGGGCGCCAGCGCGAGCGCTGCGAGACGATCCTCGACACCACGCGCTTCATGGCCGAGCTGTTCACCGACCTGCTCGATCTGGGAAAGATCGAGGCCGGATTCGATCCCTGCGTGGAGCCGCTGGACGTGATCCCGGCCGTGCAGGAGACGGTGAAGCAGCTGGCCCTGCAGGCCGAGGACAAGCGGATCGCCGTCGCGCTGCAGCTGCCCGACGAGGTGTTCGTGATGGCCACGCCGGGCCGGCTCAAGCAGGCGCTGCTGAACCTCATCTCCAATGCGATCAAGTACACGCCGGAAGACGGGCACGTGAGCGTCACCGTGAGCACCGCGACCACCGCCGGCGGCGCCGAGATCGTCCTCATCCGCGTGAAGGACACCGGCTTCGGCATCCCGGCCAAGGACCTGCCGCACGTCTTCGACAAGTTCTTCCGCGTGAGGAACACGCTCACCGAGCACGTGGCCGGCACCGGTCTGGGCTCGCCTTCACCAAGAGCATCGTGGAGGCGTACGCCGGGCGCATCCGCGCCGAGAGCGCGGAGGGCGCCGGCAGCACCTTCACCATCGAGCTGCCCCGCTGCGGCGCCTACGACTCTCCGCCCGCCGACACGACCCAGCGCAACGACCCGCCCGGCCTCAACGCATTGAACGGATAGCACGTCAGCAGCACCAGTCGCGCCGCGCCCGGCGCCCGGTCGATGACCGCCGTGCGCGCATCGACCACCTCCGTGCCGTGAACGCGAAAATGCGCGGGCGGCCGACCGGGAACCTCGAGCACGAGCTCGTCGCCCGGCCGCACGCGCTCGAGGAAGCGGAAGTGCGTGTCGCGGTGGCCGCTGATGATCGTCGTGCCCGCCACGCCCGGCCGCGCGCTGTCCGGCGCCAGCCCAGGCCCGAACGCCAGCGTGCGGCCGCTGCTATCGGCCAGCACGATGAGATCTTCGCCGTGGGCGGGCGCCCGCAGCCGCGCGACCGGCCAGGTGTCCGCCCACGGCCACGGCTTCACGTCCGACTCGCCGGCCTGGGTCCGAGCCCACGCCTGCTGCAACAGGTGCTGCGCCAGCTCCGCCTTGAAATAGATCCACGCGCCCTCGCCGACCTGCCATGCGCCGACGCCGGCCAGCAGCACCACCACGAACACGGCGCGGGCTCTAGTACTCACGCCGACGCCGCCTCACCACCACGAGCACGGGCGTGCCGCGCCGACAGAGGCTGACCACGACCGCAGCGAGCAGCGCCGTGAGGCCGAGCACGAGGTGGAGCGCGCCGGGAGTCGCGCCCTGTCCAGCGCCGAGCACGGTGGCGTAGTCCCAGCCCTGCGGCAGGTTGGTCTCGAGCGCGTGGCTCGTCAGTGACGCGTCGGGGGGACGCGCGGGCGTCACATCCACCGCCACCAGGCTTGTGTAGCGACTGACCAGGTGATGCTTGAGCGCGATCTCGATCACCGCCGGACGCACGCGGTCGTCGGCGCCATCCACCGATCGCTGATCGAGCAGCGCCGCGATCTTCCAACGCGCCCAGTGGGTCGAGAGCCCCGCGCCCTCCACCGCCGCGTGGATCGGCACCTCGCGGGCCCACGCGGTCGATCCCGTGCGGCCGCGCACGACCACGTGCGCGGGCAGCGTGCGCGCCCGGAGCGCGACGACCACCGGCTCGCCCTGGTAGAGATCCGGGATGGGCACAGGCAGCAGCTCGGCGTCGGCGGCGCCGGCCAGCTCCAGCGTGATATCGGCCACCGCCGGGGCTTCGACCTTGCGGAACAACGCGACCATCTTTTCCTGCACCTCGGCCGGGCTGCCGATGTAGGTGAACGTCCCTCGCCCTAGGCGCGCCGCCTCGCGCATGAAGTGGCTGTTCGGCGCCGAGCCGATGCCGATCGTGAACAGGCGGCGATCGCCGAGTCGCTCGCGGATCGCCTCGAACAGCCGTGACTCGTTGCCGACCGCGCCGTCGGTCAGGAAGATCACCTGTCGGAGCCGGCCGGCGCCCTCCGTCGGCTCGAGCGCGCGCTCGAGCGCCGGGAGCATCTCGGTGCCGCCGTCCGCACGGATCGCCCCGACGTACCGCTCGGCCGCTCGCACATTCGCCGTGCTCGCCGGCTGCGGCGCGGCGAAGAGACTGTCGGTGCGGTGGTTGAAGCGAATGACGTTGAAGGTGTCGGCCGACGTGAGCCGGTGCAGGGCCAGGATCAACGCCGCCTTGGCCTGATCGATCGAGACTCCGCCCATCGAGCCCGAGTGGTCGAGCACGAAGGTCACCTCGCGCGGCACCCGCGCTCGCGGGGCCGAGGCGGCCGGGGGCATCACCATCAGGAGGGCGTACATGAACTCGCCCGTCGGCTCGACCAGCAGTGCGGCCGTCGGCGCCGCGCCCGCGACGGGACGCCAGACCAGCTCGAAATCACGGTCGGCCGCCACGATCTGCTCGGCCAGGGTGATCTCGTGCCGGTCGCCGCCGAGCGGCACCGTGTGGATTGGGTGATACGAAGATTCCACGGCGGCCAGCGGCAAGCCGGGATCGAGCTCGACGCGCAGTCGGATCGGATTGATCGGACCCTCGTCCGGCGGCCGCACGGGTGGCGAGATTCGAGACGCGTCGGGAACCTGGTCCGTATCCGGCGCCAGGCCGGGGCCGTCGGCAGCGGCGACCGGCTCACCGGGCAGGTAGCGCGGGCCGACCACCATCGGGAAGCGCAGGCGAAACTCGCCGGCGTCGTAGTGGACGGTCTGCTGGTACTCGATCTCGATCGTGATCGCCGCGCCGGGCGGGATGTTCGCGACCGAGGTCGTGAACACGTTGGGCCGCTCCTGCTCGACCAGGCTCGCGCGCTGGCCCTGCTGGCGCGCCTGGGTGTAGGCGGCCTTGGCCGCTTCGCGCTCGCGGATCATCCCCTCGATGATCCGATCCCCCACGCGCATCCGGAGATGATCGACCGCCGCGTCGTCCGGCAACGGAAACACGTAGACGCCCTCCGCCCACTCGGCCGCCGGGTTGGTGAATTCCTGATGGACCCTGGCGCGCGCGATCATGCCCGTCACCCGGATCTCCACATCGGTAGCGAGCACGGGCGCGGCGACCTGCCCCTGCCCCGTCTTCCAGAACAGCGTGCCTTCGGTGACCCGGCGCGGACTGACGGCCGCCGGGTCGGCCGCACTGGCCGCCGCCGGCGGGAAACCCGCCGGCGGCAACTGCAGCAGCGCGAGAAGCATCACGAGGCGGGCAAGGGTCATGGCCTTCCGCTTTCCGTCGTCGCAGCCGAGGGCGTCTCGAGCACATCGCCCACGGCGATCCGAGGCCGGAGCGGGGCCGCCGCGGCGCGCACCATCTTGCGGATCTCCAGGTGGACGCGACGGTTCAGTTGCTGGCACTCACGGGAGGGGTCGTCGCAGAGCGCACCCTCCTTGCCGATCGTCACGATCTTGATCGAGGTCTCCGGCACCCCCAGCTCGACCAGAAACTGCTTGACCGTCTCGGCCCGGCGCTGGGCCAGCAGACGGTTGTACTCGACCGGTCCCTGGATGTCGGCGTAGCCCTGGATCAACACCGCCCACGTGCTGGTCCGCTCCATCTCCGCCGCCTTGTCCTGAAGCAACCGCGTGGCGTCGGCCCGGAGCCGGGTGCTCTTGAAGTCGAAGTAGATGTCGGTGTGGACGGCCTCCGACTCGGGCAGCGCCGGCGCCGGGGCGACGACGCGCGCCCGGGCGGGCGCCTCGGCCGGAACGCTCGTGGTGGCGGCGGGCTGGTTCGAGGCCTCGGCGTTGCGGGAACGGACCCAGTAGGTGGCCACCATCCCGATGGCGACGACGGCCAGGACAGCGACGAGGAACGCGATCTCTCTGCCACTGCTCCCGAGCTCTTTACCGCTGTTTCCGGTCGGCTGCGGCTGCGTGCTGGTCATGGCTTCACTCCTCCTGGAGGCCGTCGGCAACGCAACGGCCGAGCCACGGCGTGAAGCGATTGGATTCAGATACTTGGCGGCGGCGGCATGCGGGGATCACCCCGCGTCCCCGCATCGGCCCCGCGCGGGGAGGGACCCGAGACCGGCTACTGGGAGAAGGTCTCTCTGACCAGAGCTTCGAGAGAGCGGAAGTGCCGCTCGGGCAGATTCTTGAAGCGGCGCCGGCATGCGGCGATGGCGGCGTCGGCCGAGTCGAATCCGGCGACCGATCGGAGCAGGTGCTCGTGGTACTCGCCGAGCTTCATCTCCACGGTGCGGGCAAGCGCCGGGTCACCGGCCAGCGCCAGGGCCGCCCGACCCCGATCGCCTCCGGCCTCGACGAGGGCACGGAAGCCCAGCCCCTTGAGCCGCTGGGTGACCGTGCTCCGGTCCCAGCCCAGCGCCCCGGCGGTGGCCTGCATGTCGAAGCCGTGACGGCGAAGCGAGTCGAGCACCGCCGCGTCACCGGCCGGCTCGCTCGGCGGCTGGGCCGGCGTGTCCAGCCGGAGATCGGCCGCGGTCAACACGTCGCGGTCGGCCAGCGCCACCGCGCGCCGCAGACAGTTCTGCAGCTCACGGACATTGCCGGGCCAGTCGTGGCCCTCCAGGGCGAGCAGCGCGGCCTCCGACAGGGTCGCGCGCCGCCCGGTCTCGGCCACGGCCTCCTCCACGAACCGCTCGGCCAGCGGCCCCACGTCCCGCTTCCGCTCACGCAGCGGCGGCAGTCTCAGAACAACTCCCTTGAGGCGGAAGTAGAGGTCCTCGCGGAACCAGCCTTCGGCCACGCCGCGCGCGAGGTCCCGGTTGCTGGCGGCCACCACGCGGGCGTCCACGGCGGTCGTCTGCGTGGCGCCCACCCGCTGGAGCGTGCGCTCCTGGAGCACGCGCAGGAGCTTGCCCTGGTGCTCGGCGCGGGCCTCGCCGATCTCGTCGAGAAAGATGGTTCCGCCGGCGGCCTGCTCGAAGTAGCCGCGGCGATCGGCCTGAGCACCGGTGAAGCTGCCCTTCACGTGGCCGAACATCTCGCTCTCGAACAGATCGAGTGGGATGGCCGCCATGTTGACCGCCACGAACGGCGCCGCCGCCCGCGGGCTCAGCCGGTGCGCGGCGCGGGCGAACAGCTCCTTGCCCGTGCCCGGCTCACCCGACAGCAAGATCGGCAACGTCGTGCGCGCCACGCGCTCCAGGTCGCGGAACAGGGCGAGCACGGCGGGCTCGCGCGAGACGATGCCGACCTCGGCGCACCGCCGGCGCAGACGCTCTTGCTCCCCGCCGTCGGGGACGCCGGTTCGCCGGTCGGCGGCGCGCAGCTCGCGTTCGAGCGCCTGCAGCTTCAGACGCGTCTGCTCTTCCTGAGCGGTGGCGGCCGCGAGCTGGCCCCGCAGCGCCTCGGCGGCCTGGAGCAATCCCCGCTCCGCGCCGGTCGAGCGCGCGACGGCGGCGCGCGCCGCCTCCAGATCCTCCTCCAGGCTCTCCACGGCGGACTCCTGCCGCACCAGGTGCTCCCGGATGCCGGCCATATCGCCCTCGAGCCGGCGCAGGCGCCGGGCGGCATCCACTTGATTCCACCCCAGCGCGGCGACGCCTCCGAGCACGAGCGCTGCGAACGGCTGGATGATCGGCAGCGCGAGACCGAACAGCACCGGCGCCGCCGACACAAAACCAAAGACGATCACCACCAGCAGCGCGAGGCCCGCCAGCGCGAGGCCGATGCCGGACGCCAGGCCGAGCCACGCCGCGGCCATCGCAATGACCAGCGTTCCGCCCAGCGTCACCGCCCGCGGCGTCTCGCGCAGCCACGCGCCGGTCAACGCGGCATTGAGCACCTCTGCCTGGATGCCGACATCGGACAGCGGCCCGATCGGCGTGCGCCGTACCACCGCCGGCGGATCGGTCATCAGCAGCACGCGCTTGCCCTCGACCAGCCGCTGCAGCCGCCCTCCGCCGCCGGCCTCGATCGCCGCCCACACCTCGCTCACCGGCACGACCGGCAGATCGGGAGCCCAGCGGAGCCACACGCGCCCCGCACGATCGGCCGGAATCGACCTGGCGCCCTCTCCCGCCAGAGTCAGGCCCAGCGCCGGCACGTCGCGATCGGCCGATCTGACGCTCTGCGGAACGCGGCGCACGATACCGTCCGGCTCCGCGGGGGCCACCGTGTGACCGACGGCCGGCGCGCTCGCGCCGTGGGCGGGCGCCGAGGCTCCAGGCTCGGCGATGAAAACGACGTTGCCGACGCCGGCGACCGCCTGCGCCAGCAGCGCGTCGCTCGCCGCCCCTCCGCGGCCGGGGACGCTCGGGCGCCCCAGCACCACATCGACCCCGATCGACACGGCGCCGCCCTGGGCGATCGCCGTCACGAGCCGCGCCAGCACCGCTCGATCCCACGGCCCGACTCCAAAGCGCTGCTCGCTGAGCGCATCCCGCGCCACGACGACGACCGCCGGACTCACGGGAGCCAGCGCCGGCACCCAGGCATCCCGCACCGAGGAATCGATACCGGCCACGTGCGCGCTCGTCGCCCACACCGCGGCGACCGTCACGATCGTCGTGGCCAGCCCGATCACCACCGCCATCAGCCCCCGCCCCCGCCGACGCACGCGCATCTAGCGGAGGGGCGGCCGGCGGCCTTCGGCCGCGGCGTTCTGCAAATAGGCGAGGATTCGCGGATCGCGCGGCGGCAGTGCGCCACTCACGCCGTTTTCGTAGAGGGTTTCGAGCAGACGCTGGGCCGGCTCGCTGAGCGCGGCGGCTTCGTGAATCAAGACAACGACTGCTTCGTTCACCCGCCCCTGGTCGAGCAAGGCCCCGCCGACGGTGTCGCCCCGGGCCAGGTCGGGAAACTCCTTCCAGAGCGAGGCGCGGTAGTCCTGAAACGCCAGCGTTGCCGTCTGGCGCTCCGCCGGGCCCCGGCGGCCGCGTCCGAGCGCGGCCAGCCGCCACTGAGTCAACGCCTCCTCCGCCTGGGGCACACCCTGATCGGTCGCCTTGAACCACCAGGCGACGGCCGCGCCGACATCGCGCGGAATACCGAGTCCGGTGGCGAAGGCGACGCCGACGAAGTACTGGGCGCGGCCGTGGCCCGCCTGCGCGGCGGCGAGGAACTCGGGGGTGGCCTCGGGCGCTCGCTGGGAGAGTGTGAGGAGCAGGCCCAGGTGGTAGTGGGCGTCGGGCTGCTGCGGATCGACGGCGAGGACCCGCCGATACTCGTCGATCGCGGCGCTCACCTCGCCCTGGGCGTACCGCACGACGCCGAGCGAGAAGCGAGCATCGGCACGATCCGGCTGGCGGCCCACCACCGCGTCGAGCTCGGCACGAGCCGCCGGCCACTCCTGACGGGAAATGTAGACGCGGGCCAGCGCCAGGCGCGCGGCGGCAGAATCCGGCTGGCGCCTCAGGGCCGCCCGCAGCTCCTCGACCGCGCCGTCGAGGTCACCCAGCTCCCAGAGCGCCACCCCCAGGCTGACGCGCGCGTCGATGAGCTCCTCGTCCAGCCGAAGGGCTTCACGCAGCGCGGTCGCGGCGGCGACCAGGTCCCGTTGGGCAAGCAGGGCGCGGCCGCGCTCGAGCGCGGCCTGCCCCTGGCTCGCGCGGGGCGTAGGTGGGGCGGACGCCGGTGCAGGGGCAGGCGTGGTCGCGACCGGGCCGACAGGCGCGGGAGTCGCGCAGGCGACGAGCGCAACCACCGCCAGACAGAGCAGACAACGCGCCATTCACTCTAATCTACATGGGGGCCCCGAGATGGCCCCCAAACCCCCCGGCGCTCGTCACGCCCCGGGGGACCCGGGGCGCTCCTCGGTTTTGCGTGCATTGCGGGCCACCGCTCCATGGTCCTCCAGCCCCCGGCGCCCGTCACGCCCCGGGGGACCCGGGCGCTCCTCGGTTTTGCGTGCATTGCGGGCCACCGCGCAATCCTCGGCCGAACGAGACTTCCCGCGTGGCAAGGTGCCGAGGGCGCCTTGCGGTACCATGCGGGCATGCTGACTCGACGACGACTGCTCACCGGCTTGGGCGTGACCGCGCTGGCGTTTGCGGGGCTCGCGCGCGGCGCGGCGGCCGACTCCGCCACGGCGATCACGGTCTACAAGAATCCGACCTGAGGTTGCTGTGCGGCGTGGGTGGATCACCTGCGCACGAACGGGTTCACGGTGCGGGGCGAGGACATGGCCGATCTGGCGCCGATCAAGACGCGTCACGGCGTGCCGCGTGAGCTGCAATCCTGCCATACCGCGGTGATCGGCAGCTATGTGATCGAAGGACACGTGCCCGCGGCCAGCATCAAGAAGCTGCTGAAAGAGAACCCGCAGATCGTGGGTCTCGCGGTGCCCGGCATGCCGGCGGGCTCGCCGGGAATGGACGCGCCCGGCCAGCCTGCCGAGCGCTACCAGGTCATTGCGTTCGATCGGAGTGGTCGGACGAGCGTGTACTCGAGCCACTGACGGCGGCGCGCGCCGCCGCGATCTCCTGCGGCAGCGCGTCGGCGCCGGGGAACTCCCGCTCGGCGTGACGGTACCAGTAGCGCGCGTTGTCGAGGTCGCCCTCGATGGTGTGCACGATGCCGTGCAGCCACGCCGCCAGCGTGGACTTGTCCTTCTGGACGATCTCGTGGGCGGCCTTCCAGTCGCGGGCCACCAGCAACTCGATCGCGCGCTCCAGGCCCTCATTCGCCATGTGCGTGTCCCCCGGCGTCCCGCTCACTGACCGACGGCGGTGCGAATGCTGTTGAGATGCTCGTCGATGTGGCCGCACATCAGGCCACCCGCGAGATCGCCCGCCGACATTGGCGGCATACCCTGCAGCACCACGCCCTTGTTGTCGAGCTCCGCGTCGCTGAGCCCGCGCACGATGGCGGCGGCCTCCGCCGCATTCTTCTTGTGCAGCGCGATGGTCTCGGCCTTCGTGCAGTTGGCGAACTCCTGCGCGTGCTTGGCATTGCCGGCGTGGATCATGTCCATGGTGATGGCCGGACCCTGGCCGGCGCGCAGCATCTTCACCACGCCGGACAGGCCGGCGTGCGAGCTGGCGATGTGGTGCGCGGTGACGCCCACCGACCAGTCCCCTGCCGTCTTCTTCTTCCAGTCGGCGTCGCTCAGCTTCTCGAACACCGCGGTGGCTTCGGCCGCCTTCGCCTCGAACTTCTTGGCCAGCGTTTCGCTTCGACCTGCCATGACATCCTCCTTGCGTTGCCGTGGACTGCTCTGCACTGCGTGACCGGAACTCCGATGATACGCTGCACCCTGCCGCTCGTCAGCCGAATCGGCTATAGTCCAAACTCTCGATGGACTTCGCCTTCACCGCCGACGAGCGCGCCTTCGCGGAGGACGTGCGGCGCTTCCTCCGCGCGCATCCGCTGGAGAGCTTTCCCCTCGAGGGCATGGACGCCGGCTACGGCTCCGGCGCGCATTCGCGCGCGTTCATGCGCGCGCTCGGCGCGCAGGGCTGGCTCAGCATGGGTTGGCCCGCGATGTACGGCGGGCAGGAGCGCCCGCTGTTCTTCAAGCTCGTGCTCCTGGAAGAACTGGCTCTCGCCGGCGCGCCGTTCGGGCCGCTGGCCGGCTGCTGGCAGACCGCGGATGCCATCATCGCCTACGGCAGCGAGCGCCTGCGGCGCGAGGTCCTGCCGGCGGTGGCGCGCGGCGACGGAACGTTCTGGCAGGGCTACAGCGAGCCCGGCGCCGGCTCCGACCTGCTGGGATTGAAGACGCAGGCGCGGCGCGACGGCGACGATTACGTGATCCGCGGCCACAAGATCTGGTCGAGCCACGCCGGCATCGCCACCTACGGGCTTGTCTTCGCGCGGACCAGCCAGGAAGCGCGGCGCAGCCGCGGCTTCAGCATGTTCGTGGTACCCAACGGCACGCCCGGCATGGACATCCGTCCTATCCGAAGCCTCACCGGCGAGGTCTATCACTACGAAACCTTCCTCGACGACGTGCGGGTGCCGGCCGACATGCGCTTGGGCCCGGAGGGCGAGGGATTCATCGCGCTGCTCAACGGTCTCGACTCCGACCGGTTCTGGGGACGCTTCTACAAGGCGCCGGCCCTGGAACGCACGCTGCGCCAGCTGGTCGAGTACGCCAATACCACGCGGGTGCGCGGCGTCCCGCTGGCGCGCGACCCGTCCGTCCGCCGCCGCCTGGCCGACGCGGCCGTGGATCTGGCCGCTCTGCGCGCGCTCTTCTACCGCGCTGCGTGTCTCATGCGCGACGAGGCGACCATCACCTACGAGACCGCGGTGGCCAAGGTAATGGCGGATGAAACCGGCCAGAAAATCGCGCAGCTCGGCATGGACCTGCTGGGGCCGTGGGGACCGCTGCGCGAGGGCTCGCGCGGGGCGAAGCTCGGCGGGCAGATCTCGCACAGCTACCTGACGAGCCTCGGTCACACGATCGCCGGCGGCACCGCCGAGGTGCTGCGGACTACCATCGCGGTGCGCGGACTCGGCCTGCCGGCGGAGCCGAAGGCCGACGCTCGAAACCGAGGCTGATCGATGGACTTCCGCCCCTCGGCCCCTCAGCAGCTGCTCGCTTCCACGGCGCGCGAGTTCCTTCGACGCCACGCGCCGCCGGAGCGCGTGCAGGAATGGACGCTCGACGCGCACGGCCTGCCCGACACACTGTGGCGTCGCATGGCCGAGCTCGGCTGGCCGGGACTGCTCGTGGCGCCGGAGCACGGCGGCAGCGGCGGCTCGCTGCTCGACGTGGTCTTGCTGGTCGAGGAGATGGGCTACGCGTGCCTGCCCGGTCCCTTCATTGCCAGTGCCGTCGTCGCCACGTCGTTGCTGGCCGAGGCCGGAAGCGCGGACCAGCAGAAGCGAATGCTGCCCGAGCTGGCCACCGGCGAGCGCATCGCCACGCTGGCGCTGGTGGAGGAGAGCGGCTCGAGCGATCCCGCAGACGTCGCGCTGGCGTGCTCCGTGCCCGGACGACTGACCGGCCGCAAGCTGTTCGTCAAGGACGCCCACGTCGCCGAGCATCTGATCGTCGCCGTCCGCGAGGGCGATGGTCTGAGCCTCCTCGTGCTGCCCACGGACCGGCGCGGGATCAGCCGGCTGCCGCTCGAGGCGATCAGCGGCGAGAAGCTCTCCGAGGTGGTGTTCGACGGCGTGGAGGTCGCGGCCGGCGATCGGCTGGGTGCCGCGGAGGTCGGCGCCGCGGCGCTGGCGCCGGCCCTCGCCGCCGGCACGCTGGCGCGGACGGCGGAGATGGTGGGCGGCGCCCAGCGCATTCTCGATCTGGTCGTCGAGCACGCGCGGACACGCGTGCAGGGCGGGCGGCCGATCGGCGGCTACCAGGCCATCCAGCACGCGTGCGCCGACCTCGTGCGCGACGTCGACACCGCGCGCGGGCTCCTCTATCTCGCGGCGTGGAAGGCGGCCGAGGGACAGCCGGCCGAGAGCGACATCGCCATTGCCAAGGCGCACGCGGGGGAGGCGTGCCCGGCGGTCGCCCGTCGGGGACATCAGATCTTCGGCGCGATCAGCTACTGCGAGGAGCATCCGCTCCACCTGTTCCACAAGCGGATCCAGGCCGCCGCGCTCGATTTCGGCGACGCGCAGCACCATCTCGAGACCGTCGCGAGATCCATCGGCCTCGTCTAGCGCTCGACCAGCACCATCGGCCTCAGACCAGGACCATCTGCGTCTGGATGGTCAACGAGAGAAGACGCCCCCCCTCGTCGGTGACGCGCGTCTGCCAGACCATCGTCCGCTTGCCGCGGTGCAGCGGCGTGGACTCCGCGCGCACCGTGCCGGCGCGGCCGGCGGCGAAGAAGTTGGTCTTCGACTCGAGCGTCGTCGTGCTGGCCCCCGGCGGCAGGTTCAGCACGGTGGCCACGGCGCCGATCGTGTCGGCGAACGCCATCAGCGTGCCGCCGTGCAGACTCCCGCCGATGGTCGTCAGCTCTTCGCGATAGGTTAGCTCGGCGACCACGCGCTCCGGCGTCGTCTCGACGAAGCGGACGCCCAGCAGGTCAGACAGCGTCCCCTTGAGTCGCTCGTCGATGGCCTTGGGATCGATATCCATCGGGCTCACCCCCCTGGCGGATCATGCCGTCACGGGCGCTTCGGGGCAATGACTTCGGAGGTAGTGTCAGCCCTTCCCCCGCCGGTGTAGAGTCCCAACCATGGCGCAGATTCCCGTCACCACCGACTCGGGTTTCGGTCGGCTGCTCCGCCAGTGGCGATCGCAACGCGGCATGAGCCAGCTGACGCTCGCGGTCGAGGCCGGCGTCTCCTCGCGCCACCTGAGCTTCGTCGAGACCGGGCGGGCGCAGGCCAGCCGCGAGATGGTGCTGCTGCTGGCCCGCGTGCTCGACGTACCACTGCGCGACCGCAACGACCTGCTCGTCGCCGCCGGCTACGCGCCCATCTATCGCGCGACCGCACTGGACGCGCCGGCCCTGGGCCAGGTGCGGCGCGCGCTCGACTTCATCCTGCGCCAGCAGGAGCCCTACCCCGCCATCGTGCTCGATCGGCACTGGAACATCCTGCTGGCCAACGCCGCCACCGGACGGCTGGTGGAGACGCTCCTCGAGCCCTCGGTGGTCGGCGAGCTGGGCGGCAACGCCATGCGGCTCATGTTCCATCCGCGCGGCTTTCGGCCCCACATCGTCAACTGGGAGCCGACGGCGGCGGCGCTGATCCAGTGGCTGCACCGCGACGCGCTGAGCGGCTTCGCCGATCCCGAGACGCGACGGCTGCTGGACGAGATGCTGTCCTACCCCGGGGTGCCGGCGCGGTGGCGCACGCTCGATCTCGACGTCTCCACCGCGCCGTTCCTGCCGATCGAGTTCCGCAAGGGCGACCTGACGCTCCGCTACTTCACGGCGCTCACGAGCCTCGGGACGCCGCACGACATCACGCTGCAGGAGCTGCGCATCGAATCGTACTTTCCGGCCGACGAGGCGACCGAGCAGGCGACGCCGCGGTAGAATGCGCCATGCCACGGATCAACGAGTCCTACCTCAACCTCCGGTCGAGCTACCTCTTCGCAGAGATCCGGCGCCGCCAGGAGGCCTTCGCGGTTGCGCACCCCGACGTCCGGGTGATCGACCTCGGCGTGGGCGACGTCACCCGGCCGCTGCCGCCCGCGGTGATCGGCGCCATTCACGAGGCCGCCGAGGAGATGGCGCGCCCCGAGAGCTTTCGGGGCTACGGTCCCTACGTCGGCTACGAGTTCCTGCGCTCGGCGATCGCGGCCCACGACTTCGCGCCCCGTGGCGTCACGCTGGCCCCCGACGAGATCTTCGTCAGCGATGGCGGCAAGAGCGACAGCGCGAATCTCCAGGAGATCTTCGCCGGCGACTGCGTCGTGGCCTTGATGGATCCGGTCTATCCCGTCTACGCCGACAGCAACGTCGTGGCCGGGCGCTCGGGCAAGGCCGACGCCGACGGCCGCTACGCCGGCATGGTCTATCTGTCCTGCACGGCGGAGAACAACTTTCAGCCCGCCCTGCCCGATCGTCGCGCCGATCTCGTCTATCTCTGCTATCCCAACAATCCCACCGGCGCGGTGGCGACGCGGGAGACGCTGGGGCGCTGGGTCGCGTGGGCGCGGGCCAACGACGCGGTGATCTTCTACGACGCCGCCTACGAGGCGTACATCCGCGACCCCGACGTGCCGCACACGATCTACGAGGTCGAGGGCGCGCGCGAGGTGGCCATCGAGTGCCGGAGCTTCTCCAAGAGCGCCGGGTTCACCGGCCTGCGCCTGGCCTACACGGTCGTGCCCAAGGAGATGCGCGGCCGCAGCGCCGATGGGGCGATGCAGAGCGTGAACCAGCTGTGGACGCGCCGCACGACGATCAAGTCCAACGGCGCGCCGTACATTGTCCAGAAGGCGGCGGCGGCCACCTACACGCCGGATGGCCAGAAGCAGGTCCGGGCGCTGGTGGATTTCTACATGGAGAACGCGCGGACGATCGCCACCGGGCTGGCCGAGGCCGGCTTCACCGTGTACGGCGGCCGCAATGCCCCCTACATCTGGATCCGCATCCCCGCGGGTATTTCATCCTGGGATTTCTTCGACCGGATGCTGGCCGAGGCGAACGTGGTCGGGGCGCCGGGGGGCGGCTTCGGTCCCAGCGGCGAGGGCTACTTCCGACTCACCGCCTTCGGCTCGCGCGAGAAGACGGAAGAAGCGGTGGCGCGTATCAAGAGCTGCCGCCGGTGAACGCGCTGACGGTGACGCTGCGCCCGGCCGCCAGGGCGATCCCCACGGTCACCGCCGCCATGCCAGCCAGCTGCAAGGGAATCGGGATCTCGCCGAGCACCGGGACGCCGAGCACGCCGCCGATGACCGGGATGAGGGGCATGAAGAACGAGGCGGACGCCGCGCCGAGGGCGCGAATGGCCCGGCTGTAGAGCAGGAGCGCCACCAGCGCGACGCCGACCCCCTGGTAGAGGGCCTGGAAGATGACCTCGCCGCGCGGCGCCGCCATCAGCCGCGAGCCTCCATCCAGCGCCCAGTAGATCGGTAAGTACGGCAGGGCCAGCACCCACACCATGACGATGGCTCGCGAGGGACGGACCTGCCAGCGCCGGACCACGACCGTGTAGATCGCCCACAGCACGGCCGCGCTGAGGAACAGGACGTCGCCCTCCCACGTCGTGTCGCCAGCCGGGCCGGTGATCCCCGGCCAGCTCACCAGCACCAGCCCGACCAGGATCAGGCCGAGCCCGACGATCGCCAGCGGCGCCGTCTCTTCCCCTAGCCACACCCAGGCGAACAACGCGGCGAACAGCGGGGTGGCGCCCGGAATGATGACCGCGCCATGGGCCGCCGGCGCCACCGCCAGGCCCGAGTACAGGATGAGCGTGTAGGGCGCGCCCGCGGTGATCGCGAGCACCAGCGACCGGCGCCACCCGATGCCCCCCGCGCTCCGCAGCCCCCGACGGATCAGGAAGGGCAGGCTCAGCAGCCCGGCGACGCCGAAGCGGAGGGCGGCCAGATCCCACGGCGACAGCGTCTGCTGCAGGCTGAACCGCGAGACCACGAACTGGCCGCCGTAGAGGAACATGGCGAGGATGCCGGCGGCCACGGCGAGGAGCAGGCGGGCTTTCGAAACGGATGCCGTGGAAGTCGGATGCATGCGCGCGACCGAGAGTGTAATATTCCCTAGGATGAAGCTGCGCAAAGGATTCCGGCAACTGGTGGACGAGGCCAAGGCCCGCATCACAACGATCGGGCTGCCGGAGGCACGGGAACGACTGGGGCGGGACGACGTCGTCTTTGTCGATCTTCGCGACATCCGTGAGCTGGAGCGCGAGGGCATGATCCCGGGGGCCTTCCACTGCCCGCGCGGCATGCTCGAGTTCTGGATCGATCCCGACAGCCCCTACCACAAGGACGTCTTCTCCTCCGGCAAGCAGTTCGTCTTCTACTGCAACGGCGCGTGGCGCTCGGCGCTGGCCACCGACGTGGCCAAGCAGATGGGCCTGGAGCCCGTCTTCGAGATGGACGGTGGCTTCACCGCCTGGAAGAACGCCGGGTATCCGGTGGCCGACCGGGCGAAGAAGACGCCCGCCTGATGGCGCGTCGCCGAAACTACGGCTTCGAGCGCAAGCAGCGAGAGGCCGCCCGGGTGTCGCGCCTGGAGGCCAAGAAGGCCCGCAAGACCGAGCGCGATGAGACCGGCCAGTCCGGGCCGGAGATGGGCGACGCCCAGGAGACGACGGCACCGCCGGCCGGGCAGTGGGAGTGGTTCTCCCCGAGCCGAGGCCGCGTGGTCATCACCGACGAGGGCCAGCGGCCGCAGGAAGCACCCGACGACTGGACTCTGCTGACCGAAGGCGCGGAGGACCCAGGCGCTTAACCGCTCTGCTGCGGTCCCTCGTAGGGCTCCCGTCGCGGTGCTGGACGGGACTCGGGCTTCTTCAGTGACAGCGTGAAGGTCAGGCGCCCCTCTTCGTCTTCGGTGAGCGTGATCGGCTTGGTCGTCGCCTCGGTCGCACCTCGTAGCCGCGCATGCCAGACCCGCGCTTCGTACGTACCTGCCGGCATGCCTTCCAGGCGCGCCTTGCCGTCCGCAACCGTCTTGGCAAAGTGCGGAGTGGCGACCACGTAGATGTAGGCGACCATCCAGTCGTGAATGTTGCAGCCGAGCGCGACGGGGCCGGGCTTGTCGAAGACGATCGGAGCCGCCGGCGTGCCGATGTACAGCGGCAGCTCGAACTTCCTGGCCGACGAGAACGAGTACACGTGGTGCCGGATGTTGTCGCGATTGGGAAAGCTGACGGCCGTGCCCACCATCACGGGCAGCACCAGGGGCACGAACTCCTTGTTGACCTGGTCCATCACGGCGTCCGGGGGCCGAGTCGGGGGCGCCGAGCCCGGGCCGCCAGCGGGCGTCATCGATACGACCGCGTCGACCACCGGCTTGCCGTCCTGGTCCTTCACGATCGCCTCGACGTGGCCCCCGCGCGCGCTCGCCGGCGGCGTACCGCCGGTGGCGAGCAGCGCCAGCACGAGCAGCAGCAGCGCGCCCCCTGCCCGGCGGCTCATCGCGTGGGTTCGGCTCTCCCCGCCGACAGGCCGGGCGTGGTCGGCGCGAGCTCACGGGAGCGCATGCCGAGGACGCTGAAGGCGAGCAGCGGCTTGGTGAAGCCGCGCAGCGTGACCTCACCGAGCGGGGCCGCCTCGACGAAGCGCTCGACCTCGGCATAGACCGTCGAGGAGATCAGGATCTGGCCGTCGGTGGCCTCCTGACAGAGGCGGCCGGCGAGGTTCGTCACGGTGCCGATGGCGGCGTAGTCGAAGCGGCCCTCGAAGCCGATGCGGCCCACCGTGGCGAAGCCCATCGCGATGCCGGAGCCGAAGCCCAGGGTGTAGCCGCGCTGCCGCCAGCCGCCCAGCAGCTGCAGCACCGCGTCGCGCGCCTCGACCGCCAGGCGGACCGCGCGCAGCGCGGGATCGGGACAGGGCACGGGATCGTTGAAGAACACCATGAGCCCGTCGCCGGTGAAGCGCTCGAGCGTGCCCTCGTAGCGGGAGATCAGCGGCCCCAGGATGGCGTGGTAGTCGCGCAGCAGGCGCATCACGTCTTCCGGATCGGCGGCCTCGGCGAAGGCCGTGAAGCTCCGCAGGTCGCAGAACACCACGGTGATCTCGCGACGGTGCGAAGCCAGCACCGACTCGTCGCCGGCCGAGAGCACCTCGGCCACCTGGGGCGAGAAGAACCGCTTGAGCCGCTCGGCGCGCTCCAGCTCACCGCGCACGCGCTCTCGATCGCGCAGGCCCCCGACCATCTCGTTGAAGGTGCCCGCCAGCTCACCGAGCTCATCGCGCTGTCGCACCGCCACGGCCGCATCGAAGTCTCCCGCTGCCACGCGACGCGCCGCGCCGGCCAGCGCCATGACCGGACGGCTCACGCGGCGCGCGACCAGGACTGCCCCGAGGATGGCCAGCCCCAGCCCGAGACCGCCGACCACCGCCAGGATCCAGAACAGCCGGTTGAACGGTCCGAGGGCCTCGGCCAGCGGCCGCTGCAACACTACCAGGACTTCGGGCGCGATCTGCTCCATCCGCGCCACGTGCCGGCTCCCTTCGATCTGGACGACGCCGCTCTGCCGAGCCTCGGCCAGACCGCGCTCCAGGTCGCGCCGGGCGGCCGCCTCCAGCGTGGACGCGTTCACGGTGAAGCCCGACTCGCCTCGCCGGAGAAACGACACGTGCAGCCCGGTGAGCCGGCGCTGCTCGACGGCCGTGCGGTCGTCGATGCGGAATCCGGCGCACATCCAGGCGATGGGGTCGGGCGCCAGCACCGGCACGATCGCGAGCCGGACCAGGCCACCGTCCAGCGGCACCACCCAGGTCGGATCCTGGGTCTGCTCCGCTTCCTCGAGTAGGCGCGGCAGCGCAAACGCGGCGCCGCGATGCGCCGCCTCCCGGGTGTCCGCGGTGATGGCGCCGTCGAGGGAGAGGAGCATGAGCAGGTCGGCGCCGATCCGGCGGCGGTGGTTTTCCAGCACCGAGCGCGTGGTGTCGTGGTCGGCGGTCGCCACCGCGGTCTTCAGCGCGAAGTCGCCCGAGAGCAAACGGGTGGCGCCGACGAGCTGCTGGCTGCGCGCGTCCAGCTGCCGGACGAACAGGGTGGTGGCCAGGCGAAGCTCCTCGTCGATCTCGTTGCGGGCGGCCGCGCGCACGAAGACCGCCACGACGAACAAGCTGATGGCGAGAACGACCGCGAAGAGGCCGACGAACACGACGACCAGGCGACCGCGGAAGCTCCGGAAGCGCAACGGTTCACGTCACCCCGTGACACGCTACCTCCGTCGTGCCTCCCGATCAAGCACGCGCCTGGTCCGGGCCGGCGCCTCCGCGCTGCGATCTCCTCCGCGCTGCGATATAGTGCGGTGGCCGATGTCCGTGCTCCACGCCGCCCTGCTCGCCACCCCGCGCGCCCGTCCGCGTGTCGACGTCGAGCGCATTCTGCATCCCCGCTCGGTGGCGGTCTTCGGCGCCTCCGACAGCCGGGACAAGTTCGGCGGACGGATCATGCACTTCCTGGTCCGCCACGGCTTTGCCGGCGAGATCCTGCCGATCAATCCCCGGCGCGACGAGGTCGTCGGACGCCGCGCCTATCCCACGATCGCCGCGGCGCCGGCGCCGCCCGACGTCGCCATCTTGGCGGTGCCGGGCGCCTCGCTGGTGGCGACCGTGCGCGAGGCGGCCGCGGCCGGGGTGGGCGCCTGCGTCATCATCTCCACCGGCTTCGCCGAGGCGGGCGCCGAGGGCGCCGCCCGCCAGGCCGAGCTGGTCGCGATCGCGCGCGAATCCGGCATGCGGCTGGTCGGGCCGAACTGCATGGGCCTGATCGTGCCTCACCATCGGCTCGCGCTCTGCTCGTCGGTGGTCCTCGACACCGACCGGCTCCCCGACGGCGCCATCGGGCTCGTCAGTCAGAGCGGCGCGCTGATGGTCTCGATCTTCGACCGCGCCGCCGCCGACGGCATCGGCTTCCGCTACGGCGTCTCGCTCGGCAACCAGGTCGATCTCGAGATCTGCGACTTCCTGGACTACATGATCGCCGAGCCGCACACCGCCGCCCTCTGCGTGTACGTGGAGGGGCTGCTCGACGGCGGACGCTTCCGCCGCAGCCTGGCCGCCGCCCGCGCGGCCGGCAAGCCCGTGCTCGTGGTGAAAACGGGACGCACGCTGGCCGGCGTGAAGTCGGCGCGCTCGCACACCGCGAGCCTGGCCGGGGCCTGGGAAGTCTTCGAAGCGGTGTGCCGCGAGGAGGGCGCGGTGCTCGCCAGCGACCCCGACGACATGGTACGCGCGGCGCATTTCCTGGTCCGTCATCGCGCGCCCCGGCGCGGCGGCGTCAGCATCCTGTCGTCCTCGGGCGGAGGCTGCGGCATCGCCTCCGATCGCGTCAGTGAGCTGGGAGTGCCGCTGGCCACGCTGACGGAGGCCTCACGCGCCCAGCTGAGCGAGCTGCTGCTGCCGCCGCAGGCCGACAATCCCGTCGATCTCGGCGGGCGGCGCAAGCCGGAGGATGTCGAGATCGCGGGCGATGTCGCGCGGATCCTCCTGAGCGATCCCGGCACCGCGTACGGGCTCGTCATCCTCACCTCGATGCCGTTCTTCGCCAATCGCACACGAATCATCGGCGAGGCCGCGCTGGCCTCCGACAAGCCGGTGATGATCGCGCTCACGCCCGGCGCCGCCGCCGAGGCACCGCGTCGCGCGCTGCGCGAGCTCGGACAGTTCTACTTCGACCGCAGCGAGGACGCGCTGCGCGTCCTGGCGCTGGTGGCCGAGCACGATGCGCGACGCGCGGCACCGCTGATGCCGCCCACGCGGCCTGGCGGGCTGCCGGATGCGCGCGCCCTCGTGCTCCCCGAGGGCGCGCTGACCGAGGGCGAGGTCAAGCGGCTGCTCGCGGCGTACGGCGTACAGGTGGCGGCGGAGACGATCACGGCGCCCACCCCGGAGGCGGCGGCCGCCGCCGCGACGGCGCCCGGGACTCCCCTCGTGCTCAAGGCGGTCTCGCGCCGGATCGTGCACAAGAGCGACGTCGGCGCGGTGCGCCTGGGGTTGGCCGGCGCCGAGGCCGTCCGCATCGCGGCGCGCGAGATGCTCGAGGCGCTCCGCGCCGCCGGACTCGACGCCGGCCTCGAGGGCTTCTCGGTGCAGCCGATGATCCACGGCGAGGCCGAGGTCATCGTGGGCGTCCGGCGCGATCCGCACTTCGGCGCGGTCGTCATGGTCGGGCTCGGCGGCCTCGCGGTCGAGATCCTGAAGGACGTGGTGCTCGCACCGGCGCCGGTGAGCATCGCGCGGGCCCGCGCGATGCTGGCCGCGCTGCGGGTCGCCCCTCTCCTGACCGGCGCGCGCGGCCGCTCGCCCCTGGACGTCACGGCCATCGCCGACGCGATGGTGCGGGTGTCGTGGTTGGCCGCCGATCTCGGTGAGCGGCTCGTCGATCTGGAAGTCAATCCGCTGATCGTCCGCCGGGACGGCGAGGGCGCCGTCGCCGTCGATGGTCGCGCTACCCTACGCCCCGGCAAGAAGGAGGAGGAGTCCCGTCCATGAGCCTCACGCGCCTGATCACCCTCACGCTGGCGCTCACGCTGCTGATCGCCGCTCCCGTCGCGGCGCAGAGCGTGCTGCGCATCGGGCTCAACGACGACCCCGACGCGCTCGATCCGACCATCAGCCGGGCCTACGTGGGCCGGCTCGTCTTCGCCGGGCTGTGCGACAAGCTCTTCGACGTCACCCCCGACCTCAAGATCGTCCCGCAGCTCGCCGTGAGTCACGAGTGGGCGCCCGATCAGAAATCGATCGTCATCAAGCTGCGCCCCGGCGTGAAGTTCCACGACGGCGAGCCGCTCAACGCCGAAGCGGTGAAGTTCAACATCGAGCGGCACATCAACACCACCGGCTCGTTCCGCAAGACCGAGATCGGACAGATCTCGAGCGTGGACGTCCTCAACGACCTCACGGTGCGCTTCAACCTCTCGGAGCCGCTGGTGCCGCTGCTCGCCGCGCTGACCGATCGCTCCGGCATGATGGTCTCGCCCAAGGCGGCCAAGGCGCTCGGTGACAAGTTCGGCCTCAAGCCGGTGTGCGCGGGGCCCTACCGGTTCGTGGAGCGCGTGGCCCAGGGCAAGATCGTGCTCGAGCGCTTCCCCGACTACTGGGACAAGGCCAACATCCACATCGACCGCGTGGAGTTCGTGCCGATCACCGACTCCACCGCCCGTCTGGCCAGCCTGCGCTCGGGCGATCTGCAGATGATCGAGCGGGCCTCGCCGACGGACTTGCCGGAGATCCGCGGAGACAATCGCCTGAAGGTGACCGGGGTACCGGAGCTCGGCTACCAGATGATTCCGCTCAACGTCGCCAACGGCGCGAAGTCGAAGACGCTGGCCGACGCGCGCGTGCGGCAGGCGATCGACCTGGCCATCGACCGTGACGCGCTGGTGGCGGCCGTGTTCAACAACGAGTACATCCCGGGCAACCAGTGGGTGAGCCCGTCGAATTACTACTACAACGCCAAGTTCCCCGTGAGGAAGCGCGACGTGGCGAAGGCCAAGCAGCTGCTGCGCGAGGCGGGCCAGCCCAACCTGACCTTCACGCTCATCGTGCCGCCCGAGCGCGACCGCCAGGAGGCGGCCCAGATCATCCAGGCCATGCTGGCCGAGGCCGGCATCACCATGAATCTGCAGACGCAGGAAAACGTCACGATGCTCACCAACGGCCGCAAGGGCGACTTCGAGGCGTACTTCACCTTCTGGAGCGGCCGCCCCGATCCCGACGGCAACGTCTTCACCCAGAGCACGTGCAAAGGCGCGCAGAACGACAGCCACTACTGCAACGCCGAGGTGGACGCGTTCCTGACCAAGGCGCGCCAGGTGCCCGATCCGGCCGAGCGCAAGAAGCTCTACGATCAGGCGACGGAGATCTTGATGCGTGACATCCCGCGGCTGCAGCTGTGGCATCGCCGGGTGTTCACCGGCTACACGGTCAAGCTGACGGGCTTCACGGCCTATCCGGACGGCATCATTCGCTTGCGAGGGCTGAAGCTGAACTGATGCCGCTGGCGCTCTACATTGCGCGCCGGGTGGCGGTGCTGGTGCCGACGCTGTTCTTCGTCTCGGTGCTGATCTTCTCGCTGCAGAAGCTCCTGCCCGGCGACGCCGCCCTGGCGCTGGCCGGCGAGGAGCACGATCCGGTGGCGGTGGCAGCGATCCGCGCCAAGTACCACCTCGACCGGCCGGCACCGGTGCAGTACGCCATCTGGATGGGCAAGGTGCTGCGCGGCGATCTCGGAGAGTCGCTGCGCAACCGGATCCCGGTGACCGAGCTGCTGGCCGCCAAGCTGCCGGTCACGGTCGAGCTGGCCATCGGCTCGATGCTCATCGCGCTGGCGATCGGCATCCCGGCCGGCGTGATCTCGGCGGCGCGCCGGGGCACCGTGATCGACGCCACCGCCAACCTGGTCGCGCTCTCCGGGCTCTCGGTGCCCCACTTCTGGCTGGGTATCATGCTGATCTTGCTGTTCGCGGTGCGGCTGGGCTGGCTACCGGCCTCGGGGTACGTGCCGCCGTGGGAGGATCTGCGCCGCAATCTCACGACCATCCTGCTGCCGTCGATCGTCCTCGGCACCGGTGTGGCCGGCGTGATGATGCGCCACACGCGCGGGGCCATGCTGGAGACGCTCGGCGCCGACTATGTGCGCACCGCGCGGGCCAAGAGCGTGCCGGAGCGCCTGGTGGTGCTCAAGCACGCCTTCCGCAACGCGCTGATCCCGGTCATCACCCTGGGGGCGATCGAGTTCGGCCGGCTGCTCTCGGGGGCCGTGCTCACCGAGCAGATCTTCGCCATTCCCGGGTTCGGCAAGATGCTGGTGGACGGCGTGTTCAACCGCGACTACGCCGTGGTGCAGGGCGTCGTGCTCGTCTCCGCCGGTCTCTATGTGCTGCTGAATCTCATGGCCGACGTGCTGTACTTCCTGGCCAACCCGCGGCTGCGCGGCTCGTGAGCGACGCGGCCGCCGTCACGGATGCGATCGTCGCGCCGACCCGGCGCCCGCATCTGGTGCGCCGGGTGCTGCGCCGCCCCGTCGCGCTGACTGCGACGCTGGTGGTCGTGGCCTTCGTCGTGATCGCGCTCGGGGCGCCCTACTGGGCACCGTACGATCCCATCAAGACGGACTACCGGGCCATCCGCAAGGCGCCGTCCGCCGTGCATCTGCTGGGCACCGACGAGGTCGGTCGCGATGTGCTGTCGCGGCTGATCTGGGGCGCCCGCGCCTCGCTGCTGGCCGGTGCCGTCCCGGTCACCATCGCGCTGCTCGTGAGCCTGCCGCTCGGCCTGCTGTCGGGCTGCGCGGGCGGCTGGCTGGACGGGCTCATCATGCGCGTCACCGACGCCATGCTCGCGATCCCGTTCCTCATCGTGGCCATCGCGCTGGCGGCCTTCCTGGGTCCCAGCCTGATCAACGCCATGCTCGCCATCGGGATCGCGGCGCTGCCGACCTTCCTGCGCCTGGCCCGCGGCACGGCACTAGCGCTCACCACCGAGGAGTTCGTCGTGTCCGCGCAGGCGCTGGGCTGCTCGCGGCTGCGCGTCGCCGTGCGCCACGTGCTCCCCAACATGCTGCCGCCCCTGCTGATCCAGTCGAGCCTGACGGTGGCCGCCGCAATCATCGCCGAGGCCAGCCTGTCGTTCCTGGGGCTGGGCCAGCAGCCGCCCGCGCCGTCGTGGGGCAGCATGCTGAACGCGGCCCAGCGCTATCTCTCGCAGGCCCCCTGGATCGCGCTCTACCCGGGGCTCATGATCTTTATTGTCGTGATGGCGCTGAACGTCGTGGGCGACGGCCTGCGCGACGCCCTCGACCCGCGCGTGCGCTGAGGGGAGCACCGCGATGGGGTTCTTCGACATCTCTGACCTGTTCCCCGATCAAAAGCGCGCACGGCTCCTCAAGATCGGCCTGCTGGTGGCCACGCTGTACCCGTTCTACCTGCTGACCTGTTACATGGCCGCCAAGGGCTTCTACGCCTACGAGATGTTCGGGAGTCTCGCCGGCCTCGTCGTCCCCGTGCTGTTCATGGCGCTGGTGTTTGTTCCGGTTTTCCTCGTGTTCATGGTCATGGGCTGGGGTGGCGTCCTGCTCCTGCTCGATCGATTGTTCACCGATACGGCGGCGGCTGGGCCCGAGGGCCCGGAATCGTCCGGGTCGCGGAATCCGGCCAGCTCGTTCAGCGAGGTGGCCGGCGTCCTCGCCGTCAACGTCGTGGTGCTCGGGTTGCTCCTCTATGTGCTCGTCACCACCGACGGCGTGGTCCGACCCCTGCTGACCGTCATCTTTGGATCGCTGGCGCTGGGCGTGGTGCTGGTGATCGGGCAGCACACCCCCGCGACCGGCCGAGCCGCTGGCTGCGGATTGCCGCTGATCCTGGCCGTGCTCGCCCCGAATGCTCGGCGGCGAGTACACCACGAGTTTCGTCACCGTCGTCCCGAGCGATCGCGTGGGTGACGCCGTCCCCGAGTCGGCCCTTCACGGCCGACTGGTGTTCCTCTCCGCCTCGAATCTGTATCTGGAGACAGGGTGCCCGAGAAAGTTGATAATCGTTCCACGGCGAGACTCGCTGCGCCTCGAGTTCGCCGAGATCCGGACCGCCGGGCTCAAGGAGTTCCGGTGTGAGCGCGCCCCGAAATCTCAAGGAGATAGCCGTCGATGAGCTCGATCTGCATGACGCCGATAACGGGACCCAAGGCGTGGCGGGGCGACCGCCTCGCGACCGATCAATCCTGGATCGTCACCTTCACCGAGGCCGAGATCGCCGAGATCGACCGCGCGCTCGCCGCGGCCAAGGCCACCGGGCGGCCGCTGGCCGAGATCGGTCGCGCGCACTTTCCGCTGCCGAGCCTGGCTCCGCGGCTCGCTCAGATCCTGGAAGAGATCCGCAGCGGCCGCGGCTTCGTGGTGGTCCGCGGCCTACCCGTGCGGCGCTACAGCGATGACGACGTCGGGGTGATCCTGTGGGGACTCGGCCGCTATCTCGGCGCTCCGCTGCATCAGAACCCGCAGGGCGATCTGCTCGGCCACGTCTACGACCACGGCCGCACCTACGGCAACATCGATGTGCGCGGCTACGAGACCAATGCCTACCTGCCGTATCACACTGACGCCGGCGACATGGTCGGGCTGCTGTGCCTGCGGCGGGGGATCGAGGGCGGGCTCAGCAGCATCGTGTCATCGGTGACCGTGCACAACGAGATCCTGACACAGCATCCGGAGTATCTCGGACTGCTCTACAACGGCTTCTACTACATCCGGCGGGAAGCGGCGCTGACCGAGCGCGGGATCTCCGAGCGCCCGATCCCGATCTTCGGCTACGCCGGGGACATGGTCTCGTGCCGCTACATCCGCAACCAGATCAACGCCGGCGCAGTGAAGCGCGAGGTGCCGCTGACGACGTTCGAGCGGGCCGCGCTCGACCACCTCGACGAGCAGACGCGTCGCGCTGACCTCCGCCTGGACATGGATCTCGAGCCCGGCGACATCCAGCTCATCAACAACTACACGATCCTGCACTCGCGCACCGGCTTCGTGGACGGTCCCGAACCGCACCAGAAGCGCCACATGCTCCGCCTCTGGCTGAAGTTCCCGACGCCCTGGCCGCTCAGCCCCGAGTTCCCGACCCACATGGGCTACAAGCCCGCGCAGGACACCCCGATCCTGATCGAAGCCGAAGCCTAGCGCGCTGGGGGGAATGGGGGGCCCGCTCGGGGCCCCCCATCTTTCTAACGCCGGCCTCGGTGGTCGTCGTGGATCTGGCCGCGGATCTCGCCGGGCGGGAAGAGCGACGAGTGGACGTTGGCGTAGGCGCGGCCGGCGCGGATCGCCGCGACCACTTCCTCGAACTCGCCCGGAGCGATGCCCTGGCCGACGGCCTCGAGAACCTGCGCCGGCATGATGGTGCCGCTCACCGCACCGGACGCCGGACACGTGGGCGTGGATTGATTGACACTCGCCGGCGCAGGCGCCGCCGCCGTCTGGCATAGCCACACCACGATGCCGCCGACCGTGTGGCGCTGCCCGAAATGGATGTGCGCCTGCGTGACGGTGCCTTCGAGATTGTCGTAACGGAGCGTGTAATGAATCGTATCGTTCTTGTCATCGATCGTGGCTTCGAACTTGCCGCTGGCCTTCGTCGACACGGCGCCCCGCAGTGCCGGGGGGACGACAGGGGTGACGGTTGGGTTCCCCGCGATGAAGTGGACCTCGTTGTAGCCCGACAGCTCCGCTTCGACCCGATCGGCTCTGTTGTGCCGGTCGTCGGCCAGCGCGGATGGAATCGGTCCGGCGAGCAGGAACAGCGCGAGAACGAGGGAAAAGAATTTCATGGCGGCTACCTCCAGCAGGTTGCGGACGGTGCACTGCGTGGTAGACGCCACACTAACACGCATCTCAGGGGGAGGGTTCCCGTCGGAGTCGATCCGCGGTATCTATAGGACGCGAGGAGGCGGACCCCGATGCCGAAGGTTCTGACCGAGGCCCAGATCCGGTCGTTCGAAACCCAGGGATTTTTCTCGCCGGTTCAGGTGTTGAGCCCCGAGCGAGCCCGGGGGTATCGCGAGCGCTTCGAGTCACTGGAGAAACGTCACACTGCCGACATCAAGAAGATGAAGACCAAGTCACACCTGCTGTGTCCGTGGGTGCTGGAGATCGCCGAAGACCCGCACATCCTCGACGTCTTCGAGGACCTCATCGGCCCCGACCTCCGGTGCTGGAGCATGGCGTGGCGCGTGAAGAACGCGGACGGTCAGACCTTGGCTGGCTGGCATCAGGATTCGGCGTACGGAGCGGCCGTCCCCGTCGTGCTCGGCGCCCTCGCCCTGTCGGACTGTGGCACCGATCAGGGATGTCTGCGCGGCATTCCTGGATCGCACACCTGGGGGATCCTCAAGCACGAGGAGAGCGACGATCCTCGCAGCATCCTGGCGCGCGGTCAGTACATCTCCGACAAGTTCGACGAATCGACGGCCGTGGACTTCGCGCTGAAGCCCGGCGAGATGGCGATGTTCACCAACTCGCTCGTGCATGGGTCCGGAACGAACCTGGGGCCGGACCGTCGCTTCCTGCTCCTCGTCGAGATGCTGCCGACGTGGGCCAAGCCACCGCGGGTCCGGCAATCGGCCCTGCTCGTCCGCGGCAGCGACACGTACGGCAACTTCGATGACGAGCCGCGGCCCGATGGCGAGTTCACCGAGGCCGCGCTCGCCGGCTGGGCCGGCGTGGTCAACAAGCGCGCGAAGCTCATCTTCGAGGACAGCCGCTATGGGCCGAGCGAGGCGTACGGCGGCCGACGGCCGGCCACATGACATCGGTATGACATCAGACGGGAGGCGACCATGAGCGATGGCGTCTACAAGTTGCTCGGCGGCGTCCTGGTGCTCGCGCTGGTCATCGATTTCATCTGGGTGATCAAGACCGCGCTGAGCGTCGGGCATTAGAACATGGGGGGCCACGACATGGCCCCCCATACCCCCCACGCTCCGCGCCCCGGCGGAGCCGTGGCGCTTCGCGAGTGTTTTTGCGAGCGTTCTAGTCACCTACGGGGCTCCGA
>Ga0075428_100001189_pt1 | contig 27838 bp, 22 predicted proteins | sample RhiMetdeltSRZDD2_FD_75291 | JGI IMG/M metagenome (GOLD analysis project Ga0075428, IMG submission 75291) | Populus rhizosphere microbial communities from Tennessee, USA - Rhizosphere MetaG P. deltoides SRZDD2 | ecosystem: Host-associated > Plants > Roots > Rhizosphere > Soil | place: USA... | reverse complement strand
CCGAATTCCGCACGCGCTGAAAATCGCGTTCCCGATCGCAGGCGCAATCGCGATAATCGGCGATTCACCGGCCCCCGCCGAAGGCAGGTCCTTGCGATCGAGCAACACCGTTTCGAGCTGGGGCACGTCGCTGAAGCGCGGCACTTGATAGCGCGAGAAGCGCGGGTTCAGAATTTTCCCGTTTTCAAACTGAATGGCCTCTCTTAGCGCGCCGCCAATGCCCATGACCACGGCCCCTTCCACCTGGCTTTTCAGATGGTCCGGATTGACGATGGCGCCGCATTCGAACGCGGTCACCGCGCGCAGCAACTTCACGCGGTCACCTTCAATCATCAATTCGACCGCGGTTGCGACGTAGCCGCCTTTTTCCGAACCGCCGGCGATGCCCACACCGTGGCCTTTCGCCGGCTTGCCCCCCCAATCGAATTTTTTTGCCGCCGCTTGGAGCACGGCCCGCAGGCGTGCGTCCTTTAAGTTCTTCAACCTAAATTCCAGCGGTTCGATCTTCAACTCGTGCGCGAGTTCGTCCATGTGTGTTTCACGGGCGAAGTTGTTCGCAGTGGATGCGAGCGCGCGGTAGGAACCCTGCTTGAGCGGCGTGTTCGTGTCGTGAAGCTGCACGACTTGATTTGGGATGTCGTAGAGTGGCCGGATCGCGGAGCCGCCCGAATTGTAGTTATGAAACTCCCACGCCGTGAGCGCGCCGTCTTTCCGCGCGCCGCTGGACACTTCGATCAGGCCCCCGGGTCGGAAGTAGGCCCACGTCATCTCCTCCTCCCGCGTCCACACAATCTTTACTGGCTTGCCCGCGGCCTTTGCGAGGCGCGCGGCTTCGGTGGCGGCTTCCACACGGTGCTTTCCGCCATAGCCCGAACCCGTGTCCGGGACAATCACGCGCACCTTGTCCTCGGAAATACGAAACGCGCTCGCGAGATCGCCGCGCACACCGAAAGGCCGCTGGGTGCCCGTCCACACCGTAAGATTCTCTCCTTCCCATTGCGCGAGCGCCGCTCGCGGTTCCAGCGGCGCGTGCGCAATGTAGGCCACAGTGTACTTCTGCTGAAGCTTCACGTCCGCGGCGCCAAGCCCTTCTTCCATCGAGCCGATCTTCGTCGAGCCGCGCCCGCCTTCTCCACCGCGGGCACTCTTCTTGAAATGATCGAACACGTCTTTGCCAGAAACCTGCTGCTCCGTACTCTTCCACTCTGCTTTGAATGCCTTCAACGCATTTGCGGCCGCAAACTCGGTTAATGCGGCTACGCCGGCAAACTCGCCATCACGAACCACAACAACGCCGGGCATCGCTTCGGCTGCCTTCGTGTCAACGGAAACCAGCGTTGCCCCGAAACTCGGCGGCCGCAGAATCTTCCCATACAACATGCCAGGAAGCTTCATGTCGGAGGTGTATTTATGCTGGCCGCTGACGAATGCGTGGGCATTGGCTTTGCGAGCAGGCTTGCCGGCGGTGTCCCATTTATCCGGCGAACGCATTGGCGGATTTTCCGCCACTGCCTGCGTGAGTTTCTGCCCTTTGGTCAGATCGCCGTAGCCGATTTTCTTGCCGTCCTTGCCGACAATGCTGCCGTTCTCCGCTGACAGGGTTGTGCGATCCACTTTCCACTCTTCCGCGGCACGATCGATCAATAACTCGCGCGCCGCCGCGGCCACCTGGCGCAAACGCCGCGCCATGTCCGGCGTGGTGCGGGAACCAAAAGTGCCCGCGTCGAACGGCGTGAGCTTCGTGTCCGCCATCACCATCCGGACCGACTCGACGGGCACGCGGAGTTCTTCAGCGATAGCCTGCGCGAGGGAGGTGCGAATGTTCTGGCCCACTTCCACCTTACCCGTGTAGCCGGTCACGGCTCCGTCTTCCCCAATGTGCAGCCATGCGCCGATGTCTTGCGGTGTGCGGCCCCCGCCGCCGCGCCGCCGCCCACTCTCCTGCTGCGCGAGGGCGCGCTCGACCATCAGGGCGACAACGATTCCCGCGCCGACGGACTTGAAGAACGTTCGCCGCCCCAGTGTGAAGCGATACGCAGGCGCGGCATCGAGTTCGTAACGCTCCGGTTCGAAGCCGGGCTCGAAATCAAATTGGTTTTTCACGCGACGCCTCCCTTTGCCACTTTCGCAATCGCCGCAACAATGCGCGAATAAATCCCGCAGCGGCAGATATTCCCATCCATGGCTTCGACGATTTGTTCTTCGGAGGGTCGCGGTGTTTTGCGCAACAGCGCCACCGCCGACATAATCATGCCGCACGTGCAATAACCGCACTGCATCGCGCCCGCCTCGATGAAGGCCTCCTGAAGCGGATGCAACTTTCCATCACGCTCCAGATTCTCGACTGTCGTGATGTCATGCGTGGCTGCTTTGGCGACAGAAGTCACGCACGATCTCGTCGGCAAGCCATCGATCAATACTGTGCATGCGCCGCAACGGCCTTCGCCGCAGCCATATTTTGCGCCGGTGAGTTCGAGGTCATCGCGCAGGACGCTCAGCAGCGAGCGTTCGTCTTCCGCGTTGACCTCCCGTTTCGCGCCGTTTACGCGCAACTGGGTCACATTCGCCATACTTTCCTCCGTTGTTGTTTATTCGTGCCGCAAGGCCTCGATCGGATCCAGTTCTGCCGCGGCCTTCGCCGGATACAACCCAAACAAAACACCGATACCGGCGGAAATTCCAAACGCAATCAACACCGACCAAAGCGTAACAATTGTTTTCATTCCCGCAATCTGTGTCACGGCAAATGGGACGACGATGCCGATGATCACGCCGATGCAGCCGCCACCCAGCGCGAGCACGAGCGTCTCCACCAGGAACTGCAGCGTAATGTCTCGCTTTCGGGCGCCAAGCGCGCGCCGCACACCGATCTCGCGTGTGCGCTCCGTAACGGTCGCGAGCATGATGTTCATGATGCCGATGCCCCCGACCAGCAGCGAAATAGCCGCAATGGACCCAAGCACAATGTTAAAGATGCGCTTGGTTTGCTCGGCCTGGCGCAGCAACTGAAGCGGCACGATCATTTCGTAATCAGCTTTTTCGTGGAACTTGCTGAGCAGGGTCTTGATTTGTGGATCGGCCACTTCGACCGCCGGGGTGTCGGCCATCTCCACCGTAATCTGGTGCAACTCGACGCGCTCGCTTTCCATGCTGCTGGCAGTCCGGCGAATGAGCACTTCACCAAAACGCGAACGGGCCGTCGACAGCGGTATGTAAATGTTATTGTCGAGCGGCTCGCCTTCCGTGCGACCTGATTGCGTGCGTTGCTCGGGCATGTTCTTCTCGCGCACCAGTCCAATGACGCGATAGTAGAACAAATCGATCTTTACCGAATGCTGCAGCGGGTCCTGGTAGGGAAACAACCGCTCAGCGAGGCCAATAGTCATCACGCAAACGTTGTCCTGATGAAGTTCATCGGTGTGCGAGAGAAACCGGCCCTGGAGAACGTCGATGCCAACCACTTCCCGGTAGCTCGGCATGGTGCCGATAACCTGACAATTGACGGTGTTGCGGTCGAAGCGCACCGCTTCGCGGATGATCCGCATGGGAAGAACACGCTGCACGCCGGGAATGGTCGTCTGAATGCGCGCGGCATCCAAATACCGCAAGCCGTAATCAAGCGACATGGGCCGTCCGCGTCCTCCTCCTCCGCCGGTGGCCTGTTGCTTCGCGTCGTCCGCCGGCTTCAAACTGCGGACGATGATGTTTTTACTCCCTAGCTTCTTGATTGCTTCCTGTGCCTCGTAAGAGGCGCCTTCGCCGATGGCGAGCATCGCGATAACGGAGCAGACGCCAAAGATGATGCCGAGCATCGTCAACGCGGCCCGAAGCTTGTGGAGCGTGAGGCTCTTGAAGCCGAGACGAACCGTGTTGGCGAGTTGCGCGGCAAGCATTACGCGGAAAGTGAAACGGCGCGGTTCTGAATATCGCGATCCACGATGCCGTCCTTCATGTGAATCACACGTTGGGCATGCGCGGCGACCTTGTCGTCGTGCGTGACCAACACGATCGTTTTGCCGGCGGCGTTCAAGCGGTCGATCATTTCGAGAACTTCCGCGCCGGTTTTCGAATCAAGGTTTCCGGTCGGCTCGTCGGCGAGAATCATTAGCGGATCATTCACGAGCGAACGCGCGATGGCTACACGCTGTTGCTGGCCGCCGGAGAGTTGGCTCGGGCGGTGAGTGAGTCGATCGCCCAAGCCCACCAAATTGGCGAGCTTGACGCAGTGGTCGTAACACTGCGCCGGATTCTTGCCCTGATAGATCAGCGGCACCTGGATGTTTTCAATGACTGTCAGCTGCGCGATCAGGTTGTACGACTGAAAGATAAAGCCCACCTGTTGCCCACGCACGCGGGACAGAGTGTCATCGTCCATGCGCGACACATCCGTGCCACCGAGCAGATAAGCGCCAGCCGTCGGTCGATCGAGGCAACCGAGCAAATTCAGCATGGTGGATTTGCCGGAGCCAGATGGGCCCATAATCGCCACGAACGATCCCTGTTGGATATTCAGGTCAACTCCCCGCAAAGCGTGGACTTGGTTGTCGCCTTCAAGGAAGTAGGTCTTCTCGACACCTTTGAGCTCAATGATGACGCGTTGCGAACCGTTCTGCATAGGACTACTTCGAGGTCGGCGGCGCAGGGTCAGCGTCGCGTGGGCCCTCGCGAATCGGGCGCGGGCCCGCCGGTCCGTTGGAGCCACCCGAACGCTCGCGTCCTCCGCCGAAGCCTCCTTCACCGCCCTCTCCACGACGACGTTCTCCGCCCTGTCCCGTCCCAAAACGCTCGCGCATCGCGGTCCGCATTGCAGCGCGTTCCTCTTCGTTCAACTCGCCGTCGCCGTCTTTGTCGAACTGCTTCGTCATTTCTTCGCGGTTGAATCCACCCCGGTTGCCGCGGCGTTCGCCACCGTCGCCGGGAGGGCGTCCTTCACCCGGAGGGCCAAAAGAGGCTTGGTCTCCGGCGCCCTCGCGCAGTGAACCGCGCCGGCCTTCGCCTCCACCAGGCCCCAAGCCCTCCCCGCCTCGGCCCGGCCCGCGCGCGCCGGTGTCAACCAACTCCGAGCCACGACCGTTGCCGCGACCGTCGGTGAACGTTGGGGCTGCCGGCAGGTTGGTGATCGCGCCGGCTTCATCACCGCCGAGAATCGCTCCGCCCAAATCTTTTTCCTGAGTGTCGAGCGGCGGCGCGAGCGACACCCGATCCCCTTCGTTAAGGCCCGAGACAATTTGGATCAGGCGCGTATTGTACAAACCCACATCCACAGCCACGGATTTTAAATCGCCGCCATTGTCGACGTAGGCCACTTGCTTGCCCTGTTTGGTCGTGATCGCCTGCAACGGGACCGTCAGAACGCCTTCCATGTTGGTCACCACGATTTCCGCGCGCGCCGAGACGCCCGGCTTCACGTCGGGAGGCAATTTATCGACCAGCAGAATTTCCGTGGCGTAGACCTTCAAATTCGGATTGCCCCATCGGCTCGAACTGTCGGGCAGCAGGCTCACTTTACGCACCGTCCCCCGAAAGCGCTGGTCCGGCATGGAATCCAACACGACGTACGCGCCCAGGCCCGCATGAATCATGTTGATGTGCGACTCGTGAATCTTGATCGCAAGCTTCATCTCCGCGACGTCCGGCAATTTGATGATCTCTTGCCGATTTCGAACGGTCGCTCCTTCCTCGATCATCGATTCATTGCTGAAGCGGTTGTTCCCCATCGCGTATACCACCAGGCCATCCTGCGGCGCTTGAATTCTGCACCCCGCCAGATTCGCCTGATCCCGCTGGAGCTTGGCGCGGTTCAACTCAACGGTGCTGTCCTGTGTCTTCACATCCGCCTCGTATTGCTTGAGCTTGCCGTCGCCCTGCAACTTCACGCGGGCCAGTTCTTTCTCAGCTTCCTGCATAGCGGATTCGAGTTGCCGCTTCTGTTTCGGAAAATCGAAATTGTCGAACATCGACAGGGCGTTGGTGGCCTGCTCCAGCTTGAGCGTGTACTGCAAGACCGCGAGCTGGTCCTTATCGAGGTTGCTCTTCGTTTCAAACCCCTTCGCGTGCAATTTCTTCGACCAGTCGTAACGATCCTTCGCCACGATCAGGTTTTCCTGCACCGTCGAAATCTCGATCTCCAAATTCCGTTTCAACTGCCGCGCTTCGCCTTCCAGGTATTTCTGCAAGTCCCGTTTCGCAAACTCCAACTTCAAATTGGCCGCGGAAATCTCGCTTTCCACAACGCTCTTCTGAATGGCCAGTGTTTCCTGCGCCGCGATCAACGCAAACCGTGCCTTCTCATACGCGATCAGCTGCTGGTTGACCTGGTCCTGGGCCGTCGAGGAATCAAGCTCCACGATCAGGTCGCCCTTCTTCACGTAGGTGCCTTCCGGGACCATCTTGATGATGCGCGCGGTGCCTTCGACCTCGCTGCGCACAATCACCTCAGTCACGGCCTCCAGCGTGCCTCCCTCAACAATCGAGATCATAAAGTCGCCGCGCTTGACTGCGTAGAATTCCTGGACCGCGTTGCCGCGCGACGTCGGCCAAATCACCCACGCCACGACCAGCGCCGCGACGGCCGCGCCACCGAGCCACACCGGTTTGCTGCGCAGGCGCGCGAGCCAATTTATCTTTCCTGCTTCGCCATTCATAAATCAGTTTTCGAAAAGCTGGTCGGGCGGCACTAATTCATTGTTTTGCACGGGCGACTGTCGTGGCGTCGTCGTGCCCACCTGGAGTTGAGTGCCCACATGGTCCCGCAACCAGAATTTCTCCATGCCCGTGTCGAGCAATCCGAGCTGCAGCATCAGTTCGAGCCGCGCATCCTGATACCCGACCAGCGCCGACGTTACCGCGTTCTGGGCGTTGATCTGCGCATCCTGCGCTTCCACCAACTCGCGAATCTCCGCCCGCCCCGCCTCCATGTTCGCCAGCGCCGCTTCTACGCGCGTATTGGCCACCTGCAGCGCGTTCGTCTGAATTTGGTAAGTCTCCTTGCGTTGGTTGAGCGTGCGCAGCCCGCGTTCGATGCTGTCTTTCAATTGATCCAGGGTCAGGGAAAGGTCCCGCAGGCGCTGTTCAAATGTGACCAGCGAACGCCGATAGGTATTGCGCTCCGTATGGCGGTCGAAGGGCAGGTCTAGCGTGGCGCCTGCACCTGCCCGCGCCGTATCGGGATCGAATCTCAAGTAATCGTCGCCCGGCGTATCCACCGAGAAATTGGCAATCAGGTTCAGCCCTGGCCTGAGTTGATCGGCGGCCACCATTACTTTGCGCTTGGCGTCTTCGTACTGGTCAATCGCATTGAGAATCGGCAACTGCTTGTTGACCGCCAGGCGAAAAGCCTCGTCCGCATCAATGTCCACTGGCACCAACCCGGCCGCAGCCAACTCGCGGAGCAACGAGTCATCAAGTTGGATCCGGTCGCCCAGCGGAAGGCCAATTCGAATTTTAAACTGGTCGAGCGTATTCTGATATTGCGCCACCGCGTTCACATAATTGTTCTTCGCGGTCAGTTCGGCCTGGCGCGTTTGCCCGATATCGCTCGGCCGTTCGCGGTCGGCGCGTTCCATCAGCCGCTGGGTCGACCGGACGCGCCCGAGATAATTCGTGTAGCGGTTCCGAATCACGTCCTTTTGCGTCAGCAAGGCGAAATAATCCGAGACAATGTCCGCCGCGAACTGGTCCTGGAAAAACCCGAAGTCCCGGATCGCATAAATAACGTCCCGTTCCGCCTGCGTGAGAGTCTCCACCCGCGGGTTCTTCGCCCCGAACCCTCGGAGGATGGGCTGCGTTAAATCGCCAAACGCGGTGGTGAAGGCGGTGCGATTCGGATTGCCCGTATAGTAATGCAACAACGTGTTGACGAGGCCCAAACTCATTTGCCCGCCGGAGCGCAGCAGTTGACCGAACCTCAAATCCGTGTCCACGCCGCTGACCTGTGCACCATCAGGCGTCCGGTCCCATGTCGCTCCGACCGTCGAGCTGAGAAAGTGCGGCGTGAATTCGTGGCGCGCGCCGGTGAGCGTGAGCGCCGCGAGATATAACCCTTCCTTCTCCAATTGGAATTGGCGGCTGTTGGTCACCGCAATGTTGAGCGCATCCTCCAAAGTCAGCAAACCGCTGTTGGTTTGCTGGCGGTCGTCGATGATCTCCAACGCCGGAATTTCCGTCGGCTTGCGATGAGAATAGCGCGTGTTGATGTCGAACTGATTCGTGTGCCCGAACACTTTCTGCTCGGCGCTTTGGACAATCCGGTAAACCTCGTTGTCCGCCGCGCGCCGGTAATGCGCCTGCGTGCAACCCAGGAGCACGGCAAACCCCGCCAGCAACAACACTGACACAGGTTTCCCGCAACTGGATTTCAAGGTGCTCATCGAGCGTTCATTCTATCAACCATTTCGACCATGAGCGAGCCTTTATCCGGGTAAAAAGAAAGGCCGGCTGTTTTGCACGACAACCGGCCCTCCCTTCGTCCATCTTCCTTAGCTCAATTTCTTTTTGGCGTCGTCCGGCACCGTTAGTTTGGTCGTGCCGACGTCTTTGATTTCAACGGTGGTCGTGCGATCGATTTCGCGGTCGTTTCCGTTGAAGCTCATCGTGCCCTTCACATTATATTGGTACTTCGAGAGCACTCCGTCCTTCACCCAAAACTTCACGTTGCCTTTTGCACCGGAGACTTCCGGAGCATCGCCACCGGCGCGACGACCGCCGCGCGAGAGCAGTCCCTTCACAGCATCGGCAGGCAGCTCGCCTGCGTAGGCGTCGCCGTCCTTCTTCAAACCCGTGGCTTTGCCGGCGAGTTCCTCGGCTTCAGCCGCGGGCGCCTTGTAATTCTGCAACGAGCGCGCCAGGAAGGCGCCCCCGCGACCGCCGCCGCCACCGCCCTGGCCAGCTTCAGCCGCTTCGGACAACGATTGCCAACCCTCCTGGGTTTTGATCGCGCCCTTCTCACCCTTGACCACGGCCTCAGTCGTGTTTTCGCCGCGCGTCATCGAGAGATAAATCGTGCCCGCATCGGTCTTGCCTTCGGTGGGACCGCCGGCGCGATTGCCGCCGCCACCCCCGCCTCCTCCGCCGCCGGCAGACTCGCTGTTTGATTTCCAGCTGTAATTGCCTTTTTCGGACAGCTTTTTGGCCGCCGCTTTGACATCACTGGCCGCGTCCGCAGCAACGAGCGACGTGGCACACAACAACACCGCACCCAGAATAATATTACGTTTCATAGCGCTAATGAATGGTTTCTAACGTTCTGAACTAGTGACCCCGTGCACGGCAGGGGGTTACGCCCAAACTACATGGCTGGGCGGCCTTTACGGAAGCGCAAATATGTGGTGAGCGCAACGGTCGCGCACCAGGCTCGCGGAGCTTGCCCTCTTTCATAAGTTCTCGTTATGGACCCCCGAATTTTGGCAGGGAAATGGCAGGATTTTGGCCGGGTTTTCACTGTACGAAACGGGTTCAACGCAAAGACGAAGGACGCGAAGGCCGGCAAAAACCCGAATGACCAGTCTGTCCCAGTGACTCGCGCGTTGCCCACGCACTCGGCCTTCGGCTTTCATCTTCGATGAACTCCTCTCTCGCCTACCCTCGCCGCTCGAGTCCCCGGTGACGAGAGCCGCTTCGCGACGGCCTCGTCGCTCGAGTGTTGTTGTGTATTTCTCCGGAAACCACCAATCGACACGAACCGGGCTCGACGGAGCTCGCCCCTCCGAACGGTAGCGTCTGGCCGGACACTTCTGACTCTGACCGCTCTCGGAAAGAATTTCGGCGGATTGTCACAAGACGAGGTGGGTATCTTGTCATAGATGTGGGAACGAGACTATGAAGAAGCTAATACTCGGGTTTGTGATCGCGATCAGTGCCTCCCTTGCGGCACAGGCAGAAGAACCGTTGAAAGTGAGCGGAGCGCCACGCGGGGAGAGTGAGTGGAATTTGTCGGTGATCGGAGGGCCGGGCGTGCACAGCCTGGAGCAGCGAGACGATCTTGCGAGCGCAGACTGGAAAGTCATTCAGGCGCTGACCACGAGAACGAATTTCGCGCTCACGAAAGCGGGGTCGAAGGCGTTCGTGCGCGCGAAGGCAGCGCCGGCAAATGACGTTTCGATTTTTACCAATGCAACGTGGTTGCTCGCTGAAGGGCGGGCCGCGTTTCGCCACGACACATTCGGGAGCGAAGCGTTCTGGGGCGGAGCGCTAAAGCTGCACAGAGCGATTGCAGGAACAAACCACGGAGGTGTCGGGCCGGGTGTGACGCCGCGCACGGCGCTGGCGGTAGGGTTGAAGGTTGACTCGGAGGCGCTGCCCGAGTCGATCAAGCAGGCGCTCGCCCGAGGCGAGGTCAACCTCGATGATCCCGCCACTACCCTGGCACTGCTGCAACTCGACGCCGTTGTGGGCGTGAAAGGAATTTTCAACCAGGAGCAACAGTTGACTTCGTTGGGTATCCAGTGCGCGCTGTGCCATTCGACGGTGGACAATTCGTTTACGAGCGGAATAGGCCAGCGACTGGACGGTTGGCCAAACCGGGACTTAAACGTCGGCGCGATTATAAATTTGTCGCCAGACGTGACCGTGCTCACGAACGCACTGGAGGTGGACGAAGCAACAGTGCGCACGGTGCTGCAATCGTGGGGGCCGGGAAAGTTCGACGCGGAATTGATCCTCGACGGGAAAGCGTTTCGGCCGGATGGAAAGAGCGCGGCAACGATTTTGCCGGCGGCGTTCGGGCTAGCCGGAGTGAACCTGAGCACCTACACGGGATGGGGGAGCGTAACGCACTGGAACGCATTTGTCTCGAACCTGGAGATGCACGGGAGCGGCACGTTTTGGGACCCGCGGCTGAATGACACGAACACCTTTCCACTCGCGGCGCGGAAAGGGTATGCGAACGTGCGAACGACAAACGATTTGATTACGCCGAAACTTGCCGCGTTGCACTTTTACCAGCTTTCGATCCCAGCGCCGAAACCGCCGGCGACGATTTATAATGCGCAGGCGGCGATTCGGGGGGAGGTGCTGTTCAAAGGGAAGGCGCAGTGCGCGACGTGCCACGTGCCGCCGCTCTACACCGAGCCGGGCTGGAACATGCACACGCCGCAGGAGATCGGCATCGACGATTTCCAGGCGAACCGGTCACCAGACAAGCGGTATCGCACGACGCCGCTGGGTGGGCTGTTTGCGCGGAGCAAAGGGGGATTCTATCACGATGGACGATTTGCAACATTGGACGACGTGGTGAATCATTACGAGCGGCACTTCAACCTCGGACTCACGGCGCAAGAGACGGCAGACCTGCGCGAATTTTTGAAGTCACTGTAATGAACGAAGCAAAGCACGAAATTTTCGAAAGCCACCGGCAATTTTTAACGGCGCTCGCGGCGCGGATTGCGGGCGACTGGAGCGAGGCGGAGGACCTTGTGAACCAGGCATTCCTGCGGTGGAACAAAATCGACTGCGGGGAGGTGGCGAACGCAAGGGCGTTGCTTGCGACGATTGTGAGCCGGCTGGCGATCAATCATCGCACTTCGGCGCGGGCGCGGCGCGAGGTGACGGTGGACCCATTGATGCTGCGCGATATCAATGAACCGGCGAGCAGCGAAACGGGCGAAATGACCGATGCGCTGAGCGATGCGTTTGAGATCGTGTTGAGCCGGTTGTCACCCACTGAACGCGCTGTTTTCCTGCTGCGGGAGATTTTCCAATTCGAGTATTCGGACGTGGCCGAATTGCTGGACGAAAGCGAAGTCAATTGCAGGCAGATTTTGACACGTGCACGGAACAAGATCGCGCGCCCGGAGCCGCGCTTCAGCGTGAGTCCTGAGAAATGCGAACTGGCCCTGGAACATTTTCTTTCGGCATCCCGCACGGGAGATTTGAAAAAATTCATGGCGGTGGTCGCGCCGGAGGTGGCTTTGGCGCGCGATCCGCAGGATGCCGGGTTCCCGGTGCCGCCGACTTTGCATGGCATCGAGGCGCTGTTCGGGCACATGCGAGCGTTTTGGGAAAAGTTTGGCAAGGTGTCGTGGTCGTGCTCAGCGATCGGCAAGGGTTATCAGGTCGCGACGGTGCAATTCGGCGAACAAATCGTCGCCGCGTTCATTTGCCGGGCGCAGAACGGCACAATCACGGGCGTCAATCACGTATCATGTCCAACAAGACTCTCAGCCTTCCTTCAACTCATCCTGGCGCGATAAGCGGCTCGGCACTCCCAGCGGCAGAATTTCCGAGCGCGGAGTTTGCGGAATTGGTCGAGCGACAACTTGCGCTGCTGGGAGAAGACGCTTCGCGGGACGGACTTCAGCGAACGCCGGCGAGGGTGGCAAAAGCGTTTGCGGAACTGACGAGCGGCTACTGGAGCAGGCCAGAGGCTGTGCTGAACGGCGCGTTGTTCGAAGTTCAATCCGACGAGATGGTGGTCGTGCGCGACATCGACTTTTACAGCCTGTGTGAACACCACCTGCTGCCGTTCTTCGGAAAATGCCATATTGGTTATCTGCCGGGCAAGAAGGTGGTCGGGTTGTCGAAGCTGCCGCGGTTGGTGGAATTGTACGCGCGGCGCCTGCAGGTGCAGGAGCGGCTGACGACGCAGATCGCGGAAACGATTCTGCAACATTGCGGGGCGCGAGGTGTGGGTGTGGTGATCGAGGCGCAACACTTGTGCATGATGATGCGCGGGGTGGAAAAGCAAAACTCGTATGCGATGACGTCGTCGCTGCTCGGATGTTTTCGTGAGGATGGCCGAACACGCTCGGAGTTCCTGAACCTGGTCAACCGATAGGGCAAGAGAGCGCGAGAAATTCATCGCGCGGTCGTCTTCGGAAGACGATTTGTCGAACCAGATCGCCCCTCGAAGCTGGAGGCTTCCATTTTGCCGCCTTGTCGATTCACAAACGCGTGCCGAAGCAGCCTGAAGGTAGGAGTGGCACCCAATAGCGCCATCAACCGAGACGCGGCACCTTGCGCGTGGGGAGGTTGCGCAGGGAGTTGGTTCAAGCAGGAGGACTGGGGTGTTCTCCGGTCAGAGTCTTGTTCCGATTGGGATTCCCAAGCTGCGATTAAAACCTCACCCGGTATGTACTCGTTTAAAAATCGTATTAAAAGGTCGCTCGTTCAGCGCGGGCTAACTGGGACTGTTCGAATGTGCTGGGTGGGTGTCGTCGAGAAGATGCACCCGCGTGCCCGGCGACGGGAGATGGAACGGCGCAAGCGAGATGCAATCTTCGACACGCAACACCGAGTGGACACCGGCGGTATCGTGCGTCCGAAGCCAGAATCTGTAGTTGGCAGCAACTGGGATATGGGAGTCAGGTACCAGGCAATTGATGCAAATTGCTTCACCTCGACGCTGCAATCACTTGCCATTGAGCATTCGCGCTTCACGTTTATGGACCTCGGCTCCGGGAAAGGCCGTGCGCTTTTGCTGGCTTCCACGTTCCCGTTCCGCAGGGTTATTGGCGTTGAATATTGCGAGGAATTGAATGAGATCGCGCGGCAAAACGTGGCGAACTATACGGCATCTGCGCGGAGGTGCTCAGATATTGCGATCATCACCGCTGATGCGACCACGTTCGCCATCCCCGCGGGGCCGTTAGTGCTGTTCTTTTTCAATCCGTTCGGCCAACGTGTCATGGCTAAGGTGGTTGAAAACGTAATGGCGTCCTATCGGAAATTTCCCCGACAAATCATTCTGATTTACGACACGCCGTATTTCGTCGAGGTGTGGAAGCAGACCGGCATCTTTAAGACGCTCCAGGAAGCACCTGCAATTCTCGACACAGGACCGATTTGCCACCCGGGATTGTCGCGCGCTGGCCGGCGGGAGTCGTGAAGCACAATTGCGGTTGCGTGAACCCCACCTGTTCCGGTACCGGGGTGCGCCTTTTGTCGGGCTTGCTTACAGGGGCCCTGCTGTTTTACACCCGGCCTATCGTATTCCTCTCACAAGCGCCGTGGCACGGACTATGCGGCAGGTTTCCCTCTGAGCTAACCGTTATGAAAACCAGGCTGTGCCTTTTCGCCCTTCTCCTGTCGCACTCGGTTCGTGCCGCCCTCATTGATTTCAATGACATTCCTATCGGAACTGAGGTCACTAGCCTTAACCCCTACGGCAACGCAATAATTAGCCCGCGACTCTGGGTTACACAGCGAGGATCGACTGTGTTTGAGTCCCTCACGCGCGGGCTGATTGCGACTGACCCAGACGGCAGCCCGTCTGTGTCGATCTACGCAGACTGGGGCGATGCGCCATCTGTGGATCGACCATCATGGCACATTGACATTGCGGTTTCCTTCATAGTGCCTGTCTCTACCTTTAGTGTCGATGCCTGTAGCAGAATCTGGTCAAGCCGTCTTTTTTATTCTGGTATTGACGGCTCAGGTGAGGCATTTACTTCGCAAGTCACCATTCCGAGCCGATTGGGGCCCGAAGTATTCACGCACTTTGATATTGCCGCGCCGACAGGCGGTTACATAACGGACTTTCATTTTTCGCAGACCGAGAATTTTTTTGGCATCCACCTTGCAATGGACAACTTGAGCTACACCGTCCCTGAGGCCATTATCGAAGCCACCGCAAGCCCCGCGGTGTTGTGGCCGCCGAACAACCAATGGCGTTCAGTGCAGCTCACGGTCCGCGCCGATGATGCAAGAACCGTCAATTCCCGGATCATCTCCATCACTGGCAATCAGCCGATCTCCGGCGATTGGAAAATCGTTGATGACCTTTCGGTCCTGCTTCGTGCCAAGCGCAGCGGCACTGGCGGCGATCGGATTTACTATATCCTCCTGGAATGTTCCGACGTCGCCGGTAACAAGTCTTTGCGCACCGTCACCGTCAGAGTCCCCCACGATCAACGTTTTAAACACAACCGCCTTGTACGTAAGAAACACCCGACTGTGAGAACTACCAGGTCTCCCGGCCTCACAATACGCCGCCCATTCTAATTTCCTGCTGCCCATACAATGCCCGCCGTTCAGTAATGCAACCAGTGCGGAATTAAACTGTTTCGCTGTTACGCAGTTCTGCGGACTTTCCATTTTTGGCGCCTTGTCGATCGCAAACGCGTGCTCGAGTGGTGCTCCGGGTGCAAAACGCCTGCGTTTTACCAACAAAAGAGGCAATGGCTGCTTGATTTCAAGGAAGAAGAGCCAGACAAAAACGTAAAGCGGTGAATTGACGAATATATTGAATCCCTCGATAGGCAGATTGCTCAAGCTAAAACTCGGGAGGAGCGTGAGGAATATTGAATTAAGTGGAGAGCAACAGTCTTTCATCCGCAAACTTGCCCGCCATCTTTCGTTAGCGCTCTGTACTTTCCTCTAACATCTCCACAAATTCCGGAAACTCGCGTCGTGCCATCGCAATCAGTCGCAACGCGGCCCAATGGGTTTCGGAGCAGGTCCAGCGTTGTCCAATACCGCAACATCCGCACGCGGTAGAACTCGCGCGCACTCATCCCCAGGTTTAAATATGAGAAAGTTGTCACCGAGGAATCACAGCTCTCGACTGCTTAAATTGCCGCGATCATATCAACAGACCAACGACAGATTGGCCTATCGAACGCGAGCTACGGGCAACCCTGGACTGAGGGACTCAATGCCTTCGGGATTGCGAAGTGTAGACCGCTTTCGTTGGGCCCGACCAGTGGCTGGTGATGGGGGGATTGCCTTTGCCGGTGAGGTTGTTATGCCCCGGGTTGTGGGCTCGGGCCACCAGGCGCGTGTGGGCGTCGATGGCAATCGGCCCCGTGTATTTGCGTGCCGACGGGCTGGGCGGGACGTCATTCGTGGGTGCGCCGGTGGCGCGGGGATCGGTTCCGTCGAGGGTGTAGTAGATGGTTATACCGGTACCAGTCTGTCCCTCATCCTGACCTTCTCCCGCGGGGAGAAGGGACAGCCTTCGACCGTTGGGGACTGAGATTTCAACAAAGCGGACGTCGCCGCCCGGGTGGGTGAAGATCGGCCGGGGCAGAAGGTTTGCGTCTATGAATGACAGGCGGTCGCTGAACCACTGTCGTTTAAAGCGCAGCTCGGAGTCATATTCCCGTCGGCCGAAATCGAAGGTGTAGCCGTCCTGGCTCTGGACACCGCTTCGCGGATAACGCCGCCACCGGGTCCGTTCCCGTGGCTCGGCTTCACGAAGCTCGTCGAACATCGCTTCCGCCAGCTTCATAATGTGTTCCGCGCGCAAGGGGCCTTCACGCAGCTCCTGATAGCGGTCGATCCAGGCCTGCCAGAAATCAGGGTCCGTGAACATCCGCTTCCACCAGGCGTGCTTGAAGAAATCGGCGCTCCAATCGGAGGAGATTGCCCCGAATTGGGTTGGGTTGAAGTCGCGGCGGTCCGTCGAGCCCATGGCGCGATCAAAGTCCCAAAGCGGGCCCATGGTGATGCGGCCGTTGCGCGGCTTGTGGAAGAAGGCACTGAAATGGAGAGCGTCCACATTGAACATGACGACGTTGAGGATGTGATGGTCAATCCAGGAATCGATGTCGATGTACTTTCGATAGCCGCGCTCCGAGTCCCGGAAATCGGCTCCTTTCAGAGCGAGACCGAAATCCCTGAAATAATCCTCGAGGTATTGCCTTTGCGCTTCCCGGGCCGGGCTTAGCATGGCGCGTTCATCAGGATCGACGTAACGGATGGTTCGTCCGGCCCCGACGAATCCGAGTTCTTCGGGACCCGGCCGGTCGATCTTCCACAGATACCCTCCGGTCACCGCGGCCCCTTTCTCATCGTCCTCCTGCAGCCTGTCAATGTTGACGCGGTGCCCGCCGATTTTGATTTTCTCCATGAAGACGTAGATCCCGTTGTAATCGCCGGCTGCGGAAAAGTTGGGAAGGTTGATTGGGCGGGATGGGCCACGGTCGTCTTTCAAAAGAACTTCGACGAAACGAGTGCGGGGCGCCTGGCGGCCTATGTCCCGACTCAATTGATAGGCGAGGGGATTATGGATCAGCGCCAGATCGTACTCATTGGGGGCGTACATCACCCAGTCCGAGTCGGGCGGCATTCCGAGCAGCGGGACGTCCTTGTCATCGAAGAATTCCTCCCAGGCTTTGAAGGCCCAGCTTCCCTTGGGAGAATTGAGCGTGCTGGATCCGCGCCGATGGAACCGGCCGGCCGTGACGAGGTCGGGCGCGTTGGTGATGGAGCTGCGGCCGTTCGCTTTTGGTTCGAAGACCATCAGGCAGACATATTGTTCGCCGCTGGCGGGCACCGGGCCTCCACCGAAATTGTCGAGGATGGCAATAGGCAGGTCCGAGGTGAAGTTGAGCGCGTTGGTGTTCAGTTGAATGTAATGTCCGGTGCGGGGCGGTCCCGGCAGCCGGCCAGGCGCGTAGGCTCGCGCGCGGATCACGGTGGTCGCGGTGATGCGAATGGGGACGTCATAGACGGGCGATGCGCGAGTGGGGAGGTTGGTCGTGGTGGTGTAGTGAATGACTGAACCAGGAGCAGCGCTCATCTCGATGGCGAACGGCTCCACGAACGTGCCGCTTTCCCTTGAAAAGATTACCGGGGAAGCGAACCCATCGCCCTGGGCCGAGTTGGGAGCGCCGGGAGTGGCTTCGACGGAGAACCCGGCCACGTTTCGTTCGTCCGTGCCGTAGGAAATATCCTGCAACTGCGGCGGGTAATTCGGGACCGAAGCAACGGTTCGCCCATCAGGACGGACCAGCGCCAGGTACCCGCCACTGGCGCTCAGTTTGAAGTTGGTGTGAAGCGGATCGCCGGTTCGATTCTTTTCGGAAGCGAACAGGACGATGAAATCATTGGCGGGCAGCAGCACGCCGGGAGGAAACTTCCACATAGCCGGCTTTTTCGCCTTATCGGTCAGGAACCAGCCGGAAAGGTTTTCTGTCGTCGAACCCAGGTTGCGGATCTCAATCCAGTCCGAGGTTTCCCCATCTTCATCCCTCAAAGTGCCTCGGTTGGAGGCCATGAATTCGCTGAGGATGATTTGAGGGGGAGGGGCGTTTGGGGCGAACGTGTAAGTCCAGCTGCGGCCGACGAATGGGTTGGCCAGCTGAGTTTGGTCGGTGATGCCATGGTTCGGGCTCCAATCGACACGAACCACTCCGGCGGGCGGCTCAGGAAAGCGGAAGAGATAATGATCCGGTCCGACTGTCGTCACGGCTGTAGCCGGGGCGCCGTTGATGAGCAAATCGGCGGAATCAACATTGGTAACCGCTTCGCTGAACAACACCTCGATTTGGACCGGCTCGCGAACGGTGGCCGTCGCGGGCGGGTTGCTCGCGGTGAGAACTGGCGGCTGATCGTCGATCCATCCAACCAGCGACGCAGTGATGGCGATGTCCGAACTGTCGCTGTCCGCATTGAACAAATGCACCGCCAGGATGTTCTCGCCGGCAACGAGGAGACTCGTCGCGTTGGTCAAGACATTCAACCGCTGCCCTTCGTGTGCTTCGATCGCCGTGGCGTTAAACGCGGCGTCTCCCGGAACGACGTTGATCCGGCCAAGTTCGACGCCATTGATCCAAACGATTGCCCCGTCATCGACGATCAGTGACAGGTTCAACTGAGAAATAAGCGCCGGCTCCGACACGTTGAAGGAATGGCGCAGGTAAACGCTAACGTAGCCGCTGACGTCACTCCGTGGAAGTGTCGTGACGATCCGGCCTGCTTCGGCGACTCCGCCATAGCCGATCGGTGTCGGACCCATCGACCAGTTCGAATCATCAAACGCAATCCGCCTCCAGGCGTCGGAAGGAATAGAGGCTTCTTTGGTTCCAAGAACGTATCGCCAGGACGAACGGGGTGAAACGAGGGACCGTTGAGCGGCCTCCGCCGCAGTCGTCAGACCCAGCACGCAGAACAGAATCGCAAATCCTGGGAACTTTCTCACGCGAGGGACCATGGGGATGCGCATCTCCATTGAACATGCGGATAGTAACCCGGACCTGGCCAGCGTCAATCACGGCGACTCCCGACCGATGGTAAGAGGTGAAGAGTTTGGAGTTTAGAGTTCAGGGTTGAGGGTTCAAATCCACCTCCGCACCTGGGAGCAATACGTCGTGAATTCGTCACCGAAAATCCCAACCAAAGCCCGCTCTTCCGGTTTGATCTGGAATCGGTTCATGTAGAGGACGAACGCCGGCAAAAACAGAAAGGAGAGGATGTTCGCCGTCGCGGCAGCCCATGCGACCAATATCAAAAGGAAGCCCAAATACATTGGATTGCGCGTGTGTTTGTAAATTCCAGAGGTGACGAGCGAGGAAGACAATTGAGGCCGGGTCGGGTTGACGGTGGTTTTTGCGCGTTTGAATTCGAGGACGCCAAGGCTGCAAGTGATGACGCCTAACAACCCAAATACCCAGACGGCGATGGGAGGGAATTGAAAATCGAATCCCGGGACATAGACCGCTCCCACCCACATCAAAAAAGCCACGAAAATGACGATCGCGACAGGAGGGATTTTCAATTCGAGCACGTGCGCACCGGGTTCAGAGTGCATGGAGCGGTTGATCAAATGGTGTAAAGTCACTTTATTGAAGCCGCCCCCGCGTTGCGCTGAGGGCGGCCATAGGATGTCACGGATACGGAAGGCCCCTTATTTGCAGGTGCACGGCGCGCAGTTGCAGCGGCAGGTCTCACAGGAACATGAGCCTCCACACTGGCACGTTTCGGCGGTGTTCAGGGTGGCGTCCTTGCGGTTCTTCCGTTGGCGTTTGGGATTTGATTTCATGGTCATGGATTTTTAGTTGTTCACGGCTCGGTCCGGGCATCGTTGCCAGGATTCACCGGCCGTTCACCCCAGCTAACGAACCAGCCAAAAATCCATTACACTCTTTTTCATCGAGAAGTCTCAATGACAGGCGCTGGTTCGCCCGAGTCCTGGCACGTGCAGTCAATGCACCCGTGGACGCTGCACGCCCCGCAATTCCTGGAAAGAGCATTTCGGAGATGCTTGCGACCCCGGTGAAGCCGCACGGTGAGATTATTCCTCGTTATGCCCATCTTTGCCGCGAGGGCATCCGGCTCGTTTCCTTTCAAATCAACTTCGTCCAACAGCTCCCGATATTGCGCGGGCACCAAAGGCAGAAGACGGCGAAAGCATTGGCAGAGCTCGCGCTCGTCCTCTTCGCCAGGAGTTTCAGGAAGCTCTTTTTTGAAACGTTCCAAGGCGCGGCTCCGCGCCCCCTGTTTGCGGTAAACATCGATAATTGATCTTCGAAGAATTCGATAAAACCACGTGGTCGTCTCCTCGTCGGTCTCTGGGTGCCGGTCGGCCGCCAACGCTTTGATCAGGCTGTCCTGGACGACATCTTCGGCCAAATGGTGATCGCCCAGGCGCTTTCGAGCAAATGCCACGAACATCTGGAGATTCTTGAGAATTGCATCTTCAAGGCGACGCATAGCGGTGAGCCTAGCTCCTGTGCGATCCTGCGCAAACAGACTTTTGAAACCGATGCGATAGGAAAGCGCCCGCTCTACGTGAATTATTTTTAACAAAATTGTCCTCAAAGGGGCGGGTCGTTCGTTGTTTGGTTAAGCGGGCGCGTTTGCTCGCGAAAATATCGGTAAGCAAATCAATCTGAAGAAACCTATGATCATAAAAATACTGATTGGGGTCGCAGCGGTAATTGCCATCGTCCTCATCGTGGCGGCCACCCGGTCGGCGGACTTCCGTGTTGAGCGCAGTGCCACTCTTTCCGCTTCGCCGGAGGCGTTGTTCGAGCATGTGAACGATCACCGGAAGTTTTCGGTGTGGAATCCGTTTTTGAAAATGGATCCGAACGTGAAGAATACGTACAGCGGCCCGGTTGCGGGCGTCGGCGCGGTGTGCGCCTGGGACGGTAACAAGGACGTGGGCGCCGGGAGTTGCACGATCGTGGAGAGCAAGCCCGGCGAACTGGTGCGCTGCCGAATGGACTGGTTGCGGCCAATGAAAGGCACGGCGACGGTTGATTTCACGTTCAGGCCCAGCGGCGACAAAACGGTAGTGACATGGGCGATGTATGGCAAAAACGGTTTCATGGGCAAGTTGGTGAGCCTGTTCATCAATTGCGACAAGATGTGCGGCCCGCAATTTGAGAAAGGACTCGCGAGTCTTGGCGAAGTGGCCGCGAGGACTGCCCTTGTGCCGGCTAAGTAATTTCCGGATTATTCCCAGCATGAACGAGGGAACATCCGAATACCTGGTCCTGTCACGCGGCCAATGGGACAAAGACGCACCGAAGGAAGAGATCGAGGCGGCCATCGTCAAATTCTACGCCTGGCTGGAGCAAAACATAGCGGCGGGGAAGATGAAAACGGGAAGCCGGCTGAGCCGCGAGCGCGCGGTTGTTTCGAAACGCGGCATTGTCACGGATGGGGCCTTTGGTGAATCCAAGGAAGTGGTCGGCGGCTATTGGTTTATCGTGGCGCGGAATCTTCAGGAGGCGGCGAGCCTTGCCGCCGAGAACCCGTGTGCTGAGTACGGTCTCACTTATGAGATTCGTCCCCTCGAGGCGGAACGAGCCTCGGCGTACAAAGCAGCGAACGAGACGCCACCTCGATGAATCGAGGTTAATGAAAAGGAACCGCAAGTCGAATCTGCGGCGCTAGGGATCTTCCCGGCGGCGCAGGCAGCGGATCACATAGAGAATGCCGACCGATGCCCCAATGCCCACGCCGATCACAAAGCGCTGCTTCATAGCCCTTGTTGTGTCGCGCTCCACCCGCTCCCGACTCTCCTCTCGTTCTGACCAGGTGCTGGCGCGGTGCTTTCGCACATAATCATAGAACACAAACGCCGCACCGCCAAGAATGGCCAGAACGATGATAATGGAAGCAAACCCGACGATTCGGCCGATGGCCCCTTGTCTCTCTGTTTGGTGTTCTTCCACCGGTTAAAGATGGAATCGACGTAATCGGCGAAGACTTAAAACCACGGAGACACCGGGGAATCCATTTACGGTTGGCGATTGCGTAGGTGTTAGTGCTGGAGCGGTGAGCGGTGACGGGGTAACAAAGGCCCACTGGAAACTGTTTTGTTCATCGGCCTTCCGGGCTCCGGAAAATCATCGTTCTACAAAGAGCGATTTTACGCCACCCACGTGCGCATCAACCGCGACATGCTCAAGACAGCGCACCGCGAGCGCCGATTGATCGAGACGTGCCTCGAAATCGGCCAGCGTTTCGTAGTCGACAATACGAACCTCACGCGCGCCGCGCGTGGCGAATATATTCAACGCGCGAAGGCGGCGAAGTTCCGCGTCATTGGTTATTACTTTCGCACCAGGGTTGCGGCCGCGATTGCGCGAAACGAAGAACGGCAGGCCAAGATTCCGAAGGTGGGGATTTTCGCGGCGCAAAAGCGCCTGGAAGTTCCCTCGAGTGACGAAGGCTTTGATGAACTTTACTGCGTCACGCTGGAGCGCGAGAAAGGATTCTCCGTGGAACCGGGCACGTCCGGGAACCTCGTGAAGTGACAGTTATCTGACCGACAGCGGAACGGAACTGGGCGCCGAATAAACGGGCTGCCCGCCCGGGGGAGTATAGCGAGCGAGAAGCGTGACGCGGTCACCGCGCGGCTTGTCTTCCCCCCATAACGCCGCAAACCGGTAGCTCGTGCCGACCGACGTTTCCTGCATCTGCGCTTTCAAGACGCCGGCTGGATAAGCCCACGTGTGCAGTGGTTTTTGGGACGGCAAATCTTTGAGCGGCGTGCCGTCATCGAACAGCAGTATATCCAAATTGCCTTTGGTAATGGGCAGCGCGGCGCTTCCCCCGCGGTGGCTCGCATAGATCCGCACCCCCACGCCGTCGGGTCCCGGTTTGCTGTCCATGTTCAGGGCGACCGATGTCACGAGCAGATGAAGTTGATTGATCGGCTCGCTGGCGCCGTTCGGAAGGGAGGAGCAGCCCAGCAAACACATGACCATGAGCAGGCAAGCGGGCAGGCAGACAAGCCGACAAAAGAGCGACCGAGCACTGCGGCACTCCAGGACGCTGGCGCGAGACTCTGACACACTGGTGCTCACGGATTCGATTTCTTCTCGCCGGCCGGCGCGGCCGGCGGCTGGGGGTTGGGCAGCGGCTTGCCTTTCTCGAATTTCTGGTCCGGCGGGAAAACCGGATCGAGAATCTGCTTCTGCACCTCATCCCGCTTGATCTCGTCTTTGATGCGCGACTTACGCAGTTGCTCGTCAGTCATCTCTCGCGGATCAAGCATCCGCGCGGCAAGCTCTGACTTCGTCAGCACCTGCGGAGTCAACAAAATCAAAAGCTCACGTCGTTCCTGGCGGTTGCGGTTGCTTCGAAACATGTAACCGACGAGAGGAATGTCGCCGAAGAACGGTACTTTGCGAACGCGTTTATCGTCCAGCGTGCCAATCAAGCCGCCGATCAGAATGGATTGGCCACTTTGCACGCTCACGGTCGTGTTCGCAATGCGCTGGTTGATGATCGGCACTTCGGCGTTGCGATTGATCTGCACCGTCGAACTGCTGATCGTGCTGTTCGTCGTGCCCACCTCCAACTTCACAAAACCGTCCGGCGAAATGCGCGGTGTCACGCGCAAGTTCACGCCCACGTTTTCGTAGCGGAATGAATTGATGGTGTCTCCACGCTCCGTCACGCGCGAATCCGTAATCAAAGGAATCGTCTGGCCGATGTTGATCGTGGCCGGCTTGTTGTCTGCCGTAACGATTTGCGGGCGGCTCAAGACTTCGAGGCGCCCCTTGTCTTCCAGCGCGCGGAACAGAAACGAATAGTCGCCTCCCGTCACGGCAGAGGAAAAGCCCGTCTCAATCCACTTCGCCTCACTGATTTCAATGCCGGCGGCGAACGGCACGCCGTTGTAGGTCCATTCCAACCCGAGGTCGAGCGCGCTGTCGAGAGAGACCTCGGCCACGAGCACCTGGATGAGCACCTGTGGTTGCGGCAGGTCGAGTTCCTCGATGAGCTTATGGACGGATTCAAAATAGCGCGGGCTCGCCGAAAGGAGCAGCGTGTTGCTGACCGGTTCCGCCACCACCGCGATTTCCCGCTCCAGCATCCGCTGGGCGGTGCCGACCGCGTCCGCGCCCAACACCTGCGAGACGCGCTGGCGCTCCTGGTCGAGGAACGTGCGAATGGCCGTCGCGACTTCCTGCGCCTGCGCGTTGCGCAAACGGTACACTTCGGTCTTGCGTTCCTGCGCCTCGCTCGAATCCAGCGCCTCGATGATTTGCGAGACCAGCGAGACGTGGTCTTCAGTGCCGCCAATGAGAAGGCTGTTCGTGCGCGGGTCGATCGTAACATTCAAGGCGCTCTGTTCGTCGGTGCCGAGGATCGCCGACGCGACCTCGGTCTCTCCCAGCACTTCGCTGCCTGCACCCGTCACCGCTTTGACCAGCGTGTATTGCACCGAGCGTTGCGTGCCGTTTTGCCCCGGTGCTTGCTGCAGCCGAAAGAGGCCCGCGAGCACTTCCGCCGTCTGGCGCGCATCGGCGTTTTGCATCGTGAAGACTTTGATCTTCGCCTTCTGGTGCGAGCTGTTGTCGAGCTTGGTGATGACTTGATCGAGCAAATCCATGTAGTCAACTGGCGCGGAAACGATCAGCGAGTTGACTCGGCTATCGGCTGTAATCAGGACCGACTCCTTCAGCGCCGACGTGACATGTTCCTGGCCATCACCATTGCGCGCAATGAACTGAAGGACCGATTGCGCATTCGGATTGCCCTCGGTCAGGGGCGCTGGTTTGGTATTCAACGCCGTCGTGAGGATCGTCGACAGGGTCTCCGCCCGCGCGTAGCGCAACGCAAATACGCGAATCTCCGCCACGCGCGCGACCTGGTCCGTATCGAGTTTCTTGACCAGCTCGGAAATGCGTTTCACGTCCGCTTCGCCTGCAGACACGACAATGGCATTGATGCGGTCATCCGCGGTCACCGTGACCGGCAGCGCAGTGGATGTCGCCCCCGGACCCTCTCGATAAAGGCCCTGCACAGTTTGGGCGACCTTGCGCGCGTCTGCTTTTGCCAGCGAAAATACATGCACGGCGAGACCAGGCCCGCCCTGCTCGCTATCGAGCCGCTCGATCAGCGACGCGACCATCCCCATGTCGTCCGTCGCAGCGCCCACGATCAACGCGTTGACCCATTGATCGGCCACGACCGTAATCGGATCGGGCGTTTCGCCCTTTACGCGTGCCGGACGATTGAGAAAGAGCTGGCGCAACGTCTCCTGCAACTTCAGCGCCGTGGCCTGCTTCAGCGCGAAGACCCGGAAGTTCAACCGCGCCCGCGCATCCTCGCCATCGAGTTGCAGCAGCAAGCGGTCGATCACGTCGAACCCTTCTTTGGTGCCGGTGACGAGCAGTGCGTTGGAACGCTCATCGGGAACGATCGTGACGGGGGTGCGCCGCTCGGCCGCGTTGACGGCCGTGGCCTCGCCTTGTTGTTTTGAGCGGAAGAATTGTTCGAGCACTGTCGCAAGGCTGCTCGAGCGCGCGTTCTTCAATGGATAAAGCCGCACGTTGCCAAGCTCCGCAAAGTCCTTCGTGTCAACTTGCGCTATGACCGTGCGCACCACTGCAAGGTTTTCCGGGCTCGCCGAGACGATCAGCGTGTTGCTCCGCGGATCGACCGAAATCGCCAACGCTTCACGGCCACCCGCCGCGCGACCGCCGGTGGTTCCGGACGTGATGATCGCTCCGGGGCGATACAGTCCCTGTTCAACTAGATTGCGCAGGATCGTCGCCACGCGCTGAGCATCGGCAAACTGCAATGTGAATGTCGTCAACACGCCGCCCGGAACGGTTGGCTCCATGTCCAGCTTTTGCAGCAGGCTTTGGATCAGTTCCAGGTTCTCGCGGCTCGCCGAAACGATCAGTGCGTTATTCAGCGCGTCGGTCTCGATCTTCACGCGGTCCTGCGGCGATGGTTGCTCGCCCGGCGGCGTCCGGCTTTGGAGGCGGGCCGTGAAAATGTTTTCGATGGTGTTGGCGATCTTGCCGGAATCGTTGTATTTCAAAGCCAGGACTCCCAACTGAAGCGCGGGATCGTCAAGCTTGCGGTCCAGCTTCGCCAACAGTTCGTCGATGACCGTGTTGTCGTCCATCCCCGCGCCGACAATCAGACTGTTGCTGCGCGCATCGGGAACGATAACCGGTTTGTGGCGCTGCATTTCCGGCGACTTGGAGGACTGATACCGCTGCGTGAAAAGTTGATTGAGCGAAGTGGCGACATTGCGCGCGTCCGCGTACTGCAACGTGACCTGGCGAATCTTCCCACTCAGCGCGGTCGGCGCCTTGTCGAGCTGGCTCGCCAGCGTCTGCACCAGTTCGAAGGTGTCCTTCGACCCGCCCACCAGCAGACTGTTGCTGCGCGGTTCAGCGACGATCAACACGCGCATCGCTTCCGCTTGCGTTCGGCCCATGGCCGTCTTTTGTGTCACGCGCGCATCCAGCAATCGCTGTAGCTGCGTGGCCAATTCTGTCGCATCAGCATGCTCGAGCGCCAGGATGCGAATGTCGCGCATCTCCAGCGCAAGCTCCTTGTCCAGGCTCGCGAGCAGACTTTCGATGATGGCAAAGGTCCGCTCCGTGCTCGCCACGATGAGCGTGCCCGTGCGGTCATCGATCGTCACCGTCGGTTTGTCTTCAGGGCGAAGCGCCGCCGCGCGCGTTCCCGCGTAAAGATCATTGATCACTTTTTGCACCACCGTGGGCTCGGCGTGCTTGAGGGGGAACAGGCGCACCATGCTCAGCCCCGAAGCCGCAGGCACATCGAGCTGTTTCAAAACGTCCTCGAGCAGCGGGATCATGTCGCTGCGCGCCGCGGCGATAATGATGTTGGCGCTTTCGTCCGCCTGCATGACGAGGGCGGCGCGGCTTCGTGGCTGGTCCGTTGTTCGTGCGGGCGCCCCGTCAACCGCGGTGCGCAGTCGTGTCACCTGCGTTTGGAGCCCCGCGCTCCCGGGAACCGCCGGCCCTTCGGCGAACACCGCCTGCAAAAGCGGAAGCACCTTCGCCGCGCTCGCGTACTTCAACTGAAAGAGCCGCACCTCGGTGATGAACCGCTCCATCTCGCGGTCGAGGTCATCGATGATTTTTTCCGCCAGTTCCAACGTCTCCTTGCGACCGCTAAGAACGATGGCGTTGTTGCGCGCATCCAGCGCGACGTTCAACGGGTTCACCAGGGCCTTTCCCGAACCTTCCGGCTCGACGCGCCCGCCGGGCCCCGTCGCCAGTCTTTGCCCCTGGGAAAAGACCGAACTCAATGTTTGCGCCACGGCGTCCGCGTCCGCCCGTTGAAGGCGGACAATTTTGACATCCACCCCTTCGCTCAACGCGACGGTGTCCATCATGGCCACAACCGCCGCGAGCGCTTTCAGGTTTTCCGGGGTTGAGGTCAGCACCAGCCTGTTGCCACCCTGTCCCCCGCTCACAGGATCACTCATAATCTTGATCGGCTTGGTAAGATCGAGCGAAACGGTCTGGCCACTGTCCCCCTGGATCTTCAGCCGGCGAATCTGCTCCTGCAACTCACGGGCTTCGGACGTCCATTCGCCCTGCGCGCCGGGCTTCAACATATTCTGTAGAATCGCCGCGAGCTGCGTTGCGTTGGCCTTCTTCAGCGACACCACCAGCATCTCCGCTTCGCTGTAGGCCGAGGGTGTGTCCAGGGAACGTATCATCTTCTCAACCTGGTCCATGACCGGCGCACGGGCGACCAGCAACAAACCGCGCGAGCGGCCATCCACTGCGACCGTGACCGGATCACCGGGACGCGCGACGCGCAATTGCTGCACCATTTCCTGGACGAGCGGCAGGACTTTCTCAGGGGCCGCATTCGTCAGAGCAACGATGCGGTATTCGAGTTGTGCGTTGACTTGTGATCCGTCGAGTTGCTTGAT
>Ga0075428_100001188_pt1 | contig 27845 bp, 29 predicted proteins | sample RhiMetdeltSRZDD2_FD_75291 | JGI IMG/M metagenome (GOLD analysis project Ga0075428, IMG submission 75291) | Populus rhizosphere microbial communities from Tennessee, USA - Rhizosphere MetaG P. deltoides SRZDD2 | ecosystem: Host-associated > Plants > Roots > Rhizosphere > Soil | place: USA... | reverse complement strand
TCGAGCTTGTCGCCAGGCCGAATCTCGCGATGGGGTTTCGCGGACTGACCGTTGACATCGACCTTGCCGCCCTTGCACGCTTTCTGCGCTTCCGATCGTGTTTTGAACAGGCAGGCGATGTCGAGCCAGACGTCGAGGCGCATTTTGCTGTTCAGTCGATGACGAGAAAGTCACCCGGGCGCGTAGCGGCGACGCCTTGATGGTCCGCGGCAAGTTCGATCGCGGCGAACGCACGCCACGCGATGGCGATGCGCCGCGGCTGGAGCGCAGTGATCTGCTTGATCACCTCGCCGTTTCGTCGCGCGAACAGCACATCGATCGCGCATTTCATCCCGAACATGTGGATCGCGTTTGATGGCGCAATCAGGAGCGCGAAGTCTAGCGGCACGCTCGTTCGACCCAGCAATCCGCGCCGTCGTTGCGTGGAATCGAAAGCGCCTTCAAGGGTCGTGGCAAGTACGATGCCGCGGGTCGTGTTAATGAGGCGATGCGGCCGGTCAGGCGCGCTCAGCAGTGGCGCCAGGAAGTGCGTGGCCATGACGGCATCCCGCGATTACTGCGGGATGGAGAGCTGCAAGCGATAGCGGACGGGCGAACCATCCTTCGTGGCGGGCTGGAAGATCCATGCCTTCGCAGCAGGCATCAGCATGATGTCGCGGTACTGCCGGTCAACGGGACTTCTCACCAGGCGGATGCGATCCACGGTTCCGCGCGTGTTGACGACGAACTCGAACATGCCGAGCGCCTCGAGCGGTGTGCCGGGAGGAATCTCCGGTAGTTGCGGACGCAGCAGGCGCGCCGGTCTGACCTTGTCGTCGCCAGCGTCGAACACCTGATCGAAACCTACCAGGGTCGCGTCCACTCTTCCCGACGCCAGGAACGTCGGCATGTGTGCGAGGGCTGTGTTCCTGGGCGCGACATGCAGCAGAGGGCCCAAAGCGAGCGCGGGCCCGTCGCTCGGTGGCGCCGATCCGTCGATGCCGGCGGCCACATTCTGAGCCGGCGCCAGTGCACGCGGCGCCACATTGACGGTGGTCTTCACGCCTGGCGCAGAGGTCGTTGATTGGCGCGTGAGAGACGCTTGGCGGTCGCGGGCTCTAGAAGAGCGCTCCACTTCCGGCCGAAGTGAACCGGAGGCCTTTCCCGCTGTCGCGGTGGGCGATGACAATGCGGAGGATCCTCCAGAAGCATTGTCCGCTTGCGCCGTCGGCTGCGATCGATCCTCCCCTGATGTGACGGCGCTGAAAGCGTAGTACGCGACTATGCCGGCGACAAGTAGGAGCGAGATCGCCGTGACCAGCAACCCCACTTGCTTGAGCTGCGCGACAGAGAGTGTCGGATATGAAGTTCCGCGCCGCTGGTGTGCCTCGGCGTGTGGGCTTTCGCGCCGAAGCTCGGCTTCGGAGAGGAACTCCCATCCTGGTTCATTCGATTCAACGCCGGGGCGCTCTACGGCCCGCAGGGGAGTCCCCGTCGGCATCGGCTGGTCGGGTTCGGATGGCTCGTGGCGCGCTTTCCGCGTAAGTTCGGCCAGTTTGTCGTTGAGGGCGAGCTGCTCGTGCGCCGCGGCTTGCCGGGAAGCCATGATCTTCAGATCCCGGGCGCGTCCCGGACGCTCAAAGAAGCCCAGGGCTTTGCTGAACTCGGTCACCGAACCGATTTGTGCGCTGCCCGGCGGCGCATCGAGCAGCGCACTCAACGCCGGGGGAACCGACGTCGTGGCCAGGAGCTCCTTCAGAAGCGCCTGCAAGTCAGATACGTGCTGTGTCTCGTTGATCGTGGCCTGTACCGATTTTCCGAAAACCGACACTTTGGCGCGCGGAATGGCGAGCCGTCCTTCCGCGTCGACGGAAAGATCGCCAGCGCGCCGGGCCATTACACCCTCGCCAGCCAGATAGCGTGAAGCGACCTCCTGAACGACACCGACGGCTTCGTGCCACTCCAGCGGCACCGCCTGCGGATCGATTGGAAAGGTTTCGGTGGCCATGATCACGTTCTCTTTCATTCCGTTCACCCGCCGGTGCCGTCGCGCCGGCTCACGCCTGCGGTAGCCCCGGTTGGCGCTGCGGCGCACTGGGAGCGCTGCTCCTGAACGCCCTGAAATCGACTTTGCATTCATGCGCGGCGAGGAAATTGTGGAACCGGTGGTAGTCACCCTCGGTCATGCCAAACAACTTCAACATCGCCCGATAGTTCCCCTTCGTCACCGACAATCCGCGCCTGACCAGTTCGCGTATGTCGTGCCGCGTCAGGTCCCGATTCAGAAACAACGGATGGACGTGACTCCAGAACGTATAGCTCCTCGCGACGAGCCCCTCGAACAGCTGATCGGCAAGTTGCCGGCGCCGCTCGTGCATCGCGACGATGTTGAACCCGGCGGTGCGGATCGCTTCCGGAAGATCGCGAACCTCGATCGTCGAGCCGGACGCCAACCACATCGACTGCTCGACGACGTTCTGCAGTTCCCGGACGTTTCCGCGCCAGTGATATCGCGATAGCGTGCGGAGCGCTTCGGCCGAAAAGCGCGCCTGGTGTCCGCTCTTGCGCAGGAAGTATTCGATCAGCACTGGGATATCGCCGGCGCGATCCCGCAGCGGCGGCACCACGATGTGAATGACACCCAGGCGGTAGAGCAGATCCTCCCTGAAATGACTGGCCGCCACGCGCTCGGCAAGGTTTCGGTTCGTCGCCGCGATGACCCGCACGTTCACGTGTCTGGCGCCATGGTCGCCAACCGTCTGTATCTCGCCGTTTTCGAGGAATCTCAGCAGCATCGCCTGCATGCGCAGGCTCATCTCGCCGACTTCGTCGAGAAAGAGCGTGCCGCCGTCGGCTTCCTGAATCTTGCCGCGACGATCGCGATACGCGCCTGTGAAGCTGCCTCGTACGTGGCCGAACAACTCGGACTCGAGGAGCGACTCCGCCAGCCCGGCGCAGTTGACCGCCACGAACGGCCCGTGGGTGCGGCGCGAACGGGCGTGAATCTCGCGGGCCACGAGATCCTTGCCGACGCCACTTTCGCCTGTTATGAGGGCCTTCGCCTCGCTGAGGCCCGCCCGGCGCGCGAGCTCACGCACCGTGACCATCTCCCGGCTCGTCCCGATGAGAAGGGAATCGTCCGCCCCGGCGGTGACGGCCGCCTCGACCAGTGCTTCTTTCAGCATGAATGGGCTGGTCGCTCGCAAGGCTGATGCCGCCAACGAGACGTCAGACGAAGTGGGGAGTTGTGCCAATTCACGCAACATTCAGCGTTTCATGCGGTTAGCCGTCACGATCGAGGCGGGCAAGCCTGCTGAGAAATCTGTCAGGAGGCAGACTTTTGCCCTCGCTCACCGAGACAACGCCAACCGCCCGTGACCCGGTACCGCTCACGAAAAAGCGGACGAGACGAGGGTGGTCAGCGCCGTCACCGCCTTGACGATCAACCGATCGACGCTCTTGGCCGCTTCCCCCATGCCGCCCTCCATGTACACCCAGACGCCGAGGAAAATCAGCGCCGGCGCTATGAAAAGCACCGCGTCGAACGCGCCACGTCCGGATGTCCGCATCGGTCTCGCTCCTTCGGTGCGGTGGTTGTCCTGGTTCCCGCTATTTCTCGGGGGCGAAATACCCGCCCTTGCTGCGCACCGTCGCGCCCGGCACGCGGCTCGTGATCTGAACCGTGCGCCAGTCGCCATTGCGCACGGAGTTCGTCGACGTGTAGCTGATCACGTAACGGCGCCGCAGGTTCTCGATGATCCGGCGGTACTGTCCTTCGAGCTCGGAGACGTCGGCGGGGAAGTAGGCCTCGCCGCCGGACTCGCTCGCGACCTGCTCGAGGAACGCGCGATCGATATTGGGGCCGAGGCCGATCGCGAACACCACCGCTTCGCTGTCCTTCAACTCCCTGATCGCATCGTCGCGGCTCCGGACGCTACCGGGCCCCGTGCCGGGATTGTTTTCGTCGCGGCCGTCGGAAAACAGCACGACCGCGCGCCGTGCCTTTTCACGCTTCAGACGCGCCGCCGATCCGGCCAGCGCGTCGTACAGCGCGGTGCCGCCTTTGGCGGCGTAGTGGCTCAGCGCCTCTAGGCTGGTGGCGCGATTCGACGTGAGGTCGTGCGCGAGCTCGAAGCCATCCGAGAACATCGCCACGGCCAGCTTGTCTTCCGGCCGGACGGCTTCCACGAAGGTCCGGGCGGCCGCCTGTGCGGCTTCAGCGGCCTTCCTCATGCTGCCGCTCGAGTCGAGGGCGAGTACGATCGACACCGGGTCGATGGCCTCGTGAAACACGTCGATGTGCTGGATGGTACCGTCTTCACTGACCTCGAGATCCTCGAGGCGGGCGTCCATCGCGTCGCGCTCGGCGCTCATCATCGTGAACTCGATCGATGGTCTGATTGGAGGCGGCGCGGGCGCGCGATACCCGCGGCGCGTGCGGATCCGCAGCTTCGGATCCGCCGCGGCCAGATCGATGTCCCGCCACGTGCCGTCGGCTGTCTGATTGATCGGCGTGTAGCTGACAAGATAGCGCTTGTGGATCTCGTCGGAGATCTGCTGATCGACCCAGCCGAGCTCGAAATCACGCGCGGGAAAGAACGCCCGTCCGCCGGTTTCCGCCGCGAGGTCGCGAAGGAACCGCTCACCCTTGAGGGAAATGCCGGCGGAGCCGGCGATGCCGATGACGTAGAGCGTCGCATGCAGCTTCTTGACTGCGGCGAGCGCCTCCGCACGGCTGACCGTGCTGTGTTCGTCGTAGCCGTCAGTCAGGAGAATCACCGCGTGACGTTCACCGCTCTGCGGAAGGGCAGCGCCGACCGACTGCAAGGCGTTGAGGATCGCGGTGCCGCCCCTCGATCCGATGACGTCGATGGCGTCGAGCACCGTCTTCTGGTCCTTGGTCGGCCCGGTCAACGCGCCCAATACGGTCGTGAACGGCGCGACGACGACCGAATCTTCGGCCCGCATCGTCTGGACGAGCTTGGTGGCCGCCAACCGGACATCGGCGATGCGGCGCGACATGCTCTGGCTGCTGTCCACGAGCAGCGTATAGGTCGCGGGCATCGTCTCCTGCCGCGTCATGTCGATCGTCTGTGGGACCCCGTTCTCCTTGACCGTGAAATCACGGTCGGTGAGGCCGGAGATGAAGCGGCCCTCCGCGTCGTGCACGGCGACTTCGAGCAGGACGCTCGAGACCTCGCTGACGTCGAGGATCTCGAGCGGTTCGAGGCGCACCTTGTCGCGCGCGACCGCGCCGTCGCCGCGCACTTCGACCTCGATTTCCCGCGCTTCGAACGGATTCTCGTCCGTCCATTCCATCGCGTACGGCGGACCGTCCTTGTCCTCGCCGAGGAGCACGCTGTCGACGAAGAACCGTACCGGCTCGAGCTGTACGCGGCTCGACCCGCCGATCTGCGCGACGATGCGGATGCGCTCGGGGATGCCGGTGCGGCCGAGCGGCGAGGTGATCTTGATGGACAGATCCGGCTCGGCGCCGCGGGCGTCAGGAAGACCGACCAGCGCGAGCAGCAGGCAAGCCGTAGCAGTAAGAACGCGACCCACGAATTGACCTCACGCGTACGAGGGCGGAAGCTCCCGATCGTCGACGAAGTAGCTGGCGCACGCGGCCTCGAGGAGCTCCGGCGTCAGCCGGCGCTGCTCGCCCAGATAGTCGGCGAGCGAGCAGACCTGTTCGACCAGATCGCGCGGGTGGCAGCCGCGAAGCTGGACCTGGCGCGGCCGGTAGTAGCTCTGCAGCATCTGCTGGATCGCGTGCTCGTCGTACGGAATCTCGCGCTCGTCGCAGACGTTGCGGAAGATCTGCAAGTACTCGCCGCGCGTCGGGCTCTCCGCAAAAATCTTGTAGTGGATGCGGCGGAGGAACGCTTCGTCGACGAGATCGGCCGGCTTGATGTTCGTGGCGAAGACCACCAGGACCATGAAGGGCAGCTCAAACTTCTGACCGGTGTGGAGCGTCAGGAAGTCGACGCGGCTCTCGAGCGGGACGATCCAGCGGTTCAGCAGCTCGCGCGGCGAGCACGCCTGGCGGCCGAAGTCGTCGATGACCAGGACGCCGCCACTGGCGAGGGTTTGCACGGGCGCGTGATAGAACCCTGCGCTCGGGTTGTAGCGGAGTTCCAACGCGTCCATGCCGAGCTCGCCGCCGACCATGACCATCGGGCGCCGGCACAGCACCCACCGGCGGTCCGGCAGGTTGTGATTGGCCAGCGCACTGGGCTCGTCATCCTCCGATTCGACCGGCTCGTGATTGACCGGATCGAAAAGACGGATGATGCTGCCCTCGACCTCGAGCGCGTGCGGAATGGCGATATGGCCGCGCAAGAGGCGGCGAATCGCCTGCGAGATGACAGTTTTCCCGTTTCCTGGGGGGCCGTACACGAACATCGAGTGGCCGGCGTTGACGGCCGGCCCGAGCTGATCCAGCACGCGCTGACCGATCACGAGGTGCGAGAACGCTTCGTGCACCTCGTGGCGGCTCGCCCGTGGCGGCGCGGCGAGCTGAAAGGCGTTGAGATAGTCGACATACTGTCGGAGCGGAACTGGTGCGTATCCGACGTAATGGTTGCTCTCGAGGAACAACGCGGCGCGCGTGCGGCCCGCGTCGGTGATGCGGTAGCGATACGTCGAGCGGCCGAGCATCGCGCCGCCGGCGATCTCGACGTGACGCTGCGTCACTAGCGCGTCGATCACCGGGTCGATCACCGCGAAGCCGAGGCCGAGGCGGCGTGCGATCTCGGTGCCGACGAGCTCGCCGCTGAAGTGGAGCTGCTTCAGCGCCAGCTGCAGCAGGAGGTCGAGCGACAGGCCGGACTCGTCCAGCGACTGCGGCGCAAGGGGCCGTTCAATTTCAGGCGTCGAAATCGCGATGCTCACTGTTATTGTTCCTCCGCGTGCGCGAGCTGCTGCCGGAGTTGCACGGCGCGGCGGCACGCATCAATCGAGTTCGCCTGGCACGCCGTGGTGAAGGCGGCCAGGGCTTCTACTGGCTCACGTCGTGCGAGGTTGATGATTCCGAGGTTGTAGCTCGCTCGTCCCGGTGGGTCGGCGAGCTGCAGTTCCGTCCACGCCAGATCGATCCGTCCGGCCGAGGCGTGCACGAGCGCCAGGTTTCGCCGCGCCGTGTTCAGTGTTCCGTCGATCGCAATCGCGCGGTCGCAGTAACCGACCGCCTCAGTGGCCCGGCCGTCGAGCAGCGCCACGTAACACAGATTGTTGAGGGCGTACGCGGCGTTCGAATCGAGTGCGACGGCGCGCGCGTACGACTCGCGCGCTTTGACGCGCAGACCCGCCGATTGCAGGACCGTCCCCAACGTGTTGTGCGCCCTGGCCGAATCCGCCGCGAAATACACCGCGCGGCGCGCGTCGCCAATCGCGAGCTCGGGGAACCCCCAATCGCGCCAGCACCGCGCCAACCCCTCGTGCGCCTCCCAGTCGCGCGGATCGAGCTGCACGGCGCGGCGGAATTGATCGTACGCCGCGTCGATGATGCCCAGCCGCATGTACTCCTCGGCAACCTGGCGATGCGCGGTGCCGCTGCGAAGCGTCGCCAGCGTCAACAGCGCTGCGGCGAGGCGAGGATCCATGCTCTCGATGGTCGGTCCCGATACGTGCTTGGCCGCCGGCCGTGCGCGCGCGGAGATGTGCCGCGTCTTCGCCATCGCCGTTTCGAGGCCGTCGGTCGGCGCGCCTTCCGTCGATGGCGACGTCAGGGCCGGCTGAGCCGGCACGGCAGGCCGAACCTTCCGCGGCGCCGAGGCGCAGGCCGCGCCCGCCAGCACGACGATGGCGAGGCCCACCCAAAGCGGTCCGGCAGCTCTCAGATGCACGCGAGGCTCCTCATGGACACACCCACTCCTGGTTGCTGATAACCTGCGGACGTCGCGTCGCGGTCTTAGTCGAACTTGTCGCTGCGCATCCGCGACTTCCGCCGCGCCATCCACAGCCATCCGAACAGCACCGCGACTGCGGCCAACACCAACGTAGTCGTATCCATGACACCATCCTCCTGATGAAACGAGCGACCGCTGAAGCCTTACCTGGCGCCTCCGATAGGCCCGCTGAACACCCTGGCGATCTTGATGAACGCCGGACCGAGCACGACGACGTACATGGCGGGGAACAGAAAGAACACAAGCGGAATCACGAGCTTCACGCTCAGTTTCGCCGCCTTCTCTTCGGCTCGCTGACGCCGCATGGTGCGCGATTGATCGGCATGCGTTCTGAGCGCCTGCGCCACGCTCGTGCCGAACTTGTCGGTCTGCACCAGCATCGCGACCAGCGACCTTACGTCATCGACACGCGTGCGCGCGGCGAAGTTCTTGAACGCCTCGAGCCTCGGCTTGCCGGCTCTGATTTCCGTCGTAATGAGCCGCAGCTCGTCGGCGAGCGCGGGATAGGCGATCTCGAGCTCGTGAGTGGCCTTGAGGATGGCCTGGTCGAGGCTCGATCCGGCTTCCAGACACACGATGAAGAGATCCAACGCGTCGGGCAGCCCGTTGCGAATGACCTTCTGCCGGACTCGCGTTCGATAGGAGATGAAGAATTCGGGCGCCATGAACCCAACCATCGCGCCCAAGCCAGCCAGCACCACGCCACGGCTACCAGGCCCGAGGACGGACAAGATCGTGACGGCGAACCCGATCGACAGCACGATCTTCGCCAATCCAAAGAGAATGGCGGCATCGAGGCCGTTGTAGCCCGCGGCCGTGAGCTTGCGCCGGAGCATCGACATCTCTTGCGGCGATTTCGGCACGAAGCGCTTGAAGCGCTTCAAGAAGGGACTGGGCACGTCGGTGAGGCTTGGCAGGTCCAGCACGACGTTGCCACTCGCCGCCAGCTGATTGACGCGTTGACGTTCGGGCGACCGCCGAGCCAACAGCGTGGCCGTCGCCATAGCCGTCATAACGGCGACGGCAATGAACAGTCCAGAAATCCCGACAAGTAGTTCCCAGGACATGACAGTGACCTCAGTATTCGATGTTGACCAGTTTGCGAATGATGAGCCCACCCGTCACTTGAAGAATCGTGGCGGCGATGACCAACCGGATGCCGGTCGGATCCTGGACGAGCATCTTGATGTGGCTGGGAACGAGGATGAGGAACCCGAGCGCGGTGAGCGGCGGCAGCGCCACGAGCACCCATCCCGTCATCCGTCCATGAGTGGTGATGACGCGAACCTGCCGCTTGACCTTGAACCGCTCGCGAACGACCTTGGCGAGGTTATCCAGCACCTCGGAGAGGTTCCCACCGGCTTCGCGCTGGGTCAGCACCGCGGTGGCGAAGAACCTCGCGTCGAGCAGGGGCACGCGCTCGGCAAACTCGCGCAGCGCGTCCGGCAGCGGCATCCCGTAGTTCTGGCGGTCGTACAACAGCTTGAACTCGGCGCCCACCGGATCCGGAATCTCCTCGGAAACCATGCTGAGACCGGTCGTGAACGCGTGTCCGGCGCGCAGCGCACGAGCGATGAGGTCGATCGCTTCGGGGAACTTCTCCTCGAACTGGATGATGCGGCGGGTGCGCCGCCACTTCAACCAGGTGTACGGCAGGAGCGACAGCAGAATGCCGGTCGCCAGGCCCAAACCGCGGTACCCCGTCAGGATACTCACGAGGAGATACCCGGCGACGGCAGCGCAGCCGCTAATCAGCATGAACAGGCCGACGGTCAGCTTCGAGTCCGCCTGCTCGATCAGCTCTTGGAGCGGGGTGGTGAGGCGTGTGTTGGCGAGAATCTTGTGCAGGACGGCGACCTGGCTGAATTGTTGTTCGCCCTTTGCCAGGCTCCCGATCTGCAGACGCGCGACGCCCCTGCCAAGCACCGCTCTCATGCGCTTGCTCAGCCGCGCCTTGTCTCGGTCTTCCTGGCGCAGTACGAACCCCCAGTACAGTCCCAGGAATAGCGCCAACACCCCGATGAACGTTCCGACGGCCAGTAATTCCACGATGCCCTCCAGCCTTACGCGATTGCGTGCGCGTGCTCGAACATGTCCATTGGCAGCGCGTAGCCGGCCGACTGCAACTGGTTGCTGCACTTCGGACGAATACCGGTTGCCTTGAACCGACCCAGGACCTTGCCATCGGGGCTGAGCCCGCTTCGCTCGAAGACGAAGATGTCCTGCATGGTGATGACGTCCTGCTCCATGCCGGTGACCTCCGAAACCGCCGTCACTCGCCGTGCGCCATCGGCCAGGCGGGTGACCTGAATAATCAGGTTGATGGCCGACGCGATCTGCTGGCGAACCGCCCGCTCCGGAATGTTCAGATTGGCCATCGCGACCATCGTGTCCAGACGATAGAGCGCATCGCGGGGACTGTTCGCGTGAATGGTCGTGAGGCTCCCGTCGTGGCCGGTGTTCATGGCCTGCAGCATGTCGAGCGCTTCGTCGCCGCGGACCTCGCCGACCACGATGCGGTCTGGGCGCATACGGAGTCCGTTGATCACGAGCTGCCGCTGCTTGATCGCTCCCTGACCTTCGATGTTGGCCGGACGCGTCTCCAGCCGCACGACGTGTCGCTGCCGCAGCATGAGCTCGGCGGCGTCTTCGATCGTGACGATCCGTTCCTTGTCCGAGATGAAACTCGACAGGATGTTCAGCAGCGTCGTTTTCCCGGCGCCCGTGCCGCCGGAGATGATGACGTTCAGGCGGCAGGCAACGGCGGCCCGCAGAAAGTCGAGGATCGGCTTGGTCCAGCTTTCGCGGGCGACCAGGTCCTGCGCGGCCAGGCGATCGGTCCTGAAACGCCGGATCGAGAGCACCGGACCATCGAGCGCCAGCGGCGGAATGATGGCGTTCACGCGCGAGCCGTCCATTAGCCGCGCGTCGACCATCGGACTCGACTCGTCGACGCGGCGCCCCACGGCGCTGACGATGCGTTCGATGATCCGCAGGAGGTGACTGTCGTCCTTGAACGTCAGCGTGGTCTCTTCGAGCTTGCCGTTGCGCTCGATGTAGATCTGATCGTGGCGGTTCACCAGGATGTCCGAGATGTCCCGATCCTTGAGCAGCACTTCGAGCGGACCAAGACCGAACAGCTCGTTCAAGACGTCGGAGATCATCGACTCGCGCTCGAACAGGCTGAGCGGCGTCGTCTCGGCCTCGCGCTCGATCAGGTTCAGGATCAGGTTGCGAATCTCCGGCTCCGCATCTTCCTGCTTGATGCGGCCGAGACGCTCGAGGTTGAGCCGATTCAGCAGCTCCTGGTGGATTCGCGACTTGAGCGTTTGGTACTGCGGGTTGCGCATGTCGGCAGCGACCGCGCCCGTAGACGTAAACGGAATCGTGCTCATCGAGGCTTACCTCACTCCGAAACGGCTGAGCAACCCCGATGGTTTGGGCGGAGCAGCCTGGGGCTTATCACGGCCCGCCAGGTCACTGGCGAGGCCCACAAAGGACGCGGCGAGCTTGTTATGGTTTTCGACGACCAACGGCAGGCCCTTGTTGAGGCTGGTGAGGGCGAGCCGGTAATCGCTCGGAATCACGTGGCGAACGGCAGTGCCGGTCACGCGCTCGACGTCTTCGCGCTGAATTTCAGAGCTCTTGTCGTAGCGCGTTATTACAACGCTGACGCGTTCCTTGCCGTAGCGCTGCCGTAGCGCGAGCACCAGCGGGCCCGCACGTCGCACGGTCGCCAGCTCCTGGTTGGCGACGACGAGAATGTCGGCGCTGAGCTCGAGGGCATCGAGCATCACCACGTCAGTCCTCGGTACGTCGAGGCAGACGAAGGGATAGTGCTGCGCCGCGACGTCGATCAAGTTCTTGATGTGGTCCACATTTACCGCGGCGATCGTCTGACGATCGGAGGATGCCAAGAGATCAGGTCCAGCCTTGGTGTGGGTCACGACACCTTTGAAGAACGTTTCGTCGAGACGATGGATGTTCTCGACCGCGTCGGCAATCGAGAATTTCGGCTCCGCGTTGAGGAACAGCGCCGCATCGCCGTGGGTCATGTGCAGATCGATCAGCAAAGCCTTGCGCGCAGCGGTAGAGTTCTTGAGCGCCGTCGCAATGTTGACCGCCGTCGTGGTCGCGCCGACCCCTCCCTTCGCTCCGACGAACGCGAACACCTGGCCGGTCGCGGCTTTGACGGCGTGCCGGCGAGCGACACGTTCGACCGCGTCCACAAGCGCCGTCGCTGAGAGCGGCTCGGCGAGCCACTCGGTCACGCCCGCCCGCATCGCTTCGAGCATCAGCGCCGGTTCGAACCGCTGCGCGATGATCACGACACCGACGGCCGGATGATGACGCTTGAAGAGCGGTAACGAGGCCGGAAGCGCTTCCTGATCGCGAAGATCGACGACCATCGCGTCGGGTGGCGACGCGGATGGATGAGCGAGCGCGGCCAAGGCCTCCATCGCCTGCATCGAGACCGACGCGCCGGCCGTCCGCAACGTTTCGTCGATCAGCCGATCGTTCGAGCCGACGACGACGATTCTGACTCCCGTGGTATTTCGCATTACCGCACCAGAATGATGGTTCGCAAGAACGCGGCGTCTTCGTCGATAGTCGAGCTGCCGGTGAACCGGCCGGGCAGCGCGACGAGACGACCGACGACCGTTTGGCAGTTCTGACACAGCGGATTGTTCGGGTCGAAGATGATCTGGCCCGTGTTCCGGTCGATATCGCCCATGCCTTCGATGAAGTAGCCAAAGATGTTGACAATTCGAATCACGCCGCCGGAGCCGTTGGGGTCCGACTGCAGGTACTGGCCGACGTCCATCACCGACACCGGGACGATGCGCGGGCTCGGTGAGTACGGACTAGAGACGCCGCCCTGCCCGCCGTTCATCGTCGTGCTCCACCGCGCGGTGATGTCCTGCCCGATGATCTCGCGGATGCCGGCGCGTGTCTGGCCCTGGATGACGCCGGTCTGCACGCGCACGCAGCCGCGCGCGGCCCAATACACCTTGTCGTCGTGGCTGACGAGCGATCCCGCGGGGGGACAGACCGTCCCGGGGGCAGCGATCGCCGTCGGATAGCCGTTGCAGCTGAGAATGTTCTCGCCGTACGCATCGCCGCCCAGGTTTCCCGTGTCGATGCGGGGCAGGTCGACGTTTCGATACCAACCCGACGAGACCGCGGCGTTTCCTGGAGCCCCGGTGTGAATGGCGAACTGCGTGCCGACATCTTGCGGGTAGCGGAAGCCGGTTCCAGGGTCGTCGGGCGTCGGCGCGATATAGACGTCCGGCTCGCGGTCTTGTACGCGTGGCGCGTAGGTGTCGTAGGTGTCGAGCGGCAGTGGCGGAATTTGATAGACGCCTGGCGACACGTACTCGTTCCAGCGATCGACGATCGCCCACGGTCGCAGACATTCGGTCGCATTGCCGGTGCGAATCTGCGCGGTGGCGGTGGCGCGAACGCCCTGATCCGGCACGCCAACCAGGCCGGCGAAAAAAATCGGCAGAGGATTGGCCGTGCGAACGATGCCCGTCTCCTGGTTGCGGTACACGTTGACACGTACGCAGGTGTCATCGCTGCCGTCCGGGCACGGCGGGAACGTCACGTCTTCCGCCTCGACCGATGGGGCCTGACCCCAGACGGGGTTGCCCCGCGCGTAGAGCAGCGCCGACTGGACGCCCATGCCCCCCGGGGTGAAATCATCCGGGTCGTCGAAGGCCAAGGCCACGGCGCCGGCGAGCGCGCCGGCGTCGGCGGCGTTCTGAGCTTGCCCGCGCGCCACCCACTTGACGCCGGCGTCGATCGCGAGCGCGGAGACCGCGAGCAGCGCCACCAGGGCTAACCCGACATGGACCAGCATGGCGCCGCGTTCGGCCTGGAGCCTCGGTTGTCGCCCAATGAATGCTGTCTTCATTGCAGCCTCTTTCTGCCTACTGGTTGCGCTTCGGTTTTGCCGCCGGCGCATCGACGACGCCGCCGGACAGGTGCTCGCCAATCCCTTCGCCGCGCGGCAGGAACCGTCGCTGATCGACCGGGAGCGGCGGGACCTCGTCCGGATCGAGCGCGCGCACGAGACGCGGCGTGATCAGGACCATCAACTCGGTGCGCTCCGCCCGGTCCGCTTTGCTCTTGAACAGGGGCCCGATGATCGGGATCTTGCTGAGCACGGGAATCGCGGCCTTGTCGTCCTGCGAGATATTCTCTAGGAGCCCGGCAATGGCGAACGACTGGCCGTCGCGGAGTTCCACATCGGTCGTCGCGCGTCTGGTCGTCAGCGCCGGTACACGGAATCCGCCCAGCGACACCCCGTTGGCGAAGTCCAGCGCGCTCACTTCCGGGCTGACCTTCAAGCGGATCATGTCGCCGGCGATGGTCGGCTTGAACGTCAGACGGACGCCGAACTCCTTGAACTGGATGGTCACGGCGTTCGTGCTTCCCCCTTGCACCACGGGAACAGGGAATTCGCCGCCGGCGAGGAAGCTCGCTTCCTGGCCGTTGTAGGCGATGAGATTCGGTTCGGCGAGGCTCTGAAACGCGCCCGACTGTTGCAGGGCCTTCAGGACGCCGCCGATGCCCTGCTCGCGATCGAAGAAGAACAGGTTCAGGAAATCCGCAAACACCAACCCCGCGATCCCCTCCTGTGCGTTGTCCTCAAAATCTGGCGCCGGGAATTGCTGAGTGGTCGATCGCCCCGTGAATCGCGTGCGCGTGGCGAAGAGGTTCAGGCCCGCTTCGGTCAGCGCACGACGGTTGACTTCGGCGAACCGGACCTGCAGCATCACCTGCTGGCTCTCCGATCCGCCGGGCAGCTGCAGCATGTTGATGACCTTGGCCTTGGCCGCCGCGGCGGTCGCGATCTCGGCGGCGCGCAGCATGACCTGATTACTCGACACGCGGCCCGAGAGGATGATGGCTTCGTCGGTGAAGTTCACCGCGATGTCTTCACCCGGGAACAGCGTCTGAAGCTGCTGTTCGAGGTTGTGGACCGGCGGCTCGATCACGAGGTCGTACTGCTTTCGACTGGTACGTCCCCAGACGATCAGGCTGACGGTGCCGGGCGCCTTGCCGTCGATCAGAATCTCTTGCGGTTGGACCACGACGGCGTCGGCGATCGCGGGATTGGTCACCGCGATTCGCGTGATGTCGAACGTGGTGCCGATGACCGTCGATCGGCCGGCCGTGAGCTGCACCTTTTCGATCGGGCCGCCAGCCGCAGGCTGCGCCGGTTGCGGCGCTGGCGGCGCTGTCGGCTGCTGGGGTGCGGCGGGTGCAACCTGCTGCAGCGCGATCACCAGGGTCAGCGCGAGGAAAGTCGCGAAGGCCATTACTTCGCCTCTCCGTCGCCGCCGCGGTTTCCGAGTTCTTCTTTGCTGCGCTTGCCGCCCCGGATGCTTTCGACCATATAGGGCAGAGATGGCTCAGGAGCCGGTGGCGGCGGGGTCACCATGACCTTGCGGCCAGTCTTGAGGACCTTCTCGACGGGCGGCGGCGACGGTGCACCGGTGAGATTCTGCATTCGCACACCGGCGGTCAGCGTCGGGTCGGTATCCAGCGGGTTTCGCAGCGTCAGCATGACCTTTCCTTCGGCGGCCGCCAGCGTGATGCGCTCGGCGTCCTGGGGCGTCGCGAGCAGCGTGACGACGGTGGTCGGAATCGGCTTGCCGTCGGCGCGGGCCTTCTCTTGATCGAAGCGGGTGCCGGCCGTCAGCACCTGGACGTTGCTGACGACGGCGCGCGCCATCCCACCCCGCGAGTTTCCATTCTGCTCGTCGACGGTGACGAGCACGTCCACGCGCGAGCCGGGAACGACGAATCCGGCGACCCCGACCACCTCGTTGACCTTCACCGAGATGGCGCGCATACCGGCCGGAATCGTCGGCGAGAGGCCGGCCCCGGCACCGAGCGGCGCGAGCTTCGATTCGGTCACCGGCTCGTTCTCGGCCACCGGTTGAATCAGTCCGCGATTGGTGACCTGGTCGATTGACGCGAAGCCACCCGGCACTTGGTGCGCGGCTGGCCACGGGACGACCTTGAGCATTTCTTTGGTCACCAGCGTGCCGACGGGAAGATGGCTCGCAGCGACCACCATGTGCGCGCTGGCGACCTCCACCTGCCTCACCGGAATGCGCTGAATCGCCCGGTAGACGAAATAGCTCGCGGCAGACGCCGTGACGAGCGCGATGACGATCACCAACAATGTGCGTGTGCTTCGGTTCATGACCGTGTCCTTCCGTATGCCTTCAGTGCCGCTGCCAATCTTCGTTAGGTTGCTGGCTCGACCGCCGCAATCTCCGTTCGCATGACCGCGGTCGACTGAATGACGATGGTCTGCGCGAACGAGCCATTGACGATTGCGAGGATTGGACCCAGGAACAGCGTGTCGTAGTTGTACGCGACCGTGACGCGCACTCCCGCCGCGACGGTGTTTGGAGCAATCGTGATGTTCTCCTGAACGACCGTGATAGTTGCTAGCGCTGGTGTCAGGTTGCCTTCCGCCAGCGCCGTGTTCACCCGCGATCGGGACCTGATGTAGTTGTTCTCCTCGGCGCCGGGGATGACCCCGATGCGCGCGCCCTCGCGCGCCGCCGAAGCGATCACCGAACTGAAGCGCAGCATGAAGCCAAACTCCATGATGCCCGTCAGAATCATCAACAGGATCGGCAGGACGAGCGCGAACTCGACGAGCTGCGAGCCGTCCGACGATCGCAGCGATCTCGCGATCCGGATCACGGTGCGCCTCCTGGCGCCGGCAGCGGCACCTGCATTTCCGTGCGCGTTACCGATGAGACCTGGTACGTCACGTTGTCGCGAAACGCGCCACCGAAGACCGCGAAGATCGGGCCGATGAACCAGAAATCATGCGTATACGTGACGGTCACGCGAATGCCGCTCCCCGTGGGCGTATCGTCGATCAGGGCAATCGGGACCGGAATCGGATCGACGGCCGTGACGACGGTACCGGTCGCGTGCGTGTCATAGATGTACTGCTGTACCCGGTTGCGGACCGTCTGGTAGCCGTTGATCTCGTAGCCCGGCAGCGACGCCAACCGCGAACCCTCGCGGGCGGCATTCGTCACGACCTCGTAGCTGTGAAACAACCGCGCGAAGTCGAGGATGCCGCCGATCAAAAAGAGCAGGATCGGCAGGACGAGCGCGAACTCGACGAGCTCTGCTCCCGTCTCCGAACGCCACGGGCTGCGTCGAGTTACTTGAGCCATAGCGTTGTCAGCGCTCCTGCGGCAATCGGCAGGGCATACGCCAGCCGCGGACTGAAGCTCGACTCGAGTGTCAACGAGGGCATCGGTCTGAGCCCCGCGCCCTTCCAGAACAACAACAGCGCCCACAGGTTCACGAACGTCTGCCGAAAGACCCCGCGAGCGAGGACGATGATCACCGCCATCAGGCCACCCGCCGCGGCCGTGAAGAATCCCAGATGCAGCGCGCCCATCGGTCCAAGCCAGGCGCCGAAGGCGCCGAGCAGCTTGACGTCGCCCGCGCCCAGGCCGCGCAATGCGAAGAACGGAAAGAACAGCGCCACCGCCAAGAGCCAGCCACCAGCACTCCAGCCGAGCGCCGACATGCCACCGATTGTGAGGTAGTACCCGAACGCGGCGCCGGCCGCACCGAACGTCAACACGTTTGGGACTCGCCTCGAGCGCAGGTCGTAGGCGGTAGCGGCGATTGCAACAGCGATGATGGCGATGGTCCTAATGTCCATAACGGCTCTACTGGGGATCCGGTGGTTCCCACTTACCCTGTTCTGCGGTATCGAATGTGATGTACCGGTCGTGGATCATGTTCTGGAAGACGAGCCAGGCCGCGGCTCCCGCGAACGCGACGAAACACAAGAGCATCGCGTATTCGACGAGATCCTGGCAGCTATCCTCGCTCAGGAAACGACGCAGTAGGTGTGGGACAGACATGATCGAGCGTCCTAAAAAACGGGAACCGATCGTCCGTGAACGATCGGTTCCCACCGCCTCCTTACGTGCCAGGTTGAGGAACACCGGGGGCAGCCATGGTGCCGATGCCCGTCGCGATGTCGTTGTAGAACGAGTTGAGGTTGACACCGAGCAGGTCGAGGGACACGGCCACGACCAGCGCGATGAAGGCAAGCAGGAACGCGTACTCGACGAGATCCTGTCCGGCCTCCTCACGTACGAACCGAGCTAACAGTCTGATCATCTCTTCCTCCATTACGTGATGACTACAGGGCCCCCCCTGCGGGGTCGGGAACGACACGCACCTGCCTCAGGGACTCCGCCGTGCGACTCGCACGGGCTTCACCAAATCTGGTGAATGACCTTGTCCGGTACTCGTCGTTTCCTTGCGCAGCTCCGAGAAATGTCAGACGGCCGCTGCGCCGCAGCCTTTCTGACGATGCCGACCACCAACCAGCGGGCGGCAATCTCAACCGTTCCGTGCCCCGCGATCCGCAGGGCGCGCCACATCGATCGCCGAGAGGTCGATCGCCAGCTCCGCGGCATAGCGCCGCAGCGATCGCGCTCCAGGCATGTGCAGCGTCAAGAACTCTGCGCCAAGGCGGTGCGTGTTCCCGGCGCCGGCAATCGCCTGACACCGCGCGATGCGAACCTGGTCAACGTACCGTTCGCCGTCCACGTCCACCGCCAGATCCCCGAGCGTGCCCACCGGCAATTGGCACGAGCTTTCGAGTAGGCAGCCCGCACGGCTGATCTCCAGTAGCCGAACGGTGAGGTCGCGTCCCAACACGCCAACCACCACCTGACTCGTCAAAAGGGCTCTCACAGACATCGAGGTGTGGTCTCCGGTTCTGCAACTAGTGTCACTGCACGGCATCCAGCATCAGCAATCGCAGGCGATGCTGAACGACGCCGTCGACGATCTCGGGATTGCTCTCTACTACGCGCACTCGCAGATCTACCTGCCCCGAAGGGCCCATCAGACCGAGCGTCAACTCCTCTTCGACGACCCCAGCGGTGTCGCTGAACACCGTGATCTCGTTGCCGTTCTCGGTTGGGTAGATCGACACATCGCGCCATACGCGCATCTTGCCGGACCAGGCAGCCAGAGTCCGAAACCTCGAGTGGCGACGTCTTCCAGACACGCGTAACCTCACCGGACTCCGCACCCGGAAAACATCGCGCGGGGAGTTTGAGTAATTTGCGCTGCCTGTCCAGTAGCGAAACGGCAGGCGGACCTGCTCTTCGCAACTGGAGTGCCGTGATCGGCGCGAGAAGCTGGCGTGGTGGTAACTCAACGGAATGCTGACGCTTACGCGGATTCTCGCCGCAGCACGAGTTTTCACTCGGATCGGAAAGTTATGGCGGCAGCCACAACATGTTCCCGCGCATCGATAACTACTCGATGTTGGCGTGTTTGATGACGTCACGGATCGGGGATGGACCAGCGCGCGCGGGCCGCCGAGCCAATATCGCGAGCACCGCAGATGCCGAGCAGGGCGGGCAAAGTTGTGGTCCGGGGCAGAAAACGGCGGGTGGCGCACGAGAACTCGCCAACGGTGCTGACCTTCGTTGTTTCGTTGACCGATTTTTAGTACGGCCTAAGATTCAAGCCAGCTCATGCCTACCGATGGATGAGCTCGACAAGTGCCAAGTGACGGCCGCAAGGCCGAAGATTGGGAAAACGATTTCGTAGAGAACAATGCTCGACGTCCACAAGCCGAGTCCGGCTACCACGATCAGGACTGACGCGATTCGGGGCGGGAGCAGAAGTACTCCGATCATCGCCGTTTCGAAGATCACGATGGTCCGACTGTAGATCGTCGCGATCTGCCAGAGCGCGGCCTCATCGAACGTCGCGCGAATGTGCTGATAGACGATGCCAGGGTGCCGGCTGAAGAGGATGTCGTGGAATGGCTCGCCGGCCCAGTACCCGGCCGTCCACTTGCCCACGGCGCCGCCCAGGAAAAAAAACGCCACCATGGCTTGAGCGAGAAACGGCCCGCAAGTCCGGATCAGAGCGGGTCGCCGCACGCCACTCCACGCGAGCCACGCCAGCAGCCAGCCAGACCAGAACACGACGATCCAGGTTGCCTTGTAGAAGCCGGCCTGGTGGGTCAGCAGGACGGCAGCCGACGCAATCTCCACGACCGCCGCTCTGCGCATCCGGCCGACGGTCGGGCGCCAGAGCACCAGCAACTCGATAGCCAACGGACCGGCCAACGCGGCCAGCAGCAGCAGCGGATCACGCAGCACTGTGGGGAATAGAGGATCCTCGACCGGAATCGAGATCAGAAAGAGCGCTCGTTCCCAGTACTCGTGCGCCAGGAGGAGCCGGGCGAGACCGATGCTGCCTATCAGCCAGACAAACGCGCGGCGGAGGGGGGTCGGCATCAGCGGTCGGAGCGAACGACCAATCCTCTCGCTGCTGGGGCAGGTTCTACTGCATAGATCGTTTCAATCGTGAGACCCCGATAAGTCGACGAGAGCCTTACGCGTGCCCCGCCGCATTCCCGATACCAGTAGCGGTCGTGCGGCGTGAACAGCCTGCCGTAGGGTTGATGATTGACGAACTCGACGAGCGGCTGACATTGCCGCTGTTCGCTCCGCACGTACGTCACGGAAAGTCGATTCTCGAAGTTGTACATCCACGGCAGGGGCTGCAGCATCGCCCATGCTGCGAAGTTCCACCCCGCTGGGTGAAAGCGCCGCACCGCCAGCTCGCGTGCTCTGGTGCTTACCGGCACCAGGAGGACGATGGCGGAATAAACACCCAGCGCGACGAGTACCGCGAACCCGAACCGGTCGCGCGAATGTCGAAGCGCCCTGACGGCGGTGACGACGGGCAGGTCCATAGCCGAGGGATTCTAACGTGTGCCTGGCCTGAAGCTTCTGTAATCCCGCGTTGTCAGCTAAACTGAGCCAGCTCCGCGCCGGCGGCTCACGACCGGCCTTCAAGACGTAACATGAGATCTCCGCGCCGACTTGAACTTGGCGAAGTCGTCCAACGGAACGGCGTGTTCCTCGACGTTGGCGCGAACCACTACCGCAACGAGAACAACACCTATTTCCTGGAGTCGGAGCTCGGGTGGAGCGGCATCGCGATCGATGCGCTGGAAGAGTTTGCGAACGACTATCGAGTTCATCGACCGCGCACGAAGTTCGTGGCGATGTTCGTGTCGGACGTGAGGGGCTCGACGGCACAGTTCTTCGTCCCAAAGGACAACAAGCTTGTGGCGTCGAAAAGCCGGGAATTTACCGAGCGCGAGGGGGCGCCCGAAACGGCGCAGACGGTGCCGACGACGACGCTGAACGCCGTGCTCGAAGAGGCGGGAATCTCGCGGCTGGATTTCATGTCGATGGAAATCGAGCTGTCGGAGCCGCAAGCCCTCGCGGGCTTTGAGATCGGCCGCTATCAGCCCCGGCTTGTATGCATCGAGGCGCACCTCGACGTCCGTCAGCGGATTCTCGATTACTTCGGGAAGCACGGCTACACGGTCGTTGGCAGATACCTGCGCGCAGACCCACGCAATCTGTATTTCCAGCCGATCGCGTCGCAATGACCCGTGCGTCCGCGCCGGTGGCGACGGGTGCGGCTCCCGCTCGATTCCGATTCACGGTTACCGACGACAACCTTCCGTTCGTGCTGGCCGGCCTCGCGCTGTGCGGCCTCGCCTTGATACTGCCGGCGCAGGCCGACACCTTCTACCATCTACGTTCGGGACAGGCGATGTGGGACACCGGTTGGTTCCTGATGCACGAGCCGTTTTCCTTCACGGCTTTCGGGAAGCCGCTCGCGAATCACTGGTGGCTGAGTCAGCTTCTGTTCTACGCCACGCTGTCCGCAGGCGGTCCGGCGCTGCTCACCGCCCTGGCGGGCGGTTGCGCGGTACTGGCGTTGTTCCTGTCGTGGGCGCTGCTCCGCGGCTCCTTCGAAACGCGGGTGTTGACCAGCCTCGCGTATGTTCTCGTGTTTCCGCAATGGTCGGTACGGCCGCAGGTCATCAGCATGCTCATGCTGATGCTCACCGCACGGTTGATGATTGCCGACCGCCTGCGCTGGATTCCTGTGTTGATGCTGGTGTGGGCCAACATGCACGCGTTGGTGGCGTTGGGACTCGTACTTCCGGCCGCGGCTGTCGTCGAGGCGATCCTCTGGTCCCGTCAGCGGCTGATGACCAGAGCGGCCGTTTTGGTCGCGGCAACGGCCGCTCCGATGGTATCGCCGCTCGGAATCCACTATTGGCCGCGCGTGCTGGAGACCGTCACCTTGTCGCGGGAGCTCGGGGTTTTCGAATACCGATCCGCTTTCAACACCGGCGACGCGATCGCCGTCTGGCCCGCCGTTCTGGCGTTCGCCTGGATAGGGCTGCGTCACAGGTCTCAGTTGCAGCGGCTGCCGAGTGGCGAACGGGCACTGGCTGTGGCCGCAGGAGTTCTCGCCATCGCGGCTATCGTTTCCGTACGGAACGCCGCGTTCTTCGTACTGGTGGGGACTCCGGTCATGTCCTGGCTGCTGCCCCAGTCGAAGGCGCGGCGGGCACCACGTCCAGTCTCCAAACCTGCCCTGTTGGTGGTCGCTGCGACGGCGGTTCTCGTTACGGCTCTGGTCGTCTATCGCTGGCGTGAGGGCGGTGCTCACGTCGGCTGGCGGCCGCTTCGGGACGAAGCCATCGCCGCCGTTCGGGCGTGTCCCGAACCGACATACAACGACTTCGGCGACGGCGGCTTGCTCATGTGGTTCGTGCCCGAACGGCAAGTCTTCGTCGACGGTCGAGTCGAGGCGTATCCTCGTGACTTTCTAAAGCGGGTTGCGCGCGTCTCGCACACCGGCGACTACGCTCGGCTGTTCTCGGAGCACCGGATTCGCTGCGCCATTGTTGGAGCACAAACGCCAACGGCGCGGGCTCTCCAATCCACTCCGGAGTTCCACGTCACCTATTCTGACGAGCGTTGGGTGGTGTTCGTCCGTTGACCGCGAACGTCAGCTTCACCTTGGCGACGCTGGCCGATGAGCAGCCGGGCACCTTCTTCTTCAACCGCTCGATGTCGCGCCCGAGCCGATGTGGCGGTTACAAATCCCTCGACGTGCGACCAAGCTGCGCTAACATAGCGGACCGAGTCGTCAGGAGACCTTGTGCAGTTTGAACCAGTCGGGTCGGAAGAGCCCTCGGGCGCACTTACTGAGTTTGCCGAAGAGAACCTAAGCGATCGAGAAGAGGAGAGGCCGGCGCCAGGTGGTCGGGAAGGGCTGCCGAAGCGCTTTCGAATGCGACATGGCCGGCACTATGTCGACGAACTGCTCGGGGAGACACCGCTCCGCACGGTTCGCGAGATTCCGATCTCCGAGATTGAGCCGCCACCACCGGAGCATTTCAGCAGGTCGGCTGATGGCAATGTCATTGGCCCCGACCTCCTTGAAGAATCCATTCGACGCGTCGGCGTGATCGAGCCGCTGGCAGTCGCGCGCCGCGGGGCGGAATACCGTGTCATTACCGGCATGCGACGGCTCAGAGCGGCGCGAACGATTGGCCTGAGCACCGTGCCGTGTCTCGTCCACGATGTAGATGACCGGAGGTTAGTCGATTTGCGAGAAGCTGCGACCTCGCCGATGACGTCCGCGCCGGCTGTTGTCCCCATTGAGAAAGAGGAGTCCAAGCCAGACGTTCCCGGTCCGGCGCCGAGCGTCCGACTTCGCGATTTGGTGCTCGCCGACGTTGCTCACGTTCATGTCCTTCGTTCGCAAACGGCGTCCTCTGCTGCCGATCTCCTGACGCGGACGACGATCGTTCTGGCGCGCGCGCCCGTCTCATGCGCCACCCTGATCGAGGAAGCGCTTTCGGCGGTCGCCGTCGAGGCGCGGCTTCGCGACGTCACCGTCCACTTGACACGTCTGCCTGCCGACGGGCTCTTCACACTGGACGCCGTCCGCTGCCGGCTCGCGCTTGTGGCGTTGTTCCAGGCACTGATTGGTATGCCCGATCGCCATGGCGTGCTCGACGTGCGCGTGCAAGTCACGACTGTTCGGCCGGCGCTGATCGTTGATTGCCAATTGCGCGACGTCAGCGTGACGATCGGTGAGGAGGCGGTGGGCCGATTCTTCGACGCGACGTGGACCAATCACCCCGCAGGCGCCGAGGGTGCCGTCATGCTCGCGGCCGTGGCCCGAGTCGCGCGGGCACATGGCGGTCGCGTGCAGGCACAGAGTGGGGGAGTGGTGACTTTCGTGCTCCCCCGGCCGCTCAGCGATCTGTAAGTATTTCGACCCCCGGACCCCGGATCCCGACGCCCGGGTTACTTCACCAACTCGGATCCGGGCGTTTCGACCGTCGAGTATTTCCGGACTTCGCGGCCGTCGACGATCTCGATTGTGCGGTAGATGCGCTTGGGTTTTGGCGCGGCCTCAACCGCCGTTTTGATGCGGGCAACGTAGTTGCGTGTCTCGCGGTACGGTGGGATCGTTCCGTATCTCTGCACGGCCGTCGGTCCAGCGTTGTATGCCGCCAGCGCGAGCTCGACGTTCTGCGCGAACTTCACCAGCAGGCCTTTCAAGTACGTGACCCCGCCGCGGATGTTCTCGGCAGGATTGTACGGATTCGACACGCCGAGTTCGGCCGCCGTGTCCGGCATGAGCTGCATTAGGCCCATTGCCCCCTTGTGCGAGCGGGCGAGCGGGTTGAACGCTGACTCCTGTTGAATGACGGCGCGCACCAGGTGCGGGCTGACGCCATGCGCGGTCGCGTTCTGCTCGATGAGATCGTCGAACTGCTCGGCTCGCGAGCCGGTGGTGGCTTTGGTGGTGCGGAACTCACCGGCGTCCTCGGCGCGCTTGCTCCCGACCTCGTAGGTCTTCGCCGAAGGGTCCTTGGGTTTGTCCGACAAAACGTAGTTGCCAGCCTGGTCGCGCCAGACGTAGATCTGCGCCGAGGCGGACGTGGGCACCATCGCCAAGACGGCGGTCACAACCAGCGCGTGGGCGATTCGGTTCGTCAACTGGCGCATGCTCAACAGGTTGCAAACTTGTACAGCTCGCGACAGGGGCAAGGCCAATGCCCGGCCCGTATCAACGATTTAGCGGGATCGCGGCCATCTCGATGTGCCGAAACGAGACGGCCCTGTGCAGACCTGTAAGTGGATTTCGGTTTTGTCCGGGGTCATTTGTCTGGGGTCAGACCCCAGACTCGGGGCGGCTGGGGTCTGACCCCAGAACTCGGGCGGTTGGGGTCAGACCCCAAGACCCGGGCGGTTGGGGTCAGACCCCAGCGAGCAGGGATTCGACCACCTTCGGGGTTTGGTTGAGAAGCTCCGCGATCTTGCTCGGGTCCTTGCCGCCGGCTTCCGCAAAGTCCGGACGGCCGCCACCGCCACCGCCGACGATGGGCGCAAGTTCCTTCACCAGTCGCCCGGCTTGGATGCGCGGCGTCAGATCCTTCGAGACCGACACTACGAGCGCGACCTTGTCCTCGACCTTTGACGCCACCACGACGATGCCGCTGCCAAGCCGATCGCGCAGCGAGTCGGAGATGCCGCGCAGGGCAGTCTTCTCGAGACCCTCTACCCGGCGCGTGATCAGATTCACGCCGGCAACGATGTGGACGTCGTTTGAGGCGCCCGATGTCGACGTCGACGACCCGCCGCCGAGCGCAACCTTCATCTTGAGCTGTTCGACTTCGCGCGACAGCCGCTTCAGATCGGACGTCATCCGCTGAGCTGTTTGTGTCGCGTGCGGTGCCGTCGTGCCGAGCGCGGCCAGGACGCCAGACAGCGTGGCGCGCTGCTCTTGCATCCACGCCACCGCGCCTGAACCGGTCAGTGCCTCGATCCGCCGCACGCCGGCGGCCACGCCGCTCTCTTCGACGATGACGAACGGGCCGATGTCGCCAGTTGCCCGGACGTGGGTTCCGCCGCAGAGCTCCACGCTGAAGCCAGGCACCGACACCACACGCACGCGATCCCCGTACTTCTCGCCGAAGAGCGCCATGGCTCCGCGGGCGATGGCTTCCTCGGGAGTGGAGATATCGGTCGCCACCGTCGTGTTGCGAACGATGTGCTCGTTGACGATTCGTTCGATTGTGCGCAGCTCGTCATCGGTCACGGGCGACGTGTGCACGAAGTCGAAGCGGAGCCGATCCGGCGCGACGAGTGATCCGGCCTGCTTGACGTGCGTCCCGAGGACCTGTCGCAGCGCCGCGTGCAGCAGGTGCGTCGCGGTGTGATTGCGCCGCGTGCGATTGCGGACCTCCTCGTCGACTTCGGCGGTTACGATTTGCCCGCGCCGCAGCGTGCCGCCATCGACGTGGACGAAGTGCAGACGCGGTCGCGCCTGATTGGGTCGAACCAGGTGTTCAACTGTAGCCGTCGAGCCATCAGTACCAAAAATGCGGCCGGAGTCCGAAACCTGACCGCCCGCCTCGATATAGAACGGGGTCTGTGCGAGCGCGAGATAGCCGCGCGATCCGGCACTCAGTTCCTCGACCAACGCTCCTGACTCGTCGAACGCCGCGACAATCGTCGTGCCTTGCACGCGGGTCGAGTCGTAGCCCGCAAACTGATCGCCGCTCTCGTCGAGCCTCCGCTCGACCTCTGGCGTCATCGTCAACGACAACGTCTTGGTCGACCGCTTGAAGCTGCTCCCGGCGCGCGCCTTCTCACGCTGACCTTCGATGGCGCGGTCGAACCCTTCGCGATCGATCGAGAGCTGGCGCTGGCTCGCGAGGTCTTCCATGAAGTCGAGCGGCACGCCGAGCGAGTCGTACAGCCGGAATGCCTCGTCGCCCGGGACGCGGCGATCGCCTGCGGCCGCGCGGTCTAGCGCTTCTTCGAGCCGTGGAAGGCCAGACGTCAACACGGCATCGAAGCGTTCCTCTTCACTGCGTACGACGCGGACGATACGCTCGCGCTCGGTGCGCAGCTCCGGATAGGCATCACCCATTTCGTCGGCGAGTACCTGAACGAACGTGTGCAGCACCGGCTGCGTGAATCCCAGTTTCTTGCCGTGTCGCATTGCCCGGCGCATGATCTTCCGCAACACGTAGCCGCGCCATTCATTCGACGGCACGACGCCGTCAGCGATGAGGAACGTCATCGCCCGCATGTGGTCGGCGACGACGCGCATCGAGATATCCGCGCTATCGTCCAGCGACGCGCCATACTTTCGTCCGGCGCGATCGCCAATCGCTGCGAGCAGCGGCACGAACAGATCCGTGTCGTAGTTCGCCAGCTTGCCCTGAATCACCGCGGTCACGCGCTCGAGTCCCATTCCGGTGTCGATCGAAGGCGCGGGGAGGGGTTCGAGCCGGCCGTCAGGCTGGCGGTCGAACTCCATGAAGACGTTGTTCCAGACCTCGACGAACCGGTCGCAGCTGCAGTCGATGCCTAGACACAGGCGGCCGTGACGCTCTTCGTCGCATGGCACGTGCTCGCCGCGGTAGTAGTGGATCTCTGAGCATCGGCCGCACGGCCCGGTCTCGCCCATCGCCCAGAAATTCTCCGCGAGGCCGAGCTCGGTAATTCGATCAGCAGGGACGAGACGGGTCCAGATCGCATGTGCTTCCGCGTCGCGCGGGATGCCGGCCTCGCCCTTGAAGATCGTCGGGAACAGTCGATCCGGTTCGAGCTTCCACACCGTGGTCAGCAGATCCCAGGCAAACGGGATTGCTTCCTTCTTGAAGTAATCGCCGAACGAGAAGTTGCCGAGCATCTCGAAGAACGTGTGATGTCGCAGCGACGGCCCCACGTTATCAAGATCGTTGTGCTTCCCGCTGACCCGCATGCATTTTTGCGACGACGTGGCACGTGTGTACGGACGCCTCTCGCGGCCGAGAAACGTGTCCTTGAACTGGTTCATCCCGGCGTTGGTGAAGAGCAGCGTCGGATCGTCGCCCGGCACGAGCGGAGAGCTCGGGACAATGGTGTGCCCCTGCCGCTTGAAATAATCGAGGAAGCTGCTGCGAATCTCGCGAGACTGCATGTGTTTTGGCTCAGGGCTCAGGGCTCAAGGCTCAGGCAAGAC
>Ga0075428_100001183_pt1 | contig 27901 bp, 21 predicted proteins | sample RhiMetdeltSRZDD2_FD_75291 | JGI IMG/M metagenome (GOLD analysis project Ga0075428, IMG submission 75291) | Populus rhizosphere microbial communities from Tennessee, USA - Rhizosphere MetaG P. deltoides SRZDD2 | ecosystem: Host-associated > Plants > Roots > Rhizosphere > Soil | place: USA... | reverse complement strand
GAGCGGGTTGAGGCTGAGCGGGTTGAGGCTGAGCGGGTTGAGGCTGAGCGGGTTGAGGCCGAGCGGGTTGAGGCTGAGCGGGTTGAGGCCGAGCGGGTTGAGGCCGAGCGGGTTGAGGCCGAACGGGTTGAGGCCGAACGGGTTGAGGCCGAGCCGGTTGAGGCTGGAGTTGCTCGGGCGGAGCCGGCGGGCGGTGGGGCTAAAGCCGTTGCGGCTCAAGCGGTTGGGGTGGCGGTAGCGGTCGAGCCGGGGGTGCCGGACGACCTGGAGCGTATCGAGGGGATCGGGCCGAAGATGGCCGGCGCCCTGCTCGAGGCCGGAATCCGGACCTATGCGCAGCTCGCGAGCGCCGATGAGGCGACGTTGCGGCGGGCGATCGAGGCGCACGGGATGCGGTTCGCGCCGAGTATCGTGACGTGGGGCCGCCAGGCGCGGCTGCTGGCCGACGGCGACGAGGAAGGGTTCGCCGATCTGACCAGGCGACTGGTGGCGGGCCGGGATGAGGGCCGCGAATGACCAGGCAAGTGTGGGTCGGTATCACGGTCGGGGTGGTCGGGCTGCTGGGAATCGGGCTGGCGCAAGGCATTCCGAACCGGCATTCGATGGAGGACGATCTGACCCGCCGCTCATCACTCGCCTTGGAGCAGGCGGATATCTCCGGTGCTCAGGTGCGGTTCGTCGGCCGGGACGGTGCGCTGGTGGTGTCCTCGGCGGCCGACGTGGAGCGGGCCCGGGAGGTTGTGGCCGCTGTCGAAGGCGTGCGGGTGGTGTCGGTGCGGGGGCCGGAGGCGCCCAAGCGTAAGCCGAGCGTCACCATCGCCGTGGATGCCGGGCGGATTGAGGTTAGCGGGATTGTGGCCGATGAAGGGGCGCGTTCCGCCTTGGTGGGAAGGCTGGGAGCGGGGGCACAAGCGAGTGGGCTGACTGTTGATGCCGGGGTTGGCGCTGACGGTGTTGACGGTTTGGGCGCCGTCGTGGACTCACTTGGTACAAAAGGAAAGGGTTTAAAAATCGAACTGCGGGAAGGACGAATTTCGCTCGCGGGCGTGGTTGAGTCCGCCGTGGTCCGGGACACTGCGGTAGCCGCGGCTGGAAAGGCTGTAGGGGCAGGAAATGTCACCGACCAATTGACGGTGGCGGCCCCGCCGGAGGAGGTGCAGCGCGCCTTGATCTCCTTGCCGCCCATCACTTTCGAGAACGACAGTGCCGTGCTGACGCCTGAAGGCCAAGCGGCCGTGGCCAAAGCGGCCGAGGTGCTGCGGGCGAACCCGGCGGTGGTGGTGAGAATCGAAGGGCACACGGACGCGACCGGTTCGGCGGCGTCGAACTTGGCACTGAGCCAGGCGCGCGCCCAGGCCGTGATGGATTCGTTGATAGCACAGGGAATCGCGGCCGGGCGGCTGTCGGCCGTGGGCTTGGGCGAGACGCGGCTCAAGGTGCCCGACACAACGCCGGAGAACCGTGCCATCAACCGGCGCGTGGAGTTCATCATCCAGAACTCAGGCCAGTAAGTCCTTTTCTACCAAGGATTTCCTGCGGGTGCGGGGGGACAGGCGGACACCGCCCAACCATCGGGTCAGATGGTCGGCGGCAGTGTCCAATGCGGACTTCGCTTCCGTGCCGACGTCTTCGAGGAGTTTGTACACTACCTCGCCGCTGGGCAGCTGGGCCCAACCGCCGACCACCCGGCCATCGCACCAGACGGTCGGCCCGGCGTTGCCGGTGTTGTCGAAGACCGCGGCGGTGTGCTCGCCGAGATACCACTGCCGTTGCGCCCAGCCCATCGGCGTCGGGTCGAGCGCGGGCAGCAGCGCCACCCACGGCGGCTGCTCGCCGACCGCATCGAGGTCCTGCGGGAGCCCGAACCCGGTCACCCCATCGAGGTCGACCTCGACCGCGCCGACCGCGGTCAGCGCCTGCTTGGCGTGCCCGACCGTCCACCCGGTCCACCACTTGAGGTCGGCCACGGTGGCCGGGCCGAACGCGCCCAGCCAAGCTCGGGCCAATTCGGCGCGGGCCAACGCGGCGGGCATGTCGGGCATGCCGCCAGGCAGCCACTTGCCCATCGGGGACCAGGTCCACTGGGAGCTGGTCCAGGAGCCGGACGGGCGGCCGCGCGCGATCCGACCCTCGGCCGCGAGCAGGAAAAGGATCCACGCGGTGATCGTGATCGTGGACTCGTAGGACTTGCCCGCGGCGACGCGTACCTTCGTGAGCATTCGCGGTTCGTCGGAGGAGATCTGGGAGGCGGTGGCCGTGCCCCGCTTGGCGAGCGCGGCTTCCGCGGCAGCCTCCACTTCGGACAGCCAGTCGTCATCCCCGATGCCGGCGGCGGTGAGTGCTTGTACGTAGGTCTTTCGGGACTGTGTCACGAAGGTGTGCACACAGGAGTGCAGGATCGGGGGCGCCAGCTCGACCGGGGCCACGAAGATGGTGCGGCGCATGCCGTGCAGCCGAAGCAGTGTCCGCTCTTCGTAGAGGGCGTTCTCGATCGCCTCGACGGTCGCGTCGGGTTGGCGGGCAAGGACGGACAGGAACACCGTGGCCGGATCGGTGGCGTGCAAGGCAACCAGGCTCCGCGCCACCTCCAGCGGGCTGGAGGCGTGCGCCGCCAAGCGGTGCCGCAGGCCGAGCCGGGCGCGCCGCTCGGCCACTGTCATCCGTCGCATCAAGCCGTTCTATCAGAACTTCGGGTGTGGCGGGGGTGTGGAGGTACCTGGCGGGTCCTGTGCAGACGGTCGCATGGGCGAGGTGACTCACCTAGCGTCGCTGGGTGTGCAGACAGTGGATGTAGTGGTCGTGGGTGCGGGCCTGGCCGGCCTGCGGACGGCACACCTGCTCGCGCGGCGGGACCTGAACGTGCTCGTGGTCGATCGGCGCAGGTCGCTGTCGACCGGCATCCGCACGACTGGGATCTTCGTACGCCGTACCCTCGACGCCTTCGACCTGCCCGGCCATCTGCTCGGCCCGGGTGTGCGGGACGTGCTGTTGTATCCGCCCTCGCGGCGGGCCCCGATCCGCTTCACCAGCGACCACGACGAGTATCGCGTGGCCGACATGGCGGCCGTCTATGAGCACGCGCAGCGGGCGGCGAAGGCGGCCGGGGCACAGGTTCTGCTGGGAGTGAGGTATGCCGGCGCGTCAAGGGGTTTGGTGCGGTTCGCGGGCGCGGAACCGGTGAGCGCGAGGTTCATCGTCGGCGCGGACGGCGCCTATTCGCGGGTGGCCCGGGATCTCGGTCTCGAGGTGAACCGGCGTTTTCTGGTGGGTGCCGAGATCGTGCACCCGATCGCGTCCGGCACCACGACCCCGGCGTTTCACTGCGTGCTCGATCCAAGGGTTGCGCCGGGTTATCTGGGCTGGGTTATCGACGACGGTCAGCATGCGCATGTGGGTGTCGCGGGGTACCCGCACGCGATGCGCACCGGTGTCCGCCATCTGCTGGACGCCTTCGCGGCGGACGCGCCCGGCCGCGCGACGCCGACGGGCCCGCTCGAGCGGCGCGGTGGTCCGATCCCGGTCGGTGGGGTGCTGCGGCGGTTGGTCTGCCCGCAAGGGCTGCTCGTGGGCGACGCGGCGGGCGCGGTGTCGCCGCTGACGGCGGGTGGGCTGGACCCCTGCCTGCGCATGTCGGAGCTGGCCGCGGCGGTCGCCACCGATTACCTGCGCACCGGTGACCAGAGCATCCTGCAAACCTATGACGGGGCGGCGTTGCGGGCCCGGTTCCGCGGGAGGCTGTTGCTGCGCCGCGTGTTTGCCGGTATCCGATCCCCCGCCGCGGCGGAGGCGGCGGTGACCCTTATGCGCGGCCGGGCCGGGCGTGCCCTGGCGGCGCGGGTCCTGTTCGGCGACGGCTCCTTTCCTGACGTGACCTGAGCATGGTCACAGGGGCGTGCAACCGCCGCTGGTGATCGTTGCGCTTGTCAGTGTAGAAAACCCGCCGTGATCTACATCCAGCACCGCAACGATCATGGATCGCCTCGTGATCTCCGAACGCCGCCCCTTTAGGCACCGATGGTTCGGAGGGCATCAGCGAGATTCCGGTGAACGGCGGTCGCTCCGGCGTCGGCCAGCCTGGTCACCACGGCCGAGCGCTCCCCGGTACAAAGGAAGAATTTGAAACAGCACCCAGCAGTGACCGCACGCCGGCGTCGATCTGGACGGGCGGCGTTGAAACGTCTCAACAATTCAGCGGGAAAGGGCTTACCTGGACGTCCGGCCACAACTTGATAACGGGCGCGAACACCTTGACGGAATGGCACCTGAGTTCCTAACGTCATCGTAGCGAGGCGATGAAACGTTTCAGAGCTGAACGAGGTCCCCGTGCCGACACACCTTCTCGCACTCGAAGGCATCAGCAAGTCGTTCGGTGCCGTGGCCGCCCTGCGGGATGTCCGCCTTTCGCTTTACTCAGGGGAAGCGCACGCCCTGGTAGGGGAGAACGGCGCCGGCAAGTCCACACTGGTCAAAATCTTGGCCGGGGTTTACCCGGCGGATGCGGGCACGATCACCCTCGACGGCGAGCCGCTGGTCCTGTCCGGCCCGGCCGGCGCCCGCGCGGCCGGGATAGCCGTCATCTACCAGGAGCCGACGCTGTTTCCCGATCTGAGCGTCGCCGAGAACATCTTCATCGGGCGCCAGCCGCTGCGCGGCCTGCGGCGCATCGACACCGCGGCGATGCGGGCCCGGACCGGAGAGCTGTTCGCCCGGCTGGGGGTGCGGCTCGACCCCGACCGGCCGGCCCGCGGCCTTTCCATCGCCGACCAGCAGCTCGTCGAGATCGCCAAGGCGATCTCCCTCGAGGCCCGGGTGCTGGTGATGGACGAGCCGACCGCGGCCCTGTCCGGTGTCGAGGTGGAGCGGCTCTTCGCCGTGGTCCGGTCGCTGTGCGAGGCCGGGACGGCGGCGCTGTTCGTCTCGCACCGCTTCGACGAGGTTTTCAGGCTGTGCCAACAGGTCACGGTGCTGCGCGATGGCGGCTGGGTCTCCACCGATCCGGTGGGCGCGCTCACCATCGACGAGGTGGTGCGCCGGATGGTCGGGCGCGAGGTGTCGGCGATGTACCCGAAGCAGGAGACGGTTCCCCGAGAGCCGCGACTGGAGGTGAAAGGGCTTTCCCGCAACGGAAGTTTCCGTGACGTGAGCTTCACCGTCCACAGTGGAGAGATCGTGGCGCTGGCCGGTCTGGTGGGCGCGGGCCGCAGCGAGGTGGCCCGGGCGGTGTTCGGCATCGACCGCTACGACGCCGGTTCGGTGATCGTCGACGGTATCGAGCTTCCCAATGGCGCCGCCGCCGCCGCCATCAAGGCGGGCCTGGCGTTGGTCCCCGAGGACCGGCGACAGCAGGGCTTGGTGATGGAGCTTTCGGTGCAGCGCAACGCGACCCTGCCGCGCCGGTGGTCGCTGGCGCGCGCCGGGCTGCTGTTCGGCGGTGGGGAGCGCCGGGCCGCGGCCGAGTGGGCGCAACGGTTGCGGGTCAAGGCTTCGCGGCTGGACGATCCGGTGTCCACATTGTCCGGTGGCAACCAGCAGAAGGTGGTGCTGGCCAAGTGGCTGGCGACCGCCCCGCGCGTGCTGATCGTCGACGAACCCACCCGCGGCATCGATGTGGGCACCAAGGCCGAGGTGCACCTGCTGCTCTCGCGGCTGGCGGCGGAGGGCGTCGCGGTGCTCATGGTCTCCAGCGAGCTGCCGGAGGTGCTGGGCATGGCCGACCGGGTCCTGGTCATGCACGAGGGCCGGCTGGTCGCGGACATCCCGCGGGGGGACGCGAGCGAGGAGGCGGTCATGCGCGCCGCCACCGGTCAGGCGGTGGGCGCATGACACAGCGCGCTTTCGTGGTACGCGAGCTGGGCATCGGGCTCGCCCTCGTCCTCCTCGTGGCGGTCACCGCGATCATCAACCCGCGCTTCCTGAGCGCGCAGAGCGTCAAGGACCTCCTGCTGGGCTCCGCGATCCTGGCGATTCTCGCGGTCGGGCAGGCGATCGTGGTCATCACCCGCAACGTCGACCTTTCGGTCGGCTCCATTCTCGGCCTGTCGGCGTTCGCCACCGGGGCAACGTTCGTCGCTTCACCAGATTTTCCGATCCCGGTGATGGTGTTGCTGGGCATGGGTTTGGGCGCGGTGCTCGGTGCCGTCAACGGCGGTCTGGTCGCGGCGGCGCGGGTTCCGGCGTTGGTGGTGACGCTGGGCACGCTGTATGTCTTCCGGGGCTTGGACTACACATGGGCCACGGGGCGGCAGATCAACGCGGCCGACATGCCGCCGGCCTTCCTGCGAATGGGTACCGCGGCGTTCATCGGTGTTCCGGTGCTGGCGCTGTTCGCGGTGGTGGTGCTGGTGATCGCGGGCTATTACCTGCACAACTATCGCGGTGGGCGCGAGCTTTACGCCATCGGTTCCGACCCGGCCGCCGCGCGGCTGGCCGGTATCCCTATGGGCCGAAGGGTTTTCGCCGCGTTCGTGACCAGCGGCGCGCTGGCGGGACTGGCCGGGGTGCTGCACGCGGCCCGGTTCGGGACGCTGGATGCCAACGCGGGCCTGGGTTCCGAGCTGAACGTGGTCGCGGCGGTCGTGGTGGGAGGCGTCGCGATTTTCGGTGGGAGCGGGTCGGTCTATGGCGCAGCGCTGGGGGCGGTGCTGCTGACGACGATCCGGGCGGCGCTGCCGGTGCTGGGTATCAACCCGTTCTGGCAGGACGCCGCGGTGGGCGCGCTGATCCTCTCCGCGATCGGCCTTGACCGCGCGCTGTCGGCCCGGGTCGGGCGCCGGTTGCGGAAGGTTGGAGGCGGCCATGTTTAAGCGCGTGTTCGGTTCCTGGGACGCCGTCGTGGTGGTCGCACTGGTCGCGGTGTCAATCGTCGGGGCGTTCACCATCGAGGGCGTGGGCGACCCGCGCTTCTGGCGCTTCGTCACGCTGGAGGCGATCCCGATCGCGCTTATCGCCCTGCCGATGACGCTCATCGTCATCACCGGCGAGATCGATCTGTCGGTGGCGAGCGTACTCGGGTTGACCTGCACGGTGATGGGTCAGCTGTGGGTGTCCGGGGTGACCTCCCTGCCGCTGCTGATCGCGATCAGCGCGCTGCTGGGGGCGGCGCTGGGCGCGGTCAACGGTTTGTTCGTCACGGGTTTCGGGCTGCCGTCGCTGGCGGTGACGATCGGAACCCTTGCCCTGTATAGAGGTTTGGCTTTCGTGGTACTGGGCGACCGCGCCGTGGCGAACTACCCGCCGGAGTGGACCACCTCGGCCATCAAAGCCATTCCACGCACCACGCTGCCGTGGGTGATCCTCGTGGTCGCGGCGCTGGCCGTCGTGTTCGGTGTGGTGCTGCACGCCACACCGATCGGGCGGGGCCTGTACGCGATTGGCAACAACGCCGAGGCGGCCCGCTTCTCCGGCGTCAAGGTGCGCGTCACCAAGTTCTGGCTTTTCGTGGTGTCGGGGGCGATGGCGTCCATGGCGGGAGTGTTCTGGACGTTGCGCTTCGCCAGCGCCCGCGCGGACAACGGCACCGGCCTGGAGCTGGCGGTGGTGGCCGCGGTGCTGCTGGGCGGGGTGTCCATCTTCGGCGGGCGCGGGGCGCTGCTGGGAGTCCTGGCCGCCGTTGCCCTTCTGGGCGTGCTTCGCAACGCGCTTCAGCTGGCCTACGTGCCGGCGAACACGTTGACGGTCATCACTGGTTCTCTTCTCATCGCTTCGGTCGTCGGACCGAATGTCGCCGGCATGCTGCGTGACCGGTTACGCCGGCGCCACACCTGAAAGGAGCACCAACCATGAGAAAAGTGCTCTCCATGACCGCGCTGCTGGCTCTCGCCCTCGCGACGGGCGCGTGCGTGGATGACTCGAGCGACGGGGGCGCCACGCCGGGCGCCTCGGGCGGCACCATCAAGAGCGGTCTGAAGATCGCATTTCTGCCCAAGCAGGTCAACAATCCTTACTTCACCACCTCCGACAACGGCGGCAAGGCCGCGATCGAGGAGTTCAAGGGCGTTTACAGCGAGACCGGGCCGTCCGAGGCCAGCCCTTCGGCGCAGGTCAGCTACATCAACACGTTGTCACAACAGAAGACCGATGTGATCGTCGTGTCGGCCAACGACAAGAACGCCATCTGTGGCGCGCTGAACGAGGCGCGCCAAGCCGGGGCGAAGGTGGTCACCTTCGACTCGGACACCAACCCGTCCTGCCGTGACCTGTTCATCAACCAGGCCACGGCCGAGGGTATCGCCAAGATCCAGCTGAAGCTCATCTCCGAGGCGATCGGGGCCGAGGGCGGGGAGATCGCGATCCTGTCGGCGACGGCCAACGCCACCAACCAGAACGCCTGGATCGAGATGATGAAGACCGAGCTGGGCAAGCCCGAGTACAGCAAGCTGAAGCTCGTCGACACCGTCTACGGTGACGACCAGGACCAGAAGTCGTTCACCGAGACGCAGGGGCTGCTGGCCAAACACCCCAACCTCAAGGGCATCATCTCGCCCACCACCGTGGGCGTGGCCGCGGCGGCACGGTACCTGTCCAGTTCCAGCTACAAGGGCAAGGTGCAGCTGACCGGGCTGGGGACGCCCAACCAGATGCGGGCCTTCGTCAAGGACGGCACGGTCAAGGCGTTCGCCCTCTGGAACCCGGCGGACCTCGGTTACCTCGCCGCCTGGGCCGCCGCCTCCCTGGCCTCGGGAATGATCACGGGCAAGGAGGGCGATAAGTTCAAGGCGGGCAAGCTCGGTGACTTCACCGTGGGCAAGGATGCCACTGTGTTGCTGGGCGACCCGTTCACCTTCAACGCCGCCAACATCGATCAGTTCAACTTCTAGAATCACCTTGTTCCACAGGGAGTGAGAGCGATGACTGACGCGAGTGTCAAACAGGCCCTGCGCGGGCACCGCATCGAGACGGCATCGTGGGCGTATGGCAACTCGGGCACGCGTTTCAAGGTGTTCCCGCAGGAGGGCGTGCCCCGCGACCCGTACGAGAAGATCGCCGACGCGGCGACGGTGCACCGGTTCACCGGGGTGGCGCCGACCGTCGCGCTGCACATCCCGTGGGACAAGGTCGACGACTACGCCGGACTGGCTCGGGCCGCCGCCGACGAGGGCATAGCCTTGGGCACCATCAACTCGAATGTGTTCCAGGACAACGACTACAAGCTGGGCAGCGTGACCAATCCCGATCCGGGCGTGCGCCGCAAGGCGATCGGGCATTTGCTGGAGTGTGTCGATGTCATGGACCAGACGGGCTCGCGTGACCTGAAGCTGTGGTTCTCCGACGGCACCAACTACCCGGGCCAGGACGACGCTCGCACCCGCCAGGAGCGGCTCGCCGAGGCGTTGGCCCAGACCTATGCCCGCCTCGGCGACCACCAGCGGATGCTGTTGGAGTACAAGCTTTTCGAGCCGGCCTTCTACCTGACCGACGTGCCCGACTGGGGGACGGCGTTCGTGCACTGCACGGCGTTGGGGCCACGGGCGAAGGTGGTTATCGACACCGGGCATCATGCTCCGGGTACCAACATCGAGTTTGTCGTGGCGATGTTGTTGCGGCTGGATCGCTTGGGCGGCTTCGATTTCAACTCCCGCTTCTACGCCGATGACGACCTGATGGTGGGGGCGGCCGACCCGTTCCAGCTGTTCCGGATCATGCACGAGATCGTGCTGGCCGACGAGCTGGACAAGGGGATCGCGTTCATGCTCGACCAGTGCCACAACATCGAGCCGAAGATCCCGGCGGTGATCCGCTCGGTGATGAATGTGCAGGAGGCCACGGCCAAGGCGCTGCTGGTTGATCATGAAGCCTTAAAGGGGGTCCAGTTATCCGGGGATATTTTGGGCGCCAATGAGATTCTGATGGACGCGTACCATACAGATGTCCGGCCGCTGCTGCGGGAGCTGCGGGAGGAGATGGGCTTGGACCCGGATCCCATGGCTGCTTACAAGCGGTCGGGCTACTTCGAGCGGATCCGCGAACAGCGGGCCGGGGGGACGCAGGCCGGATGGGGGGCGTGATGACGGCCGAACTGATCGAGCGGTCGCGGCGGCTGGGGGCCGACCGGCGCAACACCAACTATGCGGGCGGCAACACCTCGGCCAAGGGGGAGCAGATCGACCCGGCCACCGGGCAGCCGGTGGAGTTGTTGTGGGTCAAGGGCTCCGGGGGCGACCTGGGCACTTTGACCGAGGCGGGGCTGGCCGTGTTGCGGCTGGATCGGTTGCGGGCGCTGATGGATGTCTACCCGGGGGTGGAGCGCGAGGACGAGATGGTCGGCCTGTTCGACTACTGCCGGCACGGACGGGGCGGGGCGGCGCCGTCGATCGACACGGCGATGCACGGTCTGGTGGAGGCCGCGCACGTGGACCACCTGCATCCCGATGCGGGGATCGCCCTGGCGGCGGCGGCCGACGGTGAGGCGCTGACCAAGGAGTGCTTCGGCGACCGGGTGCTGTGGGTGCCGTGGCGGCGTCCCGGTTTCCAGCTGGGGTTGGATATCGCGGCGGTGAGACAGGCCCATCCACAGGCGATCGGGGTGATCCTTGGCGGGCATGGCATCACCGCGTGGGGCGAGACGAGCGAGGAGTGCGAGCGGCGTTCGCTGGAGATAATCCAGACCGCGCAAGCGTTTCTGGACTCGAGAGGCAAGGCCGAGCCGTTCGGGCCGGTCATGGCTGAGCCGCTGGTGGCAGACGAGCGGCGAGCCAAGGCGGCCGCACTGGCGCCGGTGCTGCGGGGCCTGGCCTCCACCGACCGGCCGCAGGTCGGGCACTTCACCGATGCCGAGGTGGTGCTTGACTTTCTGTCCCGGGCCGAGCACCCGCGGCTGGCGGCGCTAGGCACCTCGTGCCCGGATCACTTCCTGCGCACCAAGGTCCGGCCCATGGTGCTCGATCTGCCGCCGACGTCCACTGTGGACGCTGCCGTCGAGCGCTTGCGACAACTGCACGCCGAGTACCGCGAGGGGTATGCCGCGTACTACCACAAGCATGCCGACGCGGAGTCGCCGCCGATGCGCGGCGCCGATCCGGCGATCGTGTTGGTGCCGGGCGTGGGCATGTTCAGCTTCGGCCGCGACAAGCAGACCGCGCGCGTGGCCGCCGAGTTCTACATCAACGCCATCAACGTGATGCGCGGCGCCGAGGCGGTCTCCAGGTATGCGCCGATACCGGAGTCGGAGAAGTTCCGCATCGAGTACTGGGCGCTGGAGGAGGCAAAGCTGGCGCGGATGCCCAAACCCAAGGCGCTGGCCGCTCGGGTCGCGCTGGTCACCGGCGGCGGGTCGGGGATCGGCCGGGCCATCGCCCATCGACTGGCGGCCGAAGGCGCTTGCGTCGTGGTGGCCGACCGCAATGGCGACGCGGCCCGGGAGGTGGCGAGCGAGATCGGCGACGCTGACAAAGCCGTTGCGGTGACGGTGGATGTGACCGACGAGGAACAGATCCGGGAGTGTTTCCAGGCGGCGGCCCTCGCCTTCGGCGGCGTGGACCTGGTCGTCAACAACGCAGGGTTGTCGGTGTCGAAGCCGTTGCTGGAGACCAGTGTCGCGGACTGGGATTTGCAGCACGATGTGATGGCTCGCGGGTCGTTCCTCGTGTCGCGGGAGGCGGCCAGGGTCATGACCGTCCAGGGCGTCGGGGGCGACATCATATATGTGGCAAGCAAAAATGCCGTCTTCGCCGGACCCAACAACGTCGCCTACTCCGCGGCCAAGGCCGACCAGGCGCACCAGGTGCGGCTACTCGCCGCCGAGCTGGGCGAGCACGGCATCCGGGTCAACGGCGTCAACCCGGACGCGGTGGTCCGTGGCTCGGGCATCTTCACCTCCGGCTGGGGAGCGCAGCGGGCGGCCGTCTATGGCGTGCCCGAGGAGAAGCTCGGCGAGTATTACGCGCAACGGACCCTGCTGAAACGCGAAGTCCTTCCGGAGCACGTGGCCAACGCGGTCTTTGTCCTTGCGTCACAAGAGCTTTCGCACACGACCGGTCTCATCGTGCCCGTGGACGCCGGCGTGGCGGCGGCCTTCCTGCGGTGACAGCGATGAACGAGAGCACTGTTGCCGCGGTCGACCTGGGCGCCTCCAGCGGCCGGGTCCTAAGTGGACGCGTCGGCCCGGACACGTTGCAAGTCAACGAGGTTGCCCGGTTCCCCAACATCCCGGTCCAGGCCGGCCCGGTGCTGCACTGGGACGTGCTGTCCCTCTACCGGGACATCATCGAGGGGCTGCGCGCTGCCGGACCGGTCGACTCGGTCGGCGTCGACTCGTGGGGCGTGGATTACGGCCTGCTCGACGCCGACGGTCAGCTGCTCGGAAACCCGGTGCACTACCGCGATCCGCGCACCGACGGCGTCATGGACAGGGTGTTGCAAGAGGTTTCGCCGGCCGAGCTTTACGCGGCGACCGGCCTGCAACTGTTGCCGTTCAACACCATCTTCCAGCTCGTGGCCGCCCGCGACAGCGCACAACTCAAGGCCGCCAAGACCCTGCTGCTCATCCCCGACCTCATCACCTACTGGCTCACCGGCGACATCGGCGTGGAGCGCACCAACGCCTCGACGACCCAGCTGCTGGAGGTGGCGAGCGGCCGCTGGGCGACCGAGCTGGCCGGCAAGCTGGGCCTGCCGGGCGGCATCCTGCCGCGGCTGCGGGAGCCCGGCGACACCATCGGCCGGTTGCGGCCCGACACCGGCCTCGACCCCATCCAGGTCACCGCGGTCGGCTCGCACGACACCGCCTCCGCGGTCGTCGGAGTTCCTTCGCAAGGCGAGCGGTTCGCCTACATCTCCTGCGGCACCTGGTCGCTGGTGGGAGTGGAACTCGACGCTCCCGTGCTGTCGGAGGAGAGCCGGGAGGCCAACTTCACCAACGAGGTCGGCGTCGACGGCACCATCCGGTACCTGAGAAATGTTATGGGTCTTTGGCTTTTGCAGGAGTGCCAAAGGGCCTGGGGCATCGAGGACGTCGAGCCGCTGCTGCGGGAGGCAGCGCGGGCCAAGCCTTTCCGCTCCGTCATCGACCCCAACGACCCGAGTTTCCTGCCGCACGGCGACATGCCCACCCGCATAGTCGAAGCCTGCCGCAAGACGAGGCAGCCGGCGCCGCAGACCCCGGCGGAGATGGTGCGCTGCATCATGGACAGCCTCGCCCTGGCCCACCGGGACACGCTCGCCGAGGCCCAGCGCCTGTCCGGGCGCGAGGTTGACGTGGTGCACATCGTCGGCGGCGGCGCGCGCAACGAGTTGCTGTGCCAGCTCACCGCCGACGCGTGCGGCCGGCCGGTGCTGGCCGGGCCGGTGGAGGCGACGGCCCTGGGCAACATTCTCATCCAGGCCCGTGCGCTCGGATCCGTCGGCGTCACACTCAGCGAGATGCGGGCGCTCATCAGAGCCACCCAACCCATCCGCCGCTTCGGGCCTCGCCCCGGCGGCCAAAACATGGCAGTGTCGAGCAAATGGGGATAAGCAATATCTTGACCGTAGCGATGGCCGTGACGCTCGCGGCCAACCCGGTGCCGGCGGTTGTGGTGAAAAGTGTTGGCACGCAACTACCGGTGAGCGACTTCCGGGCGTTCGAGCTGGACGAGGCGCGCGGAAGGCTTTATGTGGCACAGGGAGTCGGCCTCGGGTACCCGTTGATAGTCACCGATCTGGATGGTCACCTGATCTCCCGGGTCGGCTCGGTGACCGACCTGTCCGACCTGACGCTCAGCGATGACGGGGCCACACTCCTGGCGGCGCAAGGCTTTGACCGGGTCATCGCGGTGGACCTCGACACGTTCGCCACCGCGGGCAAGTACCCGGGAGTCGCGGGCGCGTGCGTGGTGTCGGTGGAACCCAGCGGCGACAAGGTGATCGGGTCGTTCGTCGACTGCGGCCTCGGCTCGGGCGGCCTGCTCATCTGGTCGGCGCCGGACACCGAGCCGCTGGTCTACACCGGCGGCCCCGACTACGAGCCGGTCATCGACGCCAGCCCGGGCGCTCCCGGCCTGCTGGTCGCGGGCGACACCGGATACTCCCCGGTGACGACCTATGTCATCGACGTTTCCGGCAAGATACCGAGCATCGTGGCCAGGCGGGACAACACCGGCTCCAACCTGCGTGACTATGCGGTGAGCCCGGATGGCACCCAGGTAGTGGAGAGCACCGGTCACCCTTACGAGCATCACGCCTACAACCTGCCCGACCTGTCCGACGCCCTGGTCTATCCGAGCGGGTCCTATCCGGACGGTGCCGCGTGGTCGGGCGACAGCTCCACGGTGGTGGTGGGCCGGGCCAACAGCGGCTCGCAGCCCGACATCTACTTCTACGACAAGGGAAGCACGACCCCCAAGTATGTCGTGGACCTGCACATCGACGACGTGATGTGGACGGGGGCGCTGCTGGTCAACCGCGCCGGCACCCGGGCCTGGATGGTCAGCTACGACGATGTCTACCAGGAGGTCCAGCTGCTGCACTCGTTCGGGCCCGGGCACGCGCCCAACCCGCCGGTGACCGATCTCGCCGTCACCGCGCGCACCGGCGCCAGCGGCAAGGACAGGGCAACCGCCTACATCACCGTCACCTGGTCGTCACCGCACACGGATTCCGACTTCTGGTGGATCACCGCCTCCACCGACGGCGGGCCGGAGCGCGAATTTTGGCGTCATCCCATGGATTCGCCAAGCCCCTATCAGCTGACCTACTCGCTGCCCAGGGGGACGACGACATTTACCGTGCGCTACAAGGATTTCTGGCAGTGGTACCCGGACGGCTTCGCCACGGCGACCGTCACGCGCTGAGTCCCGATGGGCCGGCCGTCCCCCGCACCGGGACGGCCGCCCCTCGGCCGTTCTAGCTGACGGCGTTGAATGCGTTGACCTCACCGGCTCCGTAGAAGCTGTTGCGCTCGCCTCCCGTGCACGTGGCCTGGAACTGAGGCAGGCCGGGGCGCGGGTCATACAGGCCCGGCGGGCACGGCAGGCTCTCGCTCGTCCGCTCGAGCAGCGAGGCCAGCGCCCCCGTGGTCAGGTTGGGATGGGCCGAAAGAGCAAGGGCCGCAACGCCCGCCGCGTGCGGGCTGGACATCGAGGTCCCCTGCAGGTATCCCCAGCCGTTGACCCGGGTGTTGGTGTTGATGACGGTGGACAGAATCGCGTTCGCTATCGTGGATACGTTCGGGTTGGGCTGGCGGGTGTCGCCGCCCGGGGCCGTCACGTCCACTTCCCCCTGCCCGTAGGAGGAGTAGTAGCTCTTGAGCCGGACCCGGCCGGTGGCTGCCACGGTGACCACGCCCGACGCCTCCGTGGGCAGGTCGAGGCAGGCGCCGTTGACGAGCCGGATCTCCGGCGGGGCGCTGCCGTCGTTGGGGCTTCCGTCGTCGATGAACTTGTGCTGGAGGTCCACATTGGAGTTTCCGGCGGAGGCGAAGTGCAGCACGCCAAGGCTGCGCGAGTAGTTGAGCGCCCGCTTGACCGCCTGCCAGATCCAGCGCTGCCGGATGTCGTTGCGGCAGTTGAACTCCCACGGGTCAATGAAGTAGCTGTTGTTGGTGATCTGCATGCCGTGCTCCGCGGCCCAGATGAAACCGCAGACAGCCGCCTCCGGGTAGATGAAGCCGCCATTGTTGACGACCTTCACCGACGCCACCTTGACGCCCGGCGCGACGCCGGCCACGCCGACGCCGTTGATCGCGGCGGCGATGGTTCCCGCCACGTGCGTGCCGTGCGTGGAGTTACTGGGGTTCCATGCCTCCTCGCGCGTGTCCGGCACGCCGCCGATGCAGCTGACGCTCTTGTCCCGGGCGATCTGCGTCGCCAGGTCCGGGTGGGTGCTGGAGATGCCGCTGTCGAGCACGCCCACCACGATGTCGGGGCTGCCCGTCGTTACGGCGTGCGCCTCGACGAGGTCGATCTGCGGCATGTCCCATTGCAGGTTGAACAGTGGCTCACCGGCCGGATTGCCGGTCGCCTGCCCGACCGGCGAGTCCACAGTCTCCAGGACGGTGTCGTCGTCGAGCATGGTGCCCAGACCCGTTGTCGCCGCGACGCCCAAGACGTCCCCACCCTCGGCCTCCGCGATGAAGGCGGTGTTGGTGGACTGCACCACCAGAACATTGATCTGGTTGTACGCGGCGACGATGGTGCCGCCCGCGGCCGCCACCCGAGCCGCCACCCCACCGTTGGAGTGGCCCTCGCGGCCTAGGACGAGATAGGTGGTGTTCGGTCCGGAGGCCGTGGCCGCCGACGAGACGGGGGTGACCGCCAGTCCGGCGACTAGTACCAGGGCCGTGCCTATCCGGATCGGCCCGCGATTGCTGATTCCCATACGACTCCCCCTTGGTGTTGGGTTGTCCCCGGGCGCCAGGTAACGACGCCTGTCGTTATCGAACACTAGTTCGTGGATCACGCATCGACAATCAGCCGGATCGGCGCGGCTCACGCCATGATCTGGGACAGCCAGCGCAGCTGCCGCGCGATATGGAATGCCTCCCCGCCCTCGTGATGGTTGAACGGATAGATGTGCATTTCGCGTATTTCCGTTCCGTAATTGTTATAAGCGGCGAAGACTGTGCTTGGCGGGCAGACGGTGTCGCGCAGGCCGGTGCCGAAGTGCGCCGGGGCCGCGGCGCGCCGGGCGAAGTTCACGCCGTCCACATAGGACAGTGTGCGGCGCACCGCCTCCTCGGCCCCGCGATGCACCGACAGGTACGTCACTATCTCGCCGTAGGGCACGGCATCGGTGATGTCGAGGGCACGCTGGATGTGGCACAGGAACGGTGCCGACACCATCACCGCGGCCAGCTCGGGTACCAGTCCGGCGACCGCGAGCGCCAGGCCGCCGCCCTGGCTGTTGCCGGTGACCGCGATCCGGCCGGCGTCGACGCCGGGCAGCACCCGCACCGCCTCGACGGCGCGCACGGCGTCGGTGATGAGCCGGCGGTAGTAGTAGTCGTCGGGGGACAGGATGCCCCGGGTGACCGGGCCCGGCCCGCCGGGCGAAACACCATGCGGATCAAGGGTTTCCCCGCCCGACCCGGACTGGTCGCCCTGCCCGCGGTTGTCCATGAGCAGGTGGGCGTAGCCCGCCACCGGCCAGATGAGGCGCTCGTGCGGCAGCCCCCGCCCGCGCCCGTAACCCACGAACTCCACCACGGCTGGCAGCGGGTCGGTCACCCGGGCCGGGCGGGTGAACCACGCCCGGACCGGATCGCCGCCGAAGCCGGAGAAAGTGACGTCCCAGGTGTCCACCAGGGACAGATCGGTCGCGACCGGAGCGGCACCAAGCAATACCGGCCATCCGGCCGCCTCATCGAGAGTGGCTTTCCAGAATTCTTCGAAGTCTTTTGGCTCTGGTACGGCGGGAGCATACTTTTCCAGCTGGTCGAGCGGCAGGTCGAACAGGGCCATCCCCTCATCGCCCCCAGCGGGGCGCCCCGGGCGCCGCCGTGCTCTCGCGCACCACCAGCTCGGTCACCAGGTCGACCCGGCTGGTCGAGGGCTCCAACCCGCGGGCGAGGTCGAGCAGCATGCGGGTGGCGGTGTCGGCCATGTCGCGCAGCGGCTGGTTGACCGTGGTGAGGGCCGGGCCGAGCCAGGCCGCGACCGGAAGGTTGTCATAGCCCACCACCGACAGGTCACGCGGCACGTCGAGGCCGAGCCGGCGGGCGGCTCGCAGCACGCCCATCGCCTGCATGTCCGAACCGGCGAAGATGGCGGTGGGCCGGTCGGGGCGGCTCAGCAGCTGGATGCCGTGCTCGTAGCCGGCGTCCACATAGAAGTTGCCATAGCGCACCAGGTCGGGGTCGACCGGCAGGCCGGCCTCGTCGTGCGCAGAGCGGAAGCCGGCCACGCGCGCTTGGCTGCACAGCACATCCTCGGGGCCGGAGATGACCGCGATGCGCCGGTGCCCCAGCTCGAGCAGGTGCCTGGTGGCGAGCACGGCACCGTTCCAATTGTTGGAGCCCACGGTGGGGACCGATGCCGAGGTGGCGCTGTCGGTGTCGAGGACGACGAACGGGATGTTCTGCCGCTGAAGCTGCTGTTGCTGGGGCTGGGTCAGGCCGCACAGCACCAGCAGCACGCCGAGCGGGCGGCGGGCCAGCACCTCGTCGACCCACTGCTGCGACGGGCGGTGCGCGCCGCCGAGCTGGGTCAGGACCATGTCAACTTTCGCGGCGGCCGCCGCGGCCTCGACGCCACGGATGATCTCCATCGCCCAGGCCGAGTCGAGCTCGTGGAAGACCAGATCGATGCGGGTGGCCCCGGTGGGCTGGCGCTTGGAACGCCGCCGATACCGGTGCCGCTCAAGGCTTTCCTCGATGCGGGCCCGGGTCTCGGGAGCCACGTCGGAGCGCCCGTTGAGCACTTTGGAGACCGTCGTCACCGAGACGCCTACCTCGCCGGCGATGGTGGCGATAGTTGCGGAGCGAGTCATCGAAATCCTCTGCCAAGTTCCCGAAAGTTTCGGGCTCACTGTAGCACCGGCAAGCGCTTACCAATGTCCTCAGCAGACCCTTGACATGCCTTCGATGGCGCGCTTATGGTGCCGCCAGATGTAACGGACCCTTTTCGAAAGTTTCGGAACTAAGGGGTGGGGACTAGTGGCATTGGACGCGTCACCCGTTTCGAGCGAGGCCACGTCCACAAGGGGGGTGGGCCCGGAGGGCAGGGGGGCGGGCGAAGACTGGCGCGATCCGCGGCTGACCCCGGACGAGCGGGCCGAGGCGTTGATCCCGCTCATGTCGCTGGAAGAGAAGCTGGCCCAGCTGGTCGGGGTCTGGGTGGGCGCCGACGCCACGGGCGGAGGGGTCGCGCCGCACCAGGCCGACATGACCCACCGCGACAGCGATGTCCTGCCCTGGAGCGCCTTCATCAAGCACGGCCTGGGCCAGCTGACCCGGCCGTTCGGCACGGCGCCGGTGGATCCGGTGCTGGGCGCCCGCTCCCTCGCCGCGTCCCAGGCCGAGATCGTGGCGGCGAGCCGGTTCGGGATCCCGGCACTGGTGCACGAGGAGTGCCTGACCGGCTTCGCCACCTGGCGTGCCACGGCCTTCCCGACGCCGCTGAGCTGGGGCGCCGCCTTCGATCCCGAACTTGTCGAGACGATGGCCGGGCGCATCGGCCGCAGCATGCGCTCCGCCGGGGTACACCAGGGCCTGGCGCCCGTCCTTGACGTGACCCGTGACTACCGCTGGGGCCGCACCGAGGAGACCATCGGCGAGGACCCCTACCTGGTCGGAACCGTTGGCGCGGCTTATGTTCGCGGGCTCGAGGGCGCGGGCGTGGTCGCCACCCTCAAGCACTTCGCCGGCTACTCGGCCTCCCGGGGCGGCCGCAACCTCGCGCCGGTTCACATGGGCCGCCGGGAGCTGGCCGACGTCATCCTGCCGCCGTTCGAGATGGCCGTGCGGCTGGGCGGCGCCCGCTCGGTGATGAACTCCTACGCCGAGATCGACGGCGTGCCGGTCGCGGCCGATCCGGCTTTGCTGACCGGGTTGCTCCGGGACGGGTGGGGCTTCCGCGGCACCGTCGTGTCCGACTACTACGCTGTGCGCTTTCTGCAGACGCTGCACGGCGTGGCGGCGCAAGCGGAAAGCGCCGCGGGGCTGGCCCTGCGGGCCGGGATCGACGTCGAGCTGCCGACGGTCGACACCTTCGGGACGCACCTGCTCGAGGCGGTCCGCTCCGGTGCGGTGCCCGAGGCGCTCATCGACCGCGCGCTGCGCCGGGTGCTGGCGCAAAAGGCCGAGCTGGGCCTGCTCGACGAGGGCTGGCAACCGCTGCCCGAGGGCGCGGACTCGCTCGACTTCGACGACGACGAGGGGCGCGACATCGCGCTGCGCCTGGCGCGTCAATCGATTGTGTTGCTGCGCAACGAAAATGCACTCCCGCTCCGGTCGGATCGACGCATCGCGCTGATCGGCCCGGTCGCCGACGACCCGCTCGCGATGCTCGGCTGCTACTCGTTCCCGGTCCATGTGGGCCTGCGCCACCCCGAGGCGGAGATGGGCATCGAGATTCCCTCGCTGCGCGAGGCGCTGGCGTCGGTGGTGCCCGACCTCAGCTATGCCAAGGGTTGCGGCATCACGAGCGACGACGCCTCGGGCATCGAGGAGGCGGTAGCGCTGGCGCGGGCCAGCGACGTGTGCGTGCTGGCGGTGGGGGACAGGGCCGGGCTGTTCGGGCGTGGCACGTCCGGCGAAGGGTGCGACGCGACCGACCTGTGCCTGCCCGGGATCCAGGGTGACCTTGTGCGCGCGGTGCTGGCGACCGGGACGCCAGTCATCCTGACCATCCTCTCCGGCAGGCCCTACGCATTGGGCGCGGAGGTCGATCCGGCCGCCGCGATCGTGCAGGCCTTCTTCCCCGGGCAGCGCGGCGGGCCGGCGCTGGCCGAGGTGCTCACCGGCGCCGTCAACCCTTCCGGGCGCCTGCCGGTGAGCGTGCCGTGCGACGCCGGCGGGGTTCCCGCCACCTACCTCTCGCCGCCGCTGGGGCGGCGCTCAGATGTGTCCAATGTGGACACCACGCCCGCGTTCCCCTTCGGCCATGGCTTGAGCTACACGACGTTTGAGTGGACCAACGCGCGCGCCGGCGGCACCGACTGGGCTGTCGACGGCGAGGCGACTGTACAGATCACGGTGCGAAACACGGGCAACCGCACCGGGACCGAGGTCGTCCAGCTCTACCTGCACGACCCGGTGGCGCAGGTGACGAGGCCGGTGGTACGGCTCGTCGGCTACGTCAGGGTCGAGCTGGAGCCGGACGAGGAGGCGGACGTGACCTTCGTGGTCCCGGCCGACGCCGCGTCCTTCACGGGAGCGCACGGCCGCCGCATCGTCGAGCCCGGAGACATCGAGCTCCGGTTTGGACGCTCAAGCGCCGAAATGGTCGCGGCCCTCCCGCTGTGCCTCACCGGCGACGAGCGTGAGGTCGGCCACGACCGGCGGCTCGAGGCGCCGGCGGCGGTGATGCGCCGGTGGCCCGACACCCGCATCCACGGAGGCGTGTGATGAGCAAAACCCTTGATACACCTTTAAATGTGGCCGAGCCGGTGGACAGAACTCCGCCCGGCCCGCGGCCACGCAAGCGCAGCTGGACTTACGCGATCCGCCGCGATTGGCAGCTGTACTCGCTGGCGATTCTGCCGCTGCTGTTCTTCCTGATCTTCAGGTACCTGCCGATGCTCGGCAACGTGATCGCCTTCCGCCGGTACCGACCCGGCTCGGACAGCTTGTTCGAGCGCATCTTCGGTGAAAGCTGGGTTGGCCTGCGTTACGTCAGGCTGTTCCTCGCCGACGACACGTTCTGGACCGTCTTCACCAACACGGTCATCATGGGCACGCTGACCCTTCTGTTCTGCTTCCCGCTGCCGATCATGCTCGCCCTCCTGCTCAACGAGGTGCGGGTGCGATCCCTGAAACGGTTCGTGCAGTCGGTGTCCTACCTGCCGCACTTCCTGTCCATCGTCATCGTCGCCGCCATGGTGATGCAGTTCCTCTCGCTCGACGGCACGGTGAACCAGATCGTCAAAGGCCTTGGCGGGCAAGGGATCTCGTTCCTGCAACAAGCGGAGTGGTTCCGGACCATCTACGTCTCCTCCGAGGCGTGGCAGACCGTCGGGTGGGGGACCATCCTCTACCTGGCCGCGCTGACCACCATCGACGAGGATCTGTACGAGGCGGCCCGGATCGACGGCGCCAATCGCTGGCGCCAGACGTGGCACGTCACTCTGCCCGGTATCCGGCCCACCATGGTGACGCTGCTGATCCTCAACATCGGCATGTTCATGGCGGTCGGGTTCGAGAAGATCCTGTTGCTGTACAACCCGTTGACCTACCCGACCGCGGATGTCATATCCACGTATCTCTTCCGGATGGGTGTGGTCTCCAGCAACTTCAGCTATGCGGCGGCGATCGGCCTGTTCGAGGCGATCATCGGGCTGACGCTGGTGCTGTCGGCCAACGCCATCGCCAAGCGCACGGTGGGAGCGAGCCTGTGGTAGCTATCCAAACTCCCCGAATCCTTGCGCCGAAGGGCAAGCGAGGCATCCAGCCCAGCCGCGGCTACCGGATTTTCCAGGTGGTCAACGCAATCGTGCTCAGCGCGGTCGTGGTGGTGACTCTCTACCCGTTCCTCAACATCGTCGCGCGATCGCTCAGCGACGAGGCGGCCATCATCACGGGCAAGGTCACCATCATCCCGGACGGGTTCAACATCACCGCCTACAGGCTGGTGATGAAGGACGAGATGTTCTGGACCAACTACCGCAACACCGTGGTCTACACGACTGTGGCCACGTTCATCGCGATCGTGCTCACCACGACCTACGCCTATGTGCTGTCCAAGAAGCATCTCAAGGGCCGCGGCCTGCTGGTGGGGATCGCGGTGTTCACCATGTTCTTCTCCGGCGGCCTGATCCCGCACTACCTGCTGATCACCGGCCTAGGTTTCAAGAACACCATCTGGGCGATCGTGCTGCCCAATGCCATCAGCGTCTTCAACCTGCTCGTCATGAAGGCGTTCTTCGAGAGTCTGCCGACCGAGCTGGAGGAGGCGGCGGCCGTCGACGGCATGAATACCTACGGCATCCTCTGGAAGATCGTGCTGCCGCTGTCCAAGGCGGTGATCGCCACGATGGTGCTCTTCTACGCGGTCTCGTTCTGGAATTCGTGGTTCTCGGCCTTCCTCTACATGGACAAGCTCGACCTGTTCCCGGTGACCGTCTATTTGAGAAACCTCATCGCGGGCGCCACCGGGGCCGGCTCCGAAAGCATGATCGGCGACCCAGACGCCGTCCAGGCCGCCATCACGGTGCAGTCGGTGACCATCGTGCTCACCACCCTGCCCATCCTCATGGTCTACCCCTTTATCCAGCGTTACTTCGTCACCGGAGTGATGCTGGGCGCGGTCAAGGGCTAGGCCGCCATAGGACGCAGTGCCTTTCACACCGGAAGGAAGTCATATGTTCCACAGATACCGCGGCCGGGCGGCGATGGTCGCCGCCGGACTGCTTTCCCTGACCCTCGCGTTCTCCTCCGCGTGCTCCAGTGGCGAGGAGAAGAAGGGCGAAGACCTGTCGGCGGTCCGCGTCGGCGCCATGGAGAAATACGGTGTCGGTGACCAGTTCAAGGCGACCGAGGCCGTCTCCTTCGACATCCTTTACAACAACCACCCCAACTACCCGCTCAACGACAGTTGGCTGTTCTGGAAGGAACTGACCGCCCGCACCAACGTCACGCTCAAGCCGGTCGCGGTGCCGCTGTCGGACTACGAGCAGAAGCGCGGTCTGCTGATCGGTGCGGGCGACGCGCCATTCATCATCCCGAAGACCTACCCGGGCCAGGAGGCGGCCTACGTCGCGTCCGGCGCGATCCTGGCGGTCAGTGACTACATCGACCTCATGCCCAACCTCAAGGAGAAGCTGGCCAAGTGGGACGTTCAGGATAACGTCAACGGCCTCAAGCAGGAGGACGGCAAGTTCTACCTGCTGCCCGGCATCCACGAGAAGCCGTGGCTGGACTACTCGATCGCGGTCCGCACCGACATCCTCGAGCAGCTCAAGCTCCCGGTCCCCAAGACCTGGGACGACGTCTACACCATGCTCAAGGCGATAAAGGCGGCGTACCCCGACTCCCTCCCGTTCTCCGACCGGTTCAGCAAGCCCACGCCGGGCGGCAACCTGTTCAACATCGTGGGTACGGCTTTCAGCGCGCCGGGCGGCTGGGGCTACCAGCACGTCAACTGGAACGAGAAGACACAGAAGTTCGAGTTCGCCGGCGCCACCGACGGTTTCAAGCAGATGCTGCAGTACCTCAACAAGCTGGTGAAGGAGGGGCTGCTCGACCCGGAGAGCTTCACCCAGACCGACGAGCAGGCGCGCCAGAAGCTTGCCAACGGCAAGTCCTTCGTGATCAGCGCCAATGCGCAGAGCATCGTCAATGACTACCGTCCGGACCTGTCGAAGACCATCCCGAACGCCAAGATCGCCAAGATCCCCACGCCGACCGGTCCCGCCGGTGACATCGTGCCGGGGACCAGCCAGCTGGAGAACGGTGTCATGATCTCCAGGAAGGCTCGCGACAGCAAGAATTTCGTGGCGATGATGCAGTTCATCGACTGGCTCTTCTACTCCCCGAAGGGCATGGAGTTCGCCAAGTGGGGCGTCGAGGGCGTCACCTACACCAAGGACGGGTCCGGCAAGCGCACGCTGACCGCCGACGTCAACGTCCTGGGCCTCAACCCCAAGGGCACCAAGCACCTTCAGAAGGACTTCGGCTTCTACAACGGCGTGTTCGCCTACGGCGGCACGAGCGAGCTGCTGCAGTCGTTCTTCTCGCCGGAGGAGCAGGAGTTCCAGAAGGTGATGAACGGGCGCAAGGTCCTGGCGGTGCCACCGCCGCGGCCCTTCAACGCCGACGAACGGGAGCAGGCGACCCTGTGGGAGACCCCGCTGAAGGACTACGTGACCCAGCAGTCGCTGCGGTTCGTCCTGGGGCAGCGTGACTTCAGCGAGTGGGACGCGTACCTCAACGAGCTGAAGGCCAAGAACATGACGCAGTACGTCGATCTGTGCAATAAGGCGTACGACCGATTCAAGAAAGCACACGGATAACCGATAGAGACCGCCGCTCCGGCCGCGCCCCCTGGGGATACAGGGCACGGCCGGACGGCCATTTTTGTTGGGAGACAACGCATGCGGATCGTCGTGCCGGAGCTGGGCTCCGGGCAGCTCGGTGAGGCTTGGCGGATGTGCGTCGGGACGGGGCGCTTCGAGCTCGCCCTGCGTCGCGATTACCAGGAGTCGCTGGCCCTGGTGCAAAAGGAGATTGGCTTCCGGCACATCCGCGGGCACGGGCTGCTCAGCGACGGCGTTGGGATCCACCGGCCGTACGAGTACCAGGGCGTGCCGCATGTGCGCTATGCATTCACGTACGTGGATCAGGTGATCGACGGCTATCTGGAGCTGGGCATAAAACCGTTTCTGGAGCTGGGTTTCATGCCGGAGGCGCTGGCCTCCGGTGACGAGACGGTCTTCTGGTGGCGCGGCAACATCACGCCGCCGCGATCGTGGCAGGACTGGGCGGCTCTGGTGCGCGCCACGATCGGGCATCTGGTGGACCGGTACGGGATCGAGCAGGTGCGTGGCTGGCCGATCGAGGTGTGGAACGAGCCCAACCTCAAGGAGTTCTGGGCCGGCGCGGACGAGACCGCCTACCACCACCTCTACGAGGTGACGGCCAAGGCGGTCAAGGAGATCGACGCCGGGCTCCAGGTCGGCGGTCCCGCAATCTCGCCCGGGGCGGACGACTGGCTGCCGCGCTTCGCCGAGTTCGTGGAGCGCCGGTCGGCGCCGGTCGACTTCGTCTCCAAGCACGCCTATACCTCCGGGCCGGCGCGGCACGTGCCGTTCGGGACCTATCAAAAGCTGAAGCCCGCCACGGACCTGCTCGACCAGTTCGCCACCCCGCGAGGGCTGCTCGCCGGCACCGCGCTGGAGGGCCTGCCGGTGCACATCACCGAGTTCAACTCCTCCTACCGGCCCGACAACCCGATCCACGACACGGCTTTCCACGCCGCTTACCTGGCCCCGGTGGTCGCCGCGGCCGGGGACCTGGTCGACTCATTCTCTTACTGGACTTTCTGCGATGTCTTTGAGGAGATGGGGGTACCCACAACGCCCTGGCATGGCGGTTTCGGCCTGCTGGCACACAGGCAGGTCAAGAAGCCGACCTACCATCTGTACGCGTTCATGGCGCGGATGGGCGACGAGGTGCTGCACCGGGACGAGAACTGTTTGGTGACAAGGGACTCGGGTGGACGGGTGACGGTGTTGGCCTGGACCCTGGACGGCTCCTCCCCAAAGTTTTCGATCCCGCTGGAGAGGGCGGCTTCGGCGTTCTATGTCCGGTCGTCGGTGAGCGAGCAGGAGGGCAACGTGTTCGCGGCGTGGGGCGAGATGGGCCGCCCGATGTCGTTGCGCCCCAAGCAGCTTGAGACGCTGCGGGAGCTGGCCGAGCCCGCCCGGACCCACGGGCGGCTGGCGGTGACCGGTGGGCGGGCAGATCTGGACTTGTTTCTTGAGCGCCATGAGGTGACTCTGGTGGAAATCTCGCCGGTGGAGCGGGACGAGACCCCGCCCTGGTGGGACGACGAACGGGTGTATGGATGATGAGCAGGCGTCTTGGGGGAGGCTCGGGACATGAGTAGCGTGCCGGCGAAGCGATTCGGCGAGGGGCCGCTCTCCCGCGTGGCGGCGTGGGTCTACACGCTGCTGATCGTGGAGTTGCTGTTGCTGGCGACGACCGTGCCGGGGCTGGTGCCGCTGATCCTGCTGGAGCGCGATCCCAGCAACATCCCGCTCATGGCGCTGTGCTTGCTGCCGGTCGGGCCGGCACTGTCGGCGGCGCTCTTCGCGTTGCAGCATCGCAGCAGCGACCTGACCGACCTGCGCCCGGCGGTGGAGTTCTGGCGCAGCTACCGGGCAAACTTCGTTGGTGTGCTTAAGCTTTGGGCGCCATTGCTGGTGTGGCTGGCCATCGTGGCGGTGAACCTGGCCAACTTCGAGGCGGCCGGCGTGCCGATCTGGTGGGCGGGGCTGATGGTCATGGTCGCGGTGGTGGCGACGCTGGCCGGGATCAACGCGCTTGTCATCACGTCGCTGTTCTCGTTCCGGGCCCGGGATGTGGCGCGGTTGGGGCTGTACTTCCTGGTGCGCACCAAGGCGGTGGCGCTGGGCAACGCGTCCCTGCTCGTCGTGGCGGCCGGGGTGATCGTGCTCTCCTCCGAGGCGGTGCTGGCGCTGCTCGGATCCTTGTTGACGCTGGCCCTGCTGCGCAACGCCCGGCCGATGATTACCTTGATACAGAAGGAGTTCGTGGCTTGACCGGCTTGCCCTTCGGCGGAGACTACAATCCCGAGCAGTGGCCGCAGCGGGTGTGGGATCGGGACTACGAACTGTTCGACCAGGCCCGGATCAACACGGTGACGCTGGGGGTCTTCACCTGGGCGCTGACGCAGCCGTCGCTTGAGGTGTATGACTTCTCGATGCTCGATCGGATCGTGGAGCGGGCGGGTGCCGCGGGTCGCCAGATCTGCCTGGCGACCGGCACTGGAGCCCACCCGGCCTGGATGGCCAAGCGGTTCCCCGAGGTGACCCGGGTCGACTTCGAGGGGCGGCGGCACCGGTTCGGGCAGCGACACAACTCGTGCCCCAGCTCGCCGGTGTTCCGGCGGCTCTCGACCGAGCTGGCGCGGCGGGTGGCGGCGCGCTATGCGGGCAATCCCTCGGTCATCGCCTGGCACGTGGGCAATGAATATGGCGGTGCCTGCTACTGCGACCTGTGCGGGCAGGCGTTCCGGGAGTGGGTGCGGGAGAAATACTCCACTTTGGACGCGCTGAATGAGGCTTGGTACACCAGATTCTGGTCGCATGTGTTCTATGACTGGGACGAGATCGAGCCGCCTTCGGCGCTGACCGAGCACTGGCGCGGCCCCGACCACACGGCGTTCCAAGGTATTACGTTGGACTATCTCAGGTTCATGTCCGACGCGATGCTGGCGAACTTCCGCGACGAGAAGGCGGCGATCCGGGAGTCCAGTGTGGACGTTCCGGTGACCACCAACTTCATGGGGATGTACCGGCCGATCGACTACCATCGCTGGGCTGAGCACCTGGACTTCGCGTCGTGGGACAACTACCCGCCCGACGACCGGTCGGCGGCGCGGATGGCGCTGACCCACGACCTGATGCGCGGGCTCAAGGACGGCCAGCCTTTCTGGCTGATGGAGCAGACGCCCAGTTACACCGCCTCGCGTGACGTGAACCCGTTGAAGCGGCCCGGAATCATGCGGCTGTGGAGCTGGCAGGCCGTAGCCCACGGGGCCGATGCGGTGCTTTTCTTCCAGATGCGGGCCTCGCGCGGGGCGTGCGAGAA
>Ga0075428_100001179_pt1 | contig 27960 bp, 37 predicted proteins | sample RhiMetdeltSRZDD2_FD_75291 | JGI IMG/M metagenome (GOLD analysis project Ga0075428, IMG submission 75291) | Populus rhizosphere microbial communities from Tennessee, USA - Rhizosphere MetaG P. deltoides SRZDD2 | ecosystem: Host-associated > Plants > Roots > Rhizosphere > Soil | place: USA... | reverse complement strand
TAGCCCATGCTGTAACCCGTCAGGAACAGATTCCAGATGACGCCGGCGATGAGCACGTACAGCACCACGGCGCCCCGGATACCGACCCTGGCATCCGCGCGGGGCCGGGCGAGGGTCCACAGGTAGTACGCCGCGGCGAGCACGTTGACCTGATATGTGAACGTGCTCAGCCGCCACAGCAGACCTGAGCGAGTCGATGTCGCGACGGCGACCAGCGCAAGCAGAACGGCCAGCACGATCGCGACCCGAAGCGTCACTCGCAGCGCCCGCACCTCAGCGAGCGTATGCCTAGCGGCCCGGCCCGGCCAGGTCAGGCAGGCGGCAGCACAGGTGGGACTTCGGTTGTCGGCGGGGCGGGCTCAGCGGCAGGCGCCGGCGGTGGCGCGGCGGCCTCGGGTGCCGGCGGCGGGGGCGGTGCGAGCTCAGGAGCGGGTTGCACCTCGTCCTCCCTGCCGCCACGGATCCGGTCCCTGATCCGGCTCATGATTCCCGGGCGTTCGGCCGGCTGAGGGGCGACGGGCGGGGCCAGCTGTTCTGGCGGCAACGGGGCCCCCTCCGGCGGCAGAGGTGCGGCGACCACCGCGGGTGGGGTGCCTTCCACAGGCGGCGCATCGGTGACGGCCGCGGGGCTCTCGGGAATGCTGACCGGCGCCTCGCTGTACACCGGCGGCGGTGCAGGCTCGACGGGCGGCGCTTCTGGCGGAGGCGGTGGCACCGCCTCGACGACCGGCGACGGGAGCGCGACCGGCGCCTGGAGGTGTGTGACGGCGGCGGGTGTCTCCGGAGAGATCTTGGCGGCCGGCCGCGGTTCGGACGTGGCGTTGTCCTTCTTCGGCGCCAGCTGCAGGCTGACCGCGATGGACGCCGAGACTGTGAACGTAAGCACTCCCGCCACCAACAGGGCCAACGGTCCGGTCTGCCCAAGCTGCCTGCGGCGCTGCGCGACGGGGCGGCGCTCTCCATAGTCGTGGGAATGGTCATGGGAATAGTCATGGGAATGGTCGGTGAACGTGATGTCGACGTTCTGCGCGGACGCCAGCGCTGCGCCCCGCGCGAGGGCAAGCTGGGCTTCTGCGGGCGCGAAGACCGGCACCGACAGCGCCTCTTCGAGGATCGGCATGAGCTCGTCGTCGCCGCCCGATCCGACCATGACCAATGCCTCGGGTTGCCAGTCGGCGCGGGTGAACACCGTACTCAACCACCGAATCAAGTCTTTCTCGGAGACGATCCGGCGGTTGACCGAGGTTTGCACCGCGCCGTCGCGTAGATGCACGATGAGCGCGATCACGGTCTCCGGCTCGAGCACGCACACTGCCGTGGTGCTGTACCCAATGACCTCTGCTATCCCCCGGGCCAACGCCTCCGTGGCCTCCGGCAGCCGAACCGGCACCACGTTGTCGAAACCGGAGTCGGTCAACGACTTCAGCAGCAGCGAGGCTTCGGCGTTGGCGTCGTCGCTCCAGGTGACGCCGATGGAGTGCAGACGGTGGCCGCGGGTGGCGGCGATCGCTTCACTGCGCCGAACCGCAGCGGCGGCCTGCGCGCAGGTCTGCACCGCGCTGGACCGGCCGCGGAAGCCGACGTCGATTGCGCCGCGGTCCATGGTGGCGCCGTCGGCGTCCTGCCCTTCTACAAGGACGAGGCCGACGGCGGACGGCGTTACCGATAAGCCGAGTACGGCGTCCACTCACACCCCTTCGGACGTCCACCTATCCGGGTGACCCTACCTGCCCGGGGCGATCGCAGCTCACCGGGCGCTGGGTAGCGTAATTCGCTGACGGAGGCGAAATATGCTGTGCCGCATGAAACTCCTGCGCATGGTGCGGCAGTAACTTTGCCGATGAGTTGCTCATCGCTGCTCCGTGTCGGCGGTCGACCCGCTTGTCGGCGTGGCTGAGTCGTAATCCCGTCGAAATCGAAATCGCGCCAAACCCAGGTCAGCATGGGAACCAGTCGCACGCATGCGCGTCTGACAGGACAACGGGGTCGGGTCGACGTAGGAGGCTGACCGATGTCGCTAGCCGCACGGATAGACGCAATAAACGCTGGCGATTTTCCGCGACCAGACGTTCTGGGCGTCGTGGCCGTACACGACTATGGGTTCGGGCATTCGATGGCCGCCTGCTCGTGCGGCTGGGCTGGCCGTCGCCGATACCTGAAGGCCGCGGCGCAGCAAGACGCGTGGCTGCACTCGATGCACGAGAAGTGCGCGATTGCATTCCCGTTGATGATTCCGTTCTCGGCGGCCTGAGTCAGCTAGCCAAAATCTCTTGCAGCAGCGGCGGTTCGATGTTTCCGCCCGACAGGATCATCACTGTACGGCCCGGCGGCGTTGTGCCCTTTCGGTAGGCGGCCAGCGTGACCGCACCGCTCGGTTCGGCCACCAGATGCGCCCGATATGCAAGTTCTCGCACGGCTAAGCGAATTTCGTTCTCCGACACCGTGATCAGATCGTCCAATACCTTTTGAAGATGCGCGAAGGTCAGTGCGGACGGTTGTGATCGCAAGCCATCCGCGATTGTCCGGTTTCGGTCCTCGATGGACCAGTCCACTCGACGTCCGAAGCGAAGGCCCTCCGCCGTGTCTGCCGCCAGTTCCGGTTCGACGCCGAAGACGCGGGCGTGCGGGCATAGCGCTTTGATCGCGGTGCCGATGCCTGATGCCAATCCGCCGCCGCTGACTGGGATCAGCACGTTTTCCACCGTCGGCAGATCTTCCGCGATCTCAAGGCCGATGGTGCCCTGCCCGGCGATGATGTCGGGGTGGTCGAACGGCGGCACGAGCACGCCGCCCGTTTTCTCCACCACCTCGGCGGCGACTTTCTCGCGCTGGCCCGGCCCGCACAGCACGACCTCCGCTCCGAGTGTTCGCGTCGCGGCCACCTTTATATTCGGCGTCTCCTCCGGCATCACGATGTGCGCGGGCACGCCGTAAACCGCCGCCGCATGTGCGACCGCTTGTGCGTGATTGCCGCTCGAATAGGCGACGACGCCGCGGGTCCGCACGGACTCGTCGAGATGTCCGATGGCGTTGAAGGCGCCCCGAACCTTGAACGCCCCGATCGACTGAAGGTTCTCCGGCTTGATCCACAGCGGCCGATCGTCGTCGGCCCAGCTTGCCTGGACCAACGGAGTGCGCAGGACGTAAGGATGTATCAGCTCCGCGGCGGCGCGGATGTCGTCGATGCTTACCAGCTGCACGAGTCCAGTCTGCCCGACCGGCGCTGGTTACTTCCGGCGTGCAGTGAAGCTGTCGCTCCTCGACGACGCCGATTCGACGTCGAACCCTCGGCCGGCAAGCAGCCGCCTGAAGAACTCGGCGCTGACCTTGACGGACAGTCGCGCCTCATATTCACGGGAGAACACCCGATCTTGCGGCAACAGGACGGCCGGTGGACCGTCGGGCGGCGGTGTGAATTTGATTGTCGTGCCGTCGGCGGTGACGGACGAATACTGGTACTCCATCAGCGGTTCCCAGCTGTCGCCTTGTCGCACGGACACCGAACCGTCGGGGTGGACCTGAAATTGCTTGCCCCGGTTGCAGAACGGGACCAGGTTGAAAAAGAGCAACAGTAGACCTGGAATCAGCAACAGAAACAGCGCATAGGCGTGCGTCTTTTCGAGTTCAGCGTCGTAAGCGGGAGAGATCATCTCGGCGATCCAGCCCTCGATGAAGATCCCGATGTCCGTGAAGACGTCACCGACGGTCGCTCGTCCCGTGGAGACGTCGTAGATCGCGGCCATGGAGCCGGCTACTCCGCCGAGTGTGAGGAGCGCGCCGAAAAGCACCAGCCCCCAACTGGTTCGGGATACGAACGCGCCAAGCAGGTGGCTCGGTTCCCTCAGCTCGTACTTCGGTCCGCCCAGCGGTTTGGCCAGGCACCAGATGCTGATGCCGATCGCCGCGGCCAGTGCGAGCCACTCTGGCGCGGAGAAGTAGACGCTCTGCGAGTAGTACACGGCCAGCCCGAGGAAGGTCAGCCATGCGACCCAACGCAACTGGCGCTGCCAGTCCGCCACTTTCTGGTCGCCGGTGTCCTCGGGCTGCTGCCTGGCCTCGCGGCCGTCTCCGGTCGGGCTGGGCGCCTGCCATTGCTCGCTGCCTGTCACGCGAAGATCGTAGCGGCAAACACTACAGAAGAGGGGCCGTCAGCAAATTAGCTGTGGTTGGCTGCGAGGGCCGAGACGGCCTCGACGGCCTGGTCGATCTCCGCCTCCGTGTTGTAGTAGTGCGGCGACAGCCGCACCATCGGGTGCACATCGCGGTCATCGAATTGGTTGTGCTCGGCGACCGTCGTGCTGACGTTGATCCCCCGCCGCGATAGCGCATTCGCGACGTCCCCAGCGTCCACGCCGGCGACTCGTGTGGTGACGATCGCGCATTGCTCGCGGCCCAGATCGTGCACCCTCACGCCATCGATCTCGGCCAGGCCAGTACGCAGCCGAGCACCGAGAGCCGCGCTGCGCCTCCCGATCCGGTCGAGGCCGATGTCGAGGGCCTGGCGAACCGCGGCACCGAGGCCAACGATGTTGAGGTAACTGTTCTCCCAGGTCTCGAAGCGCCGTGCGCCGTCGACCCATGTGAAGGAGCGCCCGCCAGCCCAAGTGGCGGAACGGATTTCGGCGACGAACGGTTCGAGCCGATCGAGCGCCCGTGGTCCGACGTAGAGGAAGCCCGTGCCGCGGGGGCCGCGCAGGAACTTGCGCCCCGTGCCGGTGAGCATGTCGCAGCCGATGGACTCGACGTCGATTGGGAACTGGCCGACGGCCTGGGTGGCGTCGAGAAGGTAGAGCACATCGGCGGCGCGCGCGAGGCGGCCGACCTCGGCAGCCGGATTCACCAGGCCGCCGGCGGTTGGTACCCAGGTAAGCCCGATCAGTTTGGTCCGCTCGTCGATCAGATCGGCGAGTGCGGCGACGTCGATCTGGCCGGAGTCGTCGTTCGGGACCACCACAACGTCGGCCCCTGTCCGCTGCGCGAGCTGCAGGTAGGCCAGGACGGCGCTGCCGTATTCGTTGCGGCCGGTGAGGATCCGGTCCCCGGGCTCAAGCGGCACCGAGTAGCCCGCCGCGTTCCAGGCGTGGGTTGAGTTGTCGAACAGCGCAATCTGCGACGGGTGCGCACCGACGAGCTCGGCGAGCGATTCGTATACGTCGCCGATCTGCTCGGCCGCCTCCGCTTCTGCTTCGTACCCGCCGATCAGCGCTTCGCGCTGCAGGTACTCGGTCATCGCCGCGATCGTCGCCGTGGTCATTAACGCGGCGCCGGCATTGTTCAGGTGATTGCGGTTCGCGCAACCAGGGGTGAGTGCGCGCAGTGCTTCGACATCCAGGTCGGGCATGAGCCGGACATTACTGTGAACGGGGTGAGCGGGTTTTCGTTGCCGGTGGTGCCGCGCTACGCGGAGGTCGACCAGCAAGGCGTGGTGTTCAACGGCCACTACCTCACCTGGTTCGACGAGGCGTGTACCGGATTCCTGGATCACCTCGGGGTGGCTTACCCGGATTTGATCGCCGCCGGCCACGACATCCAAGTCGTACACAGCGAGATCGACTATCTCGCAGGGGTTCGGTGGCGTGACTCGGTGCGAGTCGCCGTGCGGTGTGAGCGCATCGGGACGACCAGTTTCACGCTCGGGTTCACCATCCTTCGGCGCACCGCCGACACCGAAGAGCAGACCGCGATCCGCGGGCAGAACGTCTACGTGGTGGTGTCGACCGACGACTGGACCAAGCGGCAGATTCCCGATCCGCTACGCGAGGCGCTGACGGCGTACGACTGACATGACCGAGAATCGGGTCCGAGCGGGTTACGACGCCGTCGCGCCGACCTATGCCGAGCAGTTCCGCGACGAACTCGACCACAAGCCGCTCGAGCGTGGCTTGCTCGCCGCATTCTGCGACCTATCACCTCCCGGCGTGATCGCCGATATCGGTTGCGGCCCAGGCCATATCACGCGATTCCTCGCCGCTCGACGCGACAACGTCATCGGTCTCGACCTGTCGCCGGCCATGATCATGGTCGCGCGGCAACGCAATTCGGGTCCGGCTTTCGCCGCCGGGTCCATGCTGCATCTGCCGTACCCCGACGCCGCCGTAGCCGGCGTGGTGGCCATGTATTCGATCATCCACCTGAGCATCGAAGAGCGGGCGGTGGCGTTCGCTGAGTTCGCCCGCATCCTCGGCCCGCAGGGCGTTTTGCTGGTGTCCTTCCATGTCGACGGGCCCGGGCTCGCACCGGGTGACGTCAACCACCTCACCACATTCCTGGGTCATCCCGTCGATATGGATGGGTACTTTCTGAACCCAACGATGATCACGAGGGAGTTGTTCGCCAACGGATTTCGTGTCGAGGCGCGACTCGATCGCGAGCCCATCGCCGACATCGAGTTCTCCAGTCGACGGTGCTACATCCTCGCCCGCCGAGCGGTACGGTCATCGCATGGGCCACGAGCATGACCACCAGCGCGACCTTCCGCCCGGCATGGCCGAGCAACTCGACTTGGCCCACGCCGGAATGGTGTCGTTCGGGCACCGCCCGTTTCTGACCGAAGCCGAACAATTGGAGTCGTGGCGACCCGACGTCGCGATTGTCGGGGCTCCATTCGACATTTCCACGACCAATCGGCCGGGTGCCCGCTTCGGCCCCCGCGCGATTCGCGCCACGGCCTACGAGCCCGGCACCTATCACCTCGATCTGGGGCTGGAGATCTTCGACTGGCTGGAGGTCGTCGACTTCGGTGATGCGTATTGTCCTCATGGCCAAACCGAGGTGTCGCACACCAACATTCGCGAACGCGTACATGCGGTGGCGTCGAGGGGCATCGTTCCCGTCATCCTCGGAGGTGACCACTCGATCACCTGGCCGGCCGCGACGGCGGTGGCCGACGTCCACGGCTACGGCAACGTCGGCATCGTTCATTTCGACGCACACGCCGACACGGCCGACGAGATCGAGGGCAACCTGGCCAGCCACGGCACCCCGATGCGCCGGCTCATCGAGTCGGGTGCGGTGCCAGGCACCCATTTCGTCCAGGTTGGCCTGCGCGGGTACTGGCCACCGCAGGACACATTCGAGTGGATGCTCGAACAGGGCATGACCTGGCACACCATGCAGGAGATCTGGGACCGCGGCTTCAAGGACGTGATGCGCGACGCGGTCAGCGAGGCGCTCGCCAAGGCGGACAAGCTCTATGTCTCGGTCGATATCGACGTGCTCGATCCCGCACATGCGCCGGGCACCGGAACGCCGGAGCCAGGCGGCATCACGAGCGCCGACCTACTGCGGTTGGTGCGTCAACTTTGCTACGAGCATGATGTCGCCGGCGTCGACGTGGTCGAGGTCGCGCCCGCCTACGACCATGCCGAACTGACCGTCAACGCGGCCCACCGGGTGGTGTTCGAGGCGCTCGCCGGTATGGCCGCGCGACGCCGCGACGCCGCACAGGCAAAACCCGGCCCGCCCGCGAGGTAGAGCGGCCCTTGATGAGGGCGAAGTCTATCGAGAAGTGCTGTCCCCCAAGCTGATTCGAATAGTCGCGCGCGAGCCGAGCCGGCTGCGTTAGCCGGGCTTACGGTTGCAACGGAAACCACCCTTTCGTGGGCCGTCGCCAATCGCGGTACAGCCGCCGATCTTGGTCGCATACTGCTTGTGGCAGCCGCACGTGCGGCGCCACAGGGGGTAATGGAAATGAAATATCTCGTTCAGTGGACGGCGTCATCACCAGAAGCGACTCGGGCTACGGCCAAGCACTTCCTGGAAACCGGCGGCAAGCCGCCCGATGGCGTGACGCAGCTCGGTCGGTGGTTCGGCATGAACGGCACGGGCTGCGCTGTCGTCGAGGCCACTGACCCCAAGGGCGTCTTCACGCTGATTTCTGAGTGGCAAGAGTTCATCCAGATCACAGCCACGCCAGCGCTGGAGGACGACGAGGCAGGCGAAGTTATCGCCAAACTCTACGGGTAGACCGAACGGCGGTCCTGCTAGCGTGCGCTCGTGGACCTGCTGGATCGGCTCCGCCTTGATGTTCCGGTCGCCCAGGCCGGAATGGGCGGTGGGTTGGCGGGTCCCGAGCTAGCCGCTGCCGTCGCTGCCGCCGGAGGCCTGGGGACGCTCGGGTTGCTTCCGCCGGAAGAGCTACGCGAGGCGATCGGCCAGCTGCGGGCCGCCGCACCCGATCGCGCTGTGGCGGTCAACCTGCTGATGCCGTTTGTCCGCCGCAGCCACGTCGAAGTGTGTGTGCAGTCGCGGATCCACGTGGCCGTCATCGCGTTCGGCATGGATCGGGCCCTGCTGCGATCGCTCTGCGAACATGGCGTGTTCGCATTCGTGATGGTCGGCACCGAAGCGCAGGCACGCCGGGCGTTGGAATGCGGGGCCAGCGGACTGATTGCCCAGGGCTGCGAGGCGGGCGGACACATTGCGGGTGACACTCCCGCGCTGACCTTCTTGCCGCGCGCGCTCGGGGTGGCCTGTGGCCGGCCGGTGCTGCTCGCCGGCGGCATCGCGGTCGCCGACGACACCCGTGCGGCGTTGGCGGCCGGCGCTGCGGGGGTGGTGGCTGGCACCCGGTTCCTGCTGACCGATGAGGCGCGTGCGCACCCTGGATACCAGCACCGGATCCTGGAGGCCGACAGGACGTTTCGGACGATGTTGTTTGGCCTCGGCTGGCCTGCGCCGCATCGCGTGGTCGCCAATGCCGCGACCCGCCGGTGGTGTCACGCCGACGGGCGGAGCAAGCTCGTGCCGCGGCTGATCAATGCCGGCAGCGGTGTGCTCGCCAAGCTTCCCGACCGCGCGATCACGCCCGTCTTGGAAAAGCAGACGCCTGGCCTGCCGGTGTTCTCCCCCATCGCACCGACGATCGGGATGCCCGATTCGGCGGTGGACCGCATGGCGCTATATGCGGGCGAAACGGTGCTGCGTCTCACATCTGTGATCTCGGCCCGGCAGGCTGTCGCCGAGCTGACCCCAGGGTGAACAATGAAGGCATGACCGGTGTTCTGTTCTTCGACGGGGCCTGCGGGGTGTGCACGCGGTCGGTCTATTTCCTGGTGCGCCACGACCGGACGGGCCACGTCCAGACCGAGCCATTGCAGGGCGCGAGAGTGGCCGAGCGCCTTGGCATTCGCGAGCACCAGCTGCTGGAAGCCATGCGGTGGCTCGACTCCTCCGGAGCGGTCTACACCGGCGCCGAGGCGTGGGCGGCTGCGTGGTCGGTCGCGCTCGGTAACCGACTGCCTCTGCTGATCTACCGCGTCCCTGGCATCCGGATCATTCAGAACGCCGTGTACCGCTGGGTTGCCAGCCACCGCTACCGATTCCCCGGCACGACTCCGTACTGCGAGTCGCACCCCGTTGCCTGCTGACGACGCGGGATGTGTGGTGCGCCAGAGCGATATCGTGATCCGGCGCACCGTTGCAGGCGACCTCGAAGACATCGACAGGATCTACGCCCACCACGTGCAAACCGGCGTCGCTACGTTCGAGCTCACCGCACCGGATGCGGCGGAATGGCACCGCCGCCTTGACGCCGTCATCGCTGCCGGGCTGCCGTTCCTGACCGCGACAAGATATGGCCGGGTCGCCGGATATGCGTACTGCGCGCCGTGGAAAACGCGACCGGCCTATCGACACACCGTGGAGGATTCGGTCTACGTCGCACCCGATGCGGTCGGCTGCGGGATCGGCGGCCGACTTCTCGACGCGCTGCTCAATGACTGCACCCGCGCCGGCGTTCGCGAGGTGATCGCCGTCATCGTCGACGCCGACGGCGCGGCGTCTCTGGCATTGCATCGCAACCGCGGATTCGTCGACGCCGGGCGGCTCACCGCAGTCGGCTTCAAGCACGGCCGATGGCTGGACACCGTGCTCCTGCAGCGAAGTCTGTCCTGATCTGCGTCAGCTGAGCTGGTCGGTGACTTCCCGCCAGGCGGGGTTGTCGTTGCGGTGATCGGCGACGTTGCGGCATTCACCGTACAGCCGCATAGTGGCGAAGTCGGTGTCGTTGCCGATGCGATAGAAGACCGCGGTTACGCCGTCCCTGGTCAGCTTTTGGCCGAAGTGCTCGCCCATCGCCGGGACCGTCGTCCATCCGTGGGTGGCCAGGGCAGCAGCGACGTCGCGCAAATACTTGACCGAATTGCCCTGCGGCAGACGGAAATTCATGTAGACAGTGACCTGATAGGGCGGCTCGTTAGCGTTCTTGCATGACACGAAGGCGTAGCCGCCCGTCACTTCGCGCAGTTCGGCCGTGCTGACGATCTGTTTCGCCGAACCCAGCACCTGAGCCGCTGCCTGCGCGTCGGTCATCGGCTCGCCCTGGACTCTCATCTCGTCGTCTCCCCGACCGCTGAGCCACAACAGACCCGCCGCCACCGCAAGCAGCGCCGCGAGTGCTGTGAGCACCAGCACCGCGGATTGCGACGGATGCAGCCGACTGTTCATTGGAGCCTCGAACTAAATCTACGACAGGTCTGACACTTGAGACTAGGGTATCTAGTGTCTAGTATCACAGTATGGACACCGTGATCGTCCAGGCAGCGATGGCCGAAGCCGCGGCGACGGGTACGCCGGTTGCCGAGTTGTCGCTGGATCGGATCGCCCGTCGGGCGGGCGTGTCGCGTTCCACCGTCTTTCGCCGGGTGCGCAGTCGCCGGGCGCTCGATGACGCCGTGCGCGAGGCCGGCGGCGATCCCGGCACCCGCATCGGGGTGCGCGAACGGGCGATCGCTGCGGCGACCGAACTGATCGTCGCCGACGGTGTCGCCGCGATGACGGTGGAGGCGGTGACCCGCCGCGTCGGCTGTGCGGCGACGTCGATCTATGCCGCCTTCGGTGATCGCGAAGGGCTGTTAGCCGCGGTGTTCGACCGCCACGCGCCCCTGCCTGTCGTTGAGGAGCTGCTCGCCGCCCATCCGCGGCCGTTCGCCGATTTCGAGTCCGGCGTGCGCGCCATCTACACCGCAGTGTTCGACAGCGTTGTCGACGACACTGCGGTGCTGCAGGCGCTGTTCGCCGAGATCCTCGCCAAGCCGAACGGCATTGGCACGCAGTTCTTCCGCGATCGGATCCTGCCGCGCATCACCTCGACGGTGGGCGCGTGGCTGAATGAGCAAATCCATGCCGGTCGGTGCGCCGACCTGCCCCTGTCGCTGCTGATCCCACTGCTGATCTCCCCGATCAGCGTCCATCTGCTAACCCGACCTCGGCTGATCAACGCGGGTCAGCCTGTGCCGGACCGGCACGCCGTCATCGAGGCCATGACGTCCGCGTTCTGCGGCGCTACGGCCACCACAGCCCATCGACCAGCGAGTACATCATGAAATCTGTTGTCGTCACCGGATCGTCAAGCGGCATCGGCCGAGCATGCGCATTGATGTTGGACCGCAACGGCTTCCGCGTCTTCGCGGGCGTTCGTAAGGATGCCGATGGCGACGCATTGCGCTCCGAGGCATCGGGGTCGCTCGTACCCGTGCACATCGACGTGACCGACGCTGCCTCGATCCACTCCATGGCTGACCAGGTGAAAGCCGAAGTCGGTGAGGCCGGGCTGCACGGCCTGGTCAACAACGCAGGCACCACGCTGCCGTGCCCGATCGAATACCTCCCGCTCGACGGGTTTCGCCGCCAGCTCGAGGTGAATCTCGTTGGCCCGCTGGCGGTCACACAAGCACTACTGCCGATGCTGCAAACGGCTCGGGGTCGCGTCGTCAACGTGACATCGGGCGCGGGCAAGGCCGGCGTGCCATTGATGGCCCCGTATGTGTCCGCCAAACACGGCTTGGAGGGTCTCAGCGACGTGATGCGGCTCGAGTTCCGCCAGTTGGGGATTCAGGTCGCGGTCATCGAGCCCGGCTTCGTTGGCACGTCGATGCGTGGCAAGCTGCAACGCGACACCGAGGCCGCGCTGACCTCATTGCCGGACGAGGGCAGCCGGCGCTACGGTCCGGCGCTGGAGAAGCTGGCGGCGGAGATCAGCCACCATGCGACGACGGGCTCACCGCCGGACATCATCGCCGAATCCGTGCTACATGCGCTGACGAGCAAGAAGCCGCGCACCCGATATCCCTCGGGCGCGGGTGCGAGGCAAATGCTGTTCATGCGGCGCATCCTGCCCGATCGGCGATTCGACCGCCTCATCCTGCGCACGGCCGGGCTAACGGGCTTCTGATTCCTTAGGCCGGTCGGCCAACCACTTGGCGGCGCAACGACTTCGGCAGGTATACCGCACCCGGACCAGCACCTGATGCGCTGTCGGACGGGTTCGAGATCGCACAACGCTTCAGCGACAGGCATCCGCAGCCGATGCACGAATCGAGCTTGTCGCGCAACGCGATCAGCCCTGCGATTTGTTCATCTAGACGTTGTCGCCACTCCTTCGACAGCCGGGTCCAATCCACGCGCGTCGGTGTGCGACCGTCCGGCAGCAACTCAAGCGCAGCTGCGATCTCGTCGAGGGTCAGGCCGACGTTACGGGCGGCGCGGATGAATGCCAGCCGCCGCAACATGTTTCGTTCGAACCGCCGCTGCCCGCCGCTCGTCCGGCTAGCGCTGATCAGTCCTTGCTTGTCGTAGAACCGGATCGCGGACGGTGCGAAACCGCTGCGCTCCGCCACTTCGCTGACCGTCAGTAGATCGTGACTCTCCATCACTTGCTCCCCGGGTCTTGACTTAAAGTTAACTTCAACTACCAGTATGCCTGGTATGACTACTTCAGAACAAACTTCTCCCGTCGCGATCGTCACCGGTGGCTCCCGGGGCTTCGGTCGCGCAGCGGCTGTGGCCCTCCTTGACCGGGGGTGGACCGTCGTGGCAGACGCCAGGCGCGCCGGCGAGCTCGAGGCAATGGCCGACGAAGTCGACTCACCGCGGCTGATCACCATTGCCGGCGACGTCACCGACACGGACCACCGGGCCGCACTGGTCGACGGCGCGACGGCCGCCGGACCGCTGTGCCTGCTGATCAACAACGCCAGCCGGCTCGGGCCGAGCCCGCAACCCCGCCTTGCCGATTACCTCGCCGCCGACCTGCGCGCCGTGTACGACACCAACGTCTTCGCTCCCCTGGCCCTGTTTCAGGCCGCCTTACCGGCGCTGACGGACAACCGCGGTGTCGTCGTCAATGTCACCTCGGATGCGGCCGTCGAGCCATACGAGGGATGGGGTGGTTACGGATCGTCGAAGGCCGCGCTCGACCACCTGTCGGCGATCCTCGCCGCGGAGAATCCGGACGTCGGCGTGTACGCATTCGACCCCGGCGACATGCGCACCGAAATGCACCAGTCCGCGTTCCCCGGTGAGGACATCTCCGACCGCCCCGAACCGGAGTCCGTCGTGCCCGCGCTGCTGCGGCTGCTCGACACCCGGCCCGCGCCCGGCCGCTACCGCGCACAGGATCTGCTCGCGATCGAGGCCGACGCATGATCCTCAAGCCGCAGACGCGATTCGAGCGCTCACCCGCGTCCGACGCCGTCGAACCGCCCGAAGCGCGCGGGACACCCCGCGATGGCGTCAAGCTGATGGTCGCCACGCCGGACGACGTCGTGCACACCCGCTTCGCCGACCTCGGCCAGCACCTCGTCCCCGGGGACCTTCTGGTCGTCAACAACTCGGCGACGCTTCCCGCCGCGGTCGATGCGCGAAGACCGAAGCGAGGCCCGATCGCCGTGCACTTCTCGGCCGCCCTCGACGACCACCTGTGGGTCGTCGAACTGCGGCCGGCCACCAATGCGACCGCCCACCTGCCGGACGTCGAGCCGGGCGAGCGCATCGGGCTGCCCGACGGCGCTGCACTCGTCGTCATCGCGTCCTATCCACAACCGGGTGTGGCGGGTAGCCGGCTGTGGTCCGCGCGGTTGGCGATCGAAGGTGGCGTGACGACCTACCTCTGCAGGCACGGCCGGCCAATTCGGTACAGCTACATCCCGCGAGAGTGGCCGCTGAGCAGCTATCAGACCGTGTTCGCCCACCGGCCCGGCAGCGCCGAGATGGCCAGTGCGGCACGGCCATTCAGCGCCGAGTTGGTCACATCGCTGGTCTCGGCGGGCATCGTCATCGCTCCGATCACTCTGCACGCCGGGGTGTCCTCGGCCGAAGAGGGCGAACCGCCGTCGGCCGAGCGATTCGAGATGCCCACATCGACCGCACGGCTGATCAATCTGACCCGGGCATCGGGCGGGCGGGTGATCGCCGTCGGCACCACCGCAACCCGCGCGGTGGAGTCCGCCGCCGATACCTTCGGCACTGTGCGCCCCGCGACTGGTTGGACGGATCTGGTGCTCGGACCGGACCGGCCGCCCCGCGTTGTCGACGGCCTGATCACCGGCTGGCACGACGCAGGCGCCTCACACCTGCTGCTGCTTGAAGCGGTCGCCGGGCCTGCCCTGGTAGCCGCGGCATATCGGGAAGCGCTCGAGTTCGGCTACCTGTGGCACGAATTCGGCGACAGCGCGCTGCTGCTGCCTATTTCCCCGCGATCCCGCTGATCAACCGGTCGCACACGGCGTCCATCTCTTGGCGTGCCTGATCGGGATTCGTTGCGCGGGAGACGAACAATGCCGCCTCGTCGAGTGCGCCGAGCAGCACATGCGCGGTCGGCCGCAGCGGCTGTTCTGGGATGGCGCCTTCGGCGATCGCATGCGCCAGCATCGCCTCGATCACCCCGAGGCCGTATTTCACCCCGACGGCACGCCACCGATCCCAGCCCAGCACGGCGGGTGCATCGATCAACACGATCCGCTGAACGTCGGGTGCCGAACAGCGATCGAGGAAAAGACTGGCGCCCAAGCGCATCGCTTCCAGCGGGTCCGGCGGTTGCTCGTCGGCGATCTGTCGCACTATGTCGGCGACCAGAGCGCGCTCGACCTCCTCGTAGACCGCCGCGAACAGCGCAGCCTTGTCGTCGAACTGGTGATACAGCGCACCCCGGGTCACCCCGGCCGCGGCCACGATCGCCTGAGTGGAAACCTCGGTAAATCCATTGTCGGCGAACAGCTTTCGCGCAGCGTCGATCAACAGCGCGCGCGTCGCCGCGGTGCGCTCGGCCTGTGTGCGCCGGGCGGGAGACTCTGCGGTCACGCCATCGTTGACTTTCATACAGACTGCACGTAACTTCCATACTAAGTGTTTGTAAGTCTGATCGAAAGGATAGCGAAGATGCCGCAGGTGGTGTTGGACCAGGCGACGATCGACTACCGCGTGTTTGGCCCGGAAGACTCTCCGCACCCGCCGGTCCTGTTCGTCCACGGCATTCTTGTCGACAGCCGGTTGTGGGACCGCGTCGCCGAGGGCCTCGCGCGGCAGGGTTTCCGCTGTTACCTGCCGAACTGGCCGCTGGGCTCGCACACCATTCCCGTGAACGATCCGGCCGCACTCTCGCCGCGCGGTGTGGCCACCTTGATCCGCGACTTCATCGTCGCGCTCGGCCTGTCGGACGTGACGCTCGTCGGCAACGACACCGGCGGTGGGCTGTGCCAACTGGTCATCGACGCGTACCCCGAGCACATCGGCCGCCTGGTGCTGACCAACTGCGACGCGTTCGACAAGTTCCCGCCGTTCCCGTTCACGCTCGTCTTCGCGCTGCTGCGCGGGCCGATCTCCATCAAGGTGCTGTTCGAGCAGATGCGGATCAAGGCGCTGCGGCACTCACCGCTGGGGTTCGGCCTGCTGGTTCATCCGGAACCGCAGCTCACCGCCTCGTGGCTGGAGCCCGGTCGCACGGACGCCCGCATCCGTAGAAACCTGGCCACCCTGCTACGCAATGTGGCCAAAACTGATCTGACCGACGTCGCGACCCGCCTCAGACAATTCAGCAAGCCCGTGACCATCGTCTGGGGTCAACGCGACCGCGCGTTCACACCCGCGCTGGGCAGGCGGCTGGCGGCCGCGTTCCCGAATGCCACGCTGATCGAGGTACCGGGCGCGCGAACGTTCGTATCGCTGGATGCGCCCGCGGCGGTGATCGATGCGATCGCGAAAGTGGGCGCGACCGCCTAGCTCTTGACCAGCGTGAACTGGCAGACGTCGGTGTAGCCGTCGCGGAACAATTCGGCGCAGCCGGTCAGGTACTTCATGTACCGGTCGTAGACCTCTTCGGACTGAATCGCGATGGCCTCGTCCTTGTGCGCTTCGAGCGCTGCCGCCCAGATCTCCAGCGTGCGTGCGTAGTGCAGCCGCAAGCGCTGCGCGCGCTTGAGTTCGAAGCCGACCTTGGCGGCGTGCTCCTCGACGGTCGTCGGCTTCGGCAGATCACCGCCGGGGAAGATCTCATCCATGATGAACTTGCTGAACTTCAGCAGCTTCATGGTCAGCGGCAACCCGGTCTCTGCGAACTCTTCATCGGTGGGCTTGATGATGGTGTGCAGCATCATCACGCCGTCCTGGGGAAGGATCGCGTAGGCCTTCTTGAAGAAGTCGTCATAGCGGTCGCGGCCGAAGTGCTCGAACGCGCCGATCGACACGATCCGGTCAACGGGCTCGTCGAACTGCTCCCAGCCCTGCAGCAACACCTTCTTGCTTCGCGGACTGTCCGAGGCGGCGAAAACCTGCTCGACGTGAGCCTTCTGGTTTTCGCTCAGCGTGAGACCGATGACATTGACGTCGTAGCGCTCCAGCGCGCGGTTCAGCGTCGCGCCCCACCCGCACCCGATGTCCAGCAACGTCATGCCGGGTTGCAGGCCCAGCTTGCCGAGGGACAGGTCGATCTTGGCGATCTGCGCCTCCTCGAGCGTCATGTCGTCGCGTTCGAAGTAGGCGCAGCTATACGTCTGGGTCGGATCCAGAAACAGCCGGAAGAAGTCGTCGGACAGGTCGTAATGCGCCTGGACGTCCTCGAAGTGCGGCTTCAAGTTCTGGGTGTCGCTCGTGGTTTCTGGCAAGTTGCAGCCCTTTGGCGTCTGGAGTCGATGTGGTCCGGGCTCCGCGTGTTTTGAGAGCCTCCCCCGTCGTGAGGGCAGTGTACGCACCCTCGATGTGAACGGCTCCCAGAGACCTGTTCGACACAGATAGTTGACAATATCAGCGAATTGTTTGACGCTATCAACTATGTCCAGTGTGGTCGACGACGTGCGCGGGTTCAACCGCTTCTACACCCGGATGCTCGGGCTGCTCCGGCCCCACCTGGCTGGATCGGCGTTCGGGCTCACCGAGGCCAGAGTGCTGTTCGAGCTGGCGCATCGAGATGACGCTGCGGTGTCCGACCTTCGTCGTGAGCTCGATCTCGACGCCGGCTACCTGAGCCGCATCCTGTCCAGTTTCACCTCGTCCGGGTTGGTCGTCCGGGAGAAGTCGGCGGCCGACGGCCGTCGACAGGTCGTGCGCCTGACGGACGACGGCCGTCGCGCCTTCGACGAGCTCGATCGGTTGCAGGCCGACGCGATAGCGACCATGCTCACGCCGCTCGACGACGGCCAACAGGCCGAACTCGTCACCTCGATGGGGCGAATTCGCCGCGCGTTGGGTGACGAACCGCGCTCAAAGGGCCTCGTCCTTCGCTCGCCAGCGCCGGGCGACCTCGGCTGGGTGGTCGAGCGGCACGGTTACCGCTACTCGGCCGAGTACGGCTGGGACACCGACTTTGAGGCCCTGGTCGCCCGCGTCGTGGCCGACTTTGCCGAACGCGACGACACCAAACGCGAGGCGGCGTGGATCGCCGAGCTGGACGGAGAGCGGGTCGGCTGCGTGTTCTGCACCGCCGCGGACGTGAAGGACACCGCACAGCTGCGCTTGCTGCTCGTCGAGCCGTCGGCGCGGGGAGCGGGCGTCGGCACCCGGCTGGTCGATGAGTGCCTGCGGTTCGCCCGGCGATCCGGCTATCGGCGAATCACCTTGTGGACCAACGATGTATTGCTGGCGGCGCGCAGGATCTACCAGCGCGCCGGGTTTCACTGCGACCGCAGCGAGCCGCACCACAGCTTCGGCCGCGGCCTCGTCGGCGAGTACTGGTCCCGGGACCTGTAACGCGTCAGGCGGCCGGCACCGCGCCCAGCACCCGCTGGATGTCCGGCTTCATGGCCTGTAACTGGCCGCCCCAGTAACCCCAGCTGTGCGTGCCGTTGGGCGGGAAGTTGAACACCCCGTTGCTGCCCCCGGCTCGCGTGTAGGCCGCCTGGAAATCCTTGTTGGTGCGGATCGTCAGGCCTTCCAGGAACTGCGCGGGAATCTGCGCATTGCCGAGCCCGGCATCCAGATCCGTCGGATTGCCGTTGCCGCTGTACACCCAGATGCGGGTGCCGTTGGAAACCAGTCGCCCGATCTGCAGCATCGGGTCATTGCGCTGCCAGGCAGGCCCGCCGTACGGACCCCACATGTCGAGCGCGTTGAAACCGCCCGCGTCGCCCATCGAGATGCCCACGAGCACGGGCCACAGCCCCCGCGAAAGATTCAGGAAGCCGGACAGCGACCCGGCGTAGACGAACTGTCCAGGGTGATAAGCCGCGAGGATCAGCGCGGAACTGCCCGACATCGAAAGGCCCACAACGGCGTTGCCGGTCGGGCTGACGCCCTTGTTCGCGGCAAGCCACGCCGGCAGCTCCGACGTCAGGAAGGTTTCCCACTTGTAGGTCTGCGTGGTGCCGTTGCCCACGGCAGGCCGGTACCAGTCGGTGTAGAAGCTGGACATGCCGCCCACCGGCGCCACTACTGATACGCCGGAGCCGTCGAACCAACCGAATGCGCCGGTCTCGATGTCCCAGCCGTTGCGATCGTCGCGGGCGCGTAGACCGTCGAGAAGATAGACAGCCTTGGGACCACCGCCCTGGAATTGAACGGTGATGTCACGACCCATCGACGGCGACGGAACGCTGAGGACTTCGACCGCCGCGCCGGCCGTTGGAGTACCCCCGATCACCCCGACCAGCCCGGGCAGCAGTGCCGCCGCTGCCATCGCCGCCGCCATCCGGCGGACCCATTTTCTTGGTGCCTGGTGTGAAACGTTCATAGCCCTTCATCCCGTCGTGTGTATACGGGGTTAATCGCGGCCCAAGAAGCCTCAGTTACAGGGAGATGGGAGGACAATCGAACTTGCGTATCGACGGACCGGAAACGAAAGGGGCGCACGATGAAGGCCAAGGTGGGCGACTTCCTGGTGGTCAAGGGCACCACGGTTGAGCAGCACGATCAGCGCGGGGTGATCACCGAGGTCCGGTCGGCCGACGGGTCGCCCCCTTATGTGGTGCGGTGGTTGAGCACCGACCATGTCGCCACCGTGTATCCGGGTCCGGACGCACTCGTCGTGACGCCTGCCGAGCAGGAAGCGGCCGACGCGCGGCACCGAGCGCACTAGTCGCAAGATGGACGGAGACCGATCATGACGAAGCCCAGCGGTGAGTTCGGCGACGACGCTCCCGAAGCCGACGTGATCGAACAACTCCGCTCCACCGACGTCAGCGAAGAGGACACGTGGCGGGACGCGGCCCGCGTAGCGAGTGCACGCGACTGGGAAGCCAACGAGGCCGACTTGATCGAGCAGGCCATCGCCGTTCCGGATGACGACGCGGAGTTCGACCGCTGAGAACTCAGTTGTGCCTGGCTGACGACTCCTTGAGAAGCAGCCCATAGCCATTGCAGCACAGGCTGACCCGCAAAGGGTGGCTAGCGTTGTGCGTCGCAAGCCAGGCGCGCAGCGCCGGCTTCTGTTTCTCGACCGAAGCCCGCTGAACCCCGAGTTCTTTCAGCAGCGCAGGCAGGGTGGTGGGTTCCGCTGTCACGGCCATGGCTATCCCCCTTTTTGGCCCGACAGTCAATTCTAAATCTGGCCGCCCCGCCGCGTACCGATTTGCCCAAAAGCCTTGCCGCACCGGGCGGCGGCCTGTCGACGTTAGCCGGAGACGCGGGCATGCCGCCGGAGGCGAATGATGTAGCCATGAGGCTTGATGGATACCTCCGTCGGTGCGCGGCCTTGGTCGGTGCGCTTACGACCCTGGCGGTGATGCCGACGACCGCGCCGGCTCGCGGCGACGACGCCAACCCGCTCCTCGACCTTGTCGATGCGGCCGCCCAACGGCTGCAAACTGCAGAGCCGGTGTCGGCGACCAAGTGGATCAACGGCGGCTCGATCGACGATCCTCCCCGGGTCGAGCAGGTATTGGCAGCGGTGAGTGCCGACGCGACGGGCAGGGGCATCGACCCCGACTACGTCAGACAGATGTTCACCGATCAGATCGATGCCACCGAAGCCATCGAATACACCCGATTCGGGCAATGGAAGCTCGATCCGGGATCGGCGCCACGCATTGCGCCCGACCTTGCGGCGTCGCGCGCGACCATCGACGGATTGAACACCGAGATGGTTGAGCAAGTCGCGCTGCGCTGGTCCGTCCTGCACTCCCCCGACTGCACCCGCATGCTCGACGACGCGACGACCGCCGTCGCCAGTGCGCGGATGCTCGATCCGCTCTATCAGCAAGCGCTCGCATTCTCCAGTCAGTCATATTGCGCGCCTTGATGTTTCACATCAGCGTTCTCTCGGCGGCGATGTCATACTCGGCAACGGAGGCGGCGACGATTGCCGCGCCCTGATCGTCGCTGGGACCGCTGCCCCGAAACGCTTCGACCGCGGCCTGCGATTCCCACCGTTCGAAGATGTTGACCCGGCCCGGCTCGAGCAGGTCGGCCGACAGCGCGAAGTCGAGACATCCGGCTGTGCCGCGGGCCTGGCGCACCACCTCGACGCATCCCGACAAGTAGTCGTCGCGTTGCTGCGGATCGACCACGATCTGTCCAGCGACAATCACCATCGCGGGCCTCCTTCGTCTGTTCGATTGAACTATCACCTGATTGACTGCAGTTCGAGTCAGAAATCATCGTCGGCGGTAGTTATGGAGGAGCCATGAATCTTCGAGAGGCACGACAAGTCATCGGCTCGCTCGAGTCCGATCCCGACGCCGCGCGCGTGTTCGGAGAGGCGTACCAGACCACCGATGGGGCAACGGTCATTCCGGTCACTACTGTGCGCGGCGCGTCCCCCAAGCCGGCCGGCGTGTTCGTCGTTAAGGACGGCAAAGCGTCGTGGGTGCCCGCTGTCGACGCAGGGCGCATCGCGATGTTCGGAATTCTGGTTGGCCTGGTGTCGGCAACGCTTGCCGGCGTGGCTATGGTTCGTCGTCCGCCGTGGCCCGATCTGCACGGCGATATCTCGAGCCGGCGCTAGCACGCCAAGCTGCTGCGAACACAATCAGCACGGCAAGCGCGACGAGCCATGGCCAGGCTCCGTGCTGGTGGATCCAGCCCGCGATCGCACCCTGCACACGGCCTGCGGCCGCGATCACCGGGTCTTCGGGATTGCCGTTGGCGGTGAAGAGCCGGATTTCATAGAGCCCGTAATAGCCGACATAGAGGCCGACAATCACGAGCAGCACGCCGCTGATCCGGTTGACGTACGGCACAATTCGGCGCATCCGGTCGACGGTGGCGGAACTCGCCAGCGCTGCGGCCATCGCCAGCACGCCGACGACGAGTGTGAACCCGCCTGCATAAGCGACGTACACCGCCATGGCGCCGAGAACGGAACCGCCGCGAAGCCCGGCGGCTGTCACCGCGAGAAACGGCCCGACCGTGCATGATAACGACGCGATCGCGTAGCTGATGCCGTAGCCGAACATCGAACCCAGTCGGGCCGTCGGCGCCCACCGAGCGCCAGCTTTCATCCCGCCCAGCACCCTGATCTCCCGACCTGCCAACAGCCAAACACCAAGGGCGACAAGCACAATCCCGATCAGCACGGTGACGTACGGCAGATAGCGCTGCACCGTCGCGGCGGCCGACACGGTGAGCACGCCGAACCCGCCGAACACGACGAGGAATCCGGCGGCCATCGCGGTGGTGGCCGTCACCGCTCGGCCGATCGCGGCACGCCGTCCCAAATCCTCGCCCCGGACCGCGAGGGCCAGATACGCCGGCAGCATGGCGAAGCCGCAGGGGTTCAGCGCCGCCACCAATCCAGCGCCGAAGGCCAAGCCCACCAGGTCTTGGTCCACGTGCGCGGCGACCTATGACAGCGCCGCTACCCGGTCAGACAGCTCCTGTTCGGGCATGGCCGCGGTCGGGTTGTTCACAAACGTCGACGAGCCGTCGGCCCGGTAGAAGACGTAGGCCGGCTGCCACGGGACGTTGTAGCGGGCCCAGATCGACCCGTCGGCGTCGTTGAGGTTGGTGAAGGTGAGGTTGTACTTCGACACGAAGGCCTGCATCGCCGCGACGTCGGAGCGCGCCGCCACGCCGACGAACGTGACCTTGGGATTGGCCGCCGCGACCTGGCTCACGCTGGGCCCTTCGGCGTTGCAGAACGGACACCACGGCGTCCAGAACCACAGCACCGCGGGCTTGCCGATCAGGCTCGCCCCGCTGAACGGCGCCCCGGACAGCGTGGTGCCGGTGAACTGCAGCCGGTCATCTGCGACCGCCGCAGGTGGACTGACAAGCCCGAACGCCAGCGCGGCTGCTGCCGCGCTGAGTACAAGCGATCTGATTAGTCGCGAGAATCGAGTGCTCATCCCCCATCTCCTTCGCTCAAGCGGCACCGCGTGGATGACCTGCGCCCCACACTTCTAAACACGACCCCAGTTGCGTCGGGGTTCACGTCCAGAACGGGGCCAGATGTCGCTGGAGGCTTGGCTGGCTAACGTGTTTGGGCTCAAGGGCCAGGATGCCTGGCGGCGCCACGCCAATCCGTGGAGCGTCTACACGCGGATTCCGATCCCAGCGTTGCTTGTCGCGGCGATTCGGAGCCGAACATGGATCGGTTGGTGGTCTCTGCTGCCGATCGCAGTGTGCCTGATTTGGACAGTGGTGAATCCGCGCGCGTTTCCGCCGCCGCGCACGCTGGACAGCTGGGCGTCCCGATCGGTGATGGGCGAAACCCTATGGGCCGAGCGAAAGTCGACGCCGTTGCCGTCGCGTCATCGCACCGCACCCGTGGTACTCGGTGCCCTCAGCGCGGCCGGATTGCCGTTCCTGACTTGGGGTCTCGTGGTGCTCGACCCGTGGCTCACGCTGTTCGGGCTGGCGATTCAGATGCTGGGCAAGCTGTGGTTTCTCGACCGGATGGCGCTGCTCTACAACGACGTCAGTTCTCGCGCTGCACCAATTCCGCCACGAACCGATCGATGAAATCGTCGATGTTCGCCGGCAGCGCGGGCCGGATCACGAACTTGGTCAAACCCGCTGCCAGGTACGCGTCGACTTGGCGGTGCAGTTGCGACCATCCGCTCGCGATGAGGTCGGCTGGTTCGACGTCGGGCCTGCGCCGCCTGACCGCGGCAATCAACGCGTCCGGTACGTCGCCGTCGCTGACGGCGAGGTTGATACCGAAATGATCGGGTTCGATCTCCCGGCCCGCGTCGGTGGCCGCCCGCTGGATCTGCTCGCGGCCGGCGCGCGCTTCGTCGGGCGTGAGGAAGCTACCGAGCCACCCGTCGCCGAGTTGGCCGATGCGGCGAAACGCGGCCGGCGCGGATCCGCCGAGCCAGATGTCGAGCGGTTTGACCGGTCGCGGCTCGATGACCGCGGAACTCACAGCGAAATAGTCGCCCGCGAATGCGACATCCTGTTGTTCCAGAACCGATCTCAGCAGCCGCAGCGATTCATCGAAGACGGCGGCGCGCTCACCGTCGGGCACCACGAAGATCTCGCGCTCCGCGGGAATCGCCGACCGCAGGCCGAACACCGGGAGCACGCGCTTGGGTGCCAGACCGGCCAGCGACGCCAACTGCTTGGCCACCAGCACGGGATGGCGGCCGGGCAGCACCGCGACCGAGGTGCCGACCTTCAGGTTGGTCGTCCGGGCCAGCGCATAGGCCATCCCGACGAACGGGTCGACCGCCTTGGAGTACACCAATTCGGAAAACCACAGCGAATCGACGCCGGTGGCCTCCAGATGGTCGACGATTCTCGCCAGTTGCTCCGGGCCTGTATCCGCACCGAGCCCGACGCCGAACCGAATCTTCACGACCCGATGCTACGGAAACTGGGCGAAAGGCCATGTGCAGTTGCACGACGGGCCAGAGTCATGGACTCGTCCCCGAAGGAATGGGCTTGTGGCTTGTCCTTGAGGTTTCGAGTCTGCCGTTAGGCTTGCTGCTGCCGCCCTAGCTGGCTGCCAGGGTGGGCGCTGCGTATGGACGCATGACTTCGCCCCAGCGTTCGACACCGCGGTGAGCAATGACAATCGCTGCATTGTGGTCGGCGTGCCCAACGAAGCCACATCGACGACACTCAAACTCGCTCTGCGAGCGACGATTACGTTTGTCAACCCACCCGCATTGATGGCAGGTTTGACTGGTGTACGCCGGGTCGACCTCGACGAACGGCACGCCCGCTCGATTTGCCTTGTAGGCGACAAATCCGTCGAGTTGGGCGAACGCCCATGAGTGCAGCGTGGCCCGTTGGGGCTTTCGAAGCCGTACCCGCGCACGAATCCCCGCCAGTTTTTCGACGGAGATACCGCGCCCGGTGCGTTGCGCCTCGGCCACGATGCGTTTTGATACTTGGTGGTTGAGGTCGGTGGCGAACCGCGCCTCTTTGCGGCGACGCTTCTTGAGCAACCGCCGAGCCGAATTAGTCTTCTTTGCCTGCAACCGCTGTCGTAGCCGCTGCTGGCGTTTCCGGTAGCGGGTCAGCCGCGCGCCGCTGGCACGTTGCCCGTCGCTGGTGGTGGCGATGTTGACGATCCCCCGATAAACCCATTAACCGGATCGGTCAACGGCGCCTGCGGCACCTCGACAGCGGCATACAGGTACCAATTGCCGTCCCGATAGATGAGATCGGTTTCGCCGATCGGGTGGGTGCGCAGCATTGCGAGATCCCGCGTTGCTGCCAAGACACGTACACCTTTGCACCGGCCGCGGGTGGTCCAGATCGACACCGTCGCTGTACGGCCCCCGGCGGTTTCGGGTACCTGCCACGACAAGCACCGAGCATCGAACGGCTGGGCGGCATCGGTACGGAACCTTACGGGCGTGTCCTGAACTGCCTTTCGCTTGTCCGCGCTGGGTGGGCCGAAATTGCCCGCGTCGATGCTCGCCCGAAGCGTGCGGTACGCATCCACGACCTTGCCAATCACCCGGATCGCCGGCTGCGCCGATAGGCCGAAGCGCTGCTTGAGTTCGCCGTAGAACTGCTGCTGCGCATCGGCCTTGCGGTGCACGTGCGTTGCATGCATCGCAGCCGACAACCAGGATGCCGCGCTGTTGCAGGTGCGCAGGGTGGCTTGTAGCGCGGCCGCCTGTTCGGGGGTCGGCAGCATGCGCACTTTGACCACCTGCATCATGCGGACACGCTAACGGTCAACACCGACACCTCCAGTCTCGACAAGGCCGCGAGCGGCGCTAGTAGTACAGCGCAAGACCGACGACCTTGGGGCGCCCCGCACTCCGTGGCCAACCTAGACATTGAGCAGCACAAACGCGCGAACCTGCGGTCAACGCGCACGCGCGATCCAGTTTCTCTCGCCCGTAAACCTTCAGGTATCTGCCGTAGTAGGGCCAGAATGAAAAAATGAACCAACCGTGGGTCCGTGGCTGCGTGGTCCAGCGCATCATGTTCCGCCGTGGCCTGGTGCTCAACCTCGACGACAACGAACTCGTCATCTCCGTACCGTTCCATCTGACGCTCCCGGCGACGGCCCGCGACGACGAGGAGGCGGTGCTCATCGATCCGAAGGCCGCGCGCGCCGAAGAGCGTGCGCTGTTCGACTTCGCGGGTTCGACGTGCACTCACGCCAGCTGGGACGAGGACGGCAGCCTGCATCTCCGTTTTTCGGACGGCCATGAGATCCACGCGCACAGCGACGCGGACGGCACCGCGTGGGAGCTATACGGCAAGAACCACGGCTACGCCGCATGCCTGCCACGCGGTCGGGTGCGCGTCGTCAGGCACGACCTACCTGAAGACGAGTCTGCTGAACGCTAGCGGTGCAGCAGGGCCCGCATCTGGGTGAATTTGAAGAGCCCTTGCCGCCCGGCAACCCGCTCGTAGGCCTGCACCTGGTCGGCGACGAACGCGGCGCGATTCTGTGCGGGCAGCCGATCGGTCCACGCCGTCGACCCCACCGCGCACCACCGGCTCAACGCGTCGCGGGAGCCGAAGTCCCACTCGCGGTCCGTAACGGTGATCTTGTCGAGCGTCAGGCCGGCCGACGCGGCGAGTTCACCGTATGCCTCAGGGTCGACGTGTGTGTACGGCGCCGAGAAGCCGTCGAACCACCGTGCCCACCGCGGACTTTCACAGACCGCCATGGTCGTCGCCTCAATGCTGGTGCGCGGTCCCCCACAAACCACCTGGATCAGCGCTCGGCCGCCGGGACGCAGCACCGTGGCGATCTCGCGTAGCGCTTGCCGCTGCTCGCGGACCCAGTGCAACGCGTTGAATGACACCACTGCGTCGAAGAATTCGGCGAACGGCAACTGGCGAGCATCGGCCACGACGAACCACGGCCCAGAGCCGGTTGGCTCGCCACCGCGGTGCGCGGTCTCGATCATCCTTGGTGAGGCGTCGACTCCGACCGCGCAACCATCGGGCACCATGCCGGCCACCGCGCGGGTCAAGTAGCCGTCACCGCAACCGACATCGAGCACCCTGTCCGCCGCGCCGAACCGCAGGGCCGTCACGGCCTCGGTCGCCATCGCACGTTGCGGACTGCTGACATCGGCGTAGTCGCGGCCGCTCCAGTCGGGCATGTCACAGAGTTAACGCGAAATGCGGTTCGGCGGCAGACTGCTTGCGAATAGTGTGGCGTGCGATGAGAGCACGGATAATGGCCCTGGCCGTGACGGCGGTGGTGCTAGTGGCGGCGTCGGGCTGCGCCGACGAATCAAAACCGCAATCGTCGACCACCAGTCCCCCGGCGACCTCCGAGACAGCGAAGCCAATGAACGATGCGCTTGCGCAGCGACTCGACGCCGCGGTCAATCAGGCGATGACGGCGGCGGGCATCCCAGGGGCGATCGTCGGTATTTGGGGTCCCGACGGCGACTACGTGCGCGCGTTCGGAGTGGCCGACAAGACGACTCGCGCACCGATGAAGGCCGACTTCTACAGCCGAATCGGCAGCGTGACAAAGACATTCACGGTGACGGCGGTGCTGCAACTGGCCGACCAAGGCAAGCTGCGCCTCGACGACCCGATCGCGGAGTTCGTCGACGGGGTGCCGCTGGGCGACAAGATCACGCTGCGCCAGCTCGCCAGGATGCAGAGCGGACTGTTCAACTACAGCGCCTCACCGGAGTTCCAGCAGGCGATGTTCGCCGATCCGCGGCACCCGTTCACTCCGCGCGAGTTGCTGAACTACGCGCTCGCGCAGCCTAATCAGTTCCCGCCCGGCGAAGGATTCGAGTACTGCAACACCAACACGATCCTGCTCGGCCTCGTGGTGCAGAAGGTCAGCGGTCAGCCGCTGAACGCCTACATCGAGGACGAGATCCTTGCTCCACTTGGCATGAGCCACACCAGCTTTCCGACCACGAACGCGTTCCCCGAACCGCATGCGCAGGGCTACACCGTGCAGACCGCGGACGGCAAGGAGACCACCGCCACCGACTGGGACCCGTCCTGGGGATGGGCGGCCGGGGCGATGATTTCCACGCTCGACGACATGCGCATCTGGGCGCCCGCGCTGGCCAGCGGCAAGCTGCTCACGCCCCAAATGCAGGAGCAGCGGCTGCAGACGGTGGGCCAACCGGGGATGCCGCCGCAGGACGGATACGGGTTGGGCATCTTCAACCTCGGCGGGTGGATCGGGCACAACGGCAGCCTGCCCGGCTATCAGACCGTCGTCGTGTACCTGCCTCAGAAGCAGACCACGCTCGTCATCATGATCAACACGGACATCGAGTATCAAGGCAACGAGCCAAGCACCACGGTGGCAACCGCGATCACTAAAGAGCTGTCGCCTGACCACATTTACTCGTTCGGTCCGCAAGTGCCCCGTTGATGCAGAAAGAGGTGTAGTCATGCAGGGTTCCGCGA
>Ga0075428_100001175_pt1 | contig 28033 bp, 16 predicted proteins | sample RhiMetdeltSRZDD2_FD_75291 | JGI IMG/M metagenome (GOLD analysis project Ga0075428, IMG submission 75291) | Populus rhizosphere microbial communities from Tennessee, USA - Rhizosphere MetaG P. deltoides SRZDD2 | ecosystem: Host-associated > Plants > Roots > Rhizosphere > Soil | place: USA... | reverse complement strand
CATCACCATTACTCGTCACCCTTTCCCGCCCCGCATGATCGCATGCCAAATCGCATCGTGCGTCATCGGCAGGATCTCCACAGAGGCTCCGATAGACGCGAGCGCGTCGTTGACCGCGTTGGCGATTGCGGCTGGCGCGCCGAGGTAGCCGGCCTCGCCCGATCCCTTCTGTCCGAACGTCGTGAGCGGCGACGGCGTGCAGTGATCGACGATGCGAATGGCCGGGACCTCCATCGCACTGGGGATCAGATAGTCCATGAACGTTCCGGCGGCGAGCTGTCCGTCCGCGGTGTACGCGAACTTCTCGTACAGCGCCGCGCCTATGCCGTGGGCGATGCCGCCGTAAGTCATGCCGTGCACGATGTCCGGGCTGATCATCACGCCGCAGTCGTGGCCGCACACGTACTTGCGCAGCTCCGGCTCACCCGTCTCCCGGTCGATCTCCACGTACACGACGTGCGCCTCGAAGGAATAGCAGGGATAGATCTGGATCACGCCCTCGGGCGTCGGTATGCCGCCGCCGGTCGGTACCTCCCACACGAATTTCGCCTGCAGGCCGGGCTCCACCCCGGGCGGCATCTGGTGGAACTTCCTGTGCGCGATGGTAACGAGGTCTGTCCACGTCAGGCGCTTTTCGGGATGGCCGCGGACGGAAGCGTTGCCCTCCGAATACTCTATCGCCTCCACCGTGCAGCCGAGATTGTGCGCGGCGATCTCGATTACGGATTCCCGTATCCTGCGCGCCGCGCCGGCCGCCGCGCCGCCCAGCATGATGGCCATGCGGCTGCCGACCGGGCTGTTCGACGGCAGCGCCATGAGCGAATCCGCGCGCACGACGCGTATCGCCGCGGGATCGAGCTCCAGCACTTCGCCGATCACCGTGGAAACGAGCGTCTCATGCCCCTGCCCCGAGGAGGACGTCCCCATGATGCCCGTGACCGCGCCGGACAGGTCGACGCGCACGAGGCAGGAATCCATCCACGTCGTCGTGTCGTTCTTCGGATTGAAGAGCGGTTCGAAGGCCGAGTTGCCGCCGGAGGGTTCCAGGCACGTCGAGATCCCGATCCCCGCCAGACGCCCTCGCGCGCGCGCCCGGTCTCGCGCCGCGACGAGAGCCGGGTAATCGATCTCCGCGAGCGCTTTGTCGAGCACCGTGTGATAGTCGCCGGAGTCGTAGGTCGAGCCGCTCGGAATGCGGTACGGGAACTCGTCCTTGCGCAGCAGGTTTTTGCGGCGCAGCTCGATCGCGTCCATGCCGAGGTGGCGCGCGATGTGATCCATGGTGCGTTCGAGCGCGAAATTCGTCGGCGCCTGCCCGAAGCCGCGCACCGCCTCCTGCGGCGTCTTGTTGGACATCACGGACGTCGGCTCGTACTCGATCGCCGCGACGCGGTACGGCCCGCAGATCGCGGTCACCGGTTTGCCGAGCTGGAACGGCGAGCGCCCGGCGTATGCCCCGACGTCGTCGAGCGCGCGTATCTTCAGGGCGCGAACGGTGCCGTCGTTGTCGAACGCGGCCTCCACGTCGAAGATGCGGTCGGGACCCTGCATGTCGCCGCCGCGCATGTTCTCGAGCCGATCCTCGATGAAGCGCACCGGGAAACCGAGTTTGCGCGAGAGATAGCCAACCAGCACCGTGTGCTTGATGCCGCGCTTGACGCCGTAGCTGCCGCCGACATCCACGTCGTAGTGCACCCGCACCGCGTTCCCGGGCAGGCGCAGCGCGCGCGCGGTCTGGTCCGGGTACTTGGGCATCTGGATCGACGCCCAGATGTCCATGATCTCCCGCCCGGCATCCCATTGCGCGGTGACGCCGAAGGTTTCGATGGGCACGGTCGAGCTGCGGCTCCACACGGCGCGGAGCGATACGCGATGGTCTGCCTTCGCGAACGCGGCATCGACCGGCCCCCATACGAAGCGGCGGTGATACAGCACGTTGGATCCGTGCGCGGGATGCACCAGCGGGCTGCCGGGCTTGACCGACTCCTCGGGGTCGATCACGTGCGGCAGCGGCTCGTAGTCGACCTCGACCAGCTCCGCGGCATCCTCGGCGAGCGCACGCGTGTCGGCGACCACGGCGGTGACCCATTCCCCTGCGTAGCGCACGACGTCCCTCGCCAGCGCGTAGCGCGTCACCGTGGGCGCGTCCACCCCGATCTGGAGCGAATCGGTGGCGGCGCAGAACTCCTCCCCGGTCAGCACGTACTGCACGCCTTCGGCACGGAGCGCCGCGTCCATGTTGATCGAGCGTATGCGGGCGCTCGCGTGCGGCGAAGCCACGATCGCGACATGCCTCATCCCGGCGAGCGCGATGTCCGCGGCGTAGCGCCCGCGGCCGGTCACGAAGCGCGGGTGCTCCTTCGCGCGGCGATGCTTGCCGATGTAGCGGAATGTCACGTTAAGCCCCCTTCAAATCCTGGCCACGGAATCACACGGAAACACACGGAAAGTTCAACTGCCAAATAGAACATGCTTGATCCGCATTAGCATTTTTCAAACGTCCGTGACCTTCCGTGTGGGTCCGTGGCTAATTCTTACGCGCAGCGAGCCGCTCGGCGGCGAGTTGCACAGCCTCCACGATCTGCTGGTAACCCGTGCAGCGGCACAGGTTGCCGCCGATGGCCTCCCGGATCTGCTCTTCCGTCGGCCGCGGCACGGCATCGAGCAGTCCCTGCGCCGCGATGAGCATCCCGGGCGTGCAGTAGCCGCATTGGAGCCCGTGCGCCTGGCAGAAGCTGTCCTGCAGCACGGACAGCGAGCCGTCGGGATTCGTGAGCCCCTCCACCGTTTTCACGCGATGCCCGTCGGCCTGCACCGCGTACATGAGGCACGAGCGCACGGGCTCGCCGTCCAGCATGACCGAGCACGCGCCGCAGATGCCGTGCTCGCAGCCGACGTGGGTGCCGGTCAGGCGCAGCTCGTCGCGCAGCCAGTCGACGAGCGTGAGCCGCGCCGGGACCTGTCCCCGGCGCGTCACGCCGTTCACTTCGACCGAAATGGAGTAAAGCGTTTCGCTCATGTCCGTTCAACGACGCAATACTGGCCACGGAATCACACGGAAACACACGGATAATTCAAAACGACAGCTGTATCCAGCGGGTAACCTGAAGCTGAAGTTGGCAGGTTTCATGCCGTCCGTGTCCGTCCGTGTGTGTCCGTGGCTAATTCTTGCTCCTAACGCTATCGCGCGCCGCCCGGAGCGCCCGCGCCGCGAGCGTCCCCGCGAGATGCCGCCGATACTCCGCGCTCGCATGCAGATCACCGGAGAACTCGACATCCGCGGCGGCGGCCTCCGCAGCATCCCTGACGGCGCCCTCCTCCAGCTTCGTGCCGACCAGCCGAGCCGCGATCTCCGGGAACGCGCGCGGAACCGGGCCCCCGCCACCGATGCCGAAACTTGCGCGCGCGCAACGCTCGTCACCGTCCAGCGCGACCTGGGCGGCAGCGGCGACCATAGCGAAGTCGCCATGCCGGCGGCTGACCTCGATGAAGGCGGATCCCGAGGGCGGGTCCGGCCAGGCCGGCCAGCGGATTTCTTCCAGGCACTCGTCGGGCTTCATCGCCGTCATGAGCGGACCCGTCAGGAACTCGCCGGCATTGACGTTGCGCGTCCCGGTCGCCGAGCGGAGCGTCAACGTCGCGCCGAGCACCTGCGCTACGAGCGGCAGCTCCGCCGCCGGATCTGCGTGCGCCAGGCTGCCGCCGCCGGTGCCGCGGTTCCGCGTCTGCGTGTGGCCAACCCACTCGAGCGCCTGCCGCAGGAGCGGCACTTTCTCCGCGAGAGCGTCATCGCGCTCGATCACGCACTGGCGCGTGCACGCACCGATGCGGGCGACACCCGGCTCGAGCGCGATGAACTTGAGCGCCGCGATCTCGTTGATGTCGATAAGCCGCCGCGGGCGCGTTAGACGCATCGCCATCATCGGCACGAGGCTCTGCCCGCCCGCGATGAGCTTCACGTCGTCGCCGTCGCGGCGCAGCCAGTCGCAGGCTTCGGCGACGGAGGTTGCGCGGGCGTAGGAGAACGGAGCGGCTTTCAAAACGTGCTGTCAGGCAATACTGGCCACGGAATCACACGGAAACACACGGACAGTTCAAACAACAATACAACCCGCTTGGTCTGAATCAATGCTTTTCATACGTCCGTGACCGTCCGTGTGGTTCCGTGGCTAATGTTTTGCTTACGCCGCTGCAGTTTAGCTTAAAATCGTCGCACTATCTTCGAGGACACACGCATGAAAACCGACGTCCGCCGCACCTATCCCGACCTTCACGAGCACCTGGCCGAGTTGCGGCGGCGCAAGCTCCTGCTGGAGATCAACGAGCCGATCGACAAGGATTCGGAGCTGCATCCGCTCGTGCGCTGGCAGTTCGTCGGCGGGATGGAGGAGACCGAGCGCAAGGCGTTCCTGTTCACGAACATCCGCGACGGACGCGGGCGCAAGTACTCGATCCCCGTCGTGGTGGGCGCGATCGCCGCGAACCGAGCCATCTACAGTGTCGGGATGGGCGCACCGGTGGAGGAAATCGAGGCGAAGTGGGCCCGGGCGCTGGCGAATCCGATAGCTCCCCGCATCGTGAAAAAGGCCGACTGTCACGAAGTCGTGCTGACCGGCGCGGCATTGAAGGGCGAAGGCAAAGGGCTCGACAGCCTCCCCATCCCGATCTCGACGCCCGGTTTCGATTCCGCGCCCACGCTGACCGCGACCAACGTCGTCACGCGCGATCCCGAGACCGGCATACAGAACATGGGCACCTACCGCGCCGCGCTCAAGGCGTCCGACCGTCTCGTGGTCCGCATGGCGACGCGCGTGGGCGGCGCGGGGGGCTACCAGCACTATCTCAAGCACCAGAAGCGCGGCGACAGGACGATGCCGTGCGCGATCGTGCTCGGCTGCCCGCCGTACGTCGCGTTCATGGGCCCGCAGAAGCTGCCGGTAGGCATCGACGAGATCGACGTCGCGGGCGGCCTCGCCGGCGCGCCTATCCAGGTGGTGAGGGCGAAGACCGTGGACCTCCTGGTCCCGGCCGAATCCGAGATCGTGATCGAGGGCCTGATCGACACCGAGTACGTCGAGCCCGAGGCGCCGTTCGGCGAGTCGCACGGCCACGTCGCGCTGGAGGAGTTCAACATGCCGATGCGCGTGACCGCCATCACGCAGCGCCGGAAGCCGGTCATTCCCTCCTACATCAGCCAGGTCGCGCCCTCCGAATCGAGCGTGATCAAGCGGGTCTCCTACGAGCCGCTGTTTCTCGCGCATCTGCGCAACACGCTGGGCATACGCGGGGTGAAGCGCGTCGCGCTCCACGAGCAGCTGACCGGATTGCTGCGGGTCACGATCGTGACGATCGAGAAAGGCACGCCGCGGACCGAGATCTGGCGCGCGCTGAACGGCGCGGCCTTCTTCAAGAGCGACTGCAGCAAGATCTGCGTCGCCGTCAACGACGACATCGACCCGGACAACGCGCACGCTCTCCTGTGGGCGATGGCCTACCGCATGAATCCGGTCGAAGACGTGAGAACCCTTCCCCACCGGGCGCAGGGACACGGACCCAAGCGCGAGCACGACAACGAGGAGGACTCGACGCTCTTGATGGACGCGACGATGAAGGGCGACCTGCCGCCGCTCGCGCTGCCGAAGCGCGAGTACATGGAGCGGGCGAAAGCGATCTGGGACAGGCTCGGCCTCCCCGGGGTACGTCCGCAGCCGCCGTGGTACGGATACTCACTGGGCGACTGGCTGCCGGAGTGGGACGAAGCAGCGCTGCGCGCCGTCGCCGGACGCTACCTTGAGAACGGGAAGATCAGCGAAAAGCTGAAGCGCAAGGGCGTGAAGCCGGAGACCAAGTTTCGCCCGAAGTAGACGGCAATTTGGCCACAGAGGATTCGAAGATTGGCTTCCCTGGTCTTGCCATCGCCCTCTTCCCCGATCGCGGGAAAAGGCAGGACCAGGAAGACCAGTATCAGGAAGAGCGGGATAGGCGTGAGCATACGCAAGACTCGAATCCTGTCCGTCGACTCCATGGCTCGTGGTCTGCCCCCCCGGTCAATCGTCGGTCAATAGCTCCGAGAGCGGAACGCGTCGGAAACCCGGAGGCGGAGCGTCGCCAACGGCCTCGAGAATTACACTCTCCGGCTTCACGAACTTCTTCGGCTTGAGGCGGTTCGCGCGATTCCAGTCGATCTCGAAGGCGTCGGTGTAATAGCCGGCAATTTCCTCGTCGTCGAAAATGAGCGATGCGTCGCGGTTCAACGTGACCCCCGGCTTGCTCCAGTTGTGGCTACCGAGCAGCACGCGCTTGCCGTCGACGATCATGCCCTTGGTGTGATGGTTGTCGATGACCTTGAGCTGCGCGTCGATGTCGACGCCCTTCGACTTGAAGAACCACGCGGCATGAGCCGGCGCCGAAAAGTTCTTGCCGCCGGATCGGAGGATGACGCGCGCATCGTCCAGCGTCTTCAGCTTCTCGGTGAGCGCCTTGATCAGGTCGTCGATGAAGCCGCGATCCTGGTTCGGGCTCGACGGCATCCCGATGTACGGAATCTGGAAGAGCAGGCTCTTGGTGGCGGAGTTGATCAGCTCCAGTACTGCCTCCGAGAACACCGCCCCTTCCCTGTCTGGCGTGAGGAGTGGCTTCACTTTTAATTTTCGGCTCGTGCTGAACGCGATCGTCTTCGGCTCGATGATCTTTGAAGGCGGCTTGCGGACTTCCAACTCCAATTGCGGCATTTCGATCGGTATGTCGACGAGCGTCTCGTCGAGGAGCCGCTTGGGCAATTCCCGCCCGCCCAGGTCCTGGCTGCGCTTCAAGTCCTGGAGGATGTGACTGCGGAACCGCGTCGCCAGCTTCTTGTTCTTGATGACGACGTGCCACTCGCGGTTGCCCGGCAGGTCGTCGGTGGTGGCATTATCGCGCTGCTGCTGCGTGATCACCGGCTGGCTCGATCCGCCTTTCCAGTTGCCTGACGACAGCCAGAAGGTGTCGTCGTCTCTGACGGTGACCTTGATGTGGTACGAGTCCGAGATCAAACCCCGCAGTCCTTCGGGTGCGACGATGCGGGTGAACTGGAATTCGTCGGCCCATCGCTCGAACACCGCGGCGCGGTCGAAGTCTTCGTCGCCGGCAAACGTCGCGTTGTCGAGCACGAGCTGCAGGTTGCCGCCGGCCCTGAGGCGCGCTTCGAGCGCATCCTTGATGTGCGTGGCATGGAACTCGTACATCGCCGACACCAGCCGTCCGGTCGAGCCGTCGATGAACTTCTTGAGCACGTCCCACGAGTACTCCGGTCCGACGTGCATGATCACTTCCATCGGCTCTTCGACTGGCGCAAACGAGAATCGATCCGCTGTTCGCGCGTCATCGTCGTAGGAAATGGAGTCGACGGACTCGAACGCCGGCAGCGACTGGATCTGCTCGTCGACATCAGCCGGCAGGTAGCGGACCGGAACGCCCTTGAAGAGCACCGGCGCGCCCAGTTCGAATGTGGCCAGCTCCGACGGCTTCACCGACACGGCGATGCACGGCGTGTTGCCGATCGAATCGCCTTCGTCGAAGTAGCCGACCCGCGCGCCTAGAACATTGGCGGGCTTGCTGGCCCAGTAGTCGCTGAGCACTTCTTCAACCTTCTCGACCGGAACCACCGGTGGAGCGACGACCGGATGCGATGGCGCAGCGGGGCTGACGGCGGCCGATCGAGTAGCGCCGACCGAGATGCCAGGAGCGACCGCGCCGGATGATGACGTGACCGGCATGCCGATCGTGACGGTGACGGTCACCGGCAGCGTAATGCTCACCGACGCGGCCACGCCACCAGCGGCGCCAACGACGACGCTTGCGCCAGCGGGCGCCGGTGCCGCCGGCGATGATGGCGTCGGTGCGACGACAGGGGCCGGCGCCGGTGCAGGCGCACGCGTTTCGATGATCGGCGGCGTGTTCCACCGTTTGCGCTTGATGTAGTCGCTCAGCACTGACGCGCGCACGGCGAAGTTGTCTTCCTCATAGATGCCCGCGTAGTGCAAGCCGACCGCGACGCCGGTGGCCAGGTCGAGGACGACCGAACCAGAGTTGCCCCCGAGCGTCGTGCAATCATGTGTCGTCGAGCCCTGTTCGATGCCGCTGGTGAATCCCGGAGCCGCGCGCTTGACGTCGAACCGATCGCGATAGAGATCCTTCATCAGGTCCTGATCGGGAATCACGCGCCGGCTGGCGCGCGCCGGGTAGCCGACTACGCAGACCGGTACTTCCGACGCAGCGTCGGTCGGTGCGACCTGAATGAACCCTGGCGCCCTGCCGTCGGTCTTACGGTCGACCCTGAGGAAGGCGATGTCGGGACCGCTGGCTGGCTCAATGTACAGCACTTCCTTCACCTTGAAGATGCGTGACGCATCCGGGGCGAGGTCGTCAAACTCGTGCGCGTTGCAGACGACCGGATCGAGCATGCGCCCGCCGATGCCACGCGTGAACGCGAACTTCCGCCCATCCCACTGCGCGATGAGGCTGGCGACGTGGCGGTTGGTCACGACGATGTCGGTGTCGACGAACCAGGCGGTGCCGAGAAAGTCGATGTTGTTCGGGAAATTCACCACGTCGATACGGCCAATCAACGGCAGCATCGGCAACAGTTTGCTGCCCTGTTGTTTCATGCGATTGACGAGGTCGATCGCTTCGGGGCCGAGTGCCGTCACATCGGTAGTGTTGAAGACGCCGTCCTGCACGAACAACACCGGCCGCTCGCGGCTGACGATGGTCTCGAGCGCCATGTCGCGCGGGTCGCGGCGAATCTGCCCGGCGGGATCGACCGGCAGCTCCGCCATCGCGGCCTCCGGGACCGCACGCCGCTGTTCGTGTTTCTTCTGCTCCTCCCGCACGGCAGTCTCGAAGTGCGTCCGGTCGTTGGGCCGGCGGCTGAGCAGCCGCTGGAAGAACCGCTCGTTGAACTGCTTGCGTCTGGCCTGATTCATCTCGAAGTCTCCTGTCGGTTGTTCGGCGGCGGCGGGCGGCGGCGTGAACATCACGGTGCCGACGGCCTCTTCGACGACGGCGCGCGGCACGCGGTACATCTGCACGACGCTCTTCACGCTTGGCCGGGAAAGCGCGTTGAAGTCGAGCGATTGAAACGCCTCCGGCGCGATCGCGCGCCTCTTCGTGATGCGGGGCGTGATCGCCTTCACGGTGCTCATCTGCTGCCACGTCTGGCGAACGGCGGTGATGGCCGCTTCGTTGGCGGTGTTGGCGGCGGCGCCGGGATTGAAACGCGCCTTCTGCGGATCGCCGACCCACGACAGCCACACGCCGCGATCGATGACGAAGCCGCCGACCTGTTCTGCGAGCGAATATCGCCGAATCACGTCAGGCCGCTCGACCGATCGCTGCAGCAGCAGCTCCCAGCTCCAGCGCAGCATCGGCGGATACTCCACTGGCGGGATCGCCGCGTTCGGATCGAGTGCGAGCTTCAGCGAGAGCACATCAGGGATCGGACCGAGCATCCCTTCGAGATTGGCGGTCACAGTCGCCAGCAGGCCCCGATCGATCTTGTTGCGCTGGCGCAGCGCATGCGCGCTGATCAAGCCGAGCATCGGGTTGTCGAACTTCTGGTAGAGCGCGTCGGTCAGGCCCTTGTCGGTGAGCAACTGCCGGCCCGACTCCGCTGCCGAGCGCACCGACTCGAGGACGCGCAGATCTTCGCGATTGGGATCAAAGCCCATTCCGGGCCGCGCCCAGACGACGGACGCCCGGCCGAAGTCCGGCGCAAGCCCGCCGACAGCGGCCTGCGACAAAAGGTAGATCTGTGTCTGCCAGCCTTTGACGGCATGGACCGCCATCTCGATCAACGCGCTGCCGCAGCGTGAGACCAGCCGGTAGAATCCCGCCCGCACCTGGACGCCCTGCGCCGTTGCGCGGTCGGTGGCCGACGCGTCGGCGACGTCGGTGTTGAAGGTGAACAAGTCGCCGCCATCGGCAGACCAGAGCAGCAACTCCGACGCCAGCGGACCCGTTGACCGCTGGCCCACGCCCTCGGCCGTCCACTCCCGAAGCAGGACGAAGATCGACGCATCCGCATCAGGGTGCAGCATCGGTTGGGCGCCGACATTGCGGACCGCGGCCTGGTGATATTCGTGACTGCGCGCCGAGCCTTCGAGTGGAATGGCCGACGCCACCGGCGGCGGCGCGAGCGTCAGCACGAACGCTTGATCGGGACGGACGATGATCGATTGGTCGCGCAGCGATTCGCCAATGGACACGCGAACGGTGTAGACACCCGGCGGAACCGTGGTCTGCACGCGCTGCATGGCGCGCATGACGAGGCGCTGCTGGCCGTCGATGAGGATCACTTCCGCGCCCGGGAAGTCGCAACTCAGATCGACCGTGACCGGCGCGTACTGCTCCTGCTGGTTCGAATCAGAGGGCAACATCGAACGTCCCTTCGTTGCCAAGCAAGGTGAAGCCTTTTTCGAGTTGCATTGCCGCGATGTCGACGAGGTAACCGCCGCGCGGCAGCGGATCCTTCGGCTCCCACGGCGTGTTGGCGACGGTGACGCCGCTGTCGATAGTCTTGAAGCCGTCGCCGCGCAGCCTGATGGCCTTGCCTGCCGCCGCAGGCGGGAACGTCACGCTCACCTTGACGCGCGGTGGCGGCACCGTCGCGAACACGAGATCGACGGCCGGCGGCGGCACATCTGGCCGCTTGGGGATGTCCGGGTCCTGCTGTTCAGCGGGCGTCAGCAGATCCTTCATGTGCACCAGCAGGTAATTGCGAAGGCTGCTGCTGGTGATGGTGCCATCGTCATTGGCGGCCGCGCCCTTCAGCCCCGCCATCAGCGCCGTGGTGAACACGCCGCGAGTGATGCCGTTGAACGGCTTTTCGCGTGTCTTGAGGCCCCACTTGGTCGCGAACGCAAAGAACGTGCGCCGCTCGCTTTCCAGCAGCTCGACGGAGTTGGCGTTGAGATAGCTGGGATACACCGGGGTCAGGCTGACCGGCAGCCGGCAGCAATCCATGAACACCGCGACTTCGTCGAAAATGCCCGCGTTCAGGAAATAGAGGGCGCGGATCTTGGTCATCACGTGAGTGGCGTTGCCCATGTTGGCATCGGCGAGCAGCAGCGCGGCGTCGCTTCTATCCGGATCGTTCTGGAACGGCAGGCCGGCGCCGTGGCCGGCGGCGAACACATACAACCGTCGCCCCAGGCGCTTGGGCAAACCCAGCCGGAACGACTCCGATTGCAGCTGGTCGAAGGCGCGCGCGATCTCGTCGGTCGGCTTGCGCACGGCGGCCCCTGGCGGCGCCGGTTGAAAGTCCGAACTGACGATCTTGTCGACGCGGTCGGAGGGCACGTCCCCGCCGTCCTCGGAGACGAGCCAGTCATAGAACTCCTGCGCATCCTTCTCGGGTCCGGCGAGCGGAGCGATATCAGGATAGGTATTGATGCCGACAACAATGCCGCGATCGTCAACAGCCATGGCGAAAGGTCACTGATAGATGGTTTTGATGAACGCAATGTCGACGGGCGACAGCTTCGTATTGAGGCTGCTGGAGAAGCCGTCGAGCGTCCAACTCTTCTTGATCGGGTAGAGCATGATCGACTGCGGATCGAGATTGGTCATCGCCGCTTCGGCGGGATCGACCGTCACAAACAGGTTTTGATCGATTTTCTCGCGCGACCAGGCCGGTTCGAGATCGGCGTACACTGCCGGCTTGTCCCACTGGATGCCGTTGGCCGGCAGCTGATGTTCGTGCACCAGTCCGAGCGCATGACCGAATTCGTGCAGCACTACGCGCTCCACCTCGGACGCCGTGGAATTCACCGTCAGCCATCCGAAGTTCATCGTCGGGTCGGTCTTGGGAATCCTGAGGCACGTTGTGCCGAGCACGGACCACGACCCCGGCCGTGCGAACGAAATCCGGAGGTGGGTGTCGGTGGTGCCGGTCTTGAAATCGAAGAACAGCTTGGCGCGTCCCGGCGCGATCCACTGCTTGGCCGCGGCCTCGACCCGCGCATGCAGCGCGGGATCGCCGTCGAGGAACGAGATTGTGATGACGGAGTTGTCCGGCCACTTTGATCGCAGCCATAACCCGGCACGATCCGTTCCCTCGGCAACACTGGCTTCGAACCACGCGAAGCACCACTGATTGAGATTCTCCAAGGGCCCTCCCGGGGAATGACGCCGGCCTTCGCGCGAGCCGCTTCCTGTATCTGACTATTGCCGGGCGCCTCTACGGTGACCGGTTTTCTTCCGGGAACGATGAAACAATTCCACCGTCAACGCAAGGTGCCTGGACCAACGGCCTAGTCCAGTCGTTTCGACGCTTGTAACGCGATTGTCATATCACATGTCCGTTACGCGCTGGCGGAATTCGCGACGCAAATCGCTGATCGATTGGAGGAAACACGGAGCAGCGAGTGCGCCGGCCTGGGCGGGTTACCACGAAAAAATGATTACGACAGCTACATCGACATTGCAAGTAAGGTTCTCCCCGACAGAAACTGTTGAGTTTTCCTTACGACGTCGAGCAACCCAGTGCGGGGTTCAGTAGCAAGGTTCAAGCGTCCTCGCCAAGCTCGGTGTCGCCGCGCGTGCGCAAGCTGTCGTTCTGGCGCGCGATGCCGGATTCGGGAAGAAAAACACCCACTGATGTTGGGGTCTGAACCCACCCGCATCGACGAGCACTTGGTTGCCCATCAGCTCCGAAGGAAGCTGCAAGACAGGTTGCCCTTCCCGAGAGAAGGGTACCACTTCATTCCGGGCACATGGGTAACACTTCCGGCCTTTGCGGAGGCGCAAAGTGCCGTGGCGGGAGTGTTACAAGATGGATGAACGACTTCGCTTTGTGGCTCGCTTGCGCGAGGGCGAGAAGGTGGCAGCGCTGTGCCGGGAGTTCGATATCTCGCGCAAGACCGGCTACAAGATCTTCCATCGCTACAAGGACTGCGGGCTTGAAGGGCTCACCGATCGCAGCCGAAGGCCCGACCGGCAGGCCAACCAGCTGCCCTTTCAGATCGAGAAGCTGATCGTACAGCTCAAGCGCGAGCACATGAGCTGGGGCGCGCCGAAGATCCGCGAGAAGCTCAGGCGGCTGCACAGCAACATCCCATCTCTGCGGCCAATTCTTCTATTCAACCGTCAAACCAGCCCCCTTGATGAGCTTCCGGTAGCGCACGAGCTCGGTACGGATATGCGCCGCGAATTCCTGCGGCGTGCTGGTTTGCAGCACGTAGCCCTGTGACTCGAGGTGCTCGCGCAGGTCTCCCTGCCGGACTACGGCGATGACTTCCGCATTGAGCCTGGCGATGATGGCGGCCGGCGTGCCGCGCGGCACAACCAGCCCGGCCCAGGAAGACGCGTCGAAGCCCGGGACCCCGGATTCGGCGATAGGGGGGACATCGGGCATCGCAGGCGACCGCTTCACCGTGGAGATGCCCAGCGCGCGCAGTTTCCCGCTGATCACCAGGGGACGTACGGACGACGTTGACGCGAACATGACGCCGACGTGGCCGCCGAGCACGTCGGCAAGGGCCGGACCGGTCCCCTTGTAGGGCACGTGCGTCAGGTCCGCGCCCGAGGCGGCCTTGAACAGCTCGAACGTAAGGTGGTTCATCGTGCCGTGACCCGGCGAGGCGTAGTTGATCTGGCCCGGCTTCGATTTCGCCATTGCGATGAGCTCCTTCACCGATTTCACCGGGACGCCCGGGTTCACGACCAGCAGGTACGGCGAGGCGGAAATCAGCGACACCGGGTCGAAATCCTTGACCGGGTCGTACGGCAGGTTGGCCTTGAAACCCGGCAGGACCGCCAGCGTGGCGATGGTCGCGAGCAGCAGCGTATGGCCGTCGGCCGGGGCCCGCGCGACGAGCTCGGCGGCGATGGCCGTGGAGGCGCCGCCGCGATTGTCGGCAATCATCGCTTGGCCGAGGCGCTGGCCGAGGCGCTCGGCGAAGGCGCGCCCGAGGAGATCGTTGCCCCCGCCCGGCGGGAACGGGATCACCAGCCGGACCGGCTTCGTCGGAAATTGCGCAGCCGACTGTGCGCCATGGGCGACCGGCTGCGCGAGGATCGCGGCGACCAGTGCGGCCGCCGCGCACGACGCCGCGGTCACGCCGGCGTTGCGACTCGCGCGCGCTCGAGGTACTGCTTGACGATCTCGGCGGTCAGGACCACCGCCGGATCGTACTCGGGCGCGTCTTCGATCTGCTCGAGGTCGTCCAGGCCGCAGAACCGGTAGACGCGATTGATCGCCGAGATCAGCCGCACCGGGCGGTCCGGGTCGGCGTTGAAATGCTGGTGGATGGTGTTGGGCGGGATGTAGATGACGTCGCCCGCCTCCCACTCGTAGCGCTTCACCTCGTCCTGCGGCTTCCATTGGTAAGTGTCGGTGATCTCGACGTCGCAGTCCTGGTGCAGGTCGTAGCCGCGCCCCTCGAGCACGTAGAGGCATTCTTCAGCGAGGTGCCGGTGCTTGCCCGAACGGCTGCCCGGCGGAATGATCTGCATGTAGGCGTCCACCGTCTCCATGCGCGTGTTCATCTGCTCGTTCAACAGGTGCTTCAGGAGGCCCTGGCGCGCCAGCTCCCACGGCATGTCATCGGGGCGCACGATTTTCTTGCGCCGCGCGTTGCGCGCCGGCTGGTTCGCCACCTCGTCCAGCTGGTTCTGGTAGAGCCTGCCCGCCGTCCTGCCTTTCAACCACGCTTTCGATTCGCCCCAGGCCATGAGAGTCACTCCGAGTGGTTGTAGTTCTGCTCTTCTTCCCGCGGCTTGAAGCCGGCGCCGCCCGGCGCGGGCTCCGTAGGCCGCGCCATCACGGTCTTCTGGAAGAGCATGTTGAGGAACAGGTACATCGGCTTCGCCTTCAGCACCAGCGCGCGCGCCGGCTTGTCCGGGTCGGCGTTGTGGTGCTGGTGCACGCAGTTGTTGTGCACGATCGCGACGTCGCCCGCCTGCCAGTCGTAGCGCACGCCGTCGTGGATCTCGTAGCCGCGCCCGTCGATGATGTAGAACGCCGCCTCGTTCACGTGTCCGTGCTTCTGTGACACGCCGCCCGGCCCGTACTCCTCGAGGTGGATGTGCAGCGTCTGCCCGATGCCGTCCACCGGCTCGACGTAGTGCCGGCTGTAGCATTGCGGGCCGTCCATGAACTTGAGCTCGCTGCCCTTCTTTACCCGCGGCAGCGCACGCAGCCGCTGGAGCTCTTCCTTGAGGTTGTAATGCCCCTGGATGCCGCGCACGAACACGCGGTCCTTCTTGCTGTGGTAATGCGATTCAGTGCCCATAGCGAGACTCCCAAGCTGATGGGACGATTATACGCCTGGCTTCAAGGAGGAAGGATGAACGTGGAAGGATGACCCCCTCGCCCCAGGCTCGGTCTCGACGGATATGGGGAAGGTCATCCCTCATCCTTCATCCCTCATCCTTCGCAGAAACGTCACGCGGCTTTCGGAGGCAGCGTCGACGTTTCTGCCGCGTAGGCTTCGTCCATCCGCGACCGGATACCGTGCTTCGCCAGCGCCTCGGCGAACCACCGGCGCACGACCGGCGGCTCGTCCGCGTAATCGAGCTGGTCGCCGCCCACGCGCCGGCTGATCCAGGCCTTGGGTACGCCCTGCACGTTGCGGATCGCCACGCCCTCGTGCTTGAACGCGAGATAGCGCGCCGGCGTGGTGCCGGTGTTGAAGTGCTGGTGAAGCCACATGTTGGGCGGCACGATCATCGCGCCGACGTTCCACTCGTAGCGGCGCGGCTCCTCGCCCTCGGGCCACATCAGCGAGAAGCCCTCGCCGGAAAGAATGATGACGTGCGCGCCGGGGCCGTGGGCGTGCGCCTTCTTGTAGGTCCCCGTCGGGAACTGCGAGATGTGGCTGTTCATCGATCCCTTCGCCATATTGAAGCGGATGTGCCCGCCGCCCGCGCCGCGCTCCTTCGCCGAGATGAGCGGCAGGTTCACCGCGTCGGCGACGAAGTTGGTGTCTAGGAGGAAGCCTTTCTGCTCGCTCTTCGGCGCGAAGTAATCCGGCTCGCCCGAGAAGCGGCTCGTGAAGTCGTACTTCGTGCCGAACACGAAATCCAGGTCGTCGTAGAGGTTGATGACGACCGGGCCGTTGGTGACGGCGACGTAGCGCGCCGGCTCCCGTCCCGACCCGTTGAAGTGCTGGTGCCAGGCATTCACGGGAATCGCGAACAGCGCGCCCGCCTTCCATTCGAACGTGATCCTCTGGCCGGCGTCGTTCCACACCGCCGTCGAGCCGTAGCCGGAGAGGATCATGACCATCTCCTCGAACAGCTGGCGGTGCGGCGCGAGCTGCCCGCCGGGAGGGAGCTCGCACACGTAGCAGTCGTTCGAGGTGCGCGACGCCTCGTGGTTCATGTAGACGCCGCGGCCGCCGCGGCGGGCCCACGGCTTCAGCTCGACGGTCTTGAGATCGGGAACGTAGTACGACGGGATGATGTCGAGCCCCTCGCTCTTCACCCACCGCGTGTACGGCGTTTCCTTTTCGGTGGCGAACTTGCCCGCCATCTCCTCCGATACCACTGTGTCTTTGCTCATAGTCCGCTCCGTGTCCCTGCAGCGCCGCCGTGGTCAGCCGTCACGTGTGTGCTTGTGAGGATGGCCGTGGTGATGGTGCCCGTGTTCGTGGTCGTGGTCGTGATCGTGTCCGTGATGGTGGTGATGCCCGTGACCGTGATGGGGATGGTACTGCATCCCAGGATCGTTCGGGTGCCGCGGGTCCTCGCTGAACACCAGCGACTTGATCGTGACCGGCACCGTGTGCGAGGGCAGCCGGACGCGCCCCAGGTCGATGTAGTCGAGGTCCCACAACGTCACGCCGTCGATCACGAGCAGCTCGTTCGCAAGCCGGTGCTCCTCCTTGAGGCAAGCCCCCAGCGTCTGCGCGATGTCGCCGTCGAGCACCAGGTAAAGCGCCTTACCGCTCGCGATGGTGCGGGGCAGACCCTCCACGATGCCCTGCGCGAACGCGGCGATACGCCGATACGACGGCGCGCCGGCCCAGCGGAACGCGAGCGCCACCTCGGCTGCGCCTTCCTCGAGGTCGAACGCCGTGAAGTGGCCCCGTATGGCCCGCGCCAGCTCCCCCGGATCGATCTCCTCGCGGCATACATGCGGCGGCTGCAGCACCTGCAAATTCTTGCGCGGGAGCAGGTCGCCGGGGCTGGAGATATAGATCGTGTTGCCGGAGAGCTGCACGCTGTACTCGGAAGCGCCGACGGCGGTGGCGCGGATGCATTCCCCCGCCGGGAGCAGGGGCCACGGCAGAGCGCCGGCCGCTATGCGCCGCGCGATGGCAGCGCCGAGGAGCTTTCCCATGTCGCCGAAGTCGCGCTCCTCCCGGCCGTAGACGTACTCGCCAACGCCGCCCGAGAACATGACGCCGTCGATGCGGCCGAGATCCGCGATCGGATCGGTGAGATAGAGGCGCCCGACCGCCTGCGGCTCGCGGATCGCCGCGATCAGCGCGTCGGCCATCCCTTCCGCGACGCGGGCCATGTCCGCGCGCGGCGCGCTGTCGCCCGCTTGCCAGGAAAATCCCGCTGCCGCGGCGTGATGGCGTCCGGCAGGATCGAGTCGCACGATGCGTTCGTTCTCGTCTACCACCTGCAGCCGCCCGCCGATGTGCACCGCGGCCATGGCGGCGATTCTTCCACCTTCCGCGACGGCGAGCTTGGTCGTGCCGCCGCCGATGTCCACGTTCAGGATGCGCTTCCCCTCGTCGTGGGACACGCGCGCCGCGCCGGAGCCGTAGGCGGCGAGCATGGCCTCGAGATGGTGCCCGGCCGCCGCGCACACGAATTCGCCGCCCATGTCGGCGAGAAAATGGCTGATCGCCTGCGCGTTCTCCCGGCGCAGCGCCTCCCCGGTGAGGATCACCACGCCGGAATCGATCGCGTCCGGGTGCAGCCCCGACTGCGCGTACGCCTCGTCGATGATATCGGCGAGCTTCTCCTCGTCGATCCGCTCCTCGTCGCGGTACGGGGTGAGCGCGACCGGCGACTGGAACAACGTCTCGCGCGAGACGACGCAGTAGCGGCTCGACAGGTCCTCGCCGAGGCGCCTCAGGTTGATGCGCGAGAAGATGACCTGCGTGCCCGAGGAGCCGATGTCGATGCCCACGCTGACGAGAGAGACGCGGTCCTGGAGCGACAGCGCGTCCTCCCCGGTCGCATGGTCCGCATCGTCGTGATCGTGGTCGTGGTCGTGATCCGTGCCGTCATCGTGCGCGTGATCGGCATCGACGCCGTAGCGGTGGTCAGCCAGGGTGTGGCCGTCCTTTTTTTCGGTGTCCTGGGTCATCGCTCCGGGTCCGGGCAGGTCGGCCCGTGTAACCCGTCAATGCGGCAATGATACATGCAGGACGCTCAACCCAGAACCACGCGCACGCGATGCGTCCTGCGATCGTCGTTCAACGGGATCTCCGCTGACCCGGCTGGCAGCAGCGCAGTCCCGTTCAGCTCCACGGCGACTACGCCCCGGCTCACGCCGCGCGGATTTTCCACGGCGATCTCGTAGCGCGCGGAGCGGTACCGGAAGACGGCCTCGAAACCCCGCCAGCGCTTCGGAATGCACGGCTCTATCGTCAGCACGCTGCCGTGCAGGCGCAGGCCGAGAATTGCCTCCACACCGGTGCGATACAACCATCCCGCGGAGCCCGTGTACCACGTCCATCCTCCGCGCCCGGTGTGCGGCGCGACGGAATAGATATCGCCGGCGACGGCATAGGGCTCGACCTTGTAGCGCTGGATCCCAGCGCGGGTGCTCGAGCGATTGATCGGATTCAGAAACCCGAACAACTCGGCGGCCTTGTCGCCGTTGCCCAGCGCCGCAAATGCGATCGCGGCCCACGTCGCCGCGTGCGAGTATTGTCCGCCGTTCTCCCTGATGCCTGGCGGATAGCCCTTGATGTAGCCGGGTTCGAGGGACGTGCGGTCGAAGGGCGGCGTAAAGAGCAGCACGAGCCCATCGGCGCGCTTGACGAGCTGCTCGTCGACGGCGGCCATCGCCTGCGCGGCCCGCCCGGGCTCGGCCGCGCCCGAAATCACGGCCCACGATTGGGCTATCGAATCGATGCGGCATTCCTCGCTCGCCGCCGAGCCCAACGGCGTCCCGTCGTCGAAATAGCCGCGCCGATACCAGCTCCCGTCCCAGCCGTGCTTCTCCAGCGCTGCCTTGAGTCGAGCCGCATGCGCTTCCCAGGCTGTTGCGCGAACCGCATCTCCGCGCGATCGCGCCAGAGGCACGAACGCGGCGAGCGCCGCGTGCAAAAACCAGCCGAGCCACACGCTTTCTCCCCTGCCCGCCGCTCCGACGCGGTTCATGCCATCGTTCCAGTCCCCCGTACCGATCAGGGGCAACCCGTGCTCGCCCATCGCGAAGCTTGCATCGAGGGCAAGCGCGCAATGCTCGTACAGGCTGGCGCGCTCTTCGGCCGCGACCGGCTGGAAATAGGCATCGTGCTCTCCGGGCTGCAGGACGGCGCCTTCCAGGAACGGAATCGATTCTTCGAGTATCGCTAGATCGCCGGTCGTCTCGACGTAGTGAGCCGTGCAGTACGCGAGCCATGCACGATCATCCGAGATGCGGGTGCGCACGCCCTGCCCCGTGGCGGGCAACCACCAGTGCTGAACGTCGCCCTCGGCGAACTGGCGGGAGGCGGCGCGGACGAGATGCGCCCGGACGAGATGTGGCTGCGCAAATACCAGGGCCATCCCGTCCTGCAGCTGGTCGCGGAAACCATACGCCCCGCTCGCCTGGTAGAACGCGGCGCGGGCCCATAGCCGGCACGCGAGCGTCTGATACGGGAGCCAGCGGTTCAATGCGATGTCCATCGCGCGATCAGGGGTGCTCACGTGTAGCGTGCCGAGCACGTCGTCCCAGTACTGCGCGACCCGGCCGAGGACGGCGTCGAGATCAGCCGACCGGTAGCGCTGGACGAGCGACCGGGCAGCTTCCTTGGTGGCGGCCTCGCCAATAAAGAATACGATCTCGGCGCTTTCGCCCGGGGAGAGATGAACGAGGGTTTGCAGCGCCGCGCAAGCATCAAGACCGGCGCCGACCCGCTTCGCGAGAACGGCGCCCGATGCCAGTCCCGCGGGGTTGTCGAGCGTGCCGTTCCTCCCGAGGAATTCGCGCCGGTCTGCGGTCCACGCCGTCTGACGTCCGCACAAGTCCGCAAATGCGATGCGTCCTCCGAACATCACGTTCCAGGGATTGCGCGCGAGCATCGCCCCGGTCTCCGGATCGATCTCCGTCTCGAGCGCCAGCGCCGAGGCGCTGCGGGACGGGCCCAGCACCCATTCGACGTACGCGGTGATCGAGAGGCGGCGCACGCGCCCGCCCGTATTGCGCAGCGTAAGCCGCGAGATCTTGACCGGGTCGTCGAGCGGCACGTACTGCAGGAGATCGAGCGCGATGCCGTTCGTGGCGTGCTCGAACCGGCTGTAGCCCTGACCGTGCCGCGCAATATAGGGATCGGCCTCGTCCCGGATGGGCAGAGCCGTGGGACCCCAGAGCGCTCCGGTCTCCTCGTCGCGCACGTAGATGACTTCGCCGGGCCGGTCGGTGACGGGATCGTTGGACCACGGTGTGAGCTGGTTCTCCTTGCTGCCCAGCGACCAGGTGTAGCCGGTACCTTCCGCCGCGACCTGGAATCCGAAGGCCGGATTTGCAACCACGTTGATCCACGGCGCAGGAACCCAACGGCCGGGATTGAGGATCGTCACGTATTCCCGCCCGTCCTTTGCGAATCCGCCAAAGCCGTTGAAGAACTCGAGATCGGGGACGATCGTGTCCGGCGGTGGAGAGGCAGGGCGCGCCGCCCGGCGCGGCGGCAGAGAAACCGCGTCGGCAACCCGCCAGCGGCCGATCTGCTCCGAGAGCGTGCCCAAACGCGCCGTCACCACGGCGTGCGCTCGCGACAGCAGCACGCCGCGTGTCTCCGTGGAGATGAGATCGGAACGCAGCACGAACACCGAGCGCCGCTCGATGGGTCGTCCGAACGGGATGCGCGCCTGGTTGGCCGCGACCAGGGACTCGAGCGCGATCTGCAGATCCTGCACGTAGGACGAAGCGCGCTCGTTCAGTATGACGAGATCCGCCGACAACTGCTTCATGCGCCAGTACTCGTGCGCGCGCAGCAGCTGGCGAACCACGCCCAGGTCGTCCGGGCTGTCGATGCGCACGAGGACGATGGGAAAGTCGCCGGATACGCCCTGGGCCCAGAGCGCCGGCGGGGCGCCCGCGCTGCGCCTGAGGACCTCGGGCGACGGACGCAGAACCGGATCGGCGAAAAGCACCCGGCTCGCCAGGCGCTGGAACAGATCGGCTTCCTCGGGACCTATCCCAAGGTGGGAGAGCTGCACCTGGGCCTGCGTCCACGCCAGAGTCGCCGCCCGCTCGAACGCCTTGACGCTGCTGTGCTTGTCGACCAGATCCAGGATTTCATCGCGCGAGGAGGCGACGATCGTCCAATAGGCAACCCGCGCCGTTCGCCCCGGCGGAATGCTTACGCGATAACGCAGCGCGAATACGGGGTCGAGGACATTGCCGGCGGTATTGGAAAGCGGAAGCCCGTCGATCACCGCCATCGCCGTCCGCGCTTCGCGGCCGCGGCCGAGAAACAAGGCGCGATCGGTCTCGAACTCGGGCGCGCCGGCGTTCTCCGCCTCGACCACAGCGAAATGAGCGGCCCAGAGGCCCGTCTCCTCCGGAGCGCGCCGCCGCCGCTCGGCCAGCAGCGTCCCATTGCCTGGCAGGAATTCCGTTCGCACGAAGAGCTTCGAGAACGCGGGATGCGCGGCATCCGCGGCGGGTGGAGCGAGCATGATCTCCAGATACGAAGTCAGCTCTATCTCCCGAACACGGACGTCGCGATTGACGACGGACACGCGCCGCACCTCGGCGTTGTCCTCCGAGGAGACGACAACCTCGAGCATGGTCGTGATACTGGCGTCACGCCGCACGTATTCCGCCCTGCCCTCCGTGAACGTCACCTCGTACGAATCCGGATCCACGCCGGATGGCTGGTAGCCGCACGACCACACCTTGCGGCTCTGCACGTCGCGCACGAAGATAAAGCTTCCCCAATCGTCGCGGGTGGCGTCTTCGCGCCAACGCGTGACTCCGACCGGCCCCCAGCTGCTGTATCCCGAGCCCGCCGCGGTCAGCATCACGGTGTAGCGGCCGTTCGACAGCAGCTGGGTTTCCGGAGTGGCGGTGTGCGCGGTATGGAAACGCCGCACCGCCGGTAGCTCCAGCCCCCGCGCGCGGGAAGCGGTCGTCACCTCTTCGGCGCGTGGATGCGCGACTCGCACGTCTTGCGGCATGCGCTCGTGCAGGAGGAGCTCGGCCGCCTGGACGACCGGGTCGGAGTGGAACCGCGCTCTCATCGGGGCGCCCAGCAGGGCGTTCGCCAGGGCAACGATGGACATGCCCTGATGGTGCGACATGTAGGCGCGGACTATCTCCACGCGGGCGCTCTCCGGAACCCGTGAGCGGGTATAGTCGAGCGCCTCGTAATAACCGTAGTGGCCCGCCGCTCCTTCCGCGGCCAGGCGCGAGAAGTTGCGCGCCGCGGCACCCGGATCCACCATCGCGGCGAGCGCGGTCGCGTACGGCGCGATTACGACGTTCTCGCTCAATCCCCGTTTCAGTCCCAGGCCGGGAACGCCGAAGTTGGAATACTGGTAAGTGAACTCAAGGTCGCGCACGTTGTACGCCGATTCCGAGATGCCCCACGGTACTCCGAGGCTTCCTCCGTGCTCGATCTGCCGCATCACGACCAGCCGGTTGGTCTGCTCCAGCAGGCTGCCGGCCGGCGCGCGCATGACGAGCGAGGGCATCAGGTACTCGAATATGGATCCCGACCAGGAGATCAGCGCCGCGCCTGCTCCGACCGGGGTGACGGCCCGCCCGAGGCGAAACCAGTGCCGCGCCGGCACGTCGTCCTTGGCGATCGCAATAAAGCTGGCGAGCCGCGCTTCGGAGGCAAGGAGATCGTAGCAGCTCGAATCGAGCTGGCCGCCGCTCACGCGATATCCGATCGAGAGCAGCTTGCGCTGGTTGTCGAACAGGAAGCCGAAGTCCATGGCGTTGGCCATCGTCAGCGCCGCGCTCTCGATTGCCACGAGGCGATCCTTCAGATCGCTGCCGGACGCAGACGGGAGTGAACAGTCGAGAAGATGGCTGTCGATGGCGCGCTGCGCGGCCTCCACCCAGCCGTGAAGCTCGTGCGCGGCGGCGTCTCCCCGTTCGCTTGCGAGCGTGCCCGCCATATCGACCGCCGCTGCCGCCTGCAGCGCCAGCCCGCGCAAACGGCTCTCCATGCCCTCCGTGGCGGAAGCCCCGGGCACAAGAGCCTGCCGCAGGGATTCGAGCGCCGCGCCCAGCATCTCCACCGTGACGGTCTGGGACCGCCGGTCGCCGGGCAGCCCCTGCAGGAGATCGCTTGCCACGGCGAGCGCATCGCCGATTCCGGCCAGCGCCACCTCGCCGGCAGAAGGGCCCGCCGGCCGTTCCCGGCACGCGCTCGCGAGCGCAATCAGATGGCCTGCGAGATTGCCGCTATCGACCGAGGAGACATAGCGTGGCTCGAGAGGCCGCAGATCCTGAGTGTCGTACCAATTGTAAAAGTGGCCCCGGAAGCGCTGCATCCTGCCCATGGTCTCCAGCGCCGCTTCGAGTCGCGCCGCCATGTCGGTCGTTCCCGTCCAGCCGAAGTCGCGCGCGCTCACGGCCGCAAGCAGGTACAAGCCGATATTCGTGGGAGACGTGCGGTGAGCGACAACCTCCCTGGGGGTTTCCTGAAAGTTGTCCGGAGGAAGCATGCTGTCCCCGGCCGTAACGAATTTCTCGAAATAGCGCCAGGTACGTCTCGCTACCAGGCGCAGCGCGCGCGCGTCGGCGTCGGAGACCGACGCAGGTCCCGTCACCGGCCTCGAGCGGCTCGCCCAGTACGCGATGGCCGGCGCCGCGATCCATACGGCCGCGAAAGGTAGCGCGATCAGCCAGGGCCCTCCGGCGTACCAGGCGGCCAGAGGCGCGGCAGCGCCTATCGCGACGCTGCTCCACATGAATCTGTAGTACTCGGCAAGCTCGACGCGCGCGCTCCGTGTCGTCTGGGCCGCGGTCACCCATTCCAGCAGGTTCCGGCGGGTCGCGAGGCGCCAGAGAGTTCTCGCGATCGCATCGGCCATGAGCCAGGCCTGGTGCGCCAGGAAAGCCACCAGCAGCGCCACCTCGCACGCCGCCAGTCCGAGCTCCCGGCCGAACGCCCGCGCATGGCTCAGCACGCTGAAGTCGCGGCGCTTCGGCAGGATAGCCGCGAGCACCGGAAGCATGGGAGGAATTGCCAGCATCGCCAGCAAAAATGCGGTCCATACCACGGCGACGTTGAGCGGCAGCATCCATCCCGCGATGAGCGCCGCCACGGTTGCCGGCGCCGAGAGCGAGCGCCGCAGGTTGTCGAGCATCTTCCAGCGCCCGACCATCGGCATGGCGCCCCGTGCGCGTCCCGAAGCGCCGGCACGGCCGAGTATCCAGGGCAACAACTGCCAGTCTCCCCGCGTCCACCGGTGCTGGCGGGCGACCGCCGCATCGTAATGCGCCGGAAACTCCTCCACGACCTCGATATCCGAGACGAGCCCGCTGCGCACGAACACGCCCTCGAACAAGTCGTGGCTCAGGAGGGCGTTCTCCGGAACGCGATCGGCGAGAGCCGCCTGAAACGCGTCCACGTCGTATATCCCCTTGCCGGTATAGGACCCTTCGTCGAACAGGTCCTGATAGACATCCGACACCGTGAACGCGTAAGGATCGATGCCGCCGTTGCGCGAGAACACCCGTTGCAGCAGCGACGCCTCCCGGCCGACCGGTAGCGAAGGCGTCACGCGCGGCTGCAGCAGGCCGTGCCCGTCGATGACGTACCCCCTAGCAGCATCGAAATCGGGCCAATTGAGCGGATGCGCCATTTTTCCGATCAGCCGGCACGCGGTCTGCGGCGGCATCCTGGTGTCGGCATCCAGCGTGATGACGTAACGCACGTCCGGGGGCGGCGCCGGAGCCCGCCCGTGCACGCTCACGAAGCTCGTCGGAGCGATTCCCCTCAGCAGCCGGTTCAGCTCATGTATCTTGCCGCGCTTGCGCTCCCAGCCGATCCACTTCTGCTGCGACGGATTCCACAACCGGCGGCGGTGCAACAGATGGAAGCGGGCACCCGCCGGTCCCGGACCGTACTGCCGGTTCAGGCGGTCTATTTCCGCGGCCGCGGTCTCGAAGACCGGCGCATCGCCCTCAACCGCTTCGGCATCGGCGTCCACCCAGTCGGACAGCAGGGCGAAATAGATCTCCTGGTCCTGGCTCGCCAGGTAGTGGACCTCCAGGCGCCGCACGTGCTCCTCCACGTCCGCGACCGTCGCGAGCAACGTCGGCATCACAACGAGCGTGCGAAGGCTGGCCGGCACGCCGTCGCGCAACGCCAGCCCGGGCAACGCCAGGGAGTCCATTTCCCGCGCAATGGCGCGGTTGACCAGTGGAACCGCGGCATCGATCGCCGGAATGAGGCCGAGCACCGCCAGAACCGCGACTGCCGCCATGCCGGCTCCGGCGCCCATCAACATGAGTGGCACCGCGAGCAGCAACGCTCCCAATAGCAGCACGATGGCGGCATAGCCGGCGATGCCGAGCGCCTCGTTGAGACGGTGGGGCAGGCTTGCGAGAGGCGGGCGGAATGCGATTGCTTTCTCGAACGCGCGGCGCCCTCCCGCGATCAGGTGGAATCCGGGATCCGCCTCGCGCGGATCGTGGAGATCTCCGGTCGCCGCCGGACGCCCGCACGCCGCCAGAACGGCATGTGCGATCTCCAGCTCCGTCAACCCCGAGCCGCACGCCAATTCCTCGATCGAGGAGCGATACGAATTCCGCGTCGGAAAGTCCAGGTCGGCGAAGTTGCTGCCGCGGCGCAGGGCGTCGTCCACCATGCTTACGCTCTCGAACACCTCGGCCCAGTCGACTTCGGCAATGAGCCGCATGCTGGTGATAATGTTGCGGACCGTGACATTGGTCTCGGCCTGCTGCTGATGGTCGCCCTGAACCATCTGGTCGGTGGTAACGCCCTGCAGCGACAGGCGCTCCTCGAGCCATGACAGCACGCGCGCCGCCTTGACGTCCTGATCGCGAAGGCGCTGCACGAGCTGAACCGCGAAAGCACCGTGCAAAGGTGCCCGCTCGTATTCCCTGAGAATCAGGCGGACATGCTCCCCCGCGGCGGCACCCTCGCCGGGAAGCTGTTCCACCAGAGTGTCCGCCGCCTGGCGCATGATCCGGGCCATGACGATGCGCCTGGCGCAGCGCCGGAGGTTCTCGACCAGCACGATGCGGAGCGTAATCGCGATCGCCCACAACTCGCCTATGGTCAGCGGATCCTGGCGCTGATAGGCGAGCACGAACCGGCGCAGCGTCGCGGAATCGAAATGACTGTCCGTGTGGGCCACGTAGGCCCATGCCATTCCGAAAACCCGGGGATAGCCGATGAAAGGACCGTCGGCCAGCTTTGGCAGCTTCCGGTAGTACCCGGGGGGAAGGCCGGTGCGAATCTCGCTGATCTGCTCTTCGACGACATGGAAATTGTCGAGGAGCCATTCCGCGGCCGGAGTAATGGCTCCTCCCGTGTCGACGGCACGCGCTATGTTGCGGTACGCGTGGAGCAGGACCTTCTCGTTCTCCGCGAGGCGCGCGGCGAGCGACGGCCGTCGCCCCCGATGAGTCGAAACCGGCTGGGATGCGGCAAGAGTCGCGGCGTGCTGCTCCAGGCGCTCAATGCTGAAGAGCTCGGCGCGGATGGAATTCTCGTTGTCCCACGGGGCGATCCGCCGCAGTCGCAACGAACCGGGCATGAACTTGTATGTAAGAGGCGGTCCTGGATTCATGTCGGAGGCAAGCTGACGTCAGCCGACTGAGACCCGGCAGCCTCCCAGCCCGAAAGTGAGACACACGCGAACGCGCCGGGTTTCCGTGGAGATCCGGTCCTTCGATCAGCCCCGGGCAGGCAACAATGCGGCGGTGCCTGCTGTCAGAACCTGCAAGACAGCGGGAGAAACCATGGACGCGCTCTTGGATGCGATGCAGTGGCCGGCGGTATTGGACGCCGTGCAGTGGCCGGCAATGCTGGTGACGCTGGTCGCGGCATGGCTGGTCGCGTCACAATCGAGGCGCAAGCGAAGCTGGGGCTTCTGGTGCTTCGTGGCGAGCAACGTCCTGTGGGTCGTCTGGGGATGGCACGCCCACGCCTACGCGCTTATCGCCCTGCAGATCGGGCTGTTCGCACTGAACGTGCGCGGTGCGTGGAAGAACGAACCGCACGGTCATGCGGCATCGCGCTCATAGCCGCATAATCCCTATTTCGCCCCGCGCCGCGGAAGATTCTCCTTGACGATCTCCGGCCGGAAGCTGAATACGTTCGGGTCTGCCGGGTCCACGATGGCGCGGACCCAGTGCGCCTCCGGGTAACCGAACAGCTCCACGCGCGTGAAATGCTCCACGATGCTGCCGCGTTTGGCGCCGCGCCCGTCGTCGAGGATCATCGGCTTGTCCACGCGGAAGTAGTGCGTGTCGCCGTGCACGAGCGCTACGGGCTTGTCGTATGTCAGCACTTCGCTTCTTAGCGCCGCGAGGAAGTCCGCGTAGCCGCTGGCGCGCTTCGGCGGCGGCGCCACCCCCAGCCCCCCTCTTCTGCGCGCGGGCCAGGTTTCCTCGAACCGCGGATTGGCCTGGATCAGCAGCATGACGGCCCTGCTGCCGCTCTCCCTGGCTTGCCGGAACGCCTGCCGCAGCCACTCGAGGTTCGCCGCGTTGCGCTCGGCGTACTCGGCGTCCATCTCGGGGGTGCGCCCGAGATTGTTGTTGCTGCCCGGTATGTGCAGCGTCGCAAACAGGACGCCACCCCGGGTCCAGCGGGCGTTCTCGCGGTACTTCTCATACCGCGCCTCGCTGCTTTGCCGCGCCAGGGGCAGCGCGCGCCGCCCGAGG
>Ga0075428_100001172_pt1 | contig 28054 bp, 21 predicted proteins | sample RhiMetdeltSRZDD2_FD_75291 | JGI IMG/M metagenome (GOLD analysis project Ga0075428, IMG submission 75291) | Populus rhizosphere microbial communities from Tennessee, USA - Rhizosphere MetaG P. deltoides SRZDD2 | ecosystem: Host-associated > Plants > Roots > Rhizosphere > Soil | place: USA... | reverse complement strand
ACCCTTCATGTCCATTCATATTGACGAGGCAAGCCAGACCATTTCGATAAGCGTGCGCGATCTCTGCGGTGCTGAAGCGATGGGTGGGAGCCTGAATCTTTCTCCATTGTCGGCGGCGCGGAATGAAATGGGCAGGGAAGTCCACGTGGCTTACCAGACGGCTCAGTCCGTAGAGCACGAATCGTATCTCAAGGAACACTCTCTGCGGCACAGCCTGCAGTTTCGCAACTACAGTGTCGTCATTCATGGCCGCATCGATGGTGTCTATGAGGCTGACGGAACGACCGTCATTGAAGAGGTGAAGTCGGTACTGAAGCTCGCAGAGGACGATAACTCACAATCTGCGCCGTTGACGTATGTCCTGCAACTCAAGATTTATCTTTATCTGTGGGGGCAGTTGCATCCGGGTGCGAGCGTCGTTGGAAGACTGGTTCTGATTCGATACGAGCCGGAGCAAATTCGACCTTTGGAAATTCTGCCCGACACAGAAGCAGTGGAGCAACTCATTGGTGAGCGATTGAAGCAGATTGTTGATGAGCACGAGCAGGCATGCCGCCGTCGTGCCTTGAAGCAGGTTCGCGCTGATTCGATTGTTTTTCCCTTCCCACAGATGCGCAAGCATCAGGATCGGATGATCGAGGCTGTTCGTTCAGCTCTCGAACAGCAGAACAACCTGTTGGTCTCGGCACCCACTGGCATTGGAAAGACCGTCGCTGCGCTCTACGCTTCGTTGCGTTTTGCTGTCAAGCACGGTCTGGCCGTGTTCTTCCTAACGTCGAAGACTACGCAACAGAAAATTGTGGCCGACACACTGCGGCTTTGGAATGTGGAGCCTGGCTCGCAGCCGCAAGCTGGTTCGGCGGTGCCTGTTTTCAACGGCTTGATTTTGCGCTCCAAAGAAAAGATCTGCGCCAACGATGTGGTGTTCTGTCACGAGTCGCGGTGTCGTTACGCTCAAGCTTTCTTTCAAAAGCTGGAAGAATCAAATGCGCGAGAGGCGCTGCTTGGCGAGGGACTCATCACCCCCGAAAGAGTCTATGCCGCAGCGGTTGAGGCGGAACTCTGCCCGTTCGAGTTGTCGTTGGAACTATTGCGGCGGGTGGATGTGACAGTTTGCGACTACAACTACATCTATGACCCTGCCGCTTTCGACCGCATGGAAGCCATTGACCGAGGTCGGACGATTCTGATTGTGGATGAGGCGCACAATCTCTATTCGCGCGCTCGCGAATATTTTTCGCCGGAGCTTCGATTGAGCCAGATCGAGGAGCTGCGGGAAAGCCTTCGACCGCTCCTAGGCCCCAACGAGGAAGGGCAACCCCAGTCCATGTTTGTCTGGGAGGCGTCTGAGTCAGAGTCTCGTCCTCCGTCGCAAACTTTCCTGGCGCGGCTGGACGAATTCCTGGAGCGGATCCGGGAACTAGTCTCAGATCTTTTGGAGTCTTATCCGGAGGCCTGTGAGTCCGGACATGCGGTCGTGTCGTTGGACCGGGAATGCTTTGTCGAACTACGCGGCGAGCTGGATGAGCTGATGAAGCGATACCTGATTTACCAGCGTCGCAGCGGTCATGTGCAAGACGAAGACCGGATCCTGCAATGCTTCTACTCGCTATCCGACTTCTGCCAGGTTGTGGCGATGGACGGGGAGGAATTCGTTCATACTTTGAGCACCGAAGGCGGATCAACCCGGCTGAAGATCGTTTGTGTCGATCCCGCGCGCCAACTCCGCAAGGTGAATGAGCGCTATCGGTCAGTGATTGCCATGTCGGCCACGCTGTCACCAATGGAGTTCTACCGCGATGTCCTGGGATTCGACCGCGACACCGAGTTGCTTGCACTGCCTTCGCCGTTCCCGCGCCGGAACCGCAAAATCCTGATTGTTCCCGAAGTCTCCACTGCCTACCAACAGCGAGCCAAACACTTTCCCCGAATTGCCCGAATTGTCGAAGAGATTGTCTCCATTCGGCCAGGGAACTATTTCGCGTTCTTCCCAAGCTTTGAATTTTTGAAGGAAGTAGCTCGCCTGGTGAGGCTGAGGGACTCGGAACTCCTGATTCAAGATCGAATCATGCCGGATCATCATCGAAACGCCTTGCTTGAGAAATTGAGAGAACCGGGCAAGCGCCATCTCGTTCTGGCTGTGCAGGGAGGCGTTTTTGCCGAAGGAGTGGACTATCCTGGCGAGTTGGCTGTGGGCGCGATCATCGTCGGGCCCGGCTTGCCGAAAGTTTCTTTCGAGCAAGAATTGATGCGCCAGTTTTACGAGGATGCCTACTCAAAGGGTTTTGAGTATGCCTACCTCTACCCGGGAATGAATCGCGTGGTTCAATCGGCTGGGCGTATTGTACGGTCTGAAACGGATCGCGGGATCATAGTGCTTCTCGACAAGCGCTTTGGGTATGAGAACTATGCCCGCTTGTTGCCCCGAGATTGGTACGAGTCTTCTCCCGCCGAGCTAACGGCTCAGGAATTTCGAAATGCCTTGAGTGAGTTCTGGGCTCAGTGAGGGTCCGTGTTCACGTTGTCCTCCCAGGAAGACGAGTACGACGATGAAGACAGCGAGTGCTCCCTATCCCCAACCCGCCTCCGCCGCTACTTGAGGGAACTAAAACAACCCTCAACTCGACTTCCGTGCCAAGGTTAACCGTGTGCCCTGATATATCTCGTCCCGGGAGGTGTAAAACAAGGTCTGCTGGCTAAAAAGAGCTTCAATCCTCCCACAAATCCACAAAATAAACCCTAAGATATCGGCAAAACACCTAGGAAACCGGTTGACAATCGGTATGCCGTTCTTATAGCCTCCGAAAACGCCGAAAGACGCTTATCTGGCGCAAATCCAACCTTTTGCCGGGACGATAGGATTGAATTCATCCACGGAAAAGCGGCTCTACCCTCGAATCAGCTGTCGTGTTCCAATTGCTTCCAGTGAGACAGATCGCCGACTTGAGGGTCTGATCACCAACCTCAGTATGACTGGGATGCGTGTTCAGACCGCTTCCCCTTTGAGACTCGGTGAACGCTACGCTTTCGGTTTCAAACTACCCCCCACCACCAAGCCCATCAATGTTGAGCTACGAGCGCTCCATATGTGTCTCGAGCCTTCCCAACCTGAAACATACGGTTTTCGCATTGAACGCCTGGCCCAAAGGGACGTCCGGCTGATCAAACAGTTTATTCTCGAACAGATGTCTGTTGACCAGCGTCGGGTCATCCAGAAGGCGTTCAAGCATTTGAGCACTACTGTCATCACCCCGTTCACCCAGTGGGACAAGGTGGAAGGGCTACTGGCTCGAGCGATGGCGAGCAGCGCGATCTTCACGTTGGTTCAAGAGGACAAACCGCAAGCAGTCAGTTGCCTACTGCAGGACATATCAGTTCACGGGCTCAAATTTCGTGCCGCCGACGATTATGCCTGGCGCCACTTCGACATCCGGGTTCCTGTGATTCTGGCTTTTTCGATGGAGTTCAATGCCTACCATGGGGAAACCGTTGTGACGGCCTTGGAGGAAGACTGCATCGTTGCGGAATTTCCCAAAACCCTATTCTTCTCGGAAAAGCGCTCTCGTGAGCGCGAGACGATACCGGCACCGGGAAAAGTTTTGCTCGAAATTGAACTACCCTATCCGAAAGGCAACATCATCCAGAGAGAGGTGTTGGATCTTAGCTCGACGGGCCTGTCGTTTAAGACGTCACCTAGTGAAACCTATTTCCTGCCGGGCACTCCGTTGCGGCAGCTTCGGATTGTGTCGGACGGCAAGACGATTCTGGAGGAGTCGGGTGAGGTAAAGCACGTCGCGCCCATGATTGAGGATTGCGAGTCTGAGTCGCTAAGGATCGGCGTCGAGTTCTTGACCCAGCAGCCGGCCATCGTGTTGGCGAAGAATACCGTCAAGGTTGAAGAGCGCACTGGCGAAGAGCGTCGCGCCGGATCCCGAAGGTCGAATGACCGGCGGGCAGGCGAGCGCCGCCAGAGTATGCTCGAGAATCTCTCTGAGTTTACCCGCAAGATTGCGTCGCAGGGGCTGCAATTGTACCGCAAGGGATGGCAGGCTCCCGTCGAGCCCAATTCGGATGCAGAGGTTGGCATTGTCCGGTATTGCAACCGGCGCAACGAGGAAATCGTTGCCATTGTGAACTCGACAGGCGATGGACGCCGGCGTATCGCAGCTCCAGTTGTCATCATTCCACCGGCGTACGGTCGTCGCAAAGAATCGACCGGAGCACTTGCGATGACCTTGGTCGAAAATTTTCGCCGCCTGCGCCGCGATCTCGTTGTGCTGCGCTTCGACGGCGTTCGAAGTATCGGCGAAAGCTATAAGGATCGCACTTGCCGGTACAGCGGGAAAGAGATGATCAACATGACCCTCAGCCAGGGCATGGAAGACATCCTGACAACTTTGGACTACGTATTCGAGAATCCGGACTTCACAGCGACCGAAACGATCCTGGTTTCCTTCAGCCTGGCAGCCTGTATGGCACGTAAAGCCATTCTTGCTGACTCCCGGCAGCGGGTGTCTTATTGGCTCAGCGCCTGGGGTTCTCCCGACGCCCAATCCACCATACGAAGTTCAACTGGCGGCGTGGACTTCATTGGAAACTATCAGCGGGGCATCAGTTGTGGCGTGACCAACGTGTTGGGACACTTGATTGACAACGATCGGTTCTGCTCCGATGCCATTCGTAGTGGCATGGCATTTTTGGAGGACGCCAAGCGGGATATGGCGAAGATTGGTGTCCCTGTGACCTGGATCTATGGCCAATACGACGAGTGGATTGATCCGTTGCGCATCCGCGAGATCATGCGCGTGAAGGCGCCGGGAACGCGAGAAGTCCTCGAACTTTCCACTGGTCATATGCCGACCACCAGTGATGAGGCCATGGAAGCGTATCTATTGATTGCCAACCGCATCTGGAGGCATCTCTTCCGGGAAGAGGTTGAAATTCGAAAACCTTCAAGAACGTCAGCCATCCGCTTGCGGAATGCCGAGTGGGGCCGCACACCGAAACACTCACTGAAGGACCAGGCCGACTATTGGGAGACGTATTTACTTGGGCAGGGGCATTTGGAGGTTGGCTTCGACGTCATGGCCGAGACGGAGGAACACCAGCAGTTCATGCGAGAGCAGATCGAATGTCTGGACATCCGGCCTGGCGAAAGCGTGGCCGATTTTGGCGGCGGCACAGGGCTTTTTCATCAATCACTTTTAAGTCTGGCCCAGACGAGGCGAATGTTTCAGGAGGCGGAGCCAGACCGTCCCAACATTTGCAGTGTAGACTTCGTGGAAGCTGCGCTGGATAAATCCAAGGCCCGGGTATCCCGCTTGGCGGCGCAACATGGTGTCGCAGAGGCGAGTTTCAGTTTTCAGTTGGCCAGTTTGGAAGTCAGCCGGTTCAAGCCTATTTGGCGCTTCCTGAACGGTCACTACTTTAGTGTGGAGAAGTTGAAGGGCAAGATCGAGGGATTGCCTGACTACTCGATTGACCTTTGGCACGCCGACTACAGCGAGTTCCTGCATGCGGTACTTCGAGGAAAACAGCTCGATGTGACTGATGTGCATCGGATAAACAAAGAGTTTGCGCTCGGAGAAACTGAGATCTTGCTGGATATGAACCTGGCGGCTCGTTTCGTGCGCCGACGGTTGGAAGCACGAGACTTTCGCGATCCGCACACTTTCAAGACGCTACTCGTCGCCGATGTGCTCGATTACTCGAAAGTGAATGCACGTCACCTGAATTTCAAGAAACTGATTTTCCGCAGCAGCAGCCTCAATCTAAATCTTGATTTCCAAGCGGCACAATTTGACAAAATGCTTTGTAGCACCGTGCTTTCTTATTTGTTCAATCCGCTTGAATCGCTGCTTGAGTTTGAGCGTATTTTGAAACCAGGGGGGCGTCTGGTGATTTCAACCTTTCGCCCCGATGTGGACATGTCGCGCATTTATACTCGGCTGATTCAAAAAATTGAAAGCGACCCCCGCTATTTGACGCCCAACGAGATGGCGCGTGAGGATTTCCTAAACGCTGTCCGGGCGTTCGCCAATTCTGCGGCTTTTCTGATCCAACTCGAGGAGGAGGGCAGTTTCAAGTTCTTTAGCCGAGAGGAATTACGAAACCTCTTGGAAGAGGCTGGTTTCAAGAACATTTTGCTTTCAGACTCCTTCGGCGAGCCACATCAAGCCTACGTGGCCGTCTGCACGAAATAACCTCCAACGAGAGCAAACCACAAAGAAGTACGAAGGTCGAAGGATGAAATACGAACTGAGTCGGGTGAAGGTTCCTAGTTCGCACTTCGACCTCAGCACTTCGACCTCACCGCGTCTCTTGAGCCTGCCTCACCGCCTCAACTCTGTGGTTTGCTTGAGACCTCCTTGTGTACAGGTCCTGCAGGGCGTTGTTTGACAACTCTGTTGGTTTCCGTAAAAATCACACACGTCTAACCCCTTGACTGAATGGAGGGCTGTGTGAAACGGGACAGGTTGAAACACAAACTGCCAGCCATTACCAACAAGATCGTTGCCACCTATGGGCACTGCCAGGTGCCTTTGCATCATTTGGAGCCAACTGCGCTTCCCTCCCGCCACAATATGGTGCAGATCATCGAGATCCTGCAGGAGGTGATCTTTCCCGGCTACTTTGGCAAGAAGGGCCTCGATTCTCACAGCATCAAGTATCACGTAGGCGACAGCCTGGAGACCGCCTATGAGTTGTTGGTCGTGGAAATCTATCGTGGCATTCGTCATAGTTGCCAGCTTTCGCAGAGCGTTTGCGAAAGTGTCTGCTCGCATTGCGAAGAAATTGCCGAAACCCAAACGATCCAGTTTCTGGAGAAGATCCCCGATCTCCGGCATGCACTCGCGACCGACGTTCGAGCTGCCTTCGAGGGAGACCCGGCTTCACGCGGTTATGATGAGGTGATCTTCAGCTATCCATGCGTCTTTGCCATCATGGTCTTTCGCCTTGCCCATGAACTGCACCTGCAGGGAGTTCCACTGCTGCCTCGCATGATGACGGAATTTGCGCACTCCAAAACAGGGATTGACATTCATCCGGGCGCGACAATCGGCAAGTATTTTTTCATCGATCACGGTACGGGCGTGGTGATCGGTGAAACCACCGAGATTGGCGAGAATGTGAAGCTTTATCAGGGTGTCACGCTAGGGGCGCTGAGCTTCCCACGGGATGAAACCGGTCGGGTGATTCGCGGAAAGAAGCGGCACCCCACCATTGAAGATGAGGTTGTCATCTATGCCGGTGCGACGGTGCTCGGCGGCAACACGGTCATTGGCAAAGGCTCGGTCGTGGGTGGCAACGTCTGGCTGACACACTCAGTTCCTCCCCGCTCGAAAGTCCTGATTTCAGATCCGCAACTTGTCGTGGACACCCTGCCCGGTGAAGAAGAAGCGGATGTTCACGCGTCGGCAATTCCCAACTGAAGACTGCTTGCCCTCACGGTGCTTCGACTACCATGGCACCCGCCTTCTACAAATATTTTTCGGTGGAGTTCTTCGCGGCCGCTTGAGACGCCGACGCATGAAAATGAGGACGAGGAAGATTTCTCGATCTGGAAGAGTTTTCCATGCCTCCTAGAGCGGCGCCACGTTCGATGAAACCGTGTCCCACTTGGACAAGGGAAGACTTCAGGGGGGTAGGGGCCGCAACTGACAACCTGGTGTGAGTTGTTGATCCAGAAACGCACCTCGGCGCTTCGCACCACCCCTCCGAGAGAGGGCATTTTCAAGGGAGCCTCATGAACAGCGCTGTCTCTCTTAGATCTCTTGCTAAGATGATAGATCACTCTCTGCTCCACCCGACGATGACCGACGAAGCCATTATTGCCGGCTGCGAGTTGTCAAAGAGGTATGACGTCGCGACCGCCTGCGTTAAGCCTTACGCCACCCGGATGGCAAGCGATTTCCTGCGAGGCTCGGGCGTTGAGGTTTGCTCGGTTATTGCGTTTCCGCACGGAAACAGCACGACAGCCATCAAGGTCTTGGAGGCGGAGTCGGCCGTGCGTGAGGGTGCCAGCGAAATTGATATGGTCGTCAACCTGGGTAAAGCGCTTGGTGGCGACTGGAGCTATGTTTCTGAAGATATCAGGGCGGTGAATGAGGTTGTTGTTTCCAGCGGCGCATTGCTCAAAGTGATTTTCGAAAACGACTATCTCGAAGACGAGCACATCATCAAGCTTTGCGAAATCTGTGCATCGCATGCAGTTGCGTTTGTGAAGACGTCGAGCGGCTACGGGTTTGTGAAACAACCCAATGGAATGTATTGCTACCAAGGCGCAACGGATCACCAGCTTCGGGTGATGCGCCAGCACTCTCCATCCAGCGTACAGTTGAAGGCGGCAGGAGGTGTGCGGAGTTTGGATGACCTGCTGAGAGTCCGTGAGATTGGCGTTACTCGCATCGGGGCTACGGCAACTGAAAGCATTCTCGAAGAAGCCCGGCGTCGCGGCTACCTGTGATCAACCTTCGAACGGGATCCCGGCCTCAACTCTTTGCTGCGCCCGTCTCAGGGAGGCGATGATGATCATCCGTGAGGAGCAGTCTGGTGACTTGGCTGCAATCCACCGCGTGATTCTGGAGGCTTTCGATGGTCCAGCGGAAGCGGATTTGGTCGAAAAGCTGCGAGCCAATGGGAAACTCAGATTGTCGTTGGTGGCTGAGTTGGACGGTCAAGTCGTTGGACACATCCTATTCACGGTAGTCGCGATCGAGGATGCCGACCCATGCCTCAGAACCTTGGGCTTGGCTCCTATGGCGGTATTGAGTGAGTTCCAGCGGCAAGGCATAGGATCCGCATTGATGCACAGCAGCCTGGAACGCTGCCGCGAGATGGGCCACGATGCGATTGTTGTGGTAGGACACTCTGAATACTATCCAAAGTTTGGTTTTCTTCCAGCCAGCCGATACGGGCTTCGCTGCGAGTATGACGTGCCTGAGGATGTGTTCATGGCGCTCGAATTGCGGTCGGGAGCACTGCAGGGGACTAGGGGTCTTGTTCGATATCAGCCGGAGTTCAGCGAGATGTAATCGAGGGGTGGCAGTTCTTGCCAGAAGCTCGGACGGTGACCACTGCATCATCGAAGCCCCCGTCTTCCCGCGAAAGCGGGAATGACGGTTAGGAGTTACTCTTCCACCTTGGCTTCATCAATCAACATCACCGGGATGTCGTCCTTGATGGGATAGACTCGTTTGCATTTGCTGCATTTCAAGCCCTGACTGTTTGGAGTTAACGTTACGGGCTCTTTGCACAGCGGACAAACCAGAATCTCCAACAAATCCTGACTGATGGGCATAAGGCACCTCATCCTGGGGAGCGCAGACTCATACCTGCTGGCGAGACGCCCACACTCCCAGGGATTACTTCTCGATGATGTCGTCGGGCTTGAGGTTCAGATCCTCTAAGATCTTCTTCTCCACCTTATAAACGGTTGTCCCAGAGTTTGTCTTTACAAATATCTGCTCTTTGTCGAGCTTGCCCAGAGTGACTTCGGATGTCTTGCCATTCTTGTCCACGATCTTGAGTTGAGCAGAAGGACTTGCGAATCCATACTTGGCATCTGTCAAGTTCGCGTTGTCGATGAGTTCTTTGCCTTCCAGGTCTTCCAGCGGCCAAAAAATCTTGTATTCGCTGATGAATTTACCCTGGTGTCCGGTGGGTTTGCTCATCTTCCACTTGTCATCGCTTCCGCGGAAGAAGGAGAACTCCTTGTCTGCGAGTTTGATGTCAATCTGCTTGATATTAGCCCGCTCAAAACGAAGGACCTTCTTGTCGCGAATCTTTGTCGATTCGAAATCCAGCTTCTTGAAGAGGTCCTCTTTGATCTTGAAGACGGCATCGCGGGCTTCGTCCTTCGCGTAATAGTTCGTGTCGATCTTGTTTCCGATCAGCAGGGTTTTGCGTGCTCGATTGTCGCCGAGGAATAAATCGACACGCACTGCCGGCGATGCCAAACCATACGTCTTGAGCTCGCCAGGTGAATCCACAAACTCCTCAACCTTGGCGAATTCCAGATCGCCCACAATCGAATTGACCTCCGTATTGTCGGCCCGCGATTCAAAAGGCTTTTTGACGCTCCAGTCGTCAGTCGCTTTCTCCAGAACGTATTCCTTGCCTTTGGTCAGAATGTTCATAGCTTTTAGTTGATCACGCTGAAATTCAAGAACATTCTTGTCGCGAAAGTCGAAGAGTTTCTTTGTTGCGCTGCTATGGAGCGAAGACGACAGCACTAGAATCTTGTTCTGGCCGGGGATGCGAGCAAAGACTGAACTGGAACTGAAATCCTTGTCGCCGAGTTCCAACTGGTGGGTTTGTCCGCTGCCCAACTTCACCGTGAGCTTCACCACAGCTGGCTCCAAACCGAAGTTCTTGAAGTTTGGATTCGGTTCGTCGAGGGCGCGATCGGTTTTGGCCTGGGCAATATCGCTGGCAAGGCTGTCGGCAGACGACTTGTCAGCTTTGGTGGCCAACGGCTGAGCCAGCTTCCAATTGTCTTTGTCTTTCTGAAGCACAAACTCACCATCGGCATTCTTGACGGTGATTTGTGCAATGTCTTTCTCTTCAAATTGGAAAATCTTCTTTTCTTTTTCGACGGCTTCTTCCCGCTTTTTCTCTCCCTTGATCTCGTAGAAATAGACCCAGGCGAAGAGAGCCGCGAAAATGGCTACAACGATTGCGAGATTCTTCCATTTCATCGGCTACCTTCTCCTTAGCCACACAAGAATTCCGCTGACCAGAGCGCTGCCTGGGAGGAGCACGATCGTTACCCAGAAGAGAACGCTCGAACTCGCGCGAGTCATCTGGATCGATCGATTTTCCTGGCTTCTGGGGCGCACCGAAATGAGATCTTCGTCTTCAGCGAGCCAGCTTACAGCGTTCAAAAAAAGGTCACCGTTGCGTTGCTGCCCGAAGTATTGGTTACTGGCAAAGTCCGAATCACCGATCACCACCACGCGGGCTTCCTTGCCGCGCTTCTTTACTTTGTCGTCGCCGGCAACCGGCATCGTACTGGCAATACCCAGAGGGACAGGCCCTTTGATGTCCTTCCCTTCGTCGAACCGGGCAGAGCCACCTTTCAGGTTGGTTTCTCCCCAACTGGCTTCACTGGTTTTGAACAGGACAGTAGAGGTGAATGCAGAGCCCGTATTTTCGACTGTCTTCACTGAGCGAGAGAACGGAAAGAAGGTCATGGAACGCGTCAAATCTTTGGTAATGGGATGAGACTCGTAGGTCGTCACCAAGGGTGCTGCCGGTCCCATCCCCAAGAGCTGGCCGATGCCGCTGGAATCGACGACGACGTCGTCATCCAACCCGATTTTCCATTTCTTAAGCAGCTCATCCATGCCGGCCGTCTTGTCGTAATCCTGCAACAACATCACTTTGCCACCGGAGTCCACATACTTATCAATGAGTGGGCCCTCGGTTGGCAACAGGGCCACCTGCGGGCCGGCGATCACCAGCACCGAGCAGTCTTCAGGAATCTCTGGCTTCTGTCCGAGGTTCAGGGCCTTGACCTCGTAGTTCTGGCTTTCAATCGCTTTCTTGGCCGACGCAAAGCCTCCAGCTTCCTGGCTGTCGTTAATGTTCCCTTCGTTGTGGCCTTCCAGGAAATAGACCACCTTGTTCTTTTCGCGAGTCACTTTCAGGATGGCATTGGTGATGGACTCTTCCTGTGGGGTCTCGACCTTTTCGCTCTTGCTTCCATACGTCACCACGGTTTCTTTGAAGCGTGTTATCGCGTGTTGCTTAGCTTGGGCAGGATCTTTCTGAGGATCGATGGTCTTGAAATTGATCTTGCTGGAATCGACGCCTTTGTACTCGGCCATCAGGTCGTTCAAGGCTTGACTGGGTTCGCGGTCAAAATAGAGAATGCCGACCTCGCCTTTGAGCCCCTGTACCACTTTCTTCGACTGGTCTGAGAGGCTGTACAGCTGTGCGCTGGTCAGATCCACCCTCGTGTGGTGCTTCTTGCCCAAGAAGTTCACCATTCCCAGAATGCCAATGACAATCAGCGTCATCACAATGGAATTGGTTCCATACTGCGTCGACCGGCGCTGGAAGGTGGCCTTGATCTTGTCCAGGCTGAGAATAGCAAGCACCAGGGTCAACGCAATGCCGGTATAGAGAACGATCTGAACCGGAACGTTCCAAATGTTCTGAATTGAGTAATACACATAGCCCGCAACGATCAGCGCCGGGCCGAAGGATGCAATGTTCTTGAGGAATTTCATCGGAATTACTGCCTCCACCTGAGTGATTCAATGGAACGGTAAGTGAGAAACAGTCCCAGAAAAATAAAGCTACTGTAGACAACGAGACTGGCCGTGTCGATGACACCCTTCGAAAAGTCTTCGAAATGATTGAGGATCGACAGATAGCTGACAATCTCCTGAACGACCGTGCCACCGCCACGAGCTGAAAGGTCAATGACCCACAGGATCAGGAAGGCGCCAAAGGTGATGCTGGCCGCCACGATTTGGTTTTCAGTGAGGGTTGAAATGAAGATGCCGAGCGAGATGAGTGCTCCGCCCAGTAACAGCAACCCCAAATAGCCGGACAGCACGGGGCCGAGCGTCATTTTCGGAGAGCTGTACGCGAACACGAAGCCGTAGTAGAGCATCGTGGGCAGCAACATGACGACAAAGAACGACAGTGCTGCCAGAAACTTACCGAGAACGATCTGTACGTTTGTAATTGGAGAAGTCATCAGAAGCTCCATGGTGCCCCGACGCTTCTCGTCAGCAAAGGCCGCCATGGTGATCATGGGCAGCATGAACAGGATGACGGTGCTGATCACGCCAAAGAAGTTTCGAGTTACCAGGGCAGGCACATCCATTGCGGGCGGCGGACCGCCAAATTGCTGCGACTGCATCATCGCCATCATTGAGCGCTCCACAAAGATGGAAACGATGTTGTAGAAGAAGTAGCCTGAAATGATGAGGAACACGGTAAGAACGACATAAGCAATCGGTGAGACAAAAAACGTTCTGAGTTCCTTTTGGAGGATAGCGAGGACATTCTTCATTTGCTACGCACCCCCTCTTCCTTGGTTGTCAATTGCAAGAAGACCTCCTCAAGACTCATGCTCATGGTTCGCATTTCCAACAGATCGAAGCCGCTCTCGACAATCTTGCGTGCCAACCGGCCCCGCACATCCTTCTTGAGCTCCGTTTCCACGTTGTAAGAGAAAGCATCACTGCCATCCAGCTTGTGCGATTCCACCCGCAAGACGCCGTCAATCTCCTTGATCTTGCCGGCAATGCTTTGCTCAGGGCCGGTGGCCTCAAGGTAGATGCGATCTGAACCCTGCAGCTGGCGCGTCAGGTTTTCGGGTGTATCGACAGCAGCAATCTTGCCTTGCGCGATGATCACGACGCGCTGGCAGGTCATGCTCACCTCAGGCAGGATGTGTGTGGAAAGAATGATGGTGTGATTGCCGGAAAGACTCTTGATCAGCTCGCGCACCTCGATGATCTGGTTGGGATCAAGTCCGACCGTCGGTTCGTCCAGAATCAAAACTTCCGGGTCGTGCACTAAGGCTTGGGCGAGACCCACCCGTTGTTTGTAACCCTTCGAGAGGTTCTTAATGAGCGTATTGCTGTATTCCTGGATGCTGACCTTCTCTTTGACCTCGCCGATGCGCTTCTTCCGGTCGCCCGAGTCCACGCCTTTGATGCGAGCCACGAAATCCAGATAACTGTCCACTGTCATTTCGTTGTAAAGGGGTGGGTTCTCCGGCAGGTAACCGATGCGGCGCTTGACTTCCATCGGCTGGTTGAAGACGTCGAAACCTGCGACGCGAGCGGTTCCCTCTGTGGCTGGAAGAAAGCAGGTGAGAATGCGCATCGTCGTGGTCTTGCCGGCGCCGTTGGGGCCGAGGAAGCCCAGAATCTCTCCCTTCTCGACACGAAACGACACACTATCGATGGCTTTAACGCTGCCATACCGTTTCGTTAGCTGTTCGACTTCTATCACACGTCCTCCTTCGTTCTTCGGGGAAGAATTAAAACAACATCTGGCTGTTTGGGGTTTGGAGCGATGCCATCCTGCGAGCCTACAGGCCTTGCGGAGACTCAGAGGCGTTTCGAGCCAGTTATTATACTGAAAACGAAGAGGCTGTAAAGACTCTGGTTTAATGTGGGGTGTTGCTACTCGATGAGATCTAGGATGGGGATTGACTTTAGCTGAGCGAGAACCCGGACTTCGATCTCAAAAAAGGCGGTCGCGGATTTCCATCATCTTCACAAAAACCATGGCAACGCACACCATCATCAACCGAAGCGTGAGCGCCTTCCCGATGAAGAACTTGAGAAAGAAAGCGCCCGCAAAACCCAGTTGTCCAGTGAGAATGATGATGCCCAGCGTGAAGAAATGTTTCATCCGGGTGTCCTTTAAGGGGTCGCACATTCATGGCAGGAATGATTCTCCTGATGCCGGAGACTGACCTCCTCAAGTTGAATCGTGGTGTGGTCAATCTCAAAGCGGCGGCGCACGATGTCGCTGAGTTGCTCCAGAATCTGATGGCGGTCATCGTTTCCACGAACAACCGCATGACAGCTCATGGCATGGATCCCCGAGGTTAACGTCCAGATATGCAAATCGTGGATCGACGCGACACCTTCGACGCTGTTCAGCGCGCTGCGAACCGTTTCCAAATCGATGTGCGCTGGTGTTCCTTCCAGCAGGATGTCCACAGAATCCTTCACCAGTCGCCAGGAGTTGTACAGAATCAAGAGGCCAACTACGAAACTGATCAACGGATCAGCTATGTACCATCCCCTGGTCAGCATCAGGATTCCAGCGACAATCGCTCCGACGGAACCCAAAGCATCTCCGATCACGTGCAGGAGTGCCCCCCGGACGTTTAAGTTGGTTGAATGCGACTCGTGGAGAGCGGAGGCGCAAACGAGGTTGATAAGGAGTCCGACGCAAGCGACCGCCAGCATTGGGCCGCTTTTTACAAGCGGCGGACTGAAGATGCGCTCGTAAGCTTCATAGAAAATAACCAGCGAAATGAGAACGAGCGTAACTCCATTTACCAAAGCCGCCAGAATCTCAACTCTTTGAAATCCGTAAGTTTTTTGGGCGGTCGCAGGCCGGGTAGCAAACCTCAGAGCAAACAGACTCAACCCCAACGCCGCCGCATCCGTGAGCATATGGCCAGCATCCGCCATCAGCGCCAGGCTGTTGGTCAACCATCCGCCCGCAAACTCCACCAGCGTAAAAATACAGGTCAGCGTCAGCGCAATCCAGAGCGCTCTAGTCGGCTGGTTGCCGGAACAACATTTCGAATTTGGGTGCAGCGAAGAGTGGCTCATGTTAGGCGCCACCAGTGTGGAGGACCCCTACGGAGGAAACAGGAGCTCGAAGGCAAGGTGTGTTCAAGTACCTTCCACTCCGTTGCGAGTGCGGTTTTTCACGCGATACATCGCTTGATCGGCCATCCGCACCAGTTCGACTTTGGACGTCGCGTCCGTTGGAAACGAGGCGACGCCGAAACTCGCAGTGATTGTGACAGCCACATCCTGCTCCAATTGGATAGGAGTCTGGTTCAGCAGATCGCACAACCGACGGGCAACCAGCATTGCCGAGTCTTTGTTGGTTTGCGGCAACATGATAATGAACTCGTCGCCACCATAGCGATAGGCGGTGTCAATGTCTCGCAGGTGGCTCTTAATCAGATCTCCAATTTCCCGTAATAACCGACTTCCGCACAGGTGTCCGTGGGTGTCATTGACGGATTTGAAGCGGTCCAAATCAAAGAAGACCAGCGCGAAATGATAATTATAGCGCTTTGACCGGCTCAGCTCCGCGTCAATCATGTAGTTGAAGTAGCGGGAATTGTACAAACTCGTGCAGTCGTCTGTGATGGTGAGTTCTTGAATGCGCTTCACATACATCGCATTCTCGATCGCGATCGCCGCATGATCGGCCAGCGATGTCAGCATCGACAGGTCTTCGCTTGGGAACGATTCCTCAAAGCAGTTAATCAACTCAATGACTCCCAGAGTTCGGTCTTTGCTTTTCAGCGGGACGCAGGCAACGCTTTTGATGTGAGGATGAATGAGGCCGTCGATGTCACGTGAGAACCGCGGGTCCTTGGTTACGTCGCTTACGATGGCTGCTTGACCGGTTTTTGCGACCCAACCAGCCAAGCCCTCTCCAATCTTGATTCGAAAATCCCGGATGCGGCTGGCATCTTTGCCAATGGCAATCTGGAAAAGAAGCTCCTGCTTCTTCTCGTCGACTAGCAACAAGGACCAGGTGCTGGGCTTCAGCAACTCGCTGATTTTTCCCATGATCAAGGTAAGGACTTCTTGAAGATCAAGCGTTGAGGTTAATGCCTTGCCCACTTGATGAAAGATGGACAGCTCCTCAACTCTCTTTTCCAGCTCCTTGATCTGATCTTGTGTCAGCATGGTAAAAAATAGTAATCAATTGCTCAGGCCAAGTATACAGCATTCTCCCATTTGTGATGGCCAAAGCCTTTGGTTCCAACGACACAGAGGAGTGCAGGGAGATTTGCCAGCCAGGGCGTCAAGATGCCGCAGCCATTAGCCTTTCGTATCGGCCTGCCGAACGATAAGTCTTATAAGTCTTAGCGCTCGGGGCAGAAACTCACCGCGGGTTACCGCTTTGGGATCAGTGCCGAAGCTCATGGAAACAGGTGCAGATACTTAAGCCCAGTCGCCGTGTTGAAGAGAACCACCTCATCCGTGGCTTGCACGAAACCTGAATTGCGAAGTTTTCTGAGTGCCGACAGCGTGGCAGCACCTTCGGGGGCCATTAACAGACCTTCCTTCTTTCCTGCCTGACGCACATCGGCAAGCATCTCGGCATCACTTACGGCAATGGCTATTCCGTGACTACGCCGGAGAATATCCAGCATGATGAAATCTCCGATGGCTTTGGGCACGCGCAGCCCCGCAGCTTGGGTAAACGCGTCGGGCCAGGCATCGGCCTTCGCGTGATTTTGTTCAAATGCTTTCACAATCGGTGCACACCCATCAGCCTGGACTGTTACCATCCTTGGGCGTTTGGGGCCGATCCAGCCAAGCTGCTCCATTTCATCAAATGCTTTCCACATCCCAATAAGGCCGGTGCCGCCGCCTGTCGGGTACACGATTACGTCAGGCAGACGCCAGCCCAACTGCTCTGCTAACTCCAAACCAAGGGTCTTCTTTCCCTCAATTCGATAGGGCTCCTTGAGTGTTGAAACATCAAACCAGCCTTCGGCGGCTTTCCTTTCAGCCACAATCCGGCCGCAGTCAGTAATCAGTCCGTCGATCAGATTCACGTTGGCTCCGGTCAGCTCGCACTCCTGACGGTTCGCCGGAGGGACGTCGCGAGGCATGAAGATGTGCGCCTCCATGCCAGCCTGCGCGGCGTAGGCCGCCAACGCCCCAGCTGCGTTGCCCGCAGATGGGGCAGCGAGTTTTCGAGCTCCGAGCAGCCGCGCCATCGTGACGGCTACGGCCATTCCTCGGGCCTTAAACGACCCCGTAGGATTGGCGGACTCATCCTTGATCCAGAGGTTTGTCAATCCGAGCTCTTCGCCCAAACGCCGTGCGAGTAACAGAGGAGTGAACCCCTCCCCCAAAGTGACGACGGCAGAGGCCGCTGCTGGCAGCAGCTCACGGTAGCGCCACATCGACTGTCCTCGACCACCGAGGTCCTCACGTTTCGACGTGGCGCGAATTGCAGGCAGGTCATATCGGGCCAGTAGTGGCATGCCGCAGTCACACAGATTGATCAGCTGGCGAGGTGAATGATGTTTGGTGCAGGCGCTGCATTCGAGATGAGTCAGATACGTGTCCAATTGTCCTCCATGAGGCGGGTACCGCGTGTCAGGTTTCGGTGTCGGCTGCATCGTTCACACACAACGCAGAAGGCCTTGCGGGCGGCCTAGCTTTGCAGTCGGGCTGCAGGCCGAGGGTATCACGCGCCTCACGGATGCTTCAGCGTTTTTGTTTCGGCAATGTTAGGATGGAGCCTGTTTCCTAGGCCGGTATTGACCCATCATCGTCTGAACGTTGCGATCATCCATTCGTCTCGCTTATGCCGCGGGCAATTGGCGAATCCTAATGCATAGCCTTGATCTGATTCTGACACTTACCGGCGGCTTGGTGGCGGCCCTGGTATTCGGCTACCTCACTCAACGGGTCGGACTTTCTCCGATCGTTGGTTATCTCCTGGCCGGATTGGTGGTTGGGCCGAACACTCCTGGATTTGTTGCGAACAAGCACCTCGCGGATCAGCTTGCTGAAGTTGGCGTGATCCTGCTGATGTTCGGCGTAGGACTTCAGTTCCATCTGAAGGAACTGCTTGAGGTGCGTCGTATCGCCATCCCGGGAGCACTTGGCCAAATCCTGGTCGCCACCGGTCTGGGCTACGTGATCGGAACTGCGATGAACTGGGGTTGGGCGGCCGGCACCGTTTTTGGACTGGCCATCTCGGTTGCCAGCACCGTCGTGTTGTTGAGGGTGCTCGCCGACAACAACGACCTCCATACGCCGACGGGTCACATTGCTGTCGGCTGGCTTGTGGTTGAGGATCTCTTTACCGTTTTGGTGTTGGTCCTTTTGCCCGTAATCTTCGGGAGCGGCGATGTAGCCTCTGCTAACGTTCCACTTGCACTGGTTCTGGCAGTGGCCAAACTGGGCGTTCTGGTGGTTTTCACTCTCGTGGCAGGTGGGCGTCTCATCCCCTGGGTTCTCGGGCATGTGGCAAGAACAAATTCACGAGAGTTGTTCACCCTGACCATTCTTGTCCTGGCTTTGGGCATCGCGGTAACGTCCGCCAAACTCTTCGGTGCTTCGATGGCTATCGGTGCCTTCCTGGCAGGAATGGTGGTGGGGCGTTCAGACTTCAGCCAGCGTGCTGCTTCAGAAGCATTGCCCATGCGGGATGCGTTCGCTGTGCTGTTTTTTGTCTCTGTCGGGATGCTCTTCGACCCGAGGCACCTTGCGGAGGCACCCGGATTAGTGGCAGCGACATTGGCGGTGGTCCTCATCGGCAAGCCCATGGCTGCCCTGATCATCGTTTGGTTTCTGCGTTGTCCGCTGCGCACCGGTCTTGCCGTCGCGGTAGCGCTGGCGCAAATCGGTGAGTTTTCCTTCATCCTGGCGACCGTCGCGCGAGATCTTGGATTGCTTCCTGAGCCGGCGCACAATGCGTTGGTCGCTGCGTCGATCCTTTCCATTTCGCTCAATCCGCTGCTCTACCGACTGATTGATAGATTCGAAATGAAGTTGAAAGCGCGGCCTGGCTTGTGGCGAGTCTTGAATGCCCGTTCGAGCGGAATGCAACCCGATGATGCTGGCAGACCCGCGGAGCCTTCTTATGCTCAGAAGCCACTCGCGATTGTGGTCGGCTATGGCCCTGTGGGGCGCACGCTGACACGGCTGCTCCGTGAGAGCGACATCGAGCCCGTCGTCATCGAATTGAATCTCGACACTTTTAGAGAGTTGAAGGCTGAAAATGTCCACGCTGTGTACGGCGATGCTTCTCAACTGGACACGCTGTCGCATGCAGGCGTGCTCAAGGCGACCAGTCTCATCCTCAGTACTGCAGGCATGCCGGGCAGCCAGGAAATGATTCGTCTGGCCAAGGAGTTCAATCCAGGCATCCGGGTTTTTGCGCGTTCCGTGCACTTGCGAGAAGCCTCCGCGTTGAGACGGGCCGGCGCCGACACGGTATTTTCGGGAGAGGGCGAAGTGGCGTTGTCCATGACGGAGTTCATGCTTCGGCAATTGGGTGCAACGCCGGAACAGATCGACCGAGAACGCGATCGCATTCGCCGCGAGCTTTTCGGAGACGCCCGCTTCGCGGGGCCTTCGAACGGAACCTCTTAAGAGGGCCTTAACTAGAAAGGCCGGGGAGTTTCAACGGTTCGATATGAATTGCAGCCGGATTCTCTAGACCACGATTTCAAGTGACATGAGCGAACAAGTCTTCGACGTTTGTGTGGTAGGTAGCGGACCTGGAGGAGGCATTGCTAGCTACGTTCTCGCCAATGCCGGTCTCAAAGTGGTTCTGGTAGAGGCTGGAAAGGCACTCCGGGCGGGCATCGACTACAACCCCCATCTACGCCTTCCCGAAGGGTCGACAAACTTTGTTTTCCGTGGCTCGCGCGCGGAGGGACCTCACCTGATCTTTGAAAGGAATCACTTCACTCCCGTTGGAGATCGTCCAGGCCATGGTCTGCTGAAGGCATTGGGCGGTCGGTCGATCTGCTGGGCCGGTCACTGCCTACGCTTCGGGCCACTAGACTTCAAGCAATGGCCTATCGCATACGACGAGGTAGCCCCCTACTACAGCAAGGCGGAACGCTTCATGGGGGTTTATGGACACAAAGACGGCTTGTCCAACCTTCCGGATGGAGAATTCTTGCGACCCGTCAGAATGCGGTGTCCAGAGATGCTGCTGAAACGTGGGGTCGATCGGCTGAAGGCCAAAGGTCGCAAGATGGAGTTTGTCGCCCAGCGGAAAGCGATCCTAACCGAAGACCACTCTTCAAACCGCCCCCGCTGTCACTATTGTGGCGAATGCATGAGCGGGTGTTGCGTTGACGCAAAATACACCTCGGCAAACACGCCCATTCCTCTGGCACTCAAAACACGCAACCTGACGCTCCGTACTGAGTCAACGATGACTCGGATTCTGTTGGATGAATCACACCGGAAAATTACAGGGATCGAGTACAACAATGCCCGGGGCAATGTTGAAAGAATCCTTTGCAAAGCACTGGTGTTGGCCTGTAGCACCGTCGAAACGGCCCGTCACCTACTGCTGAACAAGACCAGCGAGTTCCCGGGTGGTTTAGCCAATGGCAGCGGGCAGGTTGGGAAGAACCTCACCAGCCATTTTGGCCTGGACGTGGTGGGGTACTTCCCGGAACTTAGAAACCGCGACGTTTCGAAGGACAACGGAACGGATTATTTCCACAGTCTGTTGACCGGACTTTATTGGGACAAGGCCAATCCGACATTCGAAGGGACCTATCAGGTGCAGTGCGGCGCGGGAATCAGGCCAGGTTCACTTGCCTATAGAGATGCGCCAGGTTTCGGTGGTGCCTTGAAACGCGAGATCCGCGAGAAGAACGTGGGACATGCTTCCATGGGAATGCAGGGTTCGTTGCTGATTTCCCCGCATAAGTTCGTGGATCTAGATCCCGAGCGCAGAGATCGTTTTGGACTTCCGCTTCCGCGAATCCACCTTCACTACGAGGACAATGATGTGGCCATGGCGCAGGACATGGTGGAAACCTGTGAAGAGATCATTCGATCCACTGGGGGAGAGGTTATTCGCACTCCCGGAACCGTCACCCGAAACAAACTGCAAATTGACCAGAACCACTGGGTGGGAACAGTGCGCATGGGGACGGATGCAAAGGAATCGGTGGTGAACACTCATGGTCAATGTCACGAGATTCCGAATCTGTTCGTTGGGGACGCCTCGGTGTTTCCGGCCTATCCGGAAAAGAACCCGACGCTTACTAATATCGCGCTGTCTTGGCGGACCAGCGAGCTCTTGATCGAGAAGTTTCGTCGCGGCGAGCTGCATTGACGAGTCAGGAGCTGCACCACTTCCAGTCAATCATGAACAATCAGGAGAATCGCTACTCAGTTCAGAACTCTGACTACTTATCCCTTATCAAGGAGACCCTAGATGCGGAAGTCCATTCTCCCACGTCGCAGTTTTCTGAAATCTGCAGGCGCCATCGGCGCCATGGCAGCAGGCTCGCTGCCAGGTGCAAATGCAGCAATCGCCGGCGGCTTCAGCACAAGTCAGAACCCGGCGAACGATCCCGCTGATACCAAGTATCCGAAGCTATCCATGATTGTTCCGTATTCACCTCAAACTCTGAGGTTCGCAGCGTCGGTGGGCTACGAAGGAATCGTGATTCCGATCAATGGGAATACTTCTGACCTGGATAACTTAACCAACAGTCAAATCGACAAGATCGCCGCAACGGCACGTGACGTTGGCATCAAGATCATCAGTTTGGACTGCATGTTTGGGTTTAATCATATCGCCAAGGATGCCGGTGAGAGGAAGCTGGCTAGAAGCCGGTTCCTCCGTGCCCTCGAAGTAGCACATCGCTTGGGATGCAAGTTCGTCGGCACGTTTAGCGGTGGAACCAACGGGGCGTCCGCTGATGCACAAGTGAAAGAATACGCGGCGGTCATCAACGAGAGCTACCTGCCAGCCTGCGAGAAGCTGGATCTGAAAATTGGGCACGAAAATTATCCGAGTGAGGTGAATTTCGCAACCGTCCCAGCCGTGTGGGAAAAGCTATTCGCTCTGGTACCAGACCACCGCTATGGCCTGGAATTCGATCCATCCCACCTTGTGCGTCAATTCATCGATCCAGTCCAGACGGCTTGGGATTTTAGGGACAGAATCGTTGCGGTTCATGCCAAGGATACCGAAATCATCCAGCCGGTTTTGCAGAAGGTCGGCATTCGCGGCGAACGCTGGTGGCGTTACCGCATCCCTGGCCAAGGGCTGATCGATTGGCCGAAGTTTATTACCGTTCTGCTTCAGGTCGGATTTCGAGGAGGAATCGCCGTGGAGCATGAAGATGATTTCTGGGATGAGAAGCCTTCAACCGGGATCGAACTGCCACAGGCCCGCAAGAACGGTTTTGTTCTCGCCTCACGGTTCTTGCGGCAATACCTGCCGGGTAGATTGGATTGAGCTCCACACAAGCGAGTTGTTAGCTCGGTCGGTTCCGACGGTAAGCAAAAGCGTCCTGTTAACAAGTGCGACCAACAAGCCGAACACTCCCGCCTACAACAGTCACGGCAGTGATTCGCTTTGCGGAGTTGAGATCTATGATCAGGGTGTCTAGGACCATTGTCATACTCTTAGTGTTTGTCTGCGTGACGCCGGGCCACGCGGCCGAGAACTGGCCGCAATTTCTCGGCCCAGACGGCAACGGCCACTCCAAGGCGGTGGATCTCCCGCTGCAATGGAACGAAGAAAAGAATATCTGCTGGAAAACGCCAATTCACGATCGTGGCTGGTCATCCCCGATCATCCTAGGCAATCAAATCTGGCTAACCACGGCAACATCAGATGGCCGCCAACTCTACGCGCTTTGCATCGACCGTGAAACGGGCAAAATCCTAAGAGACCTCAAACTCTTTGACGTCGAAAAGCCGCAGTATTGTCATCCTTTCAATTCCTACGCTTCACCCACTCCTGTTATCGAACCCGGTCGAGTCTATGTGACTTTTGGTTCTGCCGGAACTGCGTGTATTGACACGCAAAGCTTTCAGGTTCTTTGGCAGCGCCGTGACATCGAGTGCAATCACTTTCGCGGTGCCGGCTCTTCTCCGATCCTGTTCCAGGACCTCCTGATCATGAACTTCGATGGAAGCGACCATCAATTCGTGTTGGCATTGGACAAGCGCACCGGAAAGACTGTTTGGAAAACGAATAGGACAGTTGATTTTCAGGACTTGGATGCCAGCGGAAAGCCGACTGCAGAGGGGGACTACCGCAAAGCCTTCTCGACCCCTCACGTCGCCACGTTCAATGGAAAGCCCGAGTTGATCAGCCTGGGATCGAGAGCCGCTTACGGTTACAGCCCGTATGACGGCAAGGAACTGTGGCGGGTGGAGGAGCGAGGCGAGTATTCGGCAAGCACGCGCCCGGCGGTCGGATTGGGAATGATTTTCTTCCCAACGGGATTCAACGCCGGCCAACTGTTCGCTGTTCGCGGCGGCGGCCGTGGAGTGGTTACGGACTCTCACGTGGCATGGAAGGTCAAACGCGGCGTTCCGAATAAACCCTCCGTGCTTCAAGTTGGCGAGCTCCTTTACATGATCAGCGATGCCGGCATTGCCAGCTGCCTTGAAGCAGCGAGCGGAAAGATCTTCTGGCAGGAACGAATCGGCGGGGAGTTCTCAGCGTCTCCTGTTTTCGCAGACGGCAAGATCTGGCTGTTTAGTGAGCAGGGCAAAACGAGTGTCATTTCGCCTGGGAAGAACCTCCAGCTCATTGGCGAGAGCCAGATGGGTGATGGCTTTCTGGCGTCGCCAGCGATTGTTGGCAGTGCGTTTTATCTCAGATCCCGAACTCATCTGTATCGAGTCGAAAAACCCCCACGTAAGGCAACGTCGGCTCGGTGACTCGCAATTTGGAACCTGGCGTGCCACCGAAACGGTTCCCACGCCCGAAGCCCCTTCCCGCTTGGGCGTGGACACGATCTTAAAATGTGTCTTCTTCGATCGCAAAAGGTCAGGCGGTGGCATCGTTTGATTTGGATTCCTTCTCCGATGCGTAGTCTGGATGCTTAACGGTCAAAACGGGACAGGGGCAGAGCCGAACTACTTTCTCAGCCGTTGATCCGAAGAAGAGATGACTGAAGCCGGTGCGTCCGTGTGTCCCCAATACAATCAGGTCGACGTTAAGCTCCTTCGCCATCCTCACGATATCCTGGTAGGCTCTGCCCGCAACAAAGACAGAATGGGCGTCAACTCCGCCCTGACGTAGCCTGACAGTCATCTGCTCAAGCTGGTCCTTACCCTTCCTTTCCAGCTCGGAGATATAGTTTGGAATCAGCAATTCGCTAGCTTCGGGATCGCCGCCCACGTTGGAGTATTCCGCGACGTGGAGGACGTAGATCTTGGCCTTGAGATTTTTCGCCAGCTCGCCTGCATATTTCAAGGCGTGTTCAGCGTGGGTAGAGAAGTCCGTCGGAGCGAGAATCGTCTTGATATTGATCATTGGTCGTTCCTTTCTTTTGCGTGACCGCGGGAAATGCTCCAGGCGGACGTCTTCAGGCTGACGCATTCCCACTGGCGGCCAAGGCACTGCGGTCAAAATATTTCCGGTGTAGCTTGTCCCACTCCATGATGATTTGTCCGCCACCGGCTTCGTGCTGCTTTTCCCAGTTGGAGAGAAGATTGATGCAGGCGTGGTCGATGTAGTCCAGCTTGTCGAGCACGATGTGCAGGTGCATGCTTCCGGGAACCGACTCCAGTGCCGCCGCCAGTTTCGGCAACCGAACAAACGTTGCCGCACCGCGCAGTTCCATGGTCATCTGCCCGTTGATTGGCTGATTGCTGATCATTTTTACTTCGAGATGGGAGAAGGTATAGATCAATTTGCCGAGTGACAGAGCCAATCCGAATAAAACTCCTTTGAGGAGATCGGTGGTGACAATGGCAATAACCGTAGCGGCGTAAATGGCAACCTCGCTCTTGCCATATTGGCGCAGCAGACGAATCGCCTTAGGAGAGACCAGCTTGAAGCCAGTGAACACCAGAATGGCTGCCAGGCTGGTGGTTGGAATCAGGTTCAGCAGCCAGGGCAGCAGAGAGACAGCAGCCAGTAGCCAGATCCCGTGAAAGATTGCTGAACCTCGCGTGCGGCCTCCCGCTTCGATATTGGCGGAACTTCGAACGATGACTCCCGTCATCGGGATGGAACCCAGCAGACCGCACAGGGTATTACCCACCCCCTGGGCAAACAGTTCCCGGTCGTAGTTGGTTCGGGGCCCCTGGTGCATCTGGTCCACAGCGGTTGCGCAGAGCAGCGTCTCCGCGCTGGCAATCAGGGCGATCGCCACACCCCCAACCAGAATGGAAAGATTCCAACTACTAGACCATGTCTTCAGTGAGGGTCCGGCAATATCACTCAGGAAGTTTCCCGAGACCGACACGTAGTAGATCGGAAGGCTAAAGAACGCTGCCACGCCGGTTGCCACCACGACTGCCAGAAGGGGAGCCGGCACGATCTTCAGCCTTTGCGGTGCAAACTTCCAGGCGACCATGATGAGTATCGTGAGCATTCCAATGTAGGCCGCCAGGTGATGGGTGTTCCCTTCGATCGGTACCAGTCCCTTCCAAATGGCGGAGGGGATTGAGAGCAGATTATTCAAACCACTGCCCTTGGGGCCATCGTCTACCAAAACGTGGGTCTGGCTACCGATAATCAGCACACCGATGCCAGCCAGCATTCCCTGAATTACGGCGGGTGAAATGGCTCGAAACCATTGACCAAATTTCAGCAGGCCCGCCAGGATCTGAATCAACCCGGCGATGACTACTGCGGCTCCCAGCATCGCAACGCCATGCGCTTGAACGAACTGCCAAATCAGTACCGTGAGACCAGCGGCCGGCCCGCTCACTTGTAGTGGGCTCCCGGCGAGAGTACCCACAACGATTCCGCCAATGATGCCTGTAATAATCCCATAGGCCGGAGGCACCCCAGAGGCAATGGCAATACCCATGCACAGAGGCAATGCCACCAGGAACACGACGACCGAAGCCATCAAGTCCTTGGTGAAATTGCCTCGAAAATACATTGGGAACGAGCTGTTGTTCTCCTTCATGTGTCTTCCTCCATCAAATAGAGCGTGAACTGAGATGCCTAACGGTTGGAACAAAGACCGCTCCGGTGCGTTCCGATACCGGCACGTACTGGCCTTCCTCGGCGTCGTAGGTAAACACTTCACCGGTTTCGAACTTGTAGACCCACGCGTGCAGGTGTAACGCTCCAACTGCCAGCCTTGCAGCAACTGAAGGATGGGTCCTCAAGTTTTCGATTTGCACCAAGACATTTTCTTCAATCGCAGCTTTCAGCATGGCCACGTCGTCCAGCCCCTGATAGTTTTGTTTCAGAATGCGGCGCGTGGATTCCGCGTGGGAAAGCCATTGAGCTACCGCGGGCATGTCCTGCAGAACTTCAGGGTTGAGCAATCCCTTCATCGCTCCGCAGTGCGAATGTCCGCAGACGATGATGTCCTTGACGCCAAGCCCCCCTACCGCGAACTCGATGGTAGCAGCCGCCCCATTGTTCGAACCGCCGTAGGCGGGAATGATGTTTCCTGCATTGCGTAGTACGAACAGGTCACCCGGACTCGTCTGCGTCAGCAGGTCGGTTGAGATTCGCGAATCGGAACAGGTGATAAACAGTGCTTCGGGGTTTTGTCCTTCAGCCAACCGCTCAAAAAGTTTTCGCTCGGAACTGAAATAAGTCTTTTGAAAATGATGAATTCCTTGCACCAGCTTTTGCATAGGTCTCCTTGTTCGATACCGACGATTCTTCCTGGGGTGCCGATCACGATTGCATGCAAGTTGATTCGGTGATGCACTGAAGGTTTCGCAGATCACTCGCTCCGGGGGGCGTTCCAGGAGCTAGGATGACTGAGGCCTTCAGGCAAACCTTCGCATCGCTTCTTCCGATTCAAAAAGCTTGAACCACCACTTCAGTTCAGCTTCGATCGCAACCTGGCTCTAGAAAGAGTCGAGAATGGATGATTTCAGAATTACCGGGAGGACTTATGCCGGGAAAGGAGGTGCGCGCAGCGAGGGTGGAGATGTGTCGAGGAAAGAGGTAAACGTTTCAGGGTGTGTAATGAGCCTGAGAGAGAGCGGTTTGGGCCGGCACGAGTCTTTCCGACGCTGCCGCTCTGAGAACCGGCGATGATGCAGATGGGTTTCGTGGATCGTTTTCCGCCGGACTTCGGTTGCTTCAAGAACGGGCAGCGACTCGCCTTCAGACCCTGCGAAAACTTCCAACGTCCGAACGGCACTGACGCCAATTCCAGAGCCAACATAAGCAAGCAAAGCCAATACCAAGGCTCTGAGGCGAATACCGAACAAGCGTTGATACTTGGAGTTCGTCATCGATTGTATTGAGATCTTCCGCTCACTCATCTTGCCATTGCGCAGATCAGTCTTGCCTCAAACGTCCGTGCTGGAAGAACACAAGCATTGCAGTGTTTCGCTCGAACCGCTCTTTCCTGAAACCCCTGTGAAGTCGCGCCAAATTATTAGCATGAGCATCGTATGATGTCAAACCCTACTGCGGTCGTGCCGCATTCTCAATCGCCACTTTTCGGCAAGCCACAGGGTGCTGCATTAGATAATTTTACCTCAGGAATCGAGAGGCAAACTCCACGCAGCGGCCTTTCCCATAGCCATAATCAGTGTCTCCCGACGGCGGGTTCGCCGGTAGGAGCTCCGTTCCGTTGCTGCAGCAACTCATCGGCCACACGATGACGGGAGGCGACGACCGACGGAGAGAACCA
>Ga0075428_100001166_pt1 | contig 28145 bp, 11 predicted proteins | sample RhiMetdeltSRZDD2_FD_75291 | JGI IMG/M metagenome (GOLD analysis project Ga0075428, IMG submission 75291) | Populus rhizosphere microbial communities from Tennessee, USA - Rhizosphere MetaG P. deltoides SRZDD2 | ecosystem: Host-associated > Plants > Roots > Rhizosphere > Soil | place: USA... | reverse complement strand
CCAAGGACCATGTCAGAAATCAATCTGCGCGCTGATCTTCGCAAAGCGCGCATCGAGCACCGACTGCGGGTTGCCCCACGTCGTGCCATACACGTTCACGTAAGTGAGCGGCACGTTGGAGTTGAACAGATTGTAGATATCGATCCCGACGTTCGTGCGTGTGCGGCCAAATCGCAGGAGCTTGGCGATGCGCATGTCGACCTGAGTGATCCGATCGCCATAGAGCTCTCCGGCGGTCAGGATGTTGGTCTGGATGTTCGCCACGCCGCCAGACGGCGCGCGGCCCAGCGACTGCTCAATCACGTTGGCCGGCACGTTCCATTGCGCGAGGATCTCGGGCCCGGGACGACTCTGCATCGTTCCGCTCAGTTGCACATCGATCTTGGGAACGGTGTAGATCGCCATGCCGCGAACATCGGTCTGGAACGGATACACCTTGCGGCAGTCGTACTGGCTCGGGTTGTCGATGGCGAGATCGCACGTGTCGTTCACGATGCGCCCGGTGCTCGTGCCTCCTTGAACTGTCACCCCGCCGCGCAGCCGCGCGTTCACCTGTACGTCCACGCCATGCCAGTAGTTGGCCGGTGAACCGTATTCGGTGGCACGCGCGATGAAGTTGTCGGTCCTGCCGAACGCCGTGGGCGAGATGTCATAGAGGTCGTTGATGACATATCCCCCCGACCGCGGCAGCCGCGGGTCGACCGGCACGGGAACGCTGTACGGATTGTAGTCAGCTGGTGTCACCGCACGGTTGTCAGCCACGGTGAACGTCGTGGTCAGCGTAGACGTTGCCGTCACCGGGTCGGGGTTGATGAACGAATCGAAATTCCGACGGTGGTAGCCGGCTTCAACCGAGACGCGCGGGAAGACTTCCTGCTGCACCGAAATGCCGAACTGCCAGTTGCCGGGGCGCACACCCGAGCCTTCCAGCAGGTTCGAATCGTAGGTGGAGGTCGGCGTCACCAGCCGGCCGAAATTCTGATTCGCTGTCGGCCCGCACTCCCCGTTCAAGAGCGGGTTCAACAGATCGCAGTCCGGGATGTAGTTGCGGTTGGTATCGGTCCAGGACCGCGTCGTCTGCGGCGGCACACCACCGCCGAACTGCCTGCGTGCCGGATTGGGCTCGATGAAGATGCCCGCCCACTGCGCCGGATCCATGTAGCTGCCGGCGTTGATCTTCAGCGACGTCTTCCCGTTGCCGAACACATCCACCGCCACTCCACCGCGATAAGTGACGTCGTTGTATCCCTTGACGATGTCCTGCGCGGGGAACACGATGGGCGTCGGCACGAAGCGTGACGGCCCGATTTGCTGTTCGGGCGAGCGGCTCGACGCGTTCTCGTAGCGGATGCCGGCCTGCAGCGTGAACCTCCTGACGGTCCACCGGTCCTGCGCGAAGATGCCGATGTTCTGCACGCGCGCCTCCTCGGTGAAATCGCTCAGCAGCTCCGTGATCTGGTTGGGCACGCCATTGTTCAAGCGGTACTGCAGCGAGTCGCCACGCTGATAGTTGCGCGTCGAGATGTTGTTGTAGGTCTCGATGCCGACCTTCATGTTCTGTGCTCCGGTCACGTAGGCGACCGACGCGCGGTAGCGCGGCGCGAACGAGTGCACCTCATCCCAGAACATCGAGCGGTAGGTGATGTTTGGGATCGGGGCGATCATGTTCGGGAAGTTGCCGCTCTGATCCTGGACACGCACGATCGAGCGGTCAAAGCCGTCTTTCGGGTTGCCGTAATCGGGCACGACCGCGCCGACGCCAGCTTCGACGAGAAGCCGATCGGAGAGGGGCGCTGTGTAGGCAGCCTGATAGGCGCGGATGTAGTTGATGTTCTGCGATCCATCCTGCGCCTCCGGCGAGGTCGTGGCGCTGCCACCGCCGGTGCAGTTGCGGCACATGTCCTGCTCGTCCCAGAAGAAATTGATCTTCTGCCGCTGCGAGATCTGCCACGTCGTGCGCAGGGTCGCGCCATTCCACTGTCCGTCGGAGAGGGCCTGCTGGCTGTAGTCAGGGTCGTAGACCCACGAGTTCGGGTTGCCGGCGTTCTTGTTGTAGTACATGCCGGCAACGAAACGATCGGTCCGCTGATAGCGGCCGGTCAGGTAGAACCAGAGACGGTCCTTCTTGATCGGCCCACCGAGCGCGGCGTTCACGTCCCACAGCTTGTCCAGCTTTCCTGGTTCTCGTAACCCGGCAGCCACCAGCTCATCGTCGAAGTTGCTGCCCTGCAGCGACCCATTTGCTCCGTCCAGGAACAAGGAGCCGCTGAACGTGTTGCCGCCAGTTTTCGGCACGACGTTGATCACCGGCCCGCCGGCCTCGGCCTCGCCCAGCCCGCCGGTGATATCGATCGAGAGTTCCGAGGCGTTTTGCGTGTCGGTGACGTAGAGCGTGCCACCGCCGCTCGTTCCGTTCACGCCTAGACCGTCCACATTGAATCGACCTTCCGAGTTGGCGCCACCGTGACCGCCCACGTTCAACGGGGCGGGGCCATTGATTCCCCCCACGTTCTGTGTGTTACCGACCGACAGCCCCGGCACCAGCACGACGAGGTTGTGATACGAACGCTGGCCCGGGATGGAGTGCATGGCCTCGTCATCGATGACGCGCTGCTGCTTGATGCTCTGCACATCGACGATTGGGCTTTCGCCGATGACAGTCAGCGTCTCTTCCAGCGACCCGACGCGCATCTCGATGTCGATCGTCGCGGTCAGCGATCCGGTCAGCTCAATCGCTTCGCGCTTCACGGTATTGAAACCGGAGAGCGTGAACGTCACCGTGTAAGTGCCTGGATTCAACGCGATGATCCGGTAGCGCCCAGTGTCGTCGCTCACCGCGGTGCGGCTCTTCTCGATGAGCACCGGGCTCGAGGCCTCGATAGTGACACCCGGGAGCACGGCGCCAGATGTGTCGCGGACCACGCCAGCGATGGATGCCTGAACGGCGCCTTGCGCGTAGGCCTTCGTGCCCCAGAGGCCGAACGCGCACAGGAAGACAAGGACAAGAGACCGTAACCGTATGATGACCTTCATGTTCCTCCTCACAGAGTTCTACCCTCCCGGCGTCAGCAGCCGCGCGAACGCCGGGACGCTGTTCACGCGGTCGAATTGATGAATCTGGTCGAGGATCTGTCCGAGGCGCGCCGCCGGAAGCTTCGAATCGGGCATCAGCGCATGATACTTCGCGTCCACGTCGCTCCACTCAATGCCGCGCGGACCGGATCCCCGAGGCGCGTCCACAGTACTCGTGAATCGCTGATCGGATGTCGTCACCAGCGTCACGCTGCCGCCCCAGCTCCATTTGTAGCTGACCGGCGGCGGTGCAGGATCGAGATCCACGACGCCCATCAGCCGTGCGACGACGGGGTCGAAGATCTTTCCCTCGGTTGCGTGGATCCAGGTGAAATCCTTGTCGGCGACCGCGGAGGCCACAAAGTACGGAAGGCTGTGGATCGCCTCCACCAGATCGCGTGGACGGCGGCTTCCGCCGATGTTCGTACGGCCAGGCCCGGCGATGAGAATCTTTGCAACGCTGTCTGCCGGCACGTTGGCCTGACGCGCGGCGTTGACCGCCGCTTCGAGCGTGCCGGAGAACGGGTGCGCGCCGGGCCAGAGCTTGATCGCCAGGAATTCAACGATGTCCCACCGCTGACCGAGATCGCCGGAGAGCAGGCGCACCGCGTCCCTGCCACCACCGAACACATCGATGAACCCACCACGCGCGCCGAGCATGTCGTCGTTGACGGTGAAGCCGCGCGCCGCTGCTTCGGCGGCATCAACACCACTCCCCGCCGCATTCGCACCCATGTACTCACGCGCCCAGCTGTTGGTTCCGATGGCGATCCCGCCCATCGTCGTCGCCACGATGCCCAGTGCATGCGCCATCTGCTGATCGGTGAGCTTCAGGAGGCGGGCAGTGGCTACGGCACCGCCGAAAGCAACGAGCTGCGATGCGTGCAGACCGCCGCGCCCGCCACGGCGCGCATCGCCGATGCGGCCAGCGGCCTCGTAACCGATCACCATCGCGCCGAGCAGATCCTTGCTTGTGGCGCCGGTGCGTTCGGCGATGGCGAGCCCGGCGGACGCGAGCGTGGTGCCGTAGTGCGCGGTGTTGCGGATGTCGCTGTCGTCGGACGCGGCAGCGTCGCTCAGACCGGCGTTGACGCGTGCGGCGCTCGCAGCGGGAAGCCGGGCGGCATCGAACCACACTGTCGCTTCAGGCCGGCCGCCTCGCTCCTTCGCGAGATCACGAAGAATGCGGGCGGACTCGATCAGCGCTCCCGGCGCGGCGCTCGAGAGCGTACTGGCGAGGATCATCTTCGCGTGCTCTATCGCGCGCGAAGGAAGATCCTCGTAACGCATGCGGTTCACCGCACGCGCGAGCGCGAGCGTGTTGTCCGCGGCCGCACCGCCGGCCGGCGTTGTCCCGCCGGCATCGGCGCTGCCGCGCTGGCGGGCGAACGCCGGATGCGGAACTGCAGCCGCCGCCACCGCTCCGACGATGGTGATGGCATCGCGCAGAAGACGACGCCGGGTGAACTCGTTCATCTCAGTCTTCACGTGCGCCCCCATTCGACGCGCTCACTCTACGCCAAACACGAGCAACACGTTGCCCGGCCGCCCCGCGATCCCGCCGTATCCCGAGTTCACGAACAGCAGCCCACCGGCGACGACCGGACCCGGACCATCCATGCTGCCGCCGTTGGCTTTGACTCCGTTTACGGTCGCAAACTCGCGGTTGGTGTCGAACTGCCACAAGAGCGATCCGTCGTCGGCGGCATAGGCGCGCAGGCCTCCATCGTAAGAGCCGGAGAGCACGGCACCGGGAATCGCGGTGACGGCGGCGCCCTGCGCGGCGTTGCAGTCTCGACCGGGTGCGCCGCATAGAGTCTTTTCAGGCGGCGTGCCCCACGCTCGATTCCCTGTCGCGAGTTCGACAGCGACCATGCCTCCCGGTGCATTCGTCGTGGAATCGCCCACGCCGAAGTAGGCGTAGCGCTCGTCAACCGCTCCGCCGTATTGGCCACCTCGCCCGCTCCCCTGGCCGATGCGATGCTGCCAGACAAGAGCCCCTTGCTTCTCTGGATCGAGCGCGTATGTCATCCCGGACTTCTGGGGCAGAACCAGAAGATCTCGCCCGCCGATCGTCGTCAACGCCGGCGATGCCGAGAAGTCGTAGTCGGGTCCGAGCGTCGCCGGGCAGTTCGGGTTGTCAGCGTTCGTCGCCCTGCAGCCAAGCGTCCAGGCGTCATTCGCCGTGAGCTGACGTACCCACCGCACGTTCCCGCTCTGAAGATCCAGCGCGACGACTGCGTCGGTCATCGGCTGCGGCGGATCGGCGTAGCTGTTGCCCGTGCTCACATAGACGGCACCACGCCGCGGATCGATGGTTGGAGACGACCAGATTCCTCCGCCTGCAGGTCCCCACTGGCGTTTGCCGCGCGCGTTGGTGCCCCGTTGCTCCTTCTCGCCGACCATGTAGGTCTTCCACACGAGGGCGCCGGTGCCAACGTCGAGTGCCGACACACTCCCGCGGAACGTGCAGCACTCGTACTCCGGCCGTCCGCCCTGCACCTCTTCGTTGAGACCTTGCACGGGCGCGAATACGCGACCGGAGTAATAGGTCAGCGAACCGGTGATCGCCGCGTAGGGATGATCGTCAACCTTGCGCACCCAGACGACCTGCCCTGTCGATGCATCCAACGCGTAGGCATTGGCTCTCAGGTCGCCGAAGAACACGGCCCACGCGTTGCCCGACGACGAAGAATACGGCGCGATGAGAAGAGCGGTGCGCACTGTCGCCTGGGCACGAAAGCTCCAGTACGCACAGCCGGTCTTCGGATCGAGGGCGTGCACATCGCCAGTGTCGCTGGCAACGAAGAGGCGGTTGCCGACGAGCGCCGGCTGGGCGCGCGCGGATGTCACGCCGGCAAAACCGAAGGCCCACTTCAACTTCAGCTTCGGCAGGTCCCTGGCGCTGATGCCACCATCCCTGGTGAATCGGGTATTGCTCAGACCGTTGCCCCACCCGTTCCACTCACTCGTACCCGACGGACCACGAAAGGGCGGAGTCGCGTTGCAGCGTATGACGGACGATCCTGGCGTCCCGGCGTCGAGTGACCGGCCACCTATGAACTCGGCGACCGCACGGCGCTCGGCGTCACTAAGCGCCACGGCCTGAATCCGCATCTTTCCGTTCAGCAGCGCATTCAGAATCGCTTCGGGTGTCAGGCGGCGGAGGGTGTCGATGCTGGGATTTCTCGCCTGCTGGGCCGCGTCGGCGGCGGCATGACAGGTCGCGCAGCTCGCCTGAAATACGGCAGCGCCGTCCTGCGCGGCTGCCGCGCCGGCAAGAACCGGTATCAACCCGAGGACACGTATGAAGCCAGCGACGATGACTCGCATTTCACGTATGTCGAGATCACGAAAACGAGCGAAGTCTAGTCCATCCTCCAGTAGGTGCCATTACCGATTCAGGTAACCCGGCTCTGCCCCGACCTCGCGCCATCAGGACGAGGACGATAAGAAGGTAGAGACTACGCGACCGCGTCCAGCGGCGGATGTATACTCGCAAGTTGCGCCATCGTGCGGGAATGGTTCACAGCAACCCAATTCATGATCAGCACGCGTTTCGGTGGCCTTATTGCGGAACGTATGCGTGCGGAGCATCGTGCTCTTGCGGCGCGCTGGTTCGAGCGGCTGCTGCATCTACTGCCGGTGGATGCCCGCGATATCTTTCCAACCGAAAGCCTGCTGGACCATATCCCGGCACTGATCCTCGAGATCGGCGCGTATCTGCAACACCCCGAGGAGGACGCGATCGCGTCGAATACCGCAATTATCCAGAAGGCGCAGGAGTTGGGTGGGCTTCGCCATGCACAACAAGCCTCTCTCCATCAACTTCTCCGTGAGTATCAGGTCCTCAGCGGGATCCTCGTCGCGTTTGTACTGGAGGAGATGCAGCAGCCTGGCGTAACGCCCTCTCCAGCCGAGAGCGCAATGGTAGTGTCAAAGCTGCACCAGGCGGTCAATGTACTGTCCCAGTCGACCGTCGAATCATTTGTATCGCTCTACACGCGAACGATCGCCGAACAGAATGAGCGCCTCGAGCAATTCACAAGAATGGCCGCACATGAATGGCGGCAACCGCTGAGCGCGCTACACACCGGCACGACTCTTCTCGGCCAGGAAGGCTTAGACCCGGCGCGAGCACGGCGCACGATCGAGGTTTTGCAACGAAACGTCACTCATCTCATCGACTTGACTCACAAGCTCGAAGCCGTCGCCCGGATCGAACCTACCCACGATAATGCAGTCGTTCAGGAAGTTGACGTGTCCACGATTGTGGAGGAGGCGGCACGTCAACTGCGCGAGATGGCTGAAGCTCGCGGCGTCGAGATTCGTGTGTCGAACGGTCTACCGTGGCTCACAGTCGACGTCGGGCGTCTGGAGTTGGTATTTGTCAATCTGCTCTCGAACGCGATCAAGTACTGCGACCCCGCAAAACCTGTACGCTACGTGGAAGTCACCGGCCAAGAGAAGGATGGTGACCGACGTCTTATCGTGGTGCGTGACAACGGTCTCGGCATTCCACAAGAAGCCCTTGCCTCGATCTTTCGTCGCTTTACTCGAGGCCACCCACAACGAGACGAAATCAGTGGCTTGGGTCTCGGCCTCTCGATTGTGGAAGATTGCGTAAGGACGCTGGGTGGAACAGTCCACGTCGAATCCACCGAAGGCGTAGGAAGTTCATTTGCGCTAACGCTTCCCGTAACTCCGCCCCGTCCTGCCGCCTAATCAATTCGCTGGTCCGGCTAAGCCGGACACTACGTCCAGGCTCCGCCTGTTCCGATGCATCTCTGCTGTTCCTAGGCATCTCTGCTGTTCCTACGCATCTCTGCTGTTCCTACGCATCTCTGCTGTTCCTACGCAGTTATCCCGATTGCAAGGGCAGGCGGCGACTGTTGTATACGATCGCCCAGTCACGAGAGCAGCGCAGCGATTGGCTTCAATCGAACTTCACGCGAGGTTGCTGTGGAACTGTCGTTGATCCTGTCCGGTCCGATTCTCCGCCGCGTTGAGCCCGGACTCGTCTCCGTTTGGGTCGCACTGAGCAAGGCATGCTCGGTGCAGCTGTCTCTGTTTGAGGGTCTCGCCAAGGCTGGAGACACGCCGAAGTTCAGCCGCGACGCCGACAAAGTCGACACTCTTGCCATCGGCGACAAGCTGCACATCGCCGTCGTGGTGATGAAGCTCACCGGCGCCGATGTTCTGAAGCCGGGACAGATCTACTCTTACAACATCTCGATCACCGAGAAAGCAGGCGGCGCGCAGAACGACCTGAAGTCGCTCAACTTACTCAAAGACAACGTCCTCAGCACGACGCCTGCAGAGAAACGAAGACTCGCCCTGGGCTATGCGGAGAATCAGCTACCCAGCTTCGCATTGCCGCCGGACAAGCTGACGGATCTGAAAATCGTTCACGGTTCCTGCCGCTTGCAGGTGGCAGGGCTGACTGACGGGCTTGCGTGGCTGGACGATCTCATCAAAGACAATCTCAGCGACCCGAATCAGCGCATCCATCAACTCCTGCTCGCCGGCGATCAGATTTACGCGGACGATGTCGAGGTGATGATGCTGCCGCAGATGGCTGCGCTTGGCCAGGACCTGTTGGCCAAGCGCGAGTTCTTGGCAATCAATGAACCGAGTGAACTGGCGGCCAAGTTCATTCTCGCCGACGAGAAGAACTTTCCGGCGGGCATGCGCGCAAATCTCGTGTTGTCGGAAGCGCGCCTCACGACGGTCGACAATCATTCGCATTTATTGTCATTCGGCGAGTTCGCAGCGATGTATCTCGACGCCTGGAACAATGAGCTGTGGCAACCGGCTGTTTTCAAAGACTTTGACGACACCATCGCGGAGTTTCGGACGAGCTACAACACGAAGGTTCCCGATACCGTGTTACCGCTGTTTCGTCGGCGCGACGACAAGAACAAGCCCAAAATCGTGGACGCCCTGCTCCGCCGCTTCGCCGATTTCGCGTTCAAGACGCTCACCGCCGACGAGCTGAAGTCCACCATCAAGAACAAGGACGATCTCGATCCGGTCGAGCGGGACCCCATCGACACGGATACGCTCAAACCCGGCAAACTGCCGGCAGCCGGCTCACCTCAACGTGCGAAATTCCCAAAGGTCTACACGTTTGCCGACACGCTCAGCGCCGACGAGCAGGGTAAGTTTCAAAGTTTCGTCCAGCAGCTCAAAGACGATCTCGGAGGCCGGTACAAAACCACGGCAGACCAGCGTCGGAACAACTGCGTTCAGGCGCTGAAACACCAGCATAAGGTCCGCCGCGCCATGGCCAATGTCCCGACTTACATGATGTGGGACGATCACGAGGTCACCGATGACTGGAATCTAAATCCAATGTGGCGTGACCGCGCGATGACCAATCCCCTGGGTCGCGCCATCGTCCGCAACGGGATGCTCGCCTTTGCGCTGTTTCAAGGTTGGGGCAACGATCCCGAGAAATATACGCAGGGGAAACCCAAAAGGCTGCTCGAGCTCGCCACGCAACTCTTCACCAGTACTTCGACTGCCACCACGCAGCAGACCACGAACGACGAAATCGAGCAGCTCTTCGGTCTCAATCGCCGCACGATCGATCCGTCGAAATTTGACGATCAGTTGTCCTGGCATTATTCCGTGCCGGGGACGCGGCATCTCGTCCTCGTTATCGACAACCGCACGCAACGGAATTGGCTCACGCGTGGTGGACCGCCGACGAACATCACGCTGGACGTGATCGAAAAGCAAGTCCCCGCGGGGCCGTTGGCGGCGGGAAAGGAAGTGTTGATCGTCGTGGCGCCGTTGCCGGTGCTCGGTCCGCCGATGTTCGATGAGATCGTCGCGCCGCTGGCCTATCGCGCCTTCGACGTCAAGGAGGCCATCGCGAACGGCAATGAAACGCTGCGCGGAATGCCAGGCACGAATCCCGATGCGATTGAGGCATGGGCATTCGATCCGAAGGCGACGGAAGCTCTGCTGAAACGGCTGGAGCCCTACCGAAAGGTCGTCTTGCTTTCAGGCGACGTGCACTATGGCTCGGCGCAGGCCATGAGCTACTGGAAGAACACGGACGCGGCGGACGACCCGTGCCGGTTCGTCCAATTCACTTCGAGTGGATTCAAGAAGGTTCTTCCCAGTTATGTTCGCGACATCGATCTACGTATCGGGCGCGCACAACGGCTGGTACGCGCCGGAATCAATGCCGAGCGTCTGGGTTGGAATGCGAAGGCCGATGTGCTGAACGAGAGGGCGGCAGAAGCCGCGCCGGCGCTGCGTTCGCGACTCGAAGAGGCGCCGATGCTGCTTCCCGCCTTTGGTTGGCCCGAGGGAACAGCTGTAAAGCCAGCCACGCCTCCCGATTGGTCCTGGCGTATCAAGATCTTGCTCGACCAACGGCCTGAATTCAACGGGCCGCCTTTCGAGCCGGACAAAGAACGTCCAGAAGCGGCCAAGCCCCCATCGGCGGGAACGGACATCTCGACCCAAGCGACGCCGAATCCCAACTTTCGCGACAAATTTGCGGATGCCTATCGTCGGCTGATTTCTCGTCACCACCGAAGTTTCGACATCATGCGCAACGGCCGGCAGATCGCGATGGGCAACAATCTCGGGCTGATTCACTTCAAGATCATCAAAGACGCTCAGAACCAGGACGTGCTGCACGCCATCCAGGAACTGCGCAGCGTTTTTCCATACGAGCTGCCCAATGCATCCGAGGACCATCAGCCCTTCACGATTCACAAGGCGCGGCTCACCGGCGATCCCAATGAAGCAAAGCCTGTGTTGCGAGGTCAGCCGTGAGCGCCGAAAACTTTTTGCAAGGCGTCGTCGGCAGGATCGGCGAGTTCTACGAGTGGCTCGCAGACCGACTCAACGACGATGCGGCGCGCGCCGAAGTGCTCATCGATTTGGGGTTGCCGCCGAATATTGCCGTTGGCCAACCGTTCCCGCAGCATCAAATCAAAGGCATCAACGAGTACCGTAAGACCATTAGCGTCGAGACGGAGGTCTCCGCGGCGCACGCCCAGGATCTCGGAAAGGTGCTCGGGCTCTCGTCGAGTAAGGCCGCGAAGCTGGTGCTGCCCGAAAAAAATCTCGCCAACATCCGCGCGTATCGCGACGCGAACGATCCGAGCTTCGACGACTTCAAAAAAGCGCTCGGCGACATCAAGGAAATCTTCACGACACTGACGAACTTCGTCAAAGCGCTGGACGTCGAGGGCATCCACAACATCCCGGAACTTGTGCACCGCCTTATCGACATCCTGATGGTGGACTACCTGCGGCTGCACCTCGTGCCGTATGGCCCTCTCATCTATTGGAGCGCGCAGCCGCTCGGCTTCCTCGAAGAGCCCGTCACCGCAACCATTCCCCATGTCGTGTGGAATCGTTTCGTCACGATTTTCAGGAGCCGCGGTTGGCTCCTTGACGATGAAGATCAGGCGCGCACCTTTTCCGACACCGTTTTCATTCCCCTCTCCGCCACGCTCGTAATCCTCGGGCTTGCGAAGGTCACACTGTTCACATCGCAACAGGACGATGGCGATCTTTCGACAATCGCAATCGAGCCACTTTATGGTTGGGACCCCTCACCCGGCTCGCCGACGCCCCTGCTCGACAAGATGTCCGAGCGCACGCTCTCGGTCCGTTTCAATTGGAGAGAGCGCGACCTTGCGGATCCCAAGAAGGCGGTCGACAAGAACGGTACGCTCACGTTCTTGTTCGTTCCCAAAATTCATGGCGGTCCCGGCCTGCTGATTTCTTTCGAACTTGGCGGCAGTTTCAACATTCGACTCAACGAAGACTGGCGATTCAAGCTCACGCCGTCCGCAACGGTGGGGGACTTGTTCATTCACTTCGAAGAGTTTTCCAAGCTGAGTGGAGGATTCCCCGGCCAGCCGGCCATCAAGCTGGGTTTCGAGGGAGGCAGCGAGGACAACGCCCTTTACCGGTTCGGGAAAGAAGACGGCTCGCACGTGGAATTCGGACAGTTCGAGATCGAGTTCGAATTTTCCACCGCGGTCGCGGGCGTCAAGGCGGTGTCGCGGAAAAGCGAACTGGTGCTGAACCTGGACAAATCCGGCAATGGCTTCCTTTCTCAGATACTGCCAGGCGAGAAGAGAATTCCGCTCAACCTGGGTTTGGGGTGGTCGACGGAGCGGGGATTCTTCATCGATGGCGGGAAGGGCAACGTCATCAAGCAAACGAATCCACCGCCGCCTACACCGCCATCCCCGACTATGGCCCCTCGTTTATCGGCGCTGTCGAGAGCGCCGCAAGCGCGCGAAGGGGACGCCGCGAATGACGCGGATCTCAATCGCGTCACGCCTGTCGGCAAAACATTCGGTCCGGCGCGCATTCAGTTTCTTTCGCTAGGGCTGACGCCGGAGTCGGAAAACGGCAAAGCGAAGCTGACGCTCGCCGCCACCATCGCGGCGGACATCAAACTCGGACCGGTAACAGCCAGCTTCGACAAGGCCGGATTCGCGCTCATCGCCGATTTCGTCAAACCGGATGCCAACCTCAGCCTCTTCGACTTGGAGCTTGGCTTCCAGCCGCCGCAAGCCATTGGCCTCGACATCGACGCGAAAGTCATTCACGGCGGTGGTTTCCTCGACCTCGACCGCGAGCACTCGCAATACGCAGGCGCCCTTCACATGGAGATCGAAGGATTCGCCTCTCTCTCGGCGTTAGGCCTGTTGAACACGAACATTCCGGGAGGCGGATTCTCCCTTCTCGTGATCATCACGGCCGATGATTTCAAACCGATTCCCATCGGCTTCGGATTCATGCTGGTCCGCATTGGTGGATTGCTGGGCATCCATCGCACGGTCAACGAAGGTGCGGTTCAGGCAGGCGTCCGGGCCAACACATTGAATGGCGTGCTGGCGCCGAAAGATTTGATCCGCAACGCGCCGCAGTACCTGAGCGTGATTCGTGAGTTCTTCCCGGTGGCGCGGGATCACTACCTATTCGGTCTCGTGGCGCAGATTACCTGGGGCACGCCGCCTCTGATCACTATCAATTTAGCGTTGATCCTCGAGCTCGGCGTGCGCACGCGATTCCTGATCATGGGCCAAGTGCTGGCCATCCTGCCCAGGAAGGACCTGGACCTCGTTCGGCTGCAGATGAACATCTTCGGCGGCGTGGACTTCGACCAGAAGCGCGCGTTTCTCGACGCAGTGCTGTTCGACTCGCGCCTGGTCGACCGATTCGTCATCACCGGCGAAATGCGCATGCGCTTGAGTTGGGGTGATCGGCCGTTCTTCGCGCTTTCTGTCGGCGGGCTCCACCCCGCGTTCACGCCGCCACCGGGCCTGGAAAGGATGCAGCGCGCGGCGATTGTCTTTGCCGACTCCAACGATTTGAAGATCCGCTGCGACTCTTACTTCGCCATCACCTCGAATACCGTGCAGTTCGGAGCGCACGCTGAACTGTTCGCCAGGAAGTCGAAGTTCAGCATTTCCGGCCAGGCCGGCTACGACGTGCTGATTCAGTTTGATCCGTTCCATTTTGTCGCATCGCTGTTCGCCTCGCTGCAGTTGAAGGCGGGGAACACCAATCTGTTCAAAGTCAGCTTCGCCGGCGAGCTTTCCGGGCCACGGCCGTTGAATGTCAAAGGCAAGGCGAAGTTCGAGATCTGGTGGATGGACTTTACGGTGTCGTTCAACGTCACGCTGGTGTCTGGTCAAAAGCCGCCGTTGCCCGCGCCCGTGGATGTGGGCGCGCTGCTGCGCACGGCGTTGGCAGACGCGGCCAGTTGGAATGCGGTGATGCCGGGAACCACCGAGCGCCTGGTCAGTTTGAGAGAAGGTCCGGCGGGTGCGGTTCGCATTCATCCGTTGAGCACGTTGACCGTGAAGCAAAGCGTGGTCCCGCTCAATGTGCCGATCTCGCGCTTCGGCAATACGCGCCCGGTGGGCGGGACGCAGGAGTTCCGCATCCAGCAGATCATCGTGGGCAGTTCGTCGTTGACTCCGAACGTCGTTCGCGATCACTTCGCGCCGGCGCAATTCCGTGACCTCTCCGATGACGAGAAGCTCTCGAGCCCCTCGTTCCAACTTCTGCCCGCCGGCGTGAGCGTCGGCAACAACGCCGCCGATTGCGGAACTCCAGTGCCGGCTGCGGCGGATTTCGAGGACATCGTCATTCCGAGTCCTCCGGAAGAGCCGCGCACAACGACGACCATCGCGTTCAATCTGGCGAACCGGTTCGCGGAGTGGAGTGCGGTTGGGATGAGCGACGCCTCGCGCCTCGGCGCGATTCGGTATCGCGGAGCGGCGATCGCATTCACGACAGAGGAAAAAACGTTCGCAGTGAGATCGAAGATCGATTTGTCGAATCTCGGAGGAACAACGACATTCGCAACCCGCCTCGAGGCTGAGGACGAGTTGAAGAAGTTGAGTAAGGACGAAGCGGCGAATTTCCTGGTCGTCGCGACACGCTAGCAGTGTTTTTCCTTGCAGGACTCCGGCTTGCTGCGGGCAAAGGAGCTGGTCAATGGCCGACAACGCAGTACGTCACTTCTTACCGTGGGCGCGGCAGGGCGCAGCGTCCGGTATCACGACGCCGGATTCGCTTGGCTCCGAACAGCGCGCCGACGTGTCGTTGCCGGTCAGCGTGCAGCTGACGAACTTCAACGTGCCTGCACGCGACGTCCGCCTCTACGGACCCGCGGATGTCACCGCCATCGATCCGCGGCAGATCGTCCGCGTTCAGCCTCGGCATCTGACGACGAACTTCGAGTCCAACTTCTTTCCGCAGATCGAATTCGATCGTCCTGATTTCCCGTGGCTCTTCACCCCGGCAAAGCCCGGAGCGGGAGAGCGGCTGCGGCCGTGGATTTGTTTGGTTGTGGTTCGTAAGCGTCCAAGCGTCACGTTTGGACACACGGAGACGTCGCCGCTGCCGGTGCTCGAATTCACCGGTCCCGTGGCCGAGGATCTGCCCGATCTCGACGAATCCTGGGCCTGGGCGCACGCGCAGGTCGTGGGTTCCACTGCCGATACCGTTCTGACGCTCAAGAACGCCATCGAAACTGCCCCAGCGCGTACGGTGTCGCGGTTGATTTGTCCGCGTCGGCTGGACCCCGATGTGGCCTACATCGCTTGTGTCGTTCCGGCGTTCGAGGTGGGGCGAAAGACGGCGCTTGGATTTCCGGTAGCCGAGCAGGAACTCACGACACTCGAGCCTGCCTGGCGTCTCGATCAGCCGACGAAGCCCTTTCAGCTGCCGGTGTTTTTCTCGTGGGAGTTTACGACTGGCCCGGAAGGCGACTTCGAATCGCTGGTGCGCGATCTGAAACCGCGTCCCTTGCCGGAAAAAGTCGGGACGCGTCCGCTGGATCTCACCAAACCCGGCTTCGGCCTGCCCTCGGGCGGCGTGATCGCGATGAAAGGCGTCCTCAAGCCTCCAGAGCCGGTGACGGCCCAGCCGCAACCGGTGTCACCGCCGTTGCAGGCAAAGTTGGCGGACGTCTTGAACGCTCCCGCGAACGCGCTGAACGCGCCGGTGGCTCAGGACCCCATCGTCGCGCCGCCCATCTACGGTGCGACGTATCCGCCGAAAGAGCGTGTCGAAGTTACCGCTACGCCGCAGCACTGGGTCAACGATCTCAATCTGGACCCGCGAGACCGCATCGCTGCCAGCTTCGGCACGCGCATTGTCCAGGAAGACCAGGAACACCTGATGGCTTCCGCGTGGCAACAGGTGGATGCAATCGAGAAGGAGAACGAGCAGCGCCGGCGAAGGCAATTAGCTGCGACCACACGGCAATCCACGTGGGTGCGGCACGTCCGGCCGATTGAGGACGACGGCTTGCTGCAGATCACAGGGCTCAGCCTGGCCAAGGTCGCGGTGTCGGTGCAAGAGGGACAGACCATCGTGCAGCGCACCGTCGCCTGGCAATTGAACGGGTCGCAGGCGCCCGGCTTCCAGTCCGCGGCGTTAAGGCGAGTCGCCCGGCCGCGCGGTGCGATCAATCGGCGCGCGCTGACGCCGGCGGTCGTCCAGAATCAAACGTTCGCGCGGCCGATGGTCAAGCTCACCCAAACGCTGCCGCCCGTCGATCGCGTCGTGATCACAGGTCCGCCGCGAATTTTTGTCGGCCGGATCGTGACGATCAAAAGTGTCTCGGACGCGGCGCTGACGCCCCAGTTCGATCCGGCGAAATTGACGCCGGCGAACATCGCCAACACCAATTTCCGACCTCCCGTGTTGACGATCCGCGAGACACAAGGTCGAAGTTTTCAAAGTTTCGACGATGAATTCAGCGAGGTCACGCTGACGAGGGAATTCCGTGCGGCCGCCGGGGCGCATTTGACGAAACTTGTTCGCCTCGGATCCATTGGAAGGAGTGTTTTCCGCGTTCCTGATTTGGCCACGTTGAAAGGACGTCTGCAGCCAGTCCAGCCGGCGACGATACGCGGGCTGGCGGCCGGCGAGATTCCGGTCGAACAACAGGTCTTGGCGCATCCGCAGTTTCCGGCGCCGATGTCGGAACGCCTGATGGAACTGGCGCCGGAGTTCCTGCTGCCCGGACTCGAAAACGTGCCGGCCAACAGCGTCACGCTGGTGCAGCCGAATGCGCGCTTCATCGAAGCGTTCATGATCGGACTCAATCACGAAATGGGCCGCGAGCTGTTGTGGCGCGAGTACCCCACCGACCGACGCGGCAGCTACTTCCGATTTTTCTGGAATCGCCGTGGCTCGGCGCAGCAAGAATTCATGCAGCCGATTCACAGCTGGAACGGTCCTTTGGGGCGCAATCCATCGGCATCAGGCAATCCGGACCACCTGGTGCTATTGGTGCGCGGCGAGTTGTTTCGACGCTATCCCAACGCCGTGATCTACGCCGCGAAGGCCACAGGCACCGTCGCCAATCCCAAGCTCACGACTCAAGAACGCTACCCTTTGTTCCGCGGCTCTGCACCGCCGGAAGTCGTGTTCTTTGGCTTCGACCTCACGGTATCTGTTGCTCGCGGCACGGATCCCGACCCCGGTTGGTTCTTCGTGATCCAACAGCAGCCGGGCGAGCCCGATTTCGGACTCGACATGCCGAAAGACATCAATCCGCAGCCGCCGCGCGTGACAGATTGGAATCAGTTGACGTGGAGGCATCTGGTGCAGTCTGCTGCTGAACTGCGTGCGCTCACACACGTGAAAGTCGGCGTTAAGCCCGCAGCGCCGCCACCGCCGCTTCCAGATACGTCCGCCAACCCGCCCGGCGCGCAATGGGGCGCGAACGGCGCGCACATGGCGCGCATCACGCTGCAGAAGCCGGTGCGCATCGCGATACTCGCCCGACAAATGTTGCCCTGAAGGAATCGCCTCATGCCGGACCCGTTACTGCTGAATGGTGATCGCCCGCTTGTCCTTTTTCCGGTCCGCCTGGAGACCCGCTTCTTCGGCCAGGAACTCCGCATCCGCGTGTTCCCGGACAAGATCCATGTCGACACGCACGAGCCCGAACTCACCGCGGACGAAGTCGAATGGGGCAAGCACTTTCACACGTTGCTCTGGAACGCAACGACGGAAGAAGCGCGAAAAGACGCGTGGCGGCAACTTGCGGACCGTTATGGCGCAGAGCGCGCGGCCTGGATCGTGCGCCAACTGACACCGACGAATCCAGCAGAGCGGCCAACGAAGCCGCCGAAGTTTCCGTCACCGCCGGTGCGCCCCGAACCGCAGAAGAACGAGACGTGGACGCGCGCGCCGCGCACTGGCGTGCTGCCGGACCAATGGCTCGCAACTGCCATCGTGCAAGGGGTGGGCGCCGTAACGGCGGCGAGCAACCTGATCCCGGACATCCTGTCCGTCGGACCGAATCCTCAGGCGACCGTCGGGGAAAACGACGAGACGTTGGCCATCGACGAAGGCATGAAGTGGATGGTCGATTTCAACGAGGCAGAGCGGATTGGCATGGCCCTGCGTATGCCGCTGCCGCCGACCCCGGCGCCGCCACGCATCAATTCGCTGCTCGTGTGGGGTGTGAAGAAATCGCTCGATAGCGCCGCTTCGGCGGCGCGGCTCCGGGAGTTGATCGAAGCCCACACATACACTGATGGATTGAGCCTTGTTACTCAAGGCACGCCCACCAATAACACGGAGGATGCGACATCGGGATTCACCACCGACGATCCGGGACACGAACAGAGCTTTCGTCTGATTCTCGGCGACCCGCAGTTTCAGGCAGGTGACGGATCCAATGGCGACGAGTTGTCGAAGGCGCTCGGTCTCCCTCCCGAAGTGCTCGCACGCACGAACAATGCGGATGCGCGCGAGCAACGGGAAGCGCGCGACATGAATCGTGCGCTGTGGCCGTGCACCTGGGGCTACTACCTTGAGCAGATGATGGGGCTCGGCGACTTCAACGGTGCACAGCCTGGAGTGTTCCCCGAGGCGGAGATTGACGCGAGTCTGGAGTATGCGCAGCAGCACTTCGTCGACCATGTGCGGGCGGGCGGGCCGCTTCCCACACTGCGCGCGGGAAAGCAGCCCTACGGCATACTTCCCGTCACGGCACTCGATTTGTGGGGCGCGACTCCCGAAGATGGAAAACTGGCCTCGAGGGATGCCGCCGTGGTGGGTTTGTTGCGGCGCCTGCAGGACTACTGGACCGTCGAGAGCGCCACTGCGCCGCGCATGGGCAGTCACGCGGATCCCGACGTCGACTTCACGGAAGTGTTTGCCATCGACGGGCTGTCCACGAGCTATGCCATCCGCAACATCTTCGGGCTCTTCTACACCCAGGAACTCTTCGAGTTTTTACGCAATCCGCGAAACGACGAGTGGAATCGCGTACAGCGCGCCCAGGCAATACAGACGTTGGCGTTCATCGCCGGGTTTCGCGGCGTCACACCGCGCGCGGCGCTGACGTTGTGCGATCCCGCGCGTTCCGAGCTGAGCGTGCCGTTGGTTCAGTTGTCCTCGAGCGCCGACTTCACCTTCAACTACATCGATCAGTTCTTGAAGGCGCCGGGTCTCGACGCGTTGCTCCAGAATGCTTCCATTCCGGCTCCTTTCAGTTTGCTGTACCTGCTGTTGCGGCATTCGATGATGGTCGAGTACGCGAATGCCGCGGCGCGAGCCCTCGGGCGGGCGCCGCACCTCCGCGCGGAACCCGAGCACGTGCGTTTCAGCCAGCTGCCGATGGAGACGCCGCTCGATCGCATTTCCGCGGCAGGACTACACACCGGGCCGGCGTTCACGCAACCGGACGACACGAACGTGCAGGATTTCCGCAAAACTCTCGAGGCGCTGACGGTGTTGAAGACCGACAAGCTGTCGATGTTGATGCGCGGCACTCTCGATCTGTCGTCGCATCGCCTGGACGCCTGGGTCACATCGTTCGCAACGAAGCGCTTGAAGACCATGCGCCAGAAAGATCCCGCCGGCGTATATCTGGGAGGCTACGGCTGGCTGGAAGACCTGCAGCCTGGTCCGCCGCGAACGGAGGTGAACCCTCTGCCGCCCGGCGAACCGGGCCCGGTTTTCGGATTCCGCAACGACCCAGGCTTCGTCCATGCGCCCTCGCTCGATCAGGCCGCAACGGTGGCAGTACTGCGAAGCGGGCATCTCACCCGTTTTGGCCGCACGCCAGATCCAAATGCCGATCCGCTTGCGATCGATCTTTCCTCCGAACGCGCACGCACGGCGCAATATCTGCTGGATGGCGTGCGATCCGGTCAGCCGCTAGGCGCCCTGCTGGGGTATCGCTTCGAGCGCGCCCTGCACGAGCGCGGACTCGATGTCTTCATCGATGCGTTCCGCCGGATCGTGCCGATCAAATCGACGCGCGTGGACGAGACCGGACAGGCGGTGGAGTCTGTCCCGGCGACCCATGTTGTGGATGGGCTCGAACTCGTGCGCCGGACAAAGCAGCCAGCGGATCGCGTCACTCTTTTCCAGTTCGCCAGCACCTTAGCGAAAGTTCCAGTGCCGCCCATCATGAACGTGGAGGTGGATGCACTGGCCGGCAGCGTCGACGCGCTGAGCGATGCCTTGCTGGCCGAGAGTGTTCATCATGTCGTGCGCGGCAATCCCAGCCGCGCAGCCGCAACTCTCGATGCACTGGAACGCGGCGAAGCCCCGCCGCCGGAACTCGAAGTGATCCGCACGCCGCGGACCGGTTCTGCGTTCACGCACCGGGTGGTCGCGCTCTTTCCCGGCACGCCAGCGACGATTCCCGAGTGGACGGCGACCTTTCGTTCTGTGGCGGAGCCGTTCCTCAACGCGTGGGCGGCAAAACTCCTCGGCAACCCCAACAATGTTCGCTGTGTCGTCGAACGGGTGAACACGACGACGGGTGCCGTCGTCGACACGCGAGAAATTCGGCTCAAGGACCTGAGGCTCGCGCCGCTCGATGTGATTCATGCACAGGAATCAACCGAAGATTCCCGGCTTTCGGAACTCGAGCAGCGCATTCTTTTCCTGGTGCGGCGAAACGTGGCGCTAACCGCTACTCAAACGCTGCGGCTGAATCCGTCACGCGATCCAGCCTGGCCCCTGACGGACGTCAGTTGGTCGGAGTTCACCGAAGTGGTGCGCACGGCGCGTAGTCTGCTAACCGGGGGACGGGCGTTGCGAGCGAGTGACATCAATATCGCCGACGTTGCCGACTCGCCCACCGTTCTGGATGCTGCGAATTTGAAGGTCCGTGCGGACCGCGCGTTGGCGTCGCTCCGTCAATTGCAGACGACTTTGCAAACAGCCTTGAATAACGCCACGCCCACGACGCTTGCGCCACTGCGCTCGGTGATGCATACGATCGCGGCCTTCGGCATTCCCGGAGCCATCCCGCTGTCAGTGGTTGGCCAGACCGAAGCGGATCTGAAGACTCTCGTTTTTCAAGCGCGATCTATCGACCGCGAAGCCACGGATCGCCTCGCCAAAGCCGATGCGACGACGGATTCTGCGGAACGACTCAGGCATCTTTTCGGCAACAGCTTCGTCGTGCTGCCACGCTTCCGTCCGCCGAATTTGATCGAGATTCAGCGCGCGCTGGGCGCGAGCACTGCTGTTCAAGATAGTGACCCGCTCGCCGTCGTGACGTTCCATCAGCGGATGGCGCGAGTTCGTGAAGGCGTCGCGCGCCTTGACGATGCGCTGCAGTACGCCGAAGCGCTGAGCAACGGCGACACACTTACGCTGCAGGTGGCGCAGCTCCCACAGCGTGACAGCGACCGCTGGGTCGGCTTGCCGGCGAAGCCAAGCACGCCGATCCCGCCAGGCCGTTTATCGTTGCTTGTCCATATGCCCGAAGCCATCGATTTCACGCAGCCCGCGATTGCCGGCCTGTTGATCGACGAGTGGATCGAAGTGGTGCCCAATACCAGGGAAACCACTGGGGTGGTGTTTCAGTACAACCAGCCGGACTCGGTTGCGCCCCAGGCCATTCTCGTGGTCGCCCACCCCAACCCCGTGGTGCAGGCCTTCTGGACGATCCCGTGGCTTCAGCAGGTGCTGCGCGAGACGATCAGCTTGGTGAAAATGCGTGCCGTGATTCCGGAGCTACTGGACGAGACCTCGCAGTATCTCCCAGCAGCGTATTTCGCTTTCAACGCGGACGACCATACGGTCTCAACGGACTTCTTTAAGAAACCCTAAAGCGATGCCATCCATCACCACCTGGTCGCGGTTAGAACCGAACGTTCGCGGCACTTCACAGAACGAAACACTGAAGGCGCGGATCTACGATCCGCTCTGGCTACTCGCGCGGCAGTGGCAACTCGGTGAGTTGCAAGGGGATGACAGTGGCACGCCTGTCTCCGCCCGGTTGCGCGCCGAATGCGCTGAACTCACGCGATACATGTCGCGCGGCGGGACGGCAGGGTCGGTGAAGTTCGATCCAAAGAAGGTTCCTTTGGAAACGTTCGTGGAGCGCGAGCCGGTCCACCCCAAGCCCGGTACGCTCGTGCGCCTGCGTGTTTCTGTCGAAGCCGGTCAGCAATTCTTGCGCATGTTAGGGCGCGCGCCATTCGGCACGAAATACCATCAAGGCTTTATCGCGGGGTTCCCGTTGCCAGAACGTAGTGCTGCACGGGCAGCCGACGTTGATGGCGAGGCCTTGCGATTCCTGGACGTGATGTCGGGCCGCGTTCCGGATGGCGTGAAGCTGTACACCGAGCTCAAGAAGGCCCCTCTTCCGACGGCACCGGCTATCGAACAGCCTACCGATGTTCAAGCGTTCGCGGACGCGCGAGACGCGTTCTTTCGGTGGTATGAGGCCTTGTTCAGCGAGCCGGTGGGGCAGCTTGAAGCCTGGTCCTCGCAGCGTATGGAGTACGCCTTCTCCGTTGAAGCGCCAACGGCGCCGGCAAGGGTCTTGACGTCGGAGTACTACGAAGGCGATCTCGACTGGTACGACTTCGATGTCAAGATGGGCGAAACGATCGGAGCCGGTGAAGACCAGGAAGTGGGAGTGAATCCGCTACCCCTCACCAGAACCATGATTCCCGCTCCGGCAACGTATCGCGGAATGCCGGCGTCGCGGTGGTGGGAATTCGAAGATGCGTCTGTAGATTTCGGTGCGGTGGAAGCGGAACCGGACGATCTTGCCCGCATGCTGTTAGTCGATTTCGCCATCACCTATGGCAACGACTGGTTCGTCATTCCCCTGGATGTGCCGGTCGGCTCGATCTGCAAAATCATCTCCCTCGTAATCACGGACACATTTGGTGTCCGCACGCTGATTCCGTCGATCGACCGGTCAGCCCATCCCGCGTCGATCCACTGGCGGATGTTCAAAAACCGTGGCAATGCGGACACGCCGACAAATCTGTTCCTGGCGCCGACGCTGAAGCGCACCATGGAAAGCAAACCGCTCGACGAGGTGCTGTTCCTGCGCGATGAAATGGCCAACCTCGCCTGGGGTGTGGAGCGGATTGTCGAAGGCGTATCCGGCCGTCCATTGAATCGACGCGAGGACGATCTTGCTCGACAGCGTCGCAGCGAGCCCGCCACGCCTGCACCCTCCAATGACGGCGCACTGACGTGGCGTCTGTCGACCGAAGTCCCCGGCTACTGGATCCCGCTCATCCCGGTTCAGATTCAGCCAGGCCAAAAAGCAATCCGTTTCCGCCGCGGCGCGACATTACGTCAGGACGGCACGCTGAAACCTCAACCCGCGCTGAGTCAAATACTGAAACCCAGCATTGGCCCGCTCGACATCTTTGAAGAAGAGATCCCACGCGAAGGCGCGCGGGTCACTCGTTCCTACCAATACGCCCGCTGGTTCGACAACAGCCCGTTGCTATGGATCGGCCGACGCAAGACGGTCGGCCGCGGCGAAGGATCGAGCGGTCTGCGCTTTGATGTCGTGGAATAGCGAACGCGACTTCGCCGCGTTCATCGATCGCAAATCACGCGCGGCAGCGGCGGCGGAGCTCCCTCCCTACTCCACCGACCTGCAACGGCCGCTCGATGGGATGCTCGCCATTGGTTCACCGTGGACCATGCGCCTCTTCGATGGACCGTTTTACCTTTCGCCGCTGCCCGAACGGCGGCCTGCGTGTCACCTGGTCTTCGTGCAGTCGCTCGACGGCAATACGGGCGCGCGCAATCCTCAGACACTCGGCGGAGGCGAGACCGACAAGCATGTCATCTACGAAGGCCTGACCCGCGTATCGGTCGACGCCGTGCTCGCGGGGTCGTCCACGGTTCGTGGCGGGAGCATCGTCTTTTCGGTGTGGCATCCTGAGCTCGTCCGATTGCGGCATGCGCTGGGCCAGCCGCGCCATCCGCTCCAGATCATCGCCACACGTCGCGGTGTCCCCATCGAGCGCGAGCTGCTCTACAACATTCCCGAGCTCCGTCTCATCCTCCTGACCGCGCCCGGTGGAATCGCCGCAATGCGCGAGGCACTCGCCGAGCGTCCATGGATCACGCCGATTGTCGTCAATGGCGGCCACACGCTTGACGATGCCTTCGAACAGATGCGAGCGATGGGCATTCAAAGGATTTCGGCCGTTGGCGGACGCGTGTTGGCCACCGAGCTGATCGACGCCGGTCTCGTGCAGGACTTGTATCTCACGACGTCGCCGATTCCCGGTGGGGAGCCGGGCACCCCGCTCTACCCGCGACCGCTCGCGCTGCGGACCATTGTTCGGAAGCGGGGCACATTGCACGAGGCCAGTGTCGTCTTCGAGCATTCCCTGCTGCTATCGACATGACGCGTGCTTTCTCGGCGATCGGTCGCGAGCGCTTTCGCCACTTGGCATCGACCCTTGACGGCAGGGTTGTCTTGCCGGACGACCTCGCCTATGACGAGGCGAGACACGTCTGGAACCGTGCCATCGACCGTCGTCCCGCCGCCATCGTCGCCTGTGCGGCAATCGACGACGTCCGTCGCGGTCTCGAGTTCGCGGAGACACACCGGCTCGACATCGCGGTGCGAAGCGGCGGACACAACCAGGCCGGTCATGGCGTCGCCGACGACGCCCTCGTGCTCGACCTGCGCGGCCTGAATCGCGTCACCGTCGACCCATCATCGCTGAGCGCCCGCGTCGACGGCGGGGCAATCGTGTCCGAACTGATGACCGCCTTGAGACCGTACGGGCTCGTCACGCCGACCGGCGGATGTCCGGACGTTGGCGTCGGCGGCCTCACGCTTGGAGGCGGCGAGAGCCTGCTGATGGCGCGTTATGGCGCGGTGTGCGACAACGTCGTGGCCGCGGAGATCGTCCTGGCGGACGGGCGTCTCGTGTCGGCGCATTCGCGCGAGCATGCGGATCTCTTCTGGGCGATTCGCGGCGGTGGCGGCAACTTCGGAATCGTGACCAGCTTCGAATATCGACTCGTCCGCCTCGATTCCCTGTTGTCGGGACTCCTGTATTTCCCAGTCTCTCGAACGGCGGAAGTGCTTCGCATCTATCGCGACTTGATGGTGGACGCGCCCGATGAACTGCAGACCGCCGGTGGCCTGACCGGCACGCCGCACGGCCCGGCGCTGATGGTGTCTGTCTGCTACTGCGGCGTTCTCGCGGACGGCGAGCGAATCGTGGATCAGTGGCTGAAACGGCTGCAGCCGACGAAGGACACCGTGCAGGCCGGCCCGTACACTGCGGAGTTCTCGATGGGTGACGGGCCGAGCGCCGGAGGCGGCGCCTTTCTGCCCGAGCTGAGCGACGCTGTCATCGACGTGCTCGCTTCGTCATATTCGAACGCTCCCCCGGAAGCGAGCGCGGTGTGGAACGATTTTCATGGATCCGTCACACGCGTGCCGGTCGAGGCCACGGCTTTTTCGCTGCGCCAGCGCGGCTTCGACCTGTTCATCAGCGCTCCCTGGAACGACGCGGAAGGACGGATCCGGACCCTCGCATGGGTGCGCGATCTGAATGACTCCGTGCGGGCGCATGCTGTGGGTGTCTACGTGAACAATCTGGAGGACGAAGGAGAGGCACGCGTGCGCGAAGCCTACGGTCCGAATTACACGCGCCTGTCACGAGTAAAGGCCCAGTATGATCCTCGCAACGTTTTTCATGTCAACCAAAACATCCCGCCCGCTGCTCGCTGACCAGACCGGACTGTGTCCGACACGTCGCGTCGTCGTCATCAGGCGGGGGTTCATTTTGGGGTCAAAAGATCCTGTCGCTTGACAATCCTACGTCGATCGAGAGATGGTGGCACACTCTGAAATTTTGGGCGCACACCATCAGCAGGCGATGCTGACGATGAGAGACCACGGCGGACTTCAATCGATCTGACAGCGGTTTCTACTTCTCCCCGTTGGACAAGTAGCGCCACGAAATCCGCTCCATACATTTGAGCACTATTGCCGCAGATCCAGCAGGTACGCACTGTGCTGGTTGCAGCAACTCCGGGCGAGAACTGATCCTGAATTCGAACGACACGCCCACCGGGTATCGAGGATCGTTGCCGATGTCGAGAGTTGTACGTCGACACATTCTCATTGCGATCGTGACCTCGATCGTGGGCCTTGCCGGATCGATCGCCGGCTGGATGCGAATCGTGGACGCCCAAGAGCCCGAGGGATGGATGTTCTGTGCGAATGAGAACGAGACCTGCGCCTTCACCGGGACGAGGCAGGTCCGGTATGGTGCCGCAGGGCTCTACGCTTACCGCAACGCGACCGATGGCACCCCCTGTACGAATGCAGTCTTCGGCGACCCGGCGCCCAACCTGGCTAAGCACTGCGATTCCACGCAGACACTGGCTCCGCCCCCACCCCCACCCCCGCCCCCGCCCCCGCCCGCGGACTGGACGTTCTGTGCGAATGAGAACGAGACCTGCGCCTTCACCGGGACGAGGGAGGTCCGGTATGGCGCCGATGGGCTCTTCACGTACGAAACCGCGACCGATGGCACCCCCTGTACGAATGCGGTCTTCGGCGATCCGGCCCCCAACACGGCTAAGCACTGCGATTCCAAGGGAACAGCGGTAACGCCCCCGCCCGATCCCGCACTGGTGGGGTCCTGGTCCGCGCTTCAGAATTGGCCGGAGGTTGCCGTCCACGCGGCGCTGCTTCCGACGGGCAGGGTGATGCTCTATGGGTACTCGGACGATCCGCAGCTGTGGGACCCTTCGACTTCGACGGTCACCGCGATAACGAGAATCGGCTACAACCCCTTCTGCTCGGGACTCACGCTGCTCGCGAATGGTCGCCTGTTCCTCGCGGGCGGTCACATCAGCAACAACGTGGGCCTGGACCATGTGAGCATCTATGACCCCGTCACGAGCACATGGTCGCGACAGCCGGACATGAACGCGGGGCGTTGGTACCCGACCACAACCATGCTTGCCGACGGAAGCGTGCTGGTCGTTTCGGGTGATGTCGACAATACCGTCGGCGTCAATCGTCTGCCGCAGGTGTGGACGGATGGAAACTGGCGAGACCTCACTGACGCCCAGATCCAGATGGATCTCTACCCGATGATGTTGCTGGCGCCCGACGGTAGGGTGTTCAACCCGGGACCGCAGCAGAGGGCGCGGTATCTCGACACCAGCGGCACCGGGAGGTGGACCAACGGCGCAAGCAGCACTGTTGGATTCCGCGGTTACGGTACGGCCGTCATGTACGAGCCCGGCAAGGTGCTGCTGGTCGGTGGCGCAGATCCGCCGGTCGCCTCAGCCGAGAAGATCGATTTGAATAATTCGTCGCCCCAGTGGCAACCGGCGGGCGCGATGAATATGCCACGACGTCAGCTGAATGCGACCGTCCTTCCGGACGGCACCGTCCTGGTGACCGGCGGGAGCAGTGCTCCGGGCTTCGACAACGCGGCTGGGGCGGTCCTGAACGGCGAGCTCTGGGACCCGTCCGCCAACTCGTTCACACAGCTAGCCACGGCGCCTCGATATCGCGGCTATCACTCGGTCGCTCTGCTGTTGCCCGATGGTCGCGTGCTGTCGGCGGGAGGCGATATCAATTCGCATAACGCCGAACTGTTTTCGCCGCCCTACTTGTTCAAGGGGCCAAGGCCGACCGTGACGGCGGCACCTTCGAACATCACATATGGGCAACCCTTCGTGGTCGAAACGCCGGACGCCGCGTCGATCAACGCCGTCACGCTCGTGCGCTTGTCCACCGTCACCCACGCGAACAACATGAACCAACGGTTCGTCCGGCTCGCGTTTTCAGCCGGCGCCGGCCGACTGACGGTTACGCCACCTTCTGCCGGCGAGATTGCACCGCCGGGCCATTACATGCTGTTCCTGTTGAACGGCGCGGGCGTGCCGTCCGTCGCTCCGATGGTTCGTCTCAGCGCCGACACCGTGCCCTCGCCACCAACGAATCTGACGGCGACGGCGGCCTCGAGCAGTCGTATCAATCTGAGCTGGATCGACAACGCGAGCAACGAGTCCGAGTTCCGCATCGAGCGGTCGCCCGATGGCGTCGCGTTCACCGAGATCGCCACGGTCGGGGCCAACGTCACCACCTACGCGAACACGGGGCTGACAGCGGCCACGCAATACTGGTATCGGGTCCGTGCCTACAACACGACCGGCCCGTCCAGTTACGCCGGTCCGACCAGCGCGACGACGCTCGCGGCTGCCGTGCCGCCAACGGCGCCGACCAATTTGACGGCAACGGCGGCCTCGAGCAGTCAGATCAATCTGAG
>Ga0075428_100001165_pt1 | contig 28177 bp, 19 predicted proteins | sample RhiMetdeltSRZDD2_FD_75291 | JGI IMG/M metagenome (GOLD analysis project Ga0075428, IMG submission 75291) | Populus rhizosphere microbial communities from Tennessee, USA - Rhizosphere MetaG P. deltoides SRZDD2 | ecosystem: Host-associated > Plants > Roots > Rhizosphere > Soil | place: USA... | reverse complement strand
CAGATGCGGAATCGCCTCACGCGCCGCCACGTACTCGCGGGTGGCGACGCTCATCAACTCTTCGAGAAGACTGCCGTAGGCGTCATCGACCGGCCGCAGCCCCTGCCGCATCGCGCCGAGGTCGCGCGCGGAGAGACCGTGCCGCTCGAGCAGCGCGCGCGGGATGTACAGCCGGCCGTGGTCCCAGTCTTCCCCGACGTCGCGGACGATGTTGGTGAGCTGCATGGCCCGGCCGAGCGCCGCCGCACGCTCCAGCATCCACGGATCGCGGACACCGTGGAGCTCACTCAGCCACTGCCCTACCACGCCAGCGACGCGATAGGCGTAGAGGAGCAGCTCGTCGAGATCTCGCTGCGCCACGAAACGGAGATCGCTCCGCACCCCGAGCGCGAGCTGCGAGGCGTACGTGAACGGAACGTTGCGGTCGGCCATTTCGCCCATGACCCGGTCGATCAGCGGGATGCCTGACGGGTGGCCGTAATAGGCGGCGTGCGAGCACTCGAGCCACGTGTCCAGCCGTGCCTCGGCAACCGCCGGGTCGCCGGTGGTGTCGGCGAGGTCGTCAATGAACCGGCACCAGGCGTAGACGCGCGCCGTCCGCTCGCGCTCGGCGCGCTGCATGAACGCGGCGGCGAAGTGGAACGAGCGCGAGTTGCGCGCCATGTACGCGCTCGGCGCCGAGAGGTCCGCGACCGCCGGCACCTCGAGGAGTGAGATTCCCTGCGCGGCGCCCGCCGCTGCGTGGAGCGGGTACGCGCTCACCGGGCTCGCTCCTCGGCCGTCGGCGGTCGCCAAGCGACGAGCCAGCAGAGGAGCATGGCTGCGGTCGTCGCCGCGACCGCGCCTAACAACCCGGCGGCGGCGCTCATCCCGAGCGGGAGCACCAGGTTCGCGCCGTAGAAGGCGACTAGCCAGCGAATCGGAAGCGACGCGATCCAGCGGTCAGCCCGCAGCGTGCTCAGCGCGATCATCAACGCGAGCCCCGTGACGTACCAGCCGACCAGATTGAGGAGGGGCATCCCGTAGTACGGACCGTCCACGCTCCACACCCAGTACGTCGTCACGAGGCTCATCGCCGGGTCCAGTGCGAGATCCCAGCTCAGGAGAACGAGCGATCCAGCGACCACCCGTGCCGCGACGCTCCTAGGAAATCGCCAGCGCGCAATCGCGTAGGACGGCAGCGCCATGAAGAACCATGAGAGCGGAATGAGCACCGGCACGTGGCCGAGCCACTTCGCTCCGAGTCCGTCCGTGTAGCGGTACGGACCGAACGGAAGGCCGACGGTCGTTCCCGCCAGCTCGCTGAGAAGTGAGAGGAGGTAGACCGCCGCGAAGGCCGGCAGCCATCGCCCGCCGGCGCGCCGCGTTAGGAAGAGCGCCAGCGCCGCGAACGCGAGAAGGATCTGCGCGCGCGGGGCGACGAGCAGCATCCAGCCGTAAAGCGGCGCGGCGCCGGGCGCGGCCGCGAGCCGCTCGGGGTGCAGGCCGAAAGCCGCGAAGCCGAGGAGAGAGAGCGCAGACACAGCGTAGACCAGCGCTAGCCCGACCCGCTCGATCGACACGCTTCGTTCAGGCCGAAGCTCCTGCGGCGGCCGCTTGGGCTCCGCTGGTGTGGGCGCCACACCTGCCACTCGGCCGACATTTGTCGAGAGATTCAGTTTCATTGTTGGACATAATATTGACATATGCGCGTCGATTGTCCACCTTTCGTCCATGATTCGGGCAAGCCGAAGTGGACAGGCGATTGTTGTGGGGGCCGGCTTGGGTGGACTCGCGGCTGCCGTGCGGTTGCGCGCAGCTGGTTGGCGGGTCACGGTGCTCGAAGCCCTTGACCAGCCGGGTGGCCGCGCCCGGGTCTTCCACCGGGATGGGTTCACCTTCGACGCCGGCCCGACCGTGATCACGGCGCCGCACCTCATCGCCGAGCTGTTCGAGCTCGTCGGCCGCGATCCGCGCGACTACTACTCGCTGGTGCCGGTGGATCCGTTCTACCGGATCCAGTTTCATGACGGGAGCACGTTCGACTACACGGGCGACGAGGACCGCCTGCTCGCGGAGATCGCGCGCCTCGAGCCACGCGACGTCGATGGCTACCGGCGCCTGGCGCGGCTCGCCGAGCGCATCTTCGAGACGGGGTTCACGCAACTGGCCGACAAGCCGTTCCACCGGCTCTCGGAGATGCTGCGCATCGTTCCGGCGATGCTGCGCCTGCAGAGCTGGCGGAGCGTGCACGGGCTGGTCGCGCGGCACATTCGCGACCCGCGGCTTCGTCAGGCGCTGACGTTCGAGCCGCTCCTCGTCGGCGGCGACCCTTTTCGCTCCTCCTCGATCTACCTGCTCATCCACTGGCTCGAGCGGAAGTGGGGCGTGCATTTCGCGCTCGGGGGGACGGCGTCCATCGTGCACGCGCTCGTCAGGCTACTCGAGGAGCTTGGGGTGGAAATCCGTCTCGGCTCGCCCGTGGAGGAGATCGTCGTCGAGCGGGGACGCGCGGTCGCGGTTCGCACGTCGTCGGGGGAGCGCCTGCCGTCGGCGCTCGTCGTCAGCAATGCCGACCCGTCGTTCGTCTACACGCGACTCATCGGCGCCGAGCACCGTGCGCGTCACACGGACCGCGCCGTGTCACGCGTTAGGCAGTCGATGAGCCTGTTCGTCGGCTACTTCGGCGCCTCGCGTACCTGGCCGGCCCTCTCGCACCACACGATCCTCCTCGGCCCTCGCTACCGCGGGCTGCTCGACGATGTGTTTCGCCGTGGCGTCCTGGCCGACGACTTCTCGCTCTACCTGCACGCGCCGACCCGCACCGACCCGTCGCTGGCGCCGCCTGGGTGCGAGACGTTCTACGTGCTGACCCCGGTCCCGAACACACGGGCGCGTATCGATTGGGGGCGGGAGGCCGACCCGTACTTCGCGCGCATCCGCGATACGCTCGAGCAGCGGCTGCTCCCCGGGCTCAGCGCGGCGCTCGCGACGTCGTTTCACATGACGCCGTTCGACTTCGAGCGCACACTGCGGTCGGTAGACGGCGCGGCGTTCGGACCCGAGCCACTGCTCACGCAGTCGGCGTGGTTTCGCTATCACAATCGGTCGCCGGACGTCGGGGGGCTGTACTTCGTGGGCGCCGGCACGCATCCGGGCGGCGGCATCCCCGGCGTGCTCTGCTCGGCGAAGGTGCTCGATCGCCTCGTCCCGCGGGCAGCGGTCGCCTAACGTCCCCTCGCGGCCGCGAGGGGACGCGGCTCGCCACGCCATTCGCGAGGGCGGCGCGCCATCGCGTCGACGACGCGCAGCACTGCGGCCGCATCGGCCAGCGGTGACAACCAGTACGCAAGCCCGCGCCGGGCGAACGAGTGGGCGGTGGCGGCGGCGAGGAGAATGCGCACGGTGAGCAACGCGGCGTTCACCGCGACGAGCGTCAGCACCGAGCCGCGGGGACCGTCGAGCACGCGGAGGGCGAGCCCGAGCAAGACCGGGATGGGCAGCGCCTGCGCGAGAATCAGGAGCAGCGCGTCGAGCCACCGCCAGCGCGCGCTGCTCGCGTCGCGCATGTTGAGCGAGCGCGGCCAGGCGCGCCAGGTCTCACGTCCGGTTGGATACATCTCTACGTCGAGCAGGCGCGGCGCGTCCAGAAACGCGACGCGCGCCCCGGAGGCGGAGAGCTGCCTGACGATGCGGACGTCGTCGCAGTACGAGCGCGCGACGATGCCGTAGCCGCCGGCGCGCTCGAGCACGTCGCGCCGGATGAGCAGGCACTGCCCGTTGGCCATGGCGCGCTCGGGGTCGTGCGCGTCGGCGCCCGGGGGTCCGAAGCGATAGACGAGCGTTGCCAGAAACGCGGGCTGCAGCCATCGCGCCGCGGCGCCCGGCGCGACGATGCGCGGCGCGAACGAGACCGCGTCGAGCCCGAGCCGACGCGCGGCCGCCGCGGCGCCGGCAACCATGCCGGGGCGCGGTGCAGTGTCGGCGTCTACGACGAGCACCCATTCCCCGCGGGCCACCGCGCATCCGGCCGCGATAGCCCACGGCCGTCCAACGAACCCGCGCGGCCTCGGCGGCTCCTCGATGCGCCGCACGCGCGGGTCGCGCGACGCCGCCTCGTCGATGAGTGCGGGGGTGCCGTCAGTCGAGCCGCCATCGACGACGATTACTTCGTCGAGCGACGCGCCCTGCGCGCGCAGTCCGGCGAGGCAAGGGCCGATCCGTTGCGCCTCGTTGCGCGCCGGCACGATCACGGACACCGAGGTGCCGGGGACGCCATCTTCCTGCGGCTCGACCCGTGGGACGCGCCGCCGTCCCCGCGCGAGCCGTGCACAGACCACGCCCAGCGCAACGATCTGCGCCAGCGCCAGCAATCTCACGCCTCGGGCCCGGTCGCGTCATTCCCGGCTCCCCCGCGCAGCCTCCGGAGCGCGCGCCGCAGCGCCGGAACGTCGGGGAGGACGCGGACGCCGACGTCCCGCAGCGCCTCGGTGCTCGCGTCGATCGCTCGCCCGCCGGCGAAGAGCGTCGTCCCGCGCGGCATCGCGCGCGCCGTCCGCTCGACTTCGGCGAGCGTGCCGCCGCGGTTCTCGTAGACCGCGCTCAGCGCCACGGCGCGCGCCCGCACCTGCTGCGCGGCGGCGACGATGTCGGATGCAGGAAGGTTCGCGCCGAGGTACACGACAGCCCATCCTTCGGCGACCGCGGCGGCGGCGACGAGCATCGCGCCCAGCTCGTGGTGCTCGCCTGCCGGCGTGGCGACGACGAGCCTAGGCGCACGCGCCGCCGGGGAGTGCGCGTCCAGCAACCAGTCGAGCACGCGCCTGACGACGCTCGTCGCGAGGTGCTCGTGTGCCGGACTCAGCGCCCCGTCGTGCCAGCGCTCGCCGACCGAGGTGAGGAATCGCGGTGCGATACGGTCGACGAAGCCTGTGCCTAACGCCAGCGCGGCGCGCTTGAGCGTCCCTTCGAGCGCCGGCCCGTCGAGCCGCTCCGCGGCGGCGAGCGCGGCGCGCACCACCGCGGACTCCAGGTCGGGCGCGGCCCGCGACGCGTCGGCGTGGGGCTCGTCCACCAATGCTTCGAGTGCTTCCGTGCGAAGCCGCGCAACCTCGGCGATGCTGTGGCCGGCAAGCGTCGCGCGACGCAGGAGCGTCAGGCGGTTGACGTCCTCCTCGGAGTAGAGGCGCTGCCCGCCTCCCGAGCGCTGCGGCCGCACCGCGCCGTACCGCCGCTCCCACGCACGGAGGACGTCGGCCGTGAGTCCGGTGCGGGCGATGACGGCTCGAACCGGATAACGCGACCCGGCGTCAGTGGTGCGGTCGGGCATGTGGTGAGGCTAACCCGTTGTCCAGGTATGGTCAATGTCTGAGAGGCGGATTCCTGGACGTCGTCTCGCTACGCGCGGACCAGCTTCTCCCCGTCAGTAGCAGGATGCTCGTGGCTCGATGTCATCGGATCCCGGGCGTTTCCGCAATACCCGCACAAGGACGTTCAACCAGGGAAGCTCACTCCACCGGGGACATAAGCCACCATGCTGGCACTTACACCGCGAGCCGGCCGCCGGCCGCTGGCACTTTCATTCTTCGCACTCGTCGCGCTTGGCGCCTGTGCCGACGAGCCACCACCAGTCACCGGGCCGTCCGCGTCGGCGTCGGCGCAGAACGGCCAGAACCTCACCGGCAGTGTCGTCATGGTGACCAACGCCCTCGGCAACGGCGCCTTCGGCTCGCTGCAGTGGGCCACCACCCTCGTGGCGAACCCCGGCGATACCGTCCGCTTCGACCCGTCGCTCGCCGGCGACACGATCTTCATGGAAACCACGCTCTTCGTGCCGCACTACGTGGTCATCGAGGGGCCCCGCGACAAGGGCATCACCATCAGCGGCCGCAAGGCCGTGCGCGTCATGGACATCCGCAACGGCGCCCGGCTCCGCAACCTCAACATCATCGACGGCCGCCACGCGACACACGGTGCGGGAATCTTCGCTATCGGTCCGCTGGACCTGGAGCACACAGCGGTCTTCGGTAACGAGTCCCAGCGCGGTGCGGCGCTCTACGTCACCGATGCGGTGCTGACCAACAGCACGGTCTCCTCGAACTTCGGGGTCGGTCACGGTGCCGTCATCAGCTACGACTACCACGGCGGGCTCGTGCTCAACAACAGCACGGTCGCGCTCAACGGAAACGACGGCGCGTACGGGTCGATGATTGCGCCGCACGGCGTGCGGGACCGTGTCCCGTCCGTAACGCTGCGCAACTCGATCATCGCCGACAACACATGGTTACTCCCGTACCCGCGGATTCCGAACTGCTATGATGCGATCGGCTTCAAGTACGCGGGGCGGAACCTCGTCGACGACACCTCGTGCGGGGACGATCCCGCGGAGCCGACCATGATTTACGTCGAAGAGCCCTGGCTGCGGCTCATCGATGACAACGGCGGCCCCACCGAGACCAACAAGCTCACGATCGGGAGTCAGGCCATCAACCACGGGAAGGACTGCACGGTGACGGTGGACCAGCGCTACGTGCCCCGCGACGGGAAGTGCGACATCGGCGCCTACGAGTTCACCGCCTTCACCACCGCCACCCTCGGCATGAACGCAACGGTGAACGTCGACCCGGCGACGGGGTTCGCGTTCCTCACCGGCACGACGAAGTGCTCGACCAACGCCCCGGGGAGCGTGCCGAACAACATGCTGCTCCGGATCAAGCTCACGCAGGAGCAGAAGGGTCGCGGGGCGCCGCCGACGACGGTGTACGCCTCGACCAGCGTCGGCACTCAGTGCGGCCTGACGACCAGCTCGTGGAGCGTGCCGCTCAAGGCGTTCCCGTACGACAAGGAGTGGAGGGACGGCGCCGCGCTGGCCGAGATCGAGACTGACCCCGAAGGCACGCCGGAGTGGATCACGCCCGCGTCGCTCTCGGCGACCGTGAAGGTCGTTAGGCCCCGGAAGTAATGGCGCCGCGGTCCCGCTACTGACGCGGACCCGGCAGGATTCGTGACGAGCGTGGCGCGGTGCAGCACACCGCCGCGCCACAGCTCCGTCGGCGACACGGGCGTCATTTCATGCGCGCGATCTCGATACGTGCGCGAGCCGCCTGCGCGTCGGCCGGCGGTCGTGTCGCGCCGAGCCCCATGGCGAAGAGGCGCTCGGTGGCGACGCCCGCGGCCGTGAGTCGCGCCTTGAGCGCCGCCGCACGCCGTTCGGACAGTGCGTGGTCCGATGTCGCATTGCCGGTGTCGTCCACGTGCCCCTCGATCAGGAAGCTTCCGGGCTGCGCCTTGAGGAGCCTAACGAGACGTTCGACCTGGGGGTCCGAGGTGCGCGCGAGCTGATCGGTCGCACCGTCGAAGCGAAGCTCGGACAACACGGCACGCCCGTCGCTCAGGTCCGCGGCAAGCTTCTCGTCCTCGCCATCGCTGCCGCCGAGCGCGCCCGCTGCGCTGGACACGGCGTCGCTGGTCTTGTCGACTACCGCGTCAGCAAACGCGGCAGTCTTACTTACCGCCGTGTCCACACCGCGGCCAGTCTTGGCCAGCGTCGAGTCCACGGTCTGTGCCGCGCGAGCAATGGCCGCGCTGTCGGCCTTCGCTTTGCGCGCCGCGAACTTTCGTTCCGTCTGCTCCTTGATCTGCTTCCAGACTTGCTGCGCCTCGGCCGCCGCTGGCACCGAGAGCTGGCCGGTCGCGATCACGACCGCAGCCATGACGATCGATCGTATCATATCCGTCTCCTGCTGAATCACTAACGACCCTCTCCCGTGAGTGACGCAGCGGGGCCACGCCGATTCTCACCTTGGTCGTCATCCCGAGCCGCCAGGCGAGGGATCGCGATCCTCCGGTAGAGGGCTCTGACTCGTAGGACCGTCCCCCATCCGTTAGGCCGCCGCGTCCGTTGTGCCTACCGCTTGCCGGCCCCGTGAGCGCGGTCTATAGTCGGCGGCGTCGTCCCCTAGCCGAGTCGTCATGCGCAGCTGTCTCTCGACCACGCTCCTCCTCATTCTCGTCCCCGCGAGCGTGCAACGTGACCAGGACCCGCGAGCGGTAGTGCTCGCCGCGACGCGCGCCGTGCAGGGCGACAGCGCCGGCTTGCTTCGCCAGGCATGGACCACTCGGCTTCGCCGTGACTCGTCGGACCGCGTGGCCGCGCTCGGCCTCGCGACTCTCGCGCGACTCACCTACGACTACCCGACCGCCGAACGGCTCTACCGCAGTCTGCTCGCCGATTCCCTGCGCCCCGACCGTTATTCACCGGTCGCGCGGCTGGGGCTCGCGCGACAGCTGGAGGGGCGTGGCTTCAGCGTTCAGGCGCGTCCTCACTTCACGCGAGCGCGTGAGGAAGCGCGCGCGGTAGGCGACGCGGTCACGGAAGGTGAGCTCCTCCTGACGGTCGCGTTCATCCGCGCACGGACCGAGGGCGTGACGGTTGGCGAGGCACTCCTCGACACGGCGGGACGCCTCATCCCCGACTCGATGCTCGCGCTGCGTTCGCAACTCCACTACCGGCGCGCGATTCTCTATTCGCTCCGCGGCCGGCCGGAGGCGTTGGCGGAGGCCGACTCCAGCATCGCGCTTGCCCGCCGCGCGAGGGACGTCCGCGCCGAGGCCGACGGCTTTCGCGTCCTGGGACAGGTCCTCGTGTACCGGCAGCAGTTCGATTCCGCGCTCGGGGTGCTGCGGCACGGGGAAGATCTCTTCCGCCGCGCCCGCGACCGGAGCGCGTTGGCCGCCAGCCTCGTCTGGCGAGCGCAGGCGCTCGGCAACCTCGGGCGGTACGGGGAGATGCGCGAGGCAATGCGGCTCGCGCTCACCGAGGGCCAGGCCTCGCACAACCCGTCGGCCGTCGCCACGGCCCACAGATCGTTAGGCGCGCTCGGCGTGATGATGGGCGACTACGCCACGGCCGCGGAGTATCTGAACAAGGCGGTTGCCATGTCGCAGGAGACGGGCGACTCACTCGGCGTCATGACCACCCGCAAGTTCCTCGCGGACGTCGCCCTCGCTGCCGGCGATGTCGCCGAGGCGCGCCGCCTGACGCTGGCGCAACTGGCGTTCGCGCGCCGCATGGAGGAGCCGACCGTCCAGTACGAGGCGCACGTGCTGCTGGCCGAGCTCGCGATGCGCGAGCGCGATTGGACCGCCGCAGGACGCTCGCTGGCGGACGCCCGCGCCGCCATCGTTCGCATACCGGGGGAAGAGCGAAAGCTGTGGCTGCTCCACTACGAAGGACGTCTCGCGCACGCCCGCGGCGACCTCGCTGCCGCCGAGCGCGCGTTCGCCTCGTTTCTCGCCGCCTCGGCTGCGGGGCCGGGGTCTCCCGGAGATCGGTTCGATGCGCGCGTCCGGCTCGCGGACATCTACGCGACGCGTGGGAACCTCGCCTCCGCCGAGCGTTCGATGGTCATGGCGTCGGACGACCTCGATACGTGGCGCTCGGCGCTCGGTGACGCCGAGCTTCGGGTTCTGGCCTTCCAGGTTTCCCCGTCGCAGCACGCGCGGGCTGCCGACCCCGTGGAACAGGACGCGCGCGTAGCGCGCGTCCTCGCCGCGCTCGTATCGGGTAACCGCGGCGATGCGGCATTCGCACTGGCGGAGCGTCGCCGCGCACGGGAGCTGAGCGACCGGCTGATTCGGGCGGAAGGCCTGCGGTCCGACCCAGTGCGCACCAAGGCCACGGGCGGACGCACGGCCTCGGCACCGAGCGACGCCCCGGAGACGATCGCGGCGCAAGTCCTGGCGGACCAGATGCCTGACGAGCAGACAGCATTCCTGGAGTTCGTCGGCGGAGTGGGCGGGAGCCCGATCACGCTGTTCATCATCCAGCGCGACGGCCTGCGAGCGCGGCTACTCCCGGCGGCCGACTCGATCGGCGACCGGGTCGCGCGGTTCGTCGGGCTCCTCGAGTCGGGGGCCGAGGCGGAGCCGCTGGCGAGATCGTTAGGCGACGCCCTGCTTTCGCTGGCGCTCCCCGAGCTCGGGCCGGCGATCACTCGACTCATCGTCGTCCCCGACCGCGCGCTGCACTACGTGCCGTGGGACGCGCTCCGGCTCCCCGACGGGCGACTGGTGGCCGAGCGATTCGCGGTGAGCGTTGCACCGTCGGCAGCGGTCGTCGCCACACTGTGGCGTCGCTCGCGTGACGCGACGCCGCCCCGTCCCGGGGCGGTGAAGTTGCTCGCACTCGGCGACCCCGCGTTTCCGAGCGACCGCGGAGATGATGGCGAGCGTGAGACAAGCGCGGCGACCGAGACGTACGAGCTGGCGTTCGATTCGACTGGCGGGTTGCCGCGCCTCCGGGCGTCGGCCGATGAGGCGCGTCGCGTCGCTCGTTATGCGCCAGACGCCGACGTCAGGCTGCGCGACGAGGCGAGCGCCGCCTTTCTGAAGACGGCACCGCTTCGCGACTATCGCATTATCCATCTCGCGACACACGCGCTGGTGGACGAACGGTCCGCCGCGCGGACGGCGCTGGCCCTCGCGCCGAGTGACGGCGAGAGCGGCTTCCTCGGCGCCGGCGACCTCGCCGCCCTGGCGCTCGGCGCCGACCTGGTCGTGCTGTCGGCGTGCCGGACTGCCCGGGGCAGGATCGTCGAGGGCGAGGGAGTGCAGGGGCTCACCGCGCCCCTGCTGCAGGCAGGGGCGCGAGCCGTGGTCGCGACCGGATGGAACATCGGCGATCGCAGCACCGTCCGGTTGGTCGATGCGTTCTACCGCAACCTCGCGAATGGGTTGCCGGTGAGCGAGGCATTGCGCGCCGCGAAGCTCGATGCGATCCGGCGCGGCGCCTCACCGCGAGAGTGGGCGGCGTTTACGCTCGTGGGCGACCCGCTCGTCTCGGTGCCGCTGCGTCTACCCGCTCCGGCATGGCGGGAATGGCTGGCGACGCTCGCAACCGTAGCGGTCGCGGCGCTGCTGGCCTATCTCGTCTATTCGCTCCGAAGCCGGAGAGCCCGCATCGTCGAGACCCGCTGAGCGCCCGCGGCGTCCGTCGCTCGCACCCACCACCGGTACTCGACGCCCGGCGTGAGCTTGCGGAGGTCCGTCAACGTGACCGTCGTGTCCGGCGTCGCGGCGGACAACCTAACGACACCGGTCGTGTCGAGCACTTCCAGTGCGTAGCGCACCGCGCCGGCGACCGGACGCCAGACGAACGAAACGGCGCCGGCGCCGGTTCGGACGTCGTTAGGTGGCGCGAGGAGTGTCACCGCCGATGACCCGCGCGGTAGGTCTTCCTCTCCCGGTCGACCGCTGCGCTGCACCACGGCCACGCCGACCGCGATGAGCACTGATGCCGCGAGAGCGAGCGGAGCATACCAGCGCCGCGGCGTGGACGCCGCACCGACGCGCTCACCCACACCGCCTCGAGCACCGGCGTCCTCGATGGCGCGCAGGAGCTCGAGCTCTCGCGCGCAATCGCCGCAGGCCATCGCATGGTCGAGCGTGGCGAGTCGCTGCTCCTCCGGACCATCGCGGCGTACCAGGCCGAGGAGCGCCTCGGGCGACGGACAGCTCGTGCGACCGGGCCCGTCGCGCATGACGAGGATCTGGTCGTACAGGCCGCGCAGGCGGTTGTCGTCGAGCCGTGCGTTCGTCACGTCGCCGTCTCCCATCCGATGCCCATCTCGGTGAGCCGCTCGCGCAAGTCGGCGAGTCCGCGGTAAAGAAGGTTGCGCGTCTTGCCCTCGGACCAGCCCATGAGCGTGGCAATCTCCTCCCGCGGGTATCCCGCAAGGTACATGCGGACGACAGGACGGCGCGACGCCGGGATCATGTCGATCGCTTGCCCTACCTTCGCGGCAAGCTCCTTGGCTGCCAGTGTTCCATCCGGTCCGCCCGTCGCTGTGGCCCCCAGGTCTTCGTCGAGCTCCACCATGCTCTCCGCTCGCCGCGCTCGGCGGCGCCGAAGAAAGTCGAGTGCTGCGGAGACCGCGGTCCTGTACACGTAAGACGCAGGCGCATTGGCGATCTGCTCACTCGCCCCGTCGATTCCCTCGTGAGCCCGCCAGAGCCGCACGCGGACCTCCTGCATGACCTCATCGACATCGGCGTCGGAAAGCCGGTGCCGCCATGCGACTTGCCGGACCATCCCGGCGAATCGTGTGACGACGGCGTCCAGAGCAGCGGAGAGCTGATCCGTTTGTGGGCGCATGCAATGAGCGTCGCGCTGAGCAGCGTCGTAGTCAATGCCGACGCCGATCAGCGTCAAGAAGTTCTCGAAGACGCCGCTGTCGCCGGCCATCTTCCTCATTGCCGCTCGATCCACCCCCACGTACACTAGGACCCAGTCGGTCGTCGTCCCCGATCTGATGGGTATTGCGCAACGTGCTGCGGATTCACGCGTTAGGCCGGCTCGCCGTCGTCGGTGACGGCGTCCCGCTCGCGGGCGCCGCGGCGCAGCCGCGCCGCCTCGCGCTCCTCGCTCTCGTGGCGCGATCCGGCGAGCGAGGGGTCTCGCGAGACAAGGCCATCGCTGTCCTCTGGGCCGACACCGACGAGGATCGCGCCCGACGCGCCCTCGCACAGGCCCTGTACATGCTCCGCCGCGACCTGCGGAGCGAGGAGCTCTTTCTCGGCACCGGCGAGCTGCGACTCAACCAAGAGCTCATCACCAGCGACGTCACCGAGTTCACCGCGGCAATCCGCGAAGGACGGCTCGAGCACGCGGTGGGACTCTACGACGGGCCGTTTCTGGACGGCTTCCGGCTGCCTGGTTCTTCCGAATTCGAGCGCTGGGCCGACGGGGAGCGGCAAGCGCTGGCACACGACTACGAGGGCGCGCTCGAACGATTGGCGCGCACCGCCGGTGCGCGCGGCGACAGGAGCGGATCGGTCACGTGGTGGCGAAAGCTCGCGGGGCTCGACCCGCTAAACGCGCGCCACGCGATTGGCTACATGGAAGCGCTGGTAGCGTCGGGAGACCGCGCCGGCGCGCTGCAGCACGCGAGGGTATACGAGGCAGTGACGGAGCAGGAGCTCGACCTTCCGCCCGACCGTGAAGTGGTTGCGTATGCGAGCGCCCTGCGCCGCGAGTCGCCTCCGGAGCCATCGGTCGTCACTGCCGGCCCTCGACCGCTAATCGGCTCGGCGCCCGCGGTGACCTCGCGAGCTGTCACGCCGGACTCGGCGCGCCCGAGCATGTCGTGCGACATGGTGCTCGACGCGGATGTGCGCACGCCGGACGACGTATCATGGAGATCGTTCGACGGTCGGTCCGCCGTGAACGCACCTAACGCCGAGTCGTCGGTGCCGGGCCCCGCGACGTCCGACGCGGTCGCAGCGGTCGACGCGAGTGGCGCCCCACGGCGGTCGGCTCGGCAGCGATCGTTGGTTCTTGGCGCCGCCGCCGTGGTCGTGCTCGGGCTCACCATCGAGGTGACCCGTCGCGTGACGGGAGATCAGCCTAACGATGATCCCGTCGTCGCCGTCGGACGCATCACGGACTACAGAACCAGCTCCGGCGGCGACGTCGCCAAGCCCCTGACGGACATGCTGGCCACGAACCTGGCTCGGACGCCGGGGCTTCGAGTCGTGAGCACAGTGCGCATGTACGAGCTGGTGGCGCAGACCGGCGCCGCTGACACCGCGGGTGAAGCGCTCGTGGCGGCGGCGCGTCGCGCCGGCGCCACGGAGCTGGTCGACGGCGCGCTCTACGACATCGGTGACGGCCACCTTCGACTGGATCTCCGCCGTGTGGACCTCCAAACCGGGGCGGTTCGTACCGCGTACTCGGTCTCGGGCAGCGACGCGTTCGTGCTCGCCGACAGCGGCACGGCGAAGCTGCTTTCCAAGCTGGGCGCCTCGGCTCCTGCCGGCTCGGTCGCCGACGTTACGACCCACTCGCTATCGGCATACCGGCTCTATGAGGAGGGACTGCGCGCGTACTATCGGAACGACTATCGGAGCGCCGAGCGCCTCTTCGAGGCGTCGCTCGCCGATGACTCCGCGTTCGCGATGGCCCAGTACTACAGTGCCCTGACCAGGAACGTCATCACGGCCACGGGCATGGCGCGGCTGCGTCGGGCGGTCGATCTGGCCGACCGCGCCAGCGATCGCGAGCGGTTGAAGATCCGGGCCTCGTTCGCGGATATTTCATCTTCGCCTGCGCTCGCAGCGCTTGCCGAGACGCTGCTCGTCCGCTTTCCCGACGAAGTCGCCGGACACCTGTACACGGGGCTCAGCCTCGCCCAGACCGCGCGCTACCTCGAGTCGGTGCCGTTTTTCCGGCGCGTGGTCGCCATGGATTCCCTCGCCCTAACCGGGTCGAGCGCGCTCTGCGTGGCGTGTGACGCGCTCCGCCACATCGTGGGCGTCTACGTCCTCGCGGATTCCCTTGCAGCCGCGGAGCGCGAAGCGCGCCGATGGGTTCAGGTGCAGCCTCGGTCGACGCTCGCCTGGAACAGCCTGGCGACCACGCTTGGTCACCAGGGGCGCTGGCGGGAAGCCCTCGAGACGGTTGCCCAGTGGAGTGCGCTCGACCCGACGGAACAGGAGCTCACGTCGGTCATGCCCACCGTCGACATCCAGGGCGATCAATATGAGGAGGCGGCGAAGGTAGCTCGCGCCCGGATCGCGGGCGACCCGCGGGATCCCGAGCCGCAGTGGTATCTCGCGCTCGCGCTCCGACACCTTGGGCGTTACGAGGAGGCGCTTGCGGCCGCGCGCCGGTACCGGGCGGGCCTCGTATCGAATAGTCCCGGCGAGCGCCCGGGCAACTTCCCGGCCGCCGGCCTCATGGAGGGTCAGGTTCTCCTCGAGGCCGGACGCCATCGCGCCGCCTTTGCGGTCTTCGACTCGGTCGCGAGCTATCCACCGGTGAACGACGCTGCATCCAACCGTGCCCGCGTACGCGTCTGGCCGACGACGCACGCCGCGAACGCGCTCGCCGCGATGGGGGACACGATCAGGCTCGCTGCGTTCGTCGATACCGTCGAGACCTACGGTCGAGGGTCCGGGCTCGCGCGCGATCAGCGGCTTCATCACCATGTTCGCGGGCTGCTGTTCCGGGCGCGAGGCCGGCACGAGGACGCGGTTCGCGAGTTCCGCGCTTCGCTGACCTCGCTCGTCGGAGGGTACACGCGCACGAACCTCGAGCTCGCGCGGACGCTGCTGGTGGTGAGACGCCCGGCGGAGGCCATCGCGGTCCTCCAGCCGGCGCTTCGTGGCGGGGTGGAAGCTTCCAACCTCTACGTCACCCGGACCGACCTGCACGAAGCTCTGGGCCAGGCCTGGGAGGTGCTCGGGACCAGTGTGGGCCGGGACAGCGCGGTCGCTCACTACCGGGTTGTCGCTCGTGCCCTGGCGTCTGGCGATCCGCCCGCCGCCGCCCGTGCCGCCGCGGCCCGTGATCGCCTGGCGGCGCTGGGCGCGCCAGCGGACAGACCGCGTTAGGCAGGGCCCCTGGGGCAGTCGCCTCGAAGGCCGAACGGAGCGTGGAACCGGGAACGCGGCGGACCAGCCGCAGGACCTTCGGTGGGAGATCGGTCCTGCGAGCTCAGCGGCCACGTCTGCCGGCTGACAGCACGTTGCTCGCCGTTCCGTCCCAACCTTCTGCCGGGTCCGTGGATCTAATGAATGCCGCGTCGGCGGATTCGCGTGGGCTGGTGTAACTCGATCGCCCCTCGTTCCGTACGAGAGAGCCTGGTCAACGTACCCTGGAGAACCGAAATGTCGTTTCTGAAGCGCCTCTTCTCGTCGAACACGTCAGAGCCCACCCAGCGCGTGCGGATCTGCGTTGAATGCGGCATGCCCGTGGCCGATCACAAGGACTGGTGCTCTATCCGCCGCGGACAGGCGGAGATGGAGCGGCGGAAGGCCGACAGGCAGTGAGCGAATGCTGTCGGTCACGCGCCGTACCGTGATCGTCTGACTCGTCGCATCGAGCGACCGTTTCGTCGTACGGACCACGCATGTGGCGCATTGGCCTGGTCGTATCACTGGTTTGCTGTCCCGCCCTTGCGTGGTCGCAGAATCGACCAAGGCTGGTGTCACCCGACGTTCAGTCCGACGGTCGAGTGGTCTTCAGACTCCGGCCACCAGAGGCGAATAGCGTCCAGTTGTCCGGCGATTGGATGGGACGGCAACCGCCGCTTCCATTGACGAAGGGTGCCGACGGCGTCTGGACCGCCACGAGCGAGCCGATGGAGCCGAACATTTATACCTACGGCTTCCTGGTCGACGGGATCCGCGCGAGTGATCCGTCATGCCGCTGCAACCTCACAGCCGCCGGCCGGTTTTCGTCGAGCCGCTTCGTCATTCCCGGCGGGAGCCCGCGAGCCTGGGAGCCTCGAAACAAGCCCGCGGGAGCGCTGCATCACGAACGGTTCTTTTCGAAGCTTCAGGGCCGCATGCGCCCGTTCGTCGTCTATACGCCGCCGGGCTACAGCTCATCCGGCTCTCGCCAGTATCCGACGCTGATCCTTCTTCCCGGCGTTCCTGGTGACGAGAAGGACTGGACGAGCGGTGGCGGCTACGCCGAGACTGTATTCGATAACCTGATCGACGACGGCCGCATGGTGCCGATGATCGTCGTCATGCACGCCTCCGACGTGCGCGAAAGCGGAGATCGGGACGATGCCAATCTCGCGGAGTTCGAGAAAGTGCTCGTGGATGAACTGGTTCCCGCGATCAAGGAACGGTATCGAGCAAGCCCTGAACCGACGTCGTGGGCGATTGCCGGACTGTCGCTCGGCGGTGAGTTCGCCTTGAACGCGGCCTGAAGCACCCCGAGTTGTTCCGAGCCATTGGATCGCTCAGCGGCTCACTGGTGCCGCGGTCGTTCGAGAGTCGCTTTGGCCGAGCCTTCACCGAACCGGACGCGGTCTCGAGAGAGTACCGATTGATTTGGCTGGGCAGCGGCACCGACGACATTTTCTTCGGTGGGGCGAAGGAGTTCGCCGGTCATCTGCAAAGCGTGAAGGTCCCGCACGTTTTTCGACAGTTTGCCGGAGGCCACGTCATGCCCGTGTTCCGTCAGGAGCTCGTGGAGGTGTTGCCTCTGCTCTTTCAGCGATAGCCGGCGATCCCGGAGTGTGCGTTAGGCAATCGCTGCCCAGTGGTCACAACGACGCCCTGCCTAACGTCGTCGATTGCGCGGCGACGTTCCGCTCCGCGCGCGGTCGTGGCGGCTCGACGTCTGCGACGCCTTCCCAGTCAGCCGCGAGTCGCACCAGATCGGCGATCTCGAACGGCTTGCTCAGGATCCTGCACCCGAGCGCCGCGAGCCGTCCGCGTGCCTCGGCGTCCGCGCTCCCCGTGACGAACGCGGAGTTCGCCGCAAGGGCAGGACGGTGGACGGCGATCCACTCGCAGAGGTCGACGCCGCTGCCGTCCCGAAGCCGTATGTCCAACAGCGCGCCCGTGAGGTCGTCGCGCTCCATGATCGCGGCCTTCGCTGTGGCCACGCCGTCGGCAGACACGACGGAAAAGCCGTGTGCTCCCAGCGCGCGCTGTACGACCTCGCGGATCACTGCCTGGTCCTCGACGTGAAGAATCGCCATTCAACCGTTCCATCGAGATTGAGAGCCGTGGTATAGCACGGCGCATGCCCGCCCTCCGCAATCCTGCACCCTGCCCGACGCTCGGTTCGGCCGGTAGGAGCTGCAGCGGACTCTCCAGTCGAGGCGCGCGCGGAGGAGGACAGCCGCGGAACTGAAGAGCGGTAACGCGGCCCGGTGCCGGGCTGCGCATCGCAGCCCAGCACCAGGCGCGAACGATTACGGGACCCGCTGGATCTGCAGGTAGAGCGTGTAGTCCCCCTCGAGCTTGTTGCTCATCGGCTCCCGGAACGCGATCGGGTAGAAGCCCTTTGGGGCGTTGCCGACCAGCACGTCGGAGTTCAGGAGTTGCTCGATACGGTCGTAATTCAGCACGATCGACTGGGGCTTGTAGACCACCTTGTCGCCGTCGACGGTAGCGCCGATCATCCGGTCGCCGTCGCTCCCGAAGTTGGAGGTGATCCCGAGGACCAGCGTCGGCACGAGCGGCGCGACGTCAATGAGCATCCCAGCCACACCGCTGCCCGTACCGGCGACGAGCCGGTCGATCGCGCCATTGTTTGCCAGCGACGTGGTGAAGTCCTTCGCGAAGTTCATCCACCCGTTGAGCGCCGCGGCGTACGCGGCGCCATCCCACTCCCAGAGGGCTGGGGTGATGATCACGGCGTTCTGCCCCTGCACGAGGTCTCCCTCCCAGAGGCGGAGCGGGAGCTGCTGGTCCACGAACGCGGACTTCGTGTTGTAGGGGCCTTCCGCCGGGAACTGATCGCCCGCGTGCAGCCCGCCTGTGGCGAACGGGGAGCCCGTACCTGCCTTGACGCGTAACGTCGGGTCCTTACCGACGTCGCCGTAAATCTTGCTGCGGTCGCCAAGCGTGATGAATGGCGCGATGGCACCGCTCACCTTGTCGAGGAGCTGCACGTCGGCGGTCAAGTAGACCTCATCCTTCCAGCCGTCCAGGTTGAGCAGGTGGTCGACCGTCTCGTGGTTGACGCGCCCTCCGGTGATGACCACGCGGTAACGCCCTCGGGGCGCCGTGGGGGAGGCGGGGGCTTTGGCACCTACGACCGCGGCAGGCTGGGCCACCGTGACCGTGCTCGGGAGCCGCTGCCACGTCGTGCCACGCTGCGCCTGGACCGTGTACGTGCCCGCGCCCGCGCCCTCGGCAGCCTGCACGGAGAGTACGCGGCCCGCATCGGTGGCGGCGCCCCACTGGCTGCTGAGGCTCGTGGAGGGGACGCCGTTGAGCAGGAAGCGGACGTTGGACAGCTCGCCCGCGTAGGACGAGCTGACGGTGATCGTCTGCACCACTCCGCCGGGTGTCACGGCCACTGAAGTCGGGGAAGCGGCCAGAATTTCGGCAGGATCAGCCTCGGCGTCGGGCATTGTCGTCCGGGGTTTGACGACCTGTCCCGCAGCGGTCGTCGCGACGACGGCGAGCGTGGCGAGGGCGAGGGCGGACGCGCCCAGGGGTCCCAGTCTCATGGTCTTCCTCCAACAGTAGGTGTGTAGTATTGCGTTGAGGTGGTCCGATCCCATCGCGCTGCCTAACGAGACGGCACCGTACGGTGGCTGTACGCGGGCGACCTCGATGCGCGCCCGCAACGCGGGCCTCGACGTTCTTTTCCGCCTGATCCTTGACGCAGGAGTGCCACGGTGATTCTCACGGCGAGAGCACCAGCGGTACCGAGTCTCCGTCACAGGTGAGTGACGCAGCCGCGCCGCGTCCGTTCTCACTCGTCGCTGGTGCTCGGTCCTCCGGGGGCAGGCGGAGATGGAGCGGCGGAGCCGGCGACGCTTTGGCTGCGCTGTCGCGCCGAGCCGCGCGCGGAAGGGGAGTGATGCTGTTTGTTCGGCGAGGACCTAACGTTGACGTGGCGGGGTGCCCCTTGCCGAACGGGGCGACTCAGCATTGACAGAGCGAACTTTCCCGAGCTCGCGATTGTCAATCAAGTAGAGTGCTCGGTCGGAACGCACGTGGGTGCTTCGACTTCGGACTATTCCCACGGTCATATTCGGCGAACGCACAATCCTCAACGCCATGCAATCGCTCATCGATCCAGTAGCTCACGACGTGCGTTATGCCGTTCGGGGCCTTCGACGCATTCCGGGGTTCACAGCGGTAGCTGTTTTGACGCTGGGACTAGGCATCGGCGCGAACACGGCGATGTTCAGCGTTGCGAACGCCGTGTTGTTCCGGCCTCTGCCGTTCCGCGACGCCGATGATCTCGTGGTGATCGCGACGGACGACATCCGTCGCGGTCTTCACAGCGAACGTTCCCCGCTTCCGGTCGTCGAGGCATGGCGCCAGCAGAATCACACTCTGCGGGCCGTCGCCTACTATACGACCTATCGCGAGACGCTGAATGAGCAAGGTGATCGGGAGCGTCTGCGCGCCGCGGCCGCATCCGCGAACCTGTTCGCTGTTCTTGGTGCCTCTCCCGTTGTCGGTCGAGCATTCTCGAGCGGCGACGAACAGTCGCGTGAGCGAGTGGCCGTGATAAGTCACGCCTTCTGGCGTCGTCGGTTCGGCGCGGACTCCGCCGTTGTCCGCAAGGGCTTTCACGTTGAGGCAGCGACTGCGGAGAGCCGTCGCGATTCACCAGCGAACGATGCACCCTCGACTGTCGAGTACCGCGTCATCGGAGTAATGCCGCCAGAGTTCTATTTCCCCGACAAACAGGTCGACTTCTGGGTTCCTGCGATCAGCATCCCCGGCTCGGATCAACAGGCTGAGGAGCCGTTCGGTCGAGACGCTCGGCGGTGGATGGCGGTCGCACGACTGAAACCTTCCGTCACTGCCGGCGACACCGAGCGCGACCTAACGAGCATCGGAAAGCGACTCGCCCTGTCGTATCCAAACCTGCCGTCCGATTTCCCCGGGTTCCGCGTCGCTGTGGTGTCGCTCCGCGATACCCTCACCGGCGAGCGGGTGCAGGCCACGGTGTGGCTGCTGTTGGCATCGGTGACGCTCGTGCTCGCAATCTCGTGCGCCAACGTTGCAAATCTGTTGTTGGCTCGCGGAGCGACGCGCCATCGCGAATTCGCACTTCGCTTCGCTCTGGGTGCGACCCGCTCACGCCTCGCGGCGCAGCTCGTCGTGGAAAGCCTGATTCTCTCGGGGTTGGGAGGTGCACTCGGGCTGGTCGTTGCCGGGACGCTGGGCAAGCTGCTGAGCGTTCTCGCTGCCGGCGCGTTGCCACGACTCGAGGAAATCACGCTCGACGCGCGTGTCCTCACGTTCGCGGTAGCCGCTTCCGTGCTGTCGGGCGTCATCGTGGGGCTGGCGCCGGTTCTGAGTGATTCGACCAGGACTGCCGACGCGTTGAGAGCGCGGGGAGATCTCTCAGGCAGCCGAGGTATGGTGCGGTTCCGCAGGGTTCTCGTAACGGCGCAGTGCGCTCTTGCGGTCGTCCTCCTGGCGGGCGCGGGTCTGTTGCTCCGAAGCTTCGATCGGTTGCGCGCGATCGACCCAGGTTTTGATCCGAGGCAGGTCGTTACGGTACGCCTGGAGTTTCCGGCTGCTCCACCACGAGGGCTCACATCGGCGAACGTCCTCCAGGCAGCGGATGCGCTCGCCTTCGCGCGGGCGCAACAGATGGAAGCCGCAGTGACGGCGATTGCGGGGCTTGGTGGGGTAGACGCCGTCGGGCTCATCGACGACATGTTCATCGCGGGGGCTGCCCGGGCCCGCTCCATCGCCATCCCCGGACGCGACTCGCTGAGTGTGAGTCAGGTGAACGACGGCCGCGTCACGGCCGGATTCTTCCGGGTGATGAGAATCCCGCTTCTTCGCGGACGGTACCTCGAATCGGGTGACGCCATCACGCCGATGCGTGCCCGCAGCCTGAACGCCACCGCACAAGAGCCCGTGGTCGTGAACGAAGCGTTCGCGCGTCGGTTCTTTCCTAACGAGAACCCGCTTGGACGTGCCTTCTCGAGCGGCTCACAAAACGACAACTCCTTTGAAATCGTCGGAGTCGTCGGTGATATGCATCGCCAGGGTCGTGAGCGAAGCACGATTCCGGAGTACTTCACCGCCTACGTGCCCGTCCCGCAGGGCAGGGCAGACCTGCTCGTTCGCACAAAAGCGGGTGTCGATCCCGGCGGCGTCGTCCGAGCCGTTCAGTCGTCGATAAAGGAGCTCATCCCGGGCGTACTGATCTGGTATGTCTCGACGGCGGCACAGCAACTCGATGACTTCGAATCGGCGCGCTCGCTGGAGACGTCGCTGCTCTCCGCGTTCGCGGCGCTTGCGCTGATTCTATCGGTGGTTGGGCTCTATGGAATTGTCCACTACTCGGTTGCACAACGGACTCGCGAGATTGGTCTGCGGATGGCACTGGGTGCGACCAATAGTGACGTGCTGCGCACGACGATAATGGATGGAATGCGAATTCCGCTGATCGGTCTTGGCTTGGGAGTGGTGGTCGCGTTGGTCGTTACGCGGCTGATGACGCGCCTGTTATTCGGTACGAGCCCGGAAGATCCTGTAACGTACCTGACGATCAGCATCACTCTCGTCGCCTCGGCGGTCGCCGCATGCTACTTGCCCGCTCGGAAGGCGTCTCGGGTCGAGCCGATGACGGCATTGCGACACGAATAGGCGGTCGTCGGCCGGTGTGTGAGCTGACACTGCGCGTTAGGCTCGATCAACCTTGCCGAATGGGCGGGGCAGGAATCCGTCCGAGGATTCGTTCCACGGCGATCCCCAGTCCCAGGAGCTCGCTGTCGTGGCCCGGCAGCGCATCGAGCTGCAATCCAACAGGCAAGCCGTTGGTCAACCCGGCGGGAATGGTCAGCGCGGCCGCGCCAAGGCGAGGAGCGATGAAGACGTTGCGGGCGATCGCCTTTCCTTCTTCGATCGCCACACCGTTGATCGTGAGCATCTCGCCCAGCGGTTCCAGCGGACCTCGAGCGCGAATCGCGGGCGCAACCAGAGGTAGCGTCGGGTAGGCGATCGCTGTCACGCCGCGCGACGCATACAGCTCGGCATACCGACGATTCGTCTCGCGCAAGATCGCGACCTGTTCCGCTTCCGAAGGAAGCGTCGGTTTGCGATCGCGGATCGGGCGGCCATGGTAGATCTGCTCGACGGTCACGTCCGGTGCATGCTCACGAAGCCATGCCGCCATCGTCTCCGACGACTGCACCAGCGCGTTCATTCCCACGGCGGCGAGCACGCTCGCCTGGCTCGGCTTGTCTATCGTGCCGGCAAGGCTTCGCACCTCGCGGTCGAAGTCGATCTCGACCAGCCTGCACCCGGCGTCACGAAGCTTGGCGAACGCTTCCCTAACGACTGCTGCCACTCCAGGCTCGACCGGCTCCTGCTGCCAGAAATCGTCGTGTGGAATCGCGATGCGCAGCTGCCGCTGGTCGACGACCGGTGCGCGCTGGCCGGTGATCAACGTGTCGAGGAACGCCACATCGGAGACGGTGCGCGCCATCGGCCCGATGGTGTCGAGCCGGCTGAGTGGCGGAATCAGAACGCCGTCGTCCGAATATCGCTTTCGCTTCCTTCCACGAAGGGCATTCTCGATCGTCCAGGTCGACGGGCGGAGTCCGGCAACGCCGCTGAACGCTCCAGGAATGCGAATCGAGCCGTTGGTGTCGAGACCCAGCGCTGCCGGAACGATGCCTGCCGCGAGAACCCCGGCACTGCCGCCGCTGCTGCCGCCCGGGATTCGATCCGGGTCATATGGGTTACGAACCGCGCCGAAGGCCTCGCTGTGCGAGGACACCTGGTGCATGATGCCATCGGACACCGTCATGTCGGGTACCGCCGTCATGCAGAACGGAATGGCGCCAGCCCTAACGAGCACGTCGACCACCGTCGCGTGGCGCTTCGGCACGTATCCCCGCAGAGCTCCATTGCCAGCGCTCGTCGGATATCCGGCGACGGAGATCTGGTCCTTGACGGCGAACGGCAGCCCGGCGGCAGGACCCAGCTTGGCACCACGGGCACGCGACAGATCGACGGCGCGCGCCGCCTCCCTGACTCGTTCGGTGTCGATCGCGTTGACGAGGTTGAGGGCCCTGCCGCTTTCGTTCTGGCGCAGCAAGCGCGCGACGTAAGCCTCGGCGGAGAGATCGCCGGAACGAATGCGCGCCACCGCATCGCGGGCGCTCATCTCGAGCAGCTCGGTGTCGCCCTGTTGCGCCATGGTGGTCGCGAGTCGACGAACGATCGCGTCCATCTGGCCGGCGAGCGACGCCGGAGCGATCGACGCCATGACGCCGAGCACGGTCCGGCGAGACACTGGAACGTCATTCATATAGCGTGAGAAAATTCGCGTTCTGCTCGATGGATATGGCAATTCTGCCATATCCATCGATCCCCGGCTATCAACTTCTTGCGTGCGTGCCAATATCCAGCGACGAACCAGGTCGAGTGTCGATGATCCCCGAGGGATTCCGAGGCCTGCATGGACGCGGCTCGGAACGAGCCAAGGAATGAACGAAACGGCCTCGGGATGCATAGCTTCCCGAGGCCGTTCACAACACAAAGACGAGACCAGACGTGCCGTCGGGGGCGTCAATGCTCTCGGAGCATCCGCGACCATCGGCGCGATCGCCGTTCGGAATGCGCGTCAGGTCCTGCCGGTACACCCGTTTTCCCGACCATGACGCCACGGTTGCGATGCGATCCCGACCGGTTGATCCGTCGGTGCGGTCAAACGGTGCCATTGGAGTCTGACCCCAATAGGCTGCGCCTAACGAACCAGCTCGCGGAGTTGGATGCGAACGTGGCGATTCTGGCCGCCGCGTGAGAGGTCAAGCACGGGTTCGGCACCCGCAGTTCTGAGCGTCGCCTGCACTACGTCCAGCGTGGCCCCGGTCACGGGCTCCCCGTCCACGGCGATCAGGATATCGCCAACTTCCACACCTGCCTCGTACGCAGGCGAGTGTGCGACGATGTGCTCCACGCTCACCTGATCGAACGACGGAGCGACCGCGGCCAGCGTCAGACCACTCGCGTCATAGGAGAATGGTTCATCGGCACTCGCGCCCGGGAGGAGAGTCACCTGCCGGTGTGGGTAATCGAGCACAAGCGAACCGCGCGACAGTATCGGCGCGCCCACGGTTCCGTCAGCCCACTCGACCCCCAGGAAGCCGGCGGTCGTGTCCGAGTAGCCTGCCGTCGGTGACAGGAACGAGCGCCCGCCCAGCTCTACCGACGCAAGCCTGACGACGCGACCGCGCGTAACGCCGCCGACGCCTGTGCCAAGTGGACGCTCGGTACCGGCGTCGAGCGGAAAGTCAGCCGCATGGGCGCGCCGGAAGGGCGACGTGAGAATGACACCGAGGCCCGACGTGCCGAGGTCGATGACGAGGCGGGCGTCGATTGCGGCGCCTCCGCGCGCGGCGAGTCGTGCGCGGACGATCGGGATCCGCATTCCAAGCTCGACGGGCAGCACGGTGCTCCCGTTAGGCATGAGGTACGCGTTCGGCTCGTAAACGCGAAGCACGCGCGTCACGTAATCGATCTCGACCGGGTACCGCGCGAAGAGCGAGTAGCCGATCGTTCCGTCGATCGCGATCCCGTGTGCAGCGCTCACCGCGTCGAGCGGCAGAATGGCCACGATCTCGCTCGTCAGAGTGATCCGGCCTACCTGCAGGGTGTCGACGGTTCCCAGTGATACGTGCAAGTCACCAGTCCCTTTTACCGGCACTGGCGACGGCATGAGTCGCACGGGGTGTGCAGCGGCCCACTGGGTCGAGAGCGTCGACGTGCTCGAACCGGTGTCGAGAATCATGAGCGCCGCGTTGCCACCGACCACCGCGCGAACGAGCACATGCCCGTCTCGAAGCGTGAACGGGATCGTGTCGACCGGGACGGACGAGCTGCGTGGTGGCGGTGACACGATTGTGCGCAGAGCGAGGGCAGGGGCGGCGAAACTGTGGCATCCGGTGACGGCGCATCGTAACATGTGAGCACACGCTCACATGTTAATGTGAGCATACGATCACATCCAGCGGGTGTCAATCCTCGATGCCATCTCGGTCTCGCGCCGATCGCGCTCACCCCGCCATGCAGCGGCGCAGTCAGGAGACGCTCGACCGGCTGCTCGACGCGGCCGAGCACCTGCTGGGCGAGGGTGGGCCTGACGGCGCGACGCTTCGAGCGATCGCAGAACAAGCAGGCGTCTCGGTGGGGATCGTGTACCGCCGCTTCCCCGACAAGGACACCGTGCTACGGGCCGCGTACATGCGGTTCTTCGAGCGTGCACTGGCAACGAACGAGGCGGCGTTCGTCTCAGCGCATTGGGAGAAACTCTCAGCGAGTGAGATCGCCCGCCGGTTCACCGAAGGGATGGTGGCCGGCATGCGGCGGCATCGAACATTGCTCCGTGCGCTCCTGCTCTATGCGCGCACGCACGAAGACGCGGAGTTCCGTCGCCGCGCGGAGACAATGAACGAGGCCACCTACCGCTGGTTGACGACGCTGCTCCTGAGCCGTGGCTCATCAATGGGTCATCCGGATCCCGAGAGCGCAGTTCCGTTCGCGATTCGGCTTGTTGCATCGCTGGCCCAGGATCAGATCCTCTTTCGTGCTGGCAGGCAACCCCTATCGGCCGAGCAGCTCGTGGCCGAGCTTACGCGGGCGTTCGTTGGATACCTCGGGATCGGGTAGCGGATCGTTCCTTCAGCGCGGCGGCTCGATGGGCACAGACGTCACTCCTTCGCCCGAACCTACCCTATCCCCGCCAGCGCCCTCGGCACCCGGGGCTCAGACATCGGCCCCCCCGCGCGTGCGAGCCGAGCTACCCCGGCGACTCGGCCTCTGGGAGACTACGCTGATCGTCATCGGCGTGACGATCGGAAGCGGGATCTTCCGCGTGCCAGCCTCCGTAGCCGACACGGTGGGCTCGCCGACCGGGGTCGCAACGGTATGGGTCGCCGGCGGCATCATCGCGCTGTGTGGCGCGCTTTCGTTAGCCGAGCTCGCGGCAGCATTCCCCGAGCCGGGTGGCGTGTTCATCTACCTTCGCGAGGTGTATGGACCCGCCGTCGCCTTCCTGTTCGGCTGGATGTACCTCTTCGTTGGACCGACGGGGATCGCCGCGGTCGCCGTCGCGTTCGGTGAGTATCTGGGCAGGCTCCTCGGGTTCTCTCCCACAGGCGTCCGGTTCGCGGCCGCCGGGGCGGTCGTCTTCGCTGCCGTGGCGAGCTATCGCTCGGTCCGCGCGGCCAGCGCGATGCAGGGTGCCGCGACGTTAGGCAAGGTCGCCGCGCTCGCGGCGATTGTCGCCACCGCGTTTCTCTTTGGCGATGGAAGCGCGGGCGCGTTCGCGGCCGGTGCCCCCGCGTCGGCGGACGCGCGCTGGAGCGGTGTTGGCCTCGGCCTGGTGGCGGCGCTATGGGCCTACAACGGGTTCCAGGACATGCTGCCCGTAGCCGGTGAAGTGCGCGAGCCAGGGCGTGCGCTCCCGCGCGCACTCCTCGCCGGGACTGCGATCGTCGTCGCCGTGTATCTCTCGGCGAACGCCGCGTACCTGTACGTGCTGCCCTACTCGACGTTGCGCACATCGCCGCTCGTCGCGACTGACGCGATGGTGCGTATCGTCGGCCCCGGTGGCGCCGCCGCGGTGGCGTCGGCAGTGATCGTCTCGACGTTCGGCACGGTGAACGCGCTCGCGCTTACCCAGCCGCGGGTGTTCTATGCGATGGCCGACGCGGGGCTGCTCTTCAGACCGCTCGCGCGGGTGCACCCGCGCTTCGCGACGCCGCACGTCGCGATCGTTGCCTATGCGGCGGTGGCAGTCGTCGGCGTCTGGTCGCGCAGCTTCGAGCAGCTCGCGGAAGCGTTCGTGTTAGGCGTCTGGCCGTTCCTCGCGCTCGCCGTCGCGGGCGTGCTCGTGCTGCGCCGCACGCGTCCCGAGCTCGCGCGCCCCTACCGTACGCCGTGGTACCCCGTGGTCCCGCTCATCTTCATCGGCGGGACACTCTGGGTCGTCGGGAGCGCGCTCGTCGCGCGCCCGGTGACGACGCTCGGCGGGATCGTGCTCACGTTGATCGGGCTGCCCGTGTACGCGCTCTGGCGCCGCGCGGCCACACGAACCGTCGGTGGGACGTCGTGACGTGCCGGCTTCGCGACCGATCAGCGCAATCTCAGCTCGTAGGCCGAGAGCGCGTAGCCACTCGCCTCGAATCGTCGCTCGGGGCCGACGGCATACCGATCCGAGAGCAGCGCGAGCGTCAGCGAGTCCCTTGCGTTAGGCAGCGCGACATAGACCAGCGAGCGCGGTGGCGCCGCCCGCGCCAGGACCCAGGGCCCGTCCACGACCGTTGCCTCGAATGCGCCCGCCCGCCGGAGTGTCCTCCGCCACGTGGATCGGTCGAGTCGCCCAACGCTGTAGTACTCCATCCGGGAGGGCAACGCGACGGCCGTCGCCGTATCACGCACCAGCGTGGCCGTGACGGAGTCGGTCAGGTCGTGAAATCGCGTGAACTCGAGCGAGTAAACCAGTTGGTCACGGCCCGCCCCACAGCATTCGGTCGTGATGCTCGTCATGTCCAGCATCCGATGGGACCCGAAGCGGAACGTCCCCCAGAGCTGGCGCGACACCGGGTCCACGGTTCGCAGCGCGGACGCGACGAGAAGCGCGGCATACGTGCCCAACGCCAGGCGCCGAGCGCTCGGGTTCAGGCCCAGCCTGACGACCGCGGCGTACGCTAGCGGCAGGAGCAGCGCCGTT
>Ga0075428_100001161_pt1 | contig 28198 bp, 24 predicted proteins | sample RhiMetdeltSRZDD2_FD_75291 | JGI IMG/M metagenome (GOLD analysis project Ga0075428, IMG submission 75291) | Populus rhizosphere microbial communities from Tennessee, USA - Rhizosphere MetaG P. deltoides SRZDD2 | ecosystem: Host-associated > Plants > Roots > Rhizosphere > Soil | place: USA... | reverse complement strand
CTCGATCTACGTCCCGAATTACGAAAAGGTGCCCGGCGTGATCCGCGGTCGTCGCTACCGCGCGGTGGCCGGCTCGCCGGCGTACTTGACGTTCTACGAGTTCGAGCATCCGCGCGTCTCGGAGAGTCCCGAGTGGCACGCGCAGCGTAACGCCGTGCCCGCGTCCGAGCGCATGCGCGGGGTCATGCGCCACGCACCGGGCTCCCCGGGCGTGTACGTGAAGACTTTCGAGCTGAAGCGCTGAGGTGGCGACTGAAGTAACGTTCGAGCGCGACGGACGTGTGGCCGTTGTCACGATCGATCGTCCGTCGGATCAGAACCGTCTCACGCGCGAGGTGCTGCTGACGCTCGAGGAGATCGTGCAGCGCCTCGCCGGCGACGACGAGACGCAGGCCGTCGTGCTGACCGGCGCCGGCTCGCAGTTCTTCTCGATGGGCATCCTCAATCCCGTCGTGCGCGCCAGCTACAGCAAGCCGCAGATTCTCGAGCTCGTGCGCACCGCCAACCGCGTGTACGACGCACTGGAGGCGCTGCCGCAGGTCGTCATCGCCGCGCTCAACGGTGCCGCGCGCGCGGGCGCGGCCGAGCTCTCGCTTGCCTGCGACATCCGGCTCGCCGCTGCGCACGCGACGTTCGCGCTGCCGGAGGCGCTGTGGGGCGGCTTCCCCGGCGCCGGCGGACCGGTGCGGCTGCCGATGCTCGTCGGCCGCGCGCGGGCCCTGGAGCTCATCTGCACCGGCCGCGAGCTGGACGCCACCGAGCTCGAGCGGCTCGGCCTCGTCCTCGCCGTGCATCCGAGCGAGCGCCTGCTGCCCGAGGCGCGCGCGCTTGCCACGCGCATCGCAGCCAGCGGCCCGCTGGCCACGCGCGGCGCCAAGCGCATCGTGCGTACGCGCCTGATGTCCGGCTTCGGCGAGGCGCGTGCGCTGTCCGACACGCTGCGTGCGGCACTCGAGTGGAGCCAGGACGTCGACGAAGGCATGGCGGCACATCGCGAGGGCCGCGCGCCGCATTTCACCGGGCGCTGAGCGATGCGCCCGGCGAGCCAGACGCTCGGCGCGCTCGTCGACGAGATGGCCACGGCGCACCCCGTCGCCGAGGCGGTGGTCTTCCGCGGCGAGCGGCTGAGCTTCTCGGGGGTGCGGGACCGCGCGGACTCCGTGGCGCGCGCGCTGCTGGCGCTCGGCGTCCGCAAGGGCGACCGCGTCGTCGTGGTGCTGCCGAACCGGCCCGAGTGGCTGATCGCCGCTATCGCCGCGGCCAAGATCGGCGCGGTGACCGCCGCCCTCAGCACGTTCTCGACTCCGCGCGAGCTGGCGTGGATGCTCGAGCACGCGCAGCCGCGCGTCGTCGTGACGATGGAGACGTTTCGCGGCCGCGATTATCTCAGCGCGATCCGAGAGGTATGTCCGGAGCTGGGGCACGCGGCCCCGGGTGCGCTGCGCAGCGAGCGGCTACCCGAGCTGCGCGCGGTGATCACGATCGGTGCGCGGCGGCACGACGGCATCCACGCGTGGGCCGATCTTCCGGCGCGTGGCGCGGACGTCCGCGCCAGCGCGCTGGCCTCGGCACAGGCGGAGGTCGGCGCCGCCGACCCGTGCTTCATCCTGTACACGTCCGGCTCCACCGCGACGCCGAAGGGCGTGATCCTCGCGCACGGCGGCGTGATCGCCAACGGCTTCGACATCGGCGAGCGCCAGCATCTCACCGCCGCCGACCGTGTGTGGCTGGCCGTCCCGCTCTTCTGGTCGTTCGGCTCGGCCAACGCGCTACCGGCGATCCTCACGCACGGCGGCGCGCTCGTCCTGCAAGAGAGCTTCGAGCCGGGCGAAGCGCTGGCGCTGCTGGACGAGGAGCGCTGCACGGTGTACTACGGCATGGCGAACATGGCGCGGGCGATGCTCGAGCATCCGGATCGGCCGCGGCGCCCGCTGGCCGCGATGCGGACCGGGCTCACCATCGGTCTGCCCGAGGACGTCGCGATGACGATGGAGGCCGTCAACGCCCGCGAGCTGTGCAACGTGTACGGCGCGACCGAGACGTACGGCAACTGCGCGGTCACTGACGCCGGCGACGCGCTCGACATTCGACTCTCGACCCAGGGTCGGCCGCTGCCGGGTATGGAGATCCGCGTCGCGGATCCCGCGAGCGGCCGTGTTCTGCCGGCCAGCGAGGTCGGCGAGCTGCGCGTTCGTGGCTGGGTCACGCCCGGGTACTATCGCGAGCCGGAGCAAACGCGCGCCGCGTTCGACGCCGATGGGTTCTTCGTCACGGGTGATCTCGGCACGCTCGGCGACGACGGCCGCGTGCGGTTCCGCGGGCGGCTGAAGGAGATGATCAAAACGGGCGGCATCAACGTCGCGCCGCTCGAGGTCGAGGGCGTGCTGCTCGCACATCCAGCCGTCAAGCAGGCGTACGTCGTGGGCCTGGCCGATCGTGCGAAGGGCGAGATCGCGGCGGCCGCTGTCGAGCTGCACGACGGCGCCACGGTGAGCGGCGAGGCGCTGATGGCCTTCTGCCGCGAGCGCCTCGCCAGCTACAAGGTGCCTGCGCGCATCGTGTTCAGAAAGGCCGACGAGTTTCCGCGCACGGCGACGGGCAAGGTGCAGAAGCCGCGTCTGCGCGAGGATCTGGAGCGCACAGGCTGATGCGCGCCGTCGTCTGCCGCGAGTGGGGCGAGGTCGAGAGTCTCAAGATCGAGGACGTCCCGGCGCCAACGCCGAGACCCGGCCAGGTCCTGATCGACGTGAAGGCGACGGCGGTGAACTACGCCGACTCGATCATGGTCGCCGGGCGCTACCAGACGAAGCCACCGCTGCCGTTCAGTCCTGGGCTGGAGACGGCGGGCGTCGTGGCCGCCTGCGGCGAGGGCGTGACGCGCTTTGCGCCTGGCGATCGTGTCATGGCGATCCTGGCTTACGGCGGTCTCGCCGAGATGGCGGTGGCCGACGAGGTCGAGACGTTCCGGCTCCCGGCCGGCATGCCGTTCGACGAGGCGGGCGCGTTTCCCATCGCGTACTTCTCGAGCCACGTGGCCCTCCGGTGGCAGGGTCGCCTCGAGCCCGGCGAGACGCTGCTGGTGCTTGGCGCCGCGGGTGGCGTCGGCCTCACCGCGGTGGAGATCGGCAAGGCGATGGGCGCGCGCGTCATCGCGGGTGCGAGCACCGCCGAGAAGCTCGCGGTCGCGCGCGAGCGCGGCGCCGACGCGACCGTCAACTACGCCACCGAAAAGCTGACCGAGCGCGTGCTCGCGCTGACGGACGGCAAGGGCGCCGACGTATGCTTCGATCCGATCGGCGGCGAGCTCTTCGACGCGGCGCTCTCGGCACTGGGCTGGGGCGGACGCATTCTTCTCGTCGGCTTCGTGGGCGGCGTGCAGCAGATCCCGGCCAATCGACTGCTCGTCAAGCACCGCGCCGCGCTGGGCTCGTCGCTGCGCTACTTCCGCTGGCACGCGCCGGATAAGCTCGAGCGCTCGGTCGACGAGCTGTTCAGGTGGTACGGCGAGGGCAAGCTGCGGCCGCTGGTCAGTGACCGTGTGCCGCTCGCGCGCACCGTCGAGGCGATTCGTCGCCTCACCGACCGCAAGGCGCACGGCAAGATCGTCGTCCTGCCCCACGGGGCATAGATGGAGATTCGTGTCACGCGCGAGGGTCCGCACATCGTCGTGCTGACCATCGACAACCCTGCGCGGATGAACGCGCTGACGCGCGCGATGATGGTGGAGCTCGGAAGTTTGTGGGACGAGCTCGAGCGCGGCGCCTGCCGCTGCATCGTGCTGACCGGTGCCGGCGAGCGTGCGTTCACCGCCGGCGCCGACATGAGCGGGGATCTCTCCGCCCCCGCGGAGCTGGCGCGCATCGTCAACCACGCGCTGCTCAAGCTCGACGAGTTCAGCAAGCCGATCGTGGCCGCCGTCAACGGCGATTGCGCCGGCGGCGGCGTTGAGCTGCTACTGGCCACGGACGTCCGCGCCGCGGCGCCGCACGCGCGCTTCGGCCTGCCCGAGGTGAGGTGGTCCGTCTATCCCTTCGGCGGCGCCACGATCAAGCTCGTCGCGCAGATCGGCTACGTGCACGCCATGGAGCTTTTGCTGACGGCGGGGCTCATCGACGCGGGCGAGGCGGCGCGCATCGGCCTGATCAATCGCGTGGTGCCCGCCGACCGCCTCATGCCCTGGGCGCTCGAGACGGCTGAGCGCATCGCCGCCAACAGCCCATCGGCGGTGCAAGCGGTGAAGCGACAGATCACCGCGACGCTGGCCGAGCACGCGCGAGCGCGCGAGGCGCTGGACCAGACGCTCGGCGATCAGGTGCGAGGCAGCGCGCACTTCCGCGAAGGCGTCGCCGCGTTTCGCGAAAAGCGCGCGCCCCGCTACGAATAAAACTCGGAGGGGCGCCTCACAGGCGCGCCTCCGGCGCGACGGCCCCCTCCGATGCCTCCCCCGGGAAGGATTGCGCCGGCAAAGCCGGCGCTCGAACACCGGGTCTCTTACAGCGCGCGGTAGACCTCCGTCTCGAACTTCGTGAGCAGGTCGATGGTCGTCTCGTCGAAGAAGGGCAGAAGCTGCGACAGAAACACGCCGCACACGCGCTTGCCGCGGTCGATCCAGAAGTAGGTGTTCGCGAGACCCGCCCACGCCAGGCTTCCGGCCGCCCGACCGGTGGGCAGCGGCGCCGTGTTGATGACGAAGCTCAAGCCCCACTTCGTCGACATCCCGCCGAAGAGCTCGACATCCCTCGAAAGCCCGGGGATTGCGCTCGTCATCGGCCCGACCTCGAGGGGGCCGATGTGATTCTGCGCCATCTGCTCGACTGTCTCGGGACGCAGCACCTGCGCGCCGTTGAACGTGCCACCGTGCAGGATCATCTGCGTGAACGCCAGGTAGTCGGGCGCAGTCCCGTTCAGCCCGCCTCCCCCCATGAAGAATTCGGGCTCCTCGGGCAGCGCGAACTCGATCGGCGCCAGCGTGCCCTTGTCGTCACGCTGGTGGACGCTGGCCAGGCGCGCGCGCTGCCCCGCCGAAAGCTTGAACGATGTGTCCTTCATGCCGAGCGGCCCGAGCACGTTCTGCTGCAAGTACGCGTCGAGCTTCTGGCCCGACACGTTCTCCACGATCTTGCCGACCCAATCGATGTTGATGCCGTACTCCCAGCCCTCACCGGGATCGAACAGCAGCGGTGTCGTGAGCGCGGCGTTCGTGCATGTGGTGATGCCGGGCGTATCCGTCACCGTTTGATACTGCGCGATCTCGGTTCGCCAGATCTCGTAGCCGAATCCGGCCGTGTGTGTGAGCAAGTGCCGTAGCGTGATCGGCCGCTTCGGCGCGCGCAACCGCGGCTGCCCCGCGGCGTCGAAGCCTTCCAGCACCTGTGCTTTTGCCAGGGCGGGTGCCGACTGGGCGGCCGGCGCGTCGAGCGCGAGCTTGCCGCGCTCGACGAGCTGCATGGCCGCGGTGGCCGTGATGGCTTTCGTCATCGACGCGATCCACACGACCGTGTCGAGCGTCATCGGCGCGTCCTTGCCGAGCTCGCGGCGGCCGAAGGCGCCCTGGTAGAGCACGCCTTTGTCCGTCGCGGCCATCGCGACGATGCCGGGCATCTTCTTCGACTCGACGGCCTCGGTGAACATCGCATCGACGGTCTTCAGACTTGTCATGGCTTTCTCCGCGATGTCGAAACAATCGGTGCGGGGCCCGATCGGGCCCCGCCGCCTTTACGCCTCGAGCTTGTAGAAGGCCTTCGCGCCGCCGGCGAGGATCTGGCGCTTTGTCTCGGCCGACAGCTCCGGCCGATCGGCGATCATCTTCGGCGCGCCGGGGAAGAAGCCGTCCGGATGCGGATAGTCCGTCGCCCACAGGATCTTGGACGGGCCGATGAAGTCGGCCAGCACGTTGAGGCTCTTCTCGACGGGCTCGAACGAGATCCAGCAATTGCGCTGGAAGAGCTCGCTCGGGCGCATCGACAGGCCGGAATCGTTGAAGCCCTGGTCGTCGAAGTGCCGGTCCATGCGGTCGAGCCAGGGCGCGATCCAGCCGCCGCCGGATTCGAGGAAGGCGATGCGGACCTTCGGGTGACGATCGCACACGCCCGACCAGATCACGCTCATGGCCGCCAGCATCATCTCCATCGTGTGCGAGATGATGTGCTTGGCGCCGCGCGTCTCGAAGCGGTCGACGCCGACCTGCGGCATGCCGCCGCTGGCGCCCTCGTGCAGACCGATCGAGAAGTCCAGCTCCTCGACCTCGTTCCAGAACTTTTCGTAGTCGGGGTGGTGGAGCATGCGGCCGTTGTAGGGATTCGGGCGCAGGAAGCCCGCGCGCATGCCGAGGCGATTGCGCGCGTACCGCATCTCCTCGATGGCCGCGTCGATCGACTGCATCGGCAGCATGGCGACGCCGAACAAACGGTCCGGGTACGGTGAGCAGTAGTCGGCCAGCCAGCGGTTGTACGCACGGCACACGGCGGCCGCCAGCGCGGGATCCTTGATCGCGCCCGAGAACAGGCCGACGCTCGGATAGAGGAACGCCGCGTCGATCCCGTCGAGGTCCATGTCGGGGATGCGCGCGTGCGGGTCGAAGCCGCCCTTGCGGCCGTCGATGTACTGCATCGTCTCTTCGGGGACCTCGCCCTGGCGTGCGCCGATCGCCCCGATCACGCCAAAGCCCTTTTGGCTGCCGAGCACCTGGCCTTCGACGTCGAGACGCTCCTTGCCGTCGGTGTCCCGCACGATGCGCGGCGCGCGATCGCGGAACTTGGGATCGATGTACTTGTCCCAGATGTCGACGGGCTCGAGGACGTGACCGTCGGCGTCGATGACGTTGTAGGTGCGCGGCATGGCGGACCTCCTCTAGGACGGTGCGGTGATGAAACCACCGCGCCGGATGGTCGTCAAGACGGGCGCGCCGCCCGGATAGCCCGCCACACGCGCTCGGGCGTGGCCGGCATCTCCATGTGCTCGACGCCGAATTCGGCGAGCGCGTCGACGATGGCGTTGACCGTCGCCGCCAGCGCAGGCGTCGTGCCGCCCTCGCCGCCGCCGCGCAGCCCGAGCGGGTTGGTGGTCGACGGCACCTCACTGATTTCCGTCGTGAAGCTCGGCAAGTCGTCGGCGCGCGGAAGCACGTACTCCATGAACGTCGCGCCGAGCATCTGGCCGTCGGCGGTGTAGTGGCAGTCCTCCCACAGCGCCTGGCCCACACCGGCGGCGATGCCGCCGTGCGTCTGGCCGTGCAGAATCATCGGGTTCACCGCGCGCCCGCAGTCGTCGACGCACGTCCACCGCACGACCTCGACGACGCCGGTCTCGGGATCCACCTCGACTTCGCACACCGCGCAGCCGTAGGGAAACGACGGCACGGGATTGGTCTCGTCACTCTCGCCGGCGAGCGGCCCGGCCAGCGCGGCCGGCGCGTCGGCGCGCAGCGCCGCCCGCGCGACGTCGAAGAGTCCGACGGCGCGATCGGTGCCCCGCACGCCGAAGCGGCCGCGCGCGAACTCGATGTCGGCGTCGGCCGCCTCGAGCAGCCACGCGGCGATCCGCGCGCCACGCTCGATGATCTGGTCGCCGGCCTTCGCCATCACCACGCCCGCCTGGCGCATCGAGCGGCCGGAGTGCGAGCCGCCGCCCACCGGAGCGATCTCGGTATCGCCGGTGATGACGCGCACCTGCGACAGCTCGACGGCGAACCATTCGACGATGAGCTGCGCGAAGCTGGTCTCGTGCCCCTGGCCGGAGGACAGCGTGCCGATGACCACGTCGATACGCTCGTCCGGACGCACGGTGATGAACGCGCGTTCGCGCGGCGCCCCCGTGTTGAGCTCGAGATAGTTCGACAGCCCGATGCCGCGATAGCGCCCGCGCCGTCGCGCCTCCGCACGGCGCGATTCGAAGCCCTTCCAGTCGGCCAGCGCCACCGCGCGCGCCATGACGCCGGGATAGTCGCCGCTGTCGTAGACGAGGCCCATGGGATTGCGGTAGGGCATCGCGCTCGGCGGGACGAGATTGCGGCGGCGCAGCTCGACGCGGTCGAAGCCGTGGCGGCGCGCGGCGATGTCGATGAGCCGCTCGAGCACGTACATGACCTCGGGGCGTCCGGCGCTGCGATACGGGTACGTTGGCGACGTGTTGGTGAGCACCGCGCGCCCGCGCACGTACCCGGCGGGGAAGTGGTAGAGGCTCGGCAGGACGCCGCTGCCCTTGCCGAGCGGAATGAACGAGACGGCGTGCGCGCCGACGTTGCTCGTGTGGGTGCCGCGCAGCGCAAGGAACTTGCCGTCGGCATCCAGCGCCAGCTCCATGTGCGAAACGAGATCGCGCGCGTGAAAGTCGGTCAGGAACGCTTCGCGGCGCTCGCACGTCCACTTCACGGGCCGTCCCAGCCGCCGGGCCGCCCACGGCATGAGCGCGAACTCCGGATAGCAGGCGTTGCGCGTGCCGTAGTTGCCGCCGACCTCGCGGGCGATGACACGCAAAGCCTGCCGCGGGAGGCCGAGCGTCTCCATCAGGTCATGCTTGATCCGCTGCACGCCGCCCGAGCCGGCGTAGAGCGTTACGTGCTGGCGGTCGGCGTCATAGACGGCGAGCGCGACGCGCGGCTCGAGCGGCACGCCGGTCACGCGGTTGACATGCGTCTCCAGCCGTACCACGTGCGTTGCCCGGGCGAGGGCGGCGTCGGCCTCAGCGGCGTCGCCGGTGTCGGCGTCGACGCACAGGTTCGAGCCCGCCTCAGCCCAGACGAGGGGCGCGCCGGGCGCGGCGGCGTCGAGCGCGCCGGTGACCACAGGCAGCGGCTCGTACTCGACGCTGACGGCCTCGGCGCCGTCGCGCGCCGCCGCCGCCGTCTCGGCGACCACCATCGCGACCGCTTCGCCGACCATACGGACGTGGCCGTCCGTCGGCATCGGCGGATGCGGCGCGATGAAGTGCGGCGAGCCGTCACGGTTGTGCAGTTGCGGCTCGTACGGATTGGCGGGCACGGGCCGGTGCGGGATGGGTTGCAACCCGTCGGCAGCGACGTCGGCGCCGGTCAGCACCGCGATGACGCCGGGTACCTTCAGCGCGGCGCCGCTGTCGATCCGCACGATACGCGCGTGCGCGTGCGGCGAGCGCACGAAGCAAGCGTAGGCCTGGCCCGGAAGGTTGAAGTCATCGCTGTAACAGCCGCCCCCGGTGACCAGCCGCGCGTCCTCCACGCGCCGCACGGGCTTGCCGAAGCCGTTGACGGCGGTGCGCGTGCGCGACTGCAGCAGCGACATCGCTATTCCGCGAACTGGGCGGCACGCCAGCGCAGCGCGGCGCCGAGGCCCTCTTTCTCGCGGATCTCGTCGAACTTCGTGCCGATCTCGGTGCGCGCGGCGTAGAGCGGGGCCAGGACGTCGACGCCCGCGTGCATCGCGGCGAGGAATCCCGAGCACTCGGCGCCACGGTTGATGGCCAGCTTCGTCGCGGCCAGCGCCTCGGGCGACATGAGCGCCATGCGGCGCGCGACCTTCATCGTCGCGGAAGAGAGCTCCGCGCGCGGGACGACGCGATTGACCATCCCATAGGCGAGCGCCGTTTTCGCGTCGATCGGATCGCCCAGATAGAGCAGCTCGCGCGCGCGCTTGAGACCGATGATCCACGGCATCACCATCACCGGGCCCACGTTCGAGAAGCGGATCTCCGGCTCGCCGAACTGCGCATCCTCGGCGGCGATCGTGAGGTCGCACACCATCATCAGCTCGCAGCCGCCGCCCAGACAGTGGCCCTGCACGGAGGCGATCACGGGCTTCTTCATCGTCCACGGCGTGAGCTCGAGTCGCGCGTCGTCGGTGAGCGATTCGTGCCAGGCCAGCGCGTTGCCTTTGCGCGCGGCCCGCGCCGGATTCGGCGAGATGTCGTAGCCGGCGCAGAAGCTTCGCCCCTCGGCGCGCAGCACGACCACGCTCGTGGCGGGATCACGATCGGCCTCGTGGAAGCGCTCGATCAGGAGCTTCTTGAGCTCCAGGCTGATCGCGTTCAGCTTGTCGGGGCGATTCAGCGTGACGATGCCCACGCGGCCGTCGGAGGCGTACGTGACGACGCTCATCGGGCTCGGCTCAGCGGGACGAAGATCGACACGCGCGGCTCGGGGCCGACCTCGCGCGTCACGTGACCCTGGCCTGTGAGGTCCTCGGCGATCAGGATGTCACCGGGGCCGAGGCGGCGGACCGTGCCGTCACCGATCTCGATGTCGACGGCGCCGGACAGCGTGAAGACGGCAGCGTAGGCCGGCGCGTGATGCCAGGGATTGGTGCGCCGCGGCGCAAAGCGACGCACGACGATGCCACTGCCCGGGATCAGCTCGGCGCTTTCCGACTGGTCGCCGAGCGGCTTGAAGTCCGGCTCGATCTCCTGAAAGTGCGATTTGCCATCCGGGCCGCTGTAGATGCGGATGATCGCCATTGGCGCCTCACTGACTCACGTTACGGATGAACTTCTCGGGCGGGTCCGGACCCCACTGGCTCCTGAATCCCTGCTCGACCGACAGCAGGTTGCCGCCGCTCTTGGCGTTCAGCCGGTCAGTGTCGGCCCAGCGCTCGTGCACGCGCCCCCACGGATCGGCCCAGTAGTCGAAGACCTGGCTGCCGAGCAGGTGTCGCCCGACACCCCACATGTGCTCGTACTTGCCGACCTTCGTGAGGTACTCGTGATCCTTGAACACGGCGTCGACGTCGGGGACCTCGAACGACATGTGGTTGAGCCCCGCGCGCTCGTTCTGCACGCAGAACAGCGTGTGGTGATCGACGTACTCGTCGCCGCGATCACAGCGGTTGAACGAGCCGATCAGGTGCTCGGGGTCGCCGGCGTACACGTCGTCCGAGCGGATGAACCCCAGCGTCTCGCGGAACCACTGCACCGTGTCCTTCACCTTCGGCGTGGCGAGCACGCCGTGGCCCATTCGCTTGACGGGTGAGGGCGACGGGCGCAGCCGCATGAGATTACCGGCGCGCCGCAGGGGTTCGGCACCGCTGTTCATGTGCTGCTCGGGAACCGCGATCGGCGGCAGCGGCTCGATGCCGTACACGACCTCGATCTGGTAGCCGTTCGGCTCGCGCAACCGCACGCGCCGGCCGCCGCCCGGTTCGTCGATCGATTCCATCTCGGAAGCGCCGGGTGCCTTTGCGACGCGGCGGAGATCGTCCTCGCTCGCCGCGTAGTAGGCGAGACCGACGAATTTCGGGTCGCCCTTCTCGGTGATGTGCAGGTGATGCATGGCATCGGTCCCGCGCATGTACAGCGCGGTCGGCGTACGAGCGGCACGGATCATCCCGAAGTGCGTGAGAAATTCCTCGGCCGCGTCCAGATCGGGTGCGCGCAGCCGGCCGTAGGCGAGGTCCTTCACCTTGATCATCGGCGAATCTCCATGCGACGGATCAGGCCGTTGTCGATCTCGTAGACGTGCTGGACCATCTGGTCGGTCACCACGGCGCCGCGCAGATCACGGACCACCTGGTGGACGTCGACCACCACGCGTCCGCGGTCGATCGCGTTGAAGCCGCGCGGCTCGACGTGCGGGTCGATCATGGTCCATTGCCGGCTCCAGTAGGCGCGCACCGCCTCGCGGCCGCGAACGTACCCGCCCTCCATCCCGTTCGGCCACTCGACCTCGGGATGCATCGTCGCGAGCGCGCGATCGATGTCGCGCGCGTTGAACGCCTCATAGGCGGCGGTCAGCAGCTCCACTCGCTACCGTCTCCAGCCGAGCCAGTCGCACACGCCGCGGTCGGCCACGGACGTTCTCGAGTGTCGGCGCCCCAGATGTGAACCTGTGAGTCGACGATCAGCATGAAGGCTTCCTTTCCGGCGCGGCGGTGGCGCTACTGGCCGCCGGTCACGTCGATCGTCACGCCGGTGACGAAATCGGCGTCGCTCGAGGCGAGAAAGCAGATCACGCGCGCCTGATCCTGCGGCTCGGCGATGCGCCGCAGCGGCACGCGCTCGCGCTCGCGCGCCTGCTGCTCGGGCGACATGCCGTCCCAGCGCGGCCGCAGGCGAGGACTCAGGGTCAGGCTCGGCGCGATCGCGTTGACCGTGATCCCGTGCGGGCCCAGCTCGAACGCGAGCTTGCGCGTGAGCGCGATGATCCCGCCCTTGGCCGTCGCGTAGGCGCTGCTGCTGCTCTCGCTGAGACCGCGGCCGGCGATCGAGGAGATGTTGACGATCTTGCCGGCGCGCTGGCGCTTCATGATGGGAACCACGGCGTGGCAGAACAGAAACGTCCCCGTCAGGTTGAAATGCAGCAGCCTCTGCCAGTCGGCCAGCGAGATCTCGTCGATCGGCGCCGCCGGCTTGCCGATGATGGTGCTGCCGCCGACGGCGTTGACGAGGATGTCGATGCGGCCGTGATCCTGGACGGTGCGCTGCACCGTCGCTTCCACCTGGGCGGCGTCGAGCGCGTCGGCGACGAGCGTGTGCGCGGTGCCGCCGCCGGCACGGACGGCGCCGATCGCCTCGTCGAGCGCGGCCTTGTCGGTGTCCACGAGGACGACCGTGCCGCCCTCGCGGCCGATGATCTCGGCGGTGGCGCGGCCGATGCCGCGCCCGCCCGCGGTGATGAGCGCGGTTCGTCCCTGGAATCTCATGGTGGCGGGAGTGTACCCTACTCGCCGCCGGCGACAAGGAGGCCGCGATGGACATTCCGGACAACGGCTGGGGACTCGAGGGCAAGGTCGCACTCGTCACGGGCGGTGGCGCCGCGGGCGACGGCATCGGCAACGGGCGCGCGGCGGCCATTCTGCTCGCGCGCGCGGGTGCGAAGGTCGTGGTCGCCGATCGCGATCTCAAGCTCGCACGGCGCACGGCGGAGATGATCGAGTCCGGCGGCGGCCAGGCCATCGCCGTCGAGGTCGATGTCACGCGCGCCTCCGACTGCGCCGCGCTGGTGAAGACGGCCGTCGAGCGGTTCGGGCGGCTCGACGTGCTCGACAACAACGTCGGCATCGGTAGCCGCGGCTCCGTCGTGGATCTGGCGGAAGAGGAGTGGCGCCGCGTGATGCAGGTCAACGTCGAGACCATGTTCCTCGTTGCCAAGCACGCGATCCCGGTGATGAAGGGCACCGGCGGCGGCGCCATCGTCAATGTCTCGTCGATCTCCGCGCTGCGGCCGCGCGGGCTCACGGCGTACACGACGTCCAAGGGCGCCGTCATCGCGCTCACGCGCGCCATGGCCGTGGACCACGGCCGGGACGGCATTCGCGTCAACTGCGTGGCGCCCGGGCCGGTCTACACGCCGATGGTCTACGCGGGCGGGATGTCGCCGAAGGCGCGCGAGACGCGCAAGAACGCGTCGGTGCTGCGGCAGGAGGGCACGGGCTGGGACATCGGCTATGCCGTGCGCTTCCTGCTGTCGGATTACGCGCGCTACATCACGGGTCACACGCTCGTCGTCGACGGCGGGACCACGCTGATGGGGCCGGAGCGGGATTACTCCGGGTAAGCAGCGTCAGCCCTTGAGGCCGCTGACGCGCACGCCCTCCACGATGCGCTGGTTGGCGACCACGAAGACGACGAGGAGCGGCAGCGCGCTCAGCGCCGCGCCGGCCATGATCGGGCCGTACGATTCCGAGCTGTACGCGCTGCGCAGGAGCGCGAGCGCGACGGGCAACGGAAACATCTCCGGCTTGTTCACGGCGATCAGCGGCCACAGGAAATCGTTCCAGGCCGAGCGAAAGGCGAAGATCGCCAGTGCCGCGAGCACCGGCTGCGAGAGCGGCAGCACGATGCGCGTGAAGATCTGCCAGGCGTTTGCCCCGTCGATGCGCGCGGCCTCCTCGAGGTCGGCCGGCATCGTGAGAAAGAACTGGCGCAGGAGAAAGACGCCGAACGCGAAGGTCATGGCCGCCTCGGGCACGATCAGACCCTGGTAGGTGCTGAGCCAGCCGAGCTGCTGAACTAGCACGTACTGCGGCACCAGGACGACCGCGTTCGGAATCATCAGGCTGCCGATGAGCACGGTGAAAATGGTGTCGCGGCCGGGAAACCGCATCCGGGCCAGCGGGTACGCCGCCATCGCGCTCGTGAGCACGACGATGGCGACCGTGCCGAGCGCGATCACCAGGCTGTTGCCGAACGCGCGGCCGATGCGCGTCGTCCGTGAGCTGCTGAACAGGACCTCCTCGTAATGCGACGCGGTCACCGGCCACGGAATCCACTCCGGCGGCAGCCGGACGATATCCGCGGTGACCTTCACCGACGTCACCATCACCCAGACGATGGGCGCGAGCCAGACGGCGGCGAGCACGCCGAGGGCGAGCGTCAGCACGAGGGCCTGCACGCGCTGGCGGCGCACGCTCAGTACTCCGTATGCCCGCGCAGCAGCCGAAACTGCATCACCGAGAACACCATGATGATGGCGAACAGCACCCAGGCCATGGCCGACGCGGTCCCGAACTGGAAAAAATTCTGGAACGCCGTCTCGTAGAGGTGTTGCACGACCGTGCGCGTGGCGTCGCCGGGGCCGCCGCCGGTGAGCACGAACACCTGGCCGAAGATCTGGAACGAGCCGATGACGTGCGTGACGACGACGAAGAGCAGCACGGGCCGCAGCAACGGCAGGGTGATGGCCCAGAACGCGCGCCAGCCGCCGGCGCCGTCGAGGGCGGCGGCCTCGTAGAGCTCGCGCGGGATGTCCTGCAGCCCCGCCAGGTAGATGACGAGATAGTAGCCAGTCACCCACCACACCGTCGTGCCGATGATCGCCCACATCGCCGTGGACGGATCGGCGAGCCACGACCGCGCGGGAACACCGAGGGCACGCAGGTAATAGTTGAACGGTCCGACGACGGGGTCGAGCAGCCACAGCCACGCCAAGCCCACCGTCACCACCGACAGCGTGAACGGAAAGAAGAAGACGCCGCGAAGGACGTTGCGCAGCGCTCCGCGGTTGAGGGCGAGCGCCAGCAGGAGTGGCACGGCGAGGATCGGCAGCGTGCTGGCCACCGTGTAGAACGCGGTGTTCCAGAGGCTCACGGCGAAGCGTGTGTCGTCGGCGAGTCGCGCGTAGTTGGCGAGACCGACGTACTGATACGTCGCACGCCCGAGTCTCGCGTTCGTGAACGACAGCCGCAGGCCCTCGAGCAGCGGATAGAGGCGGAAGACGACGAACAGCACGAGGCCGGGCAGGAGGAACAGCCAGGCCGTTCCCGTCTGCCGGCGACGGCGCCGCGGCACGCTCAGTCCGGCAGCGCGTTGATCTGCCGGGCCAGGTCCTCCATCGCGGCCTTGGCCGGTTTCTGCCCCGTGTACATGCTGTCGATCACCGGCCGCGTGAGGTTTTCCGCGGCGACCCACTTCGGCGTCGGCTGCCCGACCTGCCAGTTCGGCGCCTGCGCCAGCAGCGTCTTGAGGACGGGATCGGCGGTGATTCGCGGATCGCCGTGCGCCTTGCGACTCGCCGAGACCTGGCCCGCCTTCAGCGTCCACTCCGCGACCTGATCGGTCATCCACCGGATGTGCGTCCAGGCCGCCTCGCGGCGGCTCCGATCGGCGCTCTTGGGCTTCGGAAACGCGTACTGGTGCGGCATCGACCAGACGATCGGCTGCTTGTAGAGCCGTGGCACCGGCGCCGCGGTGAAATCCACCTTGGCGTCTCGCAGACCGGTGAAGTTCCACGAGCCCGCGAGCCACATGCCGAGTCGGCCGGCGATGAACGCGTCGCGACAATTGGCGTTCGCGGGCGGCGCGATGCCCAGCGCGCCGCCGAGACCGGACCAGAATTCCGCGACCTCGACCGCGGCCGGATCGCCAACACCTGCGCGCTTGAGGTCGGCGGTATAGATGTTCGCGCCGTTCTGCCAGAGCAAGTTGTGGAAGCCCCACGTGTAGCGCCCAGGGTTCAGCGTGCCGATCGCGAAGCCGAATGCATCGCCTCGGGTCATCTTCTTGGCCATGGTGACGAGCTCGTCACGGGTCGCGGGGACCTTCGGCTTGCCGTCGGCGCCGGTGAGGCCCGCCTCCTTCATCACCTTGACGTTCAGATAGAGCACATGTTGCGGCACGTCGAGCGGCAATGAGTAACGCTTGCCCTGAAACGTCCCGCCCTGCCACGTGGCGGGCAGGTAGTCTTCACCACGAAAGCCTTTGCCGGTCGCCATACCGTCGTCGATCACCTCGAGCACGCCGTCGTACGCGAAGTGCGGCACCTCGACGGTGTGGATGAGCACGAGGTCGGGACCCTCGCCGGCGGGCACCGAGACCTGCAGCTTTGGATAGAGCTCGGCCCAGGGCAGCCGCTGCTGCTCGATCCGCACCCTCGTCTCGCGTGTAAAGCGGTCGATGAGCTCGTCCATCACCTTGCCGTCGGCGCCGGTGAGCCCGTTCCAGTAGGTGATGGTTGCCTTCGGCTGCGCCGCGCCGTAGCGCGGCCGCGCCATGGTGGCGGCCGTCCCTGCGGCAGCGATGAGAAACGTCCGGCGGGTCAGTGTGCGGCTCATGATCTCCTCCGTCACGGCTTGGCGCGGAATCTACCTCAAGTCCTTCGCCATGACCACATAGGTCGGCGCGCTGTAGCCGGCGTGGGTCTCCTCTCGCACGACGCGATACCCGCACCGCTCGTAATACGCTCGCAGCCACGGCAGCGCGATGCGCACGCCGAGCTCCACGCGCTGCGCACCGAGCGCGCGGGCGCGGTGTTCGACCTCACCGGTCAGCCTCCGGCCAATGCCATAGCGCCGCAGCGCCGGCAGCACGGACAGGCGGCCCAGGTCCACCCGCTCGCCATTGCGGTGATAGAAGACGCAGCCCACCGGCGTGTCGTCGGCGCTGGCGAGCACCGCGCCGCCGGCGGCAAGCGCCGCCCGCAGCGACGCCTGCGTTTCGCCGTGCGCGCCGGACGGTGGGTCGAGTCGGCCGCGATACTGCTCGAACGCCGCGTGCACGAGGCCGAGCAGCGCCGGCACGTCGGCGGCGTTCGCGTCGCGCACGCGGATCGCTTCCGCTCGCATGCCCGGAGTATAGTCGTCGCGCACGCTGATCCGGAGAGAGGAGCGGCATGACGCGAATCGGCATCGATCTGCAGCGACGACTCGGCACGGTGGATCGTCGACTCTTCGGGCAGTTCATCGAGCACCTCGGCCGCTGCATCTACGGCGGCGTGTACGACGAGGGCTCGCCTCTCGCCGACGCGCGCGGCTTTCGTCGCGACGTGCTGGAAGCCGCGCGGCCCCTGCGTATTCCGATCTTGAGGTGGCCGGGCGGCAACTTCGTGAGCGGCTATCACTGGCTCGACGGCGTGGGCCCGAAGGACAAACGGCCCCGGCGCAGCGAGCTCGCCTGGTACGCCGAAGAATCGAACCGATTCGGCACGGACGAGTTCATCGAGTACTGCCGCGTGCTCGGCGCCGAGCCGTTCATCTGCGTCAATATGGGCTCCGGCACGATGGACGAGGCGCAGGCCTGGGTCGAGTACTGCAACGGAACGGGCAACACGTCGTGGGCCAACCTCAGGCGCCAGCACGGTCACCCGGACCCCTTTCGCGTGCGCTACTGGGGCCTGGGCAACGAGATGTACGGCGGCTGGCAGATCGGCAACATGAACGCCCACGATTACGTCAAGAAGGCGCGCACCTTCGCCATGGTGATGAAGCGCACCGATCCGTCGATCCAGCTCATCGGCTGCGGCCACAATGGCTGGAGCGACTGGGATGAGATCACGCTCAGCGGACTCGCCGAGTTCGTCGACTTCCACTCGATTCATCTCTACACGGGCGGGCCGGACCATTACGCGACGGTATTCCAGTCGCATCAGGCCGAGCGTGCGATCCGAATCTGCTCGGCGCTCATCGAGCGCGTCCGCTATGCCCAGCGTATCGCCCACCCCATTCACATCGCGTTCGACGAGTGGAACGTGTGGTGGCGTACACGCAGTCACGAGGATCGGGTGGGAGGGGTCGAGGAGCGCTACACCCTCTCCGATGCGCTTGCCGTCGCGACGTACCTGAATGGCTTCATCCGCCACTGCCGAACCGTCCGCATCGCGAACTTCGCCCAGCTCGTGAACGCCATCGCGCCGATCTTCACCAGTCCCCACGGCCTTTTCTTGCAAACGATCTATCATCCGCTGCGGCTCTACGCCGAGCACGTCCGGGACATCGCCCTCGACGTTCGCGTTGACGGGGAAACGTATGCATTGCGTCCCGACGAGGAATCACCGAGCGGCCGGGTCCACAACGTCGCCGACCTCGGCCCGTTCACGCTGATCGACGCCACGGCCACATGCGACGAGTCGGGACGCGAGCTGACGGTGGCGCTGGTGAACCGCGACCGACAGCGAGACCTGTCGGTGATGCTCGAGGTGGTGGACGGGGCGCTCGCGGGCGCGGCGACGCTGTGGGAGGTGAATGGGCCCGACGTGAGTGCGACAAACTCATTCGAACACCCGCGCGCCGTCGACGTGCACGAGCGCAAGCTGCAGGCCGGCGGAACGCGCCTTCAGATGCTGCTGCCGGCGCACAGTGTCACCGTGCTCCGCGTCGACGTCGCCCCAAGCTAGATCGTTCGGCTCGCGCGTCAGCGCGCCGCGCGCACCGACTCTTCGAGCAGCTTCAGCGCGGCGCGTGTGAACGCCCACATGTTGCGCTCGCGGTCGGCGTCACTCGTCTCCACGGTGATGACGCGCTCGACCGGCCCGCTCACGGCGATGCACGCGTGGCCGGCGGCGTCGCCATAGCGGTTGCCCGTCGGGCCGCTCGCGCCGGTCTCCGCCAGGCCCCACGTCGCGCCCATCCGCTCACGGACCGCCTTCGCCTTCACTTGGGCGTAAGCCTGGGTGCTGGAGCGAATGTTCTTCACCGCCTCGTCGGGCACGCGCAGCAACCCGCGCCGGGCCGCCTGCGTATAGATGACGCCGCCGCCGAGGAAGTACGCCGATGCTCCCGGCACGGCGAGCAGCGTCGCCGAGATCAGGCCGCCGGCCGAGGACTCGGCGACGGCGACCGTCTGCTTGCGCTCCTTGAGCAGCGCGCCCAACGCGGCGGCGATAGACAGCTCGTTCGGCATTGCGCGCTGATTCTACCTTCGAGGCGAAGCGCCGAGATGCGGGCGGAGGCATTCGACGACCGTGGCGACGTTCGGCTCCTCGAACATCGAGATGTGATCACCCGGCACGACGTGGATCTCGACGCCGTCGCGGGCCAGCTTCCCCCAGCCCCAGTCGACCGGCTGCCCGGGGATGATGCGGTCGGCAGATCGGAAGAAGACGATGCGCCCGGGATACGGCGGCGGCGCGTACGATCGGATGGCGAAGAGCAGCGCGTCGTCGATGGACTGAAAGCGTTCGCGCCCGGCGCCGGTGCCTATGGCCGTCTTGTACGCCTGCCGCCACACGGCCGAGCGCGTGTTGCGCCGAACCGTCCGCCATCGGGCGACGACGTACGGCAGCGCGTCGGAGAGCGGCAGGCGCGCGACGCGGCCAGTGTGCAGTCGCAGGCGGCGACCGATTCTCGCCATGGAGTCCCGCCACGTGGAGGCGTGCAAATCGGGCGGTGACGCCTCGAACATCGCCAGGAGCGCAACCTCCGCGCCCGCCGCGCGAAGCTGTCGGGCCGCCTCGTACGCCACCGTGCCGCCCGCCGACCAACCCGCGACGTAGTACGGCCCGGTGGGCTGCGCACCGCGGATGCTCGCGACGTGGTGCGCGGCGATCTCGGCGAGCGAGAACGGATGCGACAGCATCTCGACAGGCGGATGGGACACGCCGAGCATCGGTTGCTCGGGGCCCAGCCGCCGCCCGAGCGTGCGATGGATCGGCCCGGCGTCGATGAAGAAGAGCGGGGGCTTGTCGCCCGAGGGCTGGATCGGCACGATACGCCGCGACGTGCCGGCACGTCGCTCGCGGAGCAGGTCGGCCTGCTGGCGTATGGTCGGTGCCTCGAACAGGTCCGCCACGGTCAACCGCGTATCGAAGCGCTGCTCGATGCGGCTGAGCAGCTGCGTGGCCAGCAGCGAATGCCCGCCAAGGTTGAAGAAGTCTTCGTCGAGCACGACGTCATCACACTTGAGCACGTGGCACCAGATCTCCCGCAGCATCCGCTCGTCGGGCGAGGCCGGCAGCGGCTCACGCGGGTTCGCCACCTCGGCCGACGCCGGCGGTAGCGCCCGGCGATCGATCTTCCCGCTGGCGGTGAGCGGCAGCGCGCTCAGCGCGACGAATGCCGCGGGCACCATGTACTCGGGCAGCGTGCCGCGCAGATGCTGTTGCAGCGCGTCGCGCTCGACGCGCGCACCGTCGGCCGGCACGACGTAGGCGACGAGCCGACGATCGCCGGCGTCGTCGCGCGCCACCACGACCACGTCGCGCACCGACGGATGGCGGGCGAGCGCCGCCTCGATCTCGCCCGGCTCCACCCGATACCCCCGGATCTTCACCTGGTCGTCGAGCCGCCCGAGGAACTCGAGGGTGCCGTCAGAGCGGTAGCGGACGAGATCTCCAGAGCGATACAGACGCTCGGCGGCGCGCGCGCCGACCGAACGCGTGATGAATCGCTGCGCGGTCAGCTCGGGTGCGTTCCGATACTCGCGCGCCAGGCCATCGCCCGCGATGAAGAGCTCGCCCGGAACCCCGATCGGGCACGGCTCGCCGTGCGCGTCGAGGACGTAGACCCGCGTGTTCGCGATGGGCCGGCCGATCGGCACGCTGGAGCCAATCGTCGCCGGATCGGTCGCGGCGTGACAGCAGGTGAACGTCGTTCCCTCGGTGGGGCCATAGCCGTTGATCACCGTGCACCGCGGGTGTGCCTCCAGCACTCGCTTGACGTGCGCCGCCGACAACACGTCTCCGCCCGCGAGCAGCTGCCGCACGCCGGCGAGGTGTATCAGCTCCTCGTCCACGATCTGGTGGAAGAGGCCGGCCGTGAGCCACAGCGTCGTCACGCCGGCCTGCTCGATGGTTTTGCCGAGCTCGGCGAGGGAGAGCAGCCCCGGCGGCGCAACGACGAGACGCGCACCGTGCAAGAGCGCACCCCAGATCTCGAACGTCGACGCGTCGAAGGCCAGCGGCGCCAGCTGGAAGAAGACTTCGTCGGCACCGAAGCGCGCGTAGCTCGTGCCCATGACGAGCCGCAGCACGGCTCGATGCGGAACGGTCACGCCCTTGGGTGTGCCGGTGGAGCCGGATGTGTACATCACGTACGCCGCGCTGTCGGCGCTCGCGCCGTGCGCCGGCGCGTCGGTGGACTCATCGGCAATGCGCGCCCAGTCCTGGTCGAGGGAAATCGCGCGGGCGGAGCACGACGGCAGCCGTCCGGCGAGCGCCTCCTGCGTCAGCAGCACGGCCGCCCCGACGTCGCGGATCATGAAGGCGAGGCGCTCGGCGGGCGCGGCGGTGTCGAGCGGCACGTACGCTCCGCCCGCCTTGAGCACGCCGACGATGGCGACGATCATGTCGAGCGAGCGCTCGAAGTAGAGCGCGACCGTGGTCTCGGCGGCCACGCCCTCACGCTGCAGCCGCCGCGCCAGCTGGTTGGCGCGCGCGTCGAGCTGGCGGTACGTCAGCGAATCTTCGTCGAAGACGACGGCGATCTCGTCCGGCGTGCGGGCGACCTGCGCCGCGAACAGGTCGTGGACGCAGACGTCCCTCGGATACGGGCCCTCGGTCCGGTTCCACGACACGAGCAGCTGCTCTCGCTCGGCGTCGCTGATCAACGGAAGCTGCGACAGCCGCCGCTCGGCGTTCGCGACGACGCCGTCCAGCAGCGTCAGGAAGTGCTGGCGCAGGCGAACGATCGTGCTCGCCTCGAACAGCGCGGTATCGTAACGCAGCTCGCCGGTAAGCTCTCCCGACGCCTCGGTGAGAATGAGACAGAGGTCGAATTTGGCGGTGCCCGGCTCGACCGGCACGGGCGTCAGCGTCAGATCCGCGAACGTCGCACCGCTTTCGGGAGTGTTGTGAAATGCCAGCACCGTCTGCACCACCGGGGCATGGCTGCGGTTGCGCTCGGGCTGCAGCTCTTCCACGAGGCGTTCGAACGGCAGCTCCTGGTGCGCGTAGGCGTCGAAACACGTCCGGCGTACGCGACCGAGCAACTCACCGAACGTCGGATCGCCGACGAGGCTCGTCCGCAGCGCGAGCGTGTTGGCAAAAAAGCCCACCAGCGACTCCGTCTCCACGCGCGTCCGACAGGCGACGGGCGCGCCGACGACGAGGTCGTCCTGCTGGGTGTAGCGATACAACAGCGCCTTCAGCGCCGCAAGCAGCGTGATGAACAACGTGGCTCCGTGTCGTCGCCCGAGCGCCCTGAGCCCGGCGGTCAACGGCGCGGACACGGTGACCGGCTCGGATGCGCCGTGCCAGCCCTGAACGGGCGGACGCGGATGGTCCGTCGGCACGGCGAGCAGCGTCGGCGCTCCCGCGAGCTTCGCCTTCCAGTGCGCGATCTCTTGCTCCAGCACGTCGCCCCGCAGCGAGTCTCGCTGCCACACGGCAAAGTCCGCGTACTGGATCGGCAGCGCCGGGAGCGACGGCTCACGCCCGCCGCTGAACGCGTTGTAGAGCTCAGCCACCTCGCGCAGAAGGATGCCCATCGACCAGCCATCGGTCGCGATGTGATGCTGCGTGAGCAGCAGGACATGGTCTTCGGGCCCAAGTCGGAAAAGCGCCGCGCGAAGCATCACGTCCCGCGAGAGATCGAACAGGCGACAGGCTTCGTCGTGGAGACCTTGGTGGAGCGCCGCCAGGCGTTCGTCGAGGACGATGTTGGAGAGATCGAGCTCACGCAGCTCCACGACCGACGGGTCACGCACCAGCTGAACGGGGATGCCGTCACGCGTCGTGAACGTCGTGCGGAGCACTTCGTGACGCGTGACGATGGTGTTCAGAGCACGGGCGAGCGCTTCGCGCGCCAGCGGCCCCTGCAGACGAAAGGCGAGCGGGCTGTTGTACGTCGGCCGCCCGGGCTCGAGCTGCTCCAGGAACCACAGCCGCTGCTGCGCGAAGGAGAGCGGACATTCCGCAACCGGTGGCCGACGCGGGATCGGTGCGCTCATTGCACGATCTCCGCCATCCTGGCCACGGTGGGCGCCTCCCACAGCAGGCGAAGCGGCAGGTTCACCGCAAACCGGTCGCTGACGCGGGCGATGACCCGCGCGGCGGTCAGGGAGTCGCCGCCGAGATCGAGGAACTCATCGTGCACGCCGATCGTGTCGATGTCGAGCAGGTCGCTCCAGATCCGCGCAATGGCGGCCTCGACGTCGTTGCGCGGCGGCAGGAACGGCACATCGAGGGCCGGCCGTGTCGCCGGCGGCTCCGGAAGCCCGCGGCGATCGAGCTTGCCGTTCGGCAACAGCGGCAGCGCGTTCACGACGACGTATGCGGACGGCACCATAGAGGCGGGCAGCTGCGACGCGAGGCGGCGGCGCAGTGCGGCGGCGTCGAACGACGGCGCGTGCGCCGGCACGATATACGCCACGAGGATGTCGTCACCGCGACGGCGGCGTGCCATCGCCACCGCTTCGCTCACCGTGTCGTCTGCGAGCAACGCTGCCTCGACGTCGGCCGCCTCGATGCGATGGCCGCGGATCTTGAGCTGGAAGTCTTTTCGGCCGAGATGCTCGAGACAGCCGTCCGGCTGCAGGCGTCCGAGATCGCCCGTGCGGTATGTCTTCGGCTCCGAGTCCCCGGTGTCCGCCAGGAGCGCGGCGCTGTTGAGGTCCTGCCGTCGCCAGCGGCCGGCAAACATGTAACGACTCCTGACCGCGATCTCGCCGACCGCGCCTGGCTCGAGCGGTGTGCCATCCTCGTCCAGCACGAGCACGTCCTTGTCGGCGACGGCATAGCCGGCGGGGACGACTTCGCCATCGATCGATGTGTCGTGATCGACGAAGTACGTGCGAAAGGTGAACGCCTCCGTCGTCCCGAGGCGGTTCACGAGGATGCAATGCCGCGGGAAGTGCCGTTTGTAGAGCTCGACATCGGTCTTCTGCACCGTCTCGCCCCCGAGGTAGATGAGGCGCATGGCGGGAAAATCTTCGCCCCCCTTCAGCGACGCGACGAAGTGACGGAACGTGGTCGGGACGGACCGATAGATGGTGATCGCATGTTCGCGGAGCCAGTCGGCCAGTGGTGCCAACCCCTCCGAGCGGACGTCGAAGGGGTAGAGCGAGGCGCCGTTGAGCAGCGCGCCATAGATCGTCCGGATCGAATCGCCGAAGGCGACCGACGAGACCAGGAGGAATCGATCGTCGACTCCGAAGCCTCCGCTGTTGGTGTAGTGCATCGTCTCGTGGAGCACGCTGCGATGCTGGTGCATGACGCCCTTGGGCTGCCCTGTGGAGCCCGACGTGTAGAAGACCACTGCCAGGCTGCGCGACCCGGAGCAGACACCGGGGCTGGTGCCAGGTGCGTCGATGGTGTCGACATTCATTACACCGAGTGCGTCTCGCGCCAACTCGCGGGCGCCAGCGAGGTGGCGCGTTTCCGTGAGCAGCAACGCCGTGCCGGAATCGGCCAGGGTCTGCTCGTGCCGTTGACGCGGATATGACGGGTCCAGAGGCACGTACAACTTGCCGGCCTTGAGGACGCCGAGCATCGCCGCGATAACGCTGGCGCCGTGGCCGAACATGAGCCCGATCGGCTCGGGTTCAGGGCCGCGCGCCTTCAGGATCGCGTGGGCGATCCGGTTGGCCATGGCATCGAGCTGCCCGTACGTCAGTGCCGCCGCGCGTGTCCTGACCGCCAGGCGCTCGGGATACCGCCGCGCCTGCTCCACGAAGCGCTGTGGCACGGACTGCTCGACCGCGCCGGCGGGGAAGGGGACGAAGCTCGGGCTCGCGGCGAGGCACTTCGCTCTGATCGACAACTGCTGCGCAGCCAAAAACATAGGAGACCCGCGAATAATAAAGAGGCCGGCCCACAGGAGCAAGCGCCGGCAACGGGCGCGCCGGCGGGCGCCCTGCCGTTTTGGCGGGTGCATCATAGCGCGAAAGGCCGTGTGAGCGTCTGTCGTCTAATGCGGCGACGCGGCCAGCGCCGGCTGGCACTCGCGATGGATCGCGGCGCCGAAGACCGCAACGACGAGCCCGACCAAGCCCGACAGTACGGCGAAGAGCGTCCACGCCGCACCATACGAGTCGAACGCCTGCAGTGTGAGCCCAAACATCGGGGCACCGGACAGCAGGCCGGCGACGATGGCGGCGAACGACACACCGCTCAAGAGCCCCGAGCGCGTCGCGCCGCCGGCCTCGGCGCTGATGATGAAGTAGATCCCGACCCAGCCGTATGCGCCGATGCCCGCGAAGAACGCGAGAATGGTGGCCCACACCGGTGCGGAGGTCGGCACCCAGGCGTAGACCAGAAAAATCACGGTACCGAGGAGCGCCGTGAGCACGAGCCATGGCGGCCGCCGTCCCGACGACCAGCGGTCGCTCGCCGCACCGAGTATTAGCCGCGCAAAGGCGCCGCCGACCTGCGAGGCGGCGATGAGCACGCCGGCGCCGACGGACGTGAAGCCGAGAGCCTGCACGCTGAAGATCGGCAGGTACGCGAGCACCGCGGACTGCACCATGCCGAGCACCACGCCGGCGCCGAACAGCGCGAGCAGCGCCGGCCGGCGTGTCCACCACCAATCGATCGGCGCCGACGCGCGCGTGCCACGCGGCGCGGCGGGTCGCGCCAGCACGCGTAGTGGCCGCCACGCAAACGCCACCGGTAGCGACATCGCCACCGCGCAGGCGACGACGGCGGCGCGCCAGCCCCAGTGCGCGGCGATCGTCGGCAGCACCAGCGCGGACGCGCCGCCGCCGAGCGTGAGACCCATCTGCTTGATGCCCATCGCGATGCCGCGCTCCGTGAGCGGGAAAAGGTCGATGATCGCCTTGCCGAGCACGGGATTGACGACGCTCCAGCCGGAGCCGGCCAGCATCAGGGACAGCAGAAAGACGGCGAAGTAGGGCGCGATGGACGCGAGCAGCAATCCTACGCCGCCGAGCGCGAGCGCGCCGAGCAGCGTCGGCCGCACGCCCCACGCGTCGGCGAGATGACCGCCGGGCAGCGAGAAGAGCAGCCCGCCGACGTACACCGACGGAACGATGAACGCGACCTCCAGCCGGTCGAGACCGAAACCCTCCATCAGCGCAGGCGACAGCGGCGAGGGGCCGAGCATCCCAAACGCCCCGAGTCCATATGAGCAGGTGAGCAGGCTCAGCAGCCGCCAGCGGTGGTCGAGCGAAGGAGCGGTCAGACGACGAGCTCGCGCGCGACGCCTCGCAGGTCCATCTCGTATTCGAGGCCGGCGATCGGCGGATGGCTCGGATACCACGTCACGCCGTGCACGGCCGACGCGCCCGCCGCGCGCAAGATCGTGTCGCCCACGAAGGGCTCGATCGGGTGCGGCGTGTACACGTCGATCGCCGTGACGTCGGGCCAGTCGGCGCCGAGGCCGCGCAGGCGCGACTGCATGACGCCCATGACGAATCGCGCCTTCTCGCGAATCGCGTCGGCGGAGGTCTCCCCGCGGCGCACGATCGTGTCGGCATTGAGGCGATCGACCTCGCCGGAGCCGGCGACGACGAACGTCGGGCGCGCCGCGGCGCCCGGCACCGTGTACGCGAACGCGTAGAGCGAAGCCTCCGCCGGCGCGGCGACGACGGGAGCGACGTTGGTCCGCGCGATCGGGTTGGCACCGTCGACGAGCAGCCGCCACTCGGTCAGCGCCGCGCGATAGCCCGCGTTGAACTCCGCGAAGCCGTCGAACGACAGCGGCTTGGGAATGCGAAGCGCGATGGCGCAGAGCGCGGCGCGAGGCCGGCCCTCGGCGCGCAGATGCGCGTCGATCCGCGTGAACCCGTCGCGCCACGGCACTGGCGCCGCGAGCGTCGCGTACACGACCTGGTGGCCGGGCATGGCGACGACGCCCGAGGAGTACGGCTCGATGCCGGGAAGAAAACGGTAACCGCCGGCGGGGACGTCGCGGGTCATGGGCGCCAGCGCGATGCTAGCATTTCGCGCATGAAGCACGTCGTACCGACGCTCGCCGTCGCGGCGATCGTCGTTGGGGTGGTGGCACTGGTCGCCCTCTCGCTGCGCCAGCCGGACGTTCCCACCTACTCGCCGACGTCGCCCGCGCCGCGCGACGTCGGGGCGACGCTCGTCGGGCCCGTTCGCTATACGGTCGATGCCACCGCCGCCGACGTCTGGCGCGCGTTCTCGTTCCGGCTGGGCTCCGTGGTCGACGGCCTTACGCAGGGGGATCTGGCCTTCCGCCGCTACTCGATCGTGGCGGGGCTCGGCGCCGGCATCCGCGACCTCGGCGAGGTATCGTTCGATGACGTGCGCGACGTGCCGCGCGACGGCTACGTGGCCAACGACGGTCAGGCGGAGCCGCGCAATGCGGCCATCGCGTCCTGGTATCGCTACGGATTTTTCTCACACGTGCTCCGTCCCAAGCCGCGCGTCTGGGCCGTGCGCACGGCGGACGGCCGGTACGCCAAGCTGCACATCGTCGGGTACTACTGTCCGGGTGCCCGGCCGGGCTGTCTCACGTTCCGTTACGTCTATCAGGGCGACGGCTCCACCGCCGTCGATGCCGGCGCGACGCGCGCCTCGCGGTCTCCGTAGGACGCGGCGCGGGTGCTAGCATCGCATCATGCGCTGCCCGCGCTGTCAGCACGATAATCGGCCCGGCGCGCGATTCTGCGAGGAATGCGCGACCGCCCTGCAGCGCGCGTGCGCCGCGTGCGGCGCCCCGCTGTCTGCGACCGCGAAGTTCTGTCCGGAGTGCGCGCACCCGACGGCGGCGCCGCCGGCGCGCCAGTTCGTGTCGCCCCAGGTCTACACGCCCAAGCACCTCGCCGAGCGCATCCTCACGTCCAAAGCCGCCATCGAGGGCGAGCGCAAGCACGTCACGATCCTCTTCGCCGACCTCAAGGGATCGCTCGAGCTGCTGGCCGACCGTGACCCCGAGGAGGCGCGAAAGCTCCTCGACCCGGTGCTCGAGCGGATGATCGATGCGGTCCACCGGTACGAAGGCACCGTCAATCAGGTCATGGGCGACGGCATCATGGCGCTGTTCGGCGCGCCGATCGCGCAGGAGGATCACGCCACGCGCGCACCTGCTATGCGGCGCTGCGCATGCAGGATGCCGTGGGGCGATACGCCGAGGAGCTGCGCCGTACGCAGGGCGTCGATGTGCAGATCCGCGTTGGCGTCAACTCCGGTGACGTCGTCGTGCGCTCGATCGGCAGCGAT
>Ga0075428_100001160_pt1 | contig 28222 bp, 26 predicted proteins | sample RhiMetdeltSRZDD2_FD_75291 | JGI IMG/M metagenome (GOLD analysis project Ga0075428, IMG submission 75291) | Populus rhizosphere microbial communities from Tennessee, USA - Rhizosphere MetaG P. deltoides SRZDD2 | ecosystem: Host-associated > Plants > Roots > Rhizosphere > Soil | place: USA... | reverse complement strand
AGCCGGTCTCCTGGAGGAGGTCCGGGGTGACGAAGCTCTCCGAGATCCAGGGGCTGAGCCAGCCCTGCACCTTCTGGCCGGATTGTTTCTCGATGCGCTCGCGGCAGTACTGGAGCAGCGCCTTCTCCAGCATCTCGGTCATCTCGCCCTGGCGCTCGGAGTTGGTGTGGCCGTGGCCGACCAGCTCGTCGCCGCGCTTGACGCACGCCTCGATCACCTCGGGGCAGTAGTCGTAGAGCGCGGTGTTGATGAGGGCGCCGACCCGCACGCCGAGCTGGCCGAAGAGGTCGAGGCAGCGCCAGACCCCGACCCGGTTGCCGTAGTCGCGCCAGGAGTAGTTCAGGATGTCGGGCTCGTGGCTCTTCGGCCCGATGCAGGCGCCCAGGCCCGCGCCGAAGGCGAAGTGCTCGATGTTGAGCCCGATATAGACGGCGAGCCGGCGGCTCTTCGGCCAGGCGTAGTCGGGCCGCCGCGTGATCGCGGAGTAGGGGTAACGCCCGTGGAACCTGAGAGGATGCACCGGGTCGGTGAAGGGCCCGCTCGGCGCGCACCGCACCGGGACGCGCTGCGCTCGCCGGGAGGACGCGAAGGCTGCGAAGCTGCAAGCCTAACATGGCATGCGTCCTGCTAAGCTAGCGCCATCTCCGGGAGGGCTCAAATGATCCGCTCGTTTTTCGTTGCCTTGACGCTGCTCGCCGCTGTGCCCGCGTGGGCGCAGCAGACCATCAAGATCGGCCTCGTCACCGCGCTCTCCGGCCAGTCCGCGCGCGCGGGAGAAGCCATCACGCGCGGCCTGCAGGTCGCCATCGACGAGATCAACGCCAAGGGCGGCTTGCTGAACGGCCGCAAGCTCGAGCTCCTGCGCCGCGACGACGAGTCGATCCCCGCCAAGGGCGTGATCGCGGCGCGCGAGCTCTATTTCAAGGAGAAGGTCGCGGTGCTGATCGGCGGCCTCGATACGCCGGTGGCGGTCGCCATCGTGCCGATCGCGAACGAGAGCAAGCTGCCGTTCATGGATCCATGGGCCGCCGGCACCGCGATCACGAAGAACGGCGCGAAGGACAACTACGTATTCCGCGTCTCCGCGGTCGACGAGCTGGTCGACAAGGCGATGCTGCAGTACGCGCAGAAGACGCACAACGCCAGGAAGCCGGGGATGATCCTGGTCAACAATCCCTGGGGCGAATCGAACGAGAAGGGCCTGACGGCCGCGCTCGCCGAGAAGAAGATGAAGGCCGCGGGCATCGAGAAGTTCGAGGGCAACGACGTCGACGTGGTGCCGCAGCTCACGCGGCTCAAGTCCGCCGGCACCGACGTCCTGTTCCTGGTCGGCAACGTCGGCCCGTCGTCGCAGGTCGTGAAGTCGCTCGACCGCATGGGATGGATGCCGCCCATCGTGTCGCACTGGGGGCCCGCCGGCGGCCGCTTCACCGAGCTCGCCGGCCCGAGCGCGAAGAACGTGCACTTCGTGCAGACCTACAGCTTCTTCGGCAATCAGTCGCCGGTCGGCCAGAAAGTGCTGAAGGCGCTGATGGTCAAGTACCCCGACATCAAGGGCGCCGGCGACGTGACGCCCGCCGTCGGCGTGGCGAACGCCTACGACGCCATGATGCTGAGCGCGCTCGCCATCCAGAACGCCGGCTCGACCGACGGCCCGAAGGTGCGCGACGGCTACTACAAGATCGGAAGGTACGAGGGCCTGATCAAGACCTACGACAAGCCCTTCACCCCGCAGAACCACGATGCGCTGAACGAGAACGACTACGTCTGGGCGCAGTTCATCGATAATCAGATCCTGCCGGTGGGGATGCACAAGTAACCGCAGCACGGGAAACAAACCAACGGCCGCCGAGCGCGGCCGTTTTTCTATCCATGACCCAAAAAAACGTGGTCTGTCCCTGATTATGGTTGGGTCGGCGCTGATCTCCGGGTTAGGCCTGGGCAGCATGTACGGGCTGCTCGCGCTCGGCTTCTACGTCACCTACGCGGTATCGAGCACGGTCAACTTCGCGCAGGGCAGCTCGATGATGCTCGGCGCGGTGTTCGCCTACACCTTCGCGGTGAAGCTCGGCTGGCATTTCATTCCCGCCGCCGCACTCTCGCTCGCTCTCTGCGCGGTTTACGGCCTCGTCGTCGAGCTGCTCGCCGTGCGGCCATTCGCGCGGCGCGGCTCGAACGCATGGCTGATGGCGACCGTGGCGCTCGGCATCATCGCCGACAACACGGTGCTCTTCACCTTCGGCAAGGAGCCGCGCGGCTTCGTGCTGGCTTGGGCGAGCGAGGGGCTTACGCTGCTCGGCATCCACGTGTCGAAGATGCAACTCGCGATCCCGGTCTTCGGCCTCGGGCTCGCGGCGGTCCTCCACTGGTTCGCGCGCCGGACGAAGTACGGCAAGGCGATGCTGGCGGTGGTGCAGAACGCGGACGCGGCGCGGCTGATGGGCATCAACGTGCCGCTCGCCATCGTGGCCGCCTACGCGCTGTCGACCGCGTTCGCCGGCGCCGCCGGCATCATGATCGCGCCGCTCTTCAACGTGCACTCCGACATGGGCACGCTCTTCGGCCTGAAGGCGTTCGCGGTGGCGATCCTCGGCGGCATCACGAGCGCGTGGGGCGTGATGCTGGCCGGCCTGCTCTTCGGTCTGGTCGAGTCGCTCATCACCGCGTTCCTCGGTTCCTCCTACACGCAGATCCTCACCTTTACGCTGGTCATCGTGGCGCTCGCCATCGTGCCGAACGGTCTCTTCGGCCGCGCCGAGCTGAAGAAGGTATGAAGGCCGCCGCCGGCGTCGTGTTCCGGGTCGGTTTCCTGGCGGTTGCCTTTGCGGCTGCTATCGCTTTTACCGCGACGGGCAACAGCTATGACGTCTTCATCATGGCGACTCTCGGGCTCACCGCGCTCGTCGGCATCGGGCTCAACGTACTGCTCGGCCTGACGGGGCAGGTGTCGTTCGGCCACGTCGGCTTCTATGCCATAGGGGCCTACGCGGTTGCGGTCCTTACGGTTCTCTTCAAATTCAATTTCTGGCTGGCGCTGCCGATCGCTGCGCTCGTCGCCACGGCGACCGGTGCGCTGCTCGCGCTGCCGGCGATGCGGGTGCGTGGCCCGTACCTCGCGATGGTGACCATCGCTTTCGGCTTCGTCATCGAGAACATCGCCGTCGAGTGGCGCGGGGTCACCGGCGGGCAGAACGGCATCATGGGCGTTGCCAAGCCGGCGCTGCTCGACAGCGAGCGCGCGGTCGCCATCGCGTGCATCGTGCTGGCCGCGCTTGCCACCTGCGGTTTTCACCTGCTGGCGAGAAGCCGATGGGGTGCGGCGATGCGCGCGGTGAAGGACTCCGAGGTGGCCGCCGAATCGATCGGCCTCGACCCGGTGCGCATCAAGACCGCGGCCTTCGCGATCTCCGCGTTCTGCGCCGGGGTGGCGGGCGCGTTCTTCTTCGCGCTGTCCGGCTTCGTCACGCCCTCGACGTTCGCGTTCTCGCAGTCGATCCTCTTCGTCCTCGTCGTCATCATCGGCGGCGCCGGCTCGCTCGCCGGTCCGCTCGTCGGCGCGACGCTCGTGGTGCTGCTGCCGGAGCTCCTCGCCGCGCTCGCCGAGTACCGGCTGCTCTTCTTCGGGGCGCTGCTCCTCGGGGTTCTGTGGCTCGCGCCGGACGGCGTGGTGGGTCTCGTCGAGCGGATGCTCGCGCGCCGGCGCAAGCCGCGCCTTGCCGTCGCGGGTGATGCCGCGCTCGCCGAGCCCACGCGCGCCGTGCTCCAAGCGGAACGGATCGGCATCGCCTTCGGCGGCGTGCGGGCGGCGAGCGACGTGACGCTGCGCGCCGGGCCAGGCAAGGTCACTAGCCTGATCGGACCGAACGGCGCCGGCAAGACGACGGTGCTGAACATGCTGTCGGGCTTCTACCGGCCGGACGCCGGTACGATTCATATTGGAAATATTGAGATTCAAAACATGCCGGCGTGGCGCCGTGCGCGCGGCGGCATCGCGCGCACCTACCAGACGACGCAGCTCTTCGGCTCGATGACGGTGGCGGAGAACCTCGCCATCGCGGGCGGCCCGGAAGCGCTGCTCTCGTTCGTGGGCTATCGCGGCGACCTCGACGCGCGCGCGGCGGACCTGCCGCACGTCGACAAGCGCCTCGTCGAGATCGCGCGGGCGCTCGCAACGCGGCCTGCGGTGCTCCTGCTCGACGAGCCGGCCGCGGGCTTGTCAAAACAGGACAAGAAAGCCCTGGCGGCGCTCCTGCGCCGCATCGCGGACAGCGGCATCGCGGTCGTGCTGGTCGAGCACGACATGGATGTCGTGATGGGCATCTCGGACACGGTGGTGGTGCTCGATGCCGGCGTGGTGATCGCTGCCGGTGCCCCGGCGGACGTGCAGCGCGACCCGGCAGTGCGCAAGGCGTATCTCGGGGAGCACGCGCTCGAGCCGAGCGGCGCGCGTGCCGCTCCCGACGGGCGTCCTTATCTCGTCGTCGGCAAGCTCGCGGCCGGTTACGGCGCCGAGCCGGTACTGAAAGGCGTCGACCTGGAAGTGCGCGAGCGCGAGATGGTGGCGGTGCTCGGCGCGAACGGCGCCGGCAAGTCGACGCTGATGCGAGCGCTCAGCGGGCTGCTGCGTCCGGTCCAGGGCGGCATTGCCTTCGGCGGCGAGGACATCACGCGACTGCCCGCGCACGGCGTAATGCCCCGCGGGTTGGTGCTCGTGCCGGAAGGGCGGCAGGTGTTTCCGGAGCTCTCCGTGCTGCACAACATGGAGCTCGGCGCCTTCCGCAGGAAGGACGATCCTGCGGCGGACATCGAGGCGATGCTCGAGCGCTTTCCACGGCTGCGCGCGCGGCTGCACCAGCGGGCGGGGCTGCTCTCCGGCGGCGAGCAGCAGATGCTCGCGATCGCGCGCGGACTGATGGCGCGGCCGAAGTGCCTCCTGCTCGACGAGCCTTCGCTCGGTCTCGCGCCGGCCGTGATCAACGACCTCTTCGCGGCGCTTGATCGCCTGCGCGCCGAGTCGGCGACGATCCTGCTCGTCGACCAGATGGCGGGCCTCGCGCTCGCGCTGGCCGATCGTGCCTACGTCATCGAAGGCGGGCGCATCGTCGCGAGCGGCAGCGCCGATGAAATCGTCCGCGACGGGGCCCTCGAAAAGGCGTACCTCGCAGTAAACTAGGAAAATCGAAGACATTCTCATCATTGGCGCCGGCATCGGCGGGCTCACGCTGGCGCTCGAGCTGCACCAGCGCGGCATCGCCTGCCGCGTGTTCGAATCGGCGCCGCAGATCAAGGCGCTCGGCGTCGGGATCAACATCCTGCCGCACGCGACCCGGGTGCTCTCCGACCTCGGCCTGCAGGACGCGCTCGCCGCGGTCGCGGTCGAGACCGCCGAAGCGGCGTTCTTCAACCGCTTCGGCCAACTGATCTACCGCGAGCCGCTCGGGCGGCGCGCGGGCTACCGCTGGCCGCAGTTCTCGGTCCACCGCGGCGACCTGCAGTCCGTGCTGCTCGATGCGGTGAAGGCGCGGATCGGCGAGGACCGGCTGCACCTGGGCTTTCACTGCACCGGAGTGGGCCAGACCGAAGCCTCCGTGGAGGCCTGGTTCAAAGACCAACCCCCGATCCGGGGCGCCGCGGCGGTCGCCTGCGACGGCATCCATTCCGCCATCCGGAAGCAGCTCTACCCGCAGGAAGGCGAGCCGCACTACTCGGGCGTCAACATGTGGCGCGGGGTTACGCGCTGGAAGCCGATCCTCTCCGGCGCGACCATGCTCCGCGCAGGGTGGCTGAAAGGCGGCAAGCTCGTGCACTATCCGATCCGCAATCGTGTCGACGCGGAGGGCAGGCAGCTCGTGAACTGGCTCTGGGAGCTCGAGACCCCGGACCACAAGCGCTGGGACTGGAACCGCCCGGCGCGGCTGGAAGATTTCATTGCGGGGGTGGAGGACTGGAAGTTCGACTGGCTCGACGTGCCGGCGTTCTTCCGCGCCGCCGACGTGGTGCTGGAGTACCCGATGGTCGACAAGGACCCGCTGCCGGCGTGGAGCTTCGGCCGCGTCACGCTGCTCGGCGATGCCGCGCACCCGATGTATCCGCGCGGCTCCAACGGCGCCGGGCAGGCGATCCTCGATGCCAAGGCGCTCGCCGAGGCGCTCGACGAGGACACCGAGGTCGCGCGCGCGCTCCACGCCTACGAGGAGGAGCGGATCGTGCCGACGGCGAACGTGGTGCTGGAGAACCGCCGCAGCCCGCCCGACGCGATCCTGCGCGAGATCTACGAGCGCACCGGCGACCGGCCCTTCGAGCACATCGAGACCGTGATCTCGGCCGAGGAGCTGAAGGCGATCTCCGACCGCTACAAGGGGATCGCCGGCTACGACAAGTCGAGCCTGCAGCGATGAAATTCCTCTACCGTCTGTTTCCCGCCGGGCACTTCGTCATCGGGGTGATGTTCCTGCTGAGCTCGGCGGCGCTCATCGTGGTGGCGGCGCTGCAGTTCTGGCACGGTATCCAGTTCTTCGCCCAAGGGCCTCTCACCCAGCGCTTGAACTCGGTGCTCGAGTCGATCGCGGTGCTGACGGTCGCGGTCGCCGCGCTCGAGCTCGGCCAGACCCTGCTCGAGGAGGAAGTGCAGCGCGAGGCGCACATGAGCGCGCCGACGCGCGTGCGCAGGTTCCTGTCGCGCTTCATGGTCGTGCTGGTGGTGTCGCTGTCGATCGAGACCGTGGTGCTCAGCTTCCGCCTTTCGCAGGACCAGCCCGAGAACCTGCCCTACGCGGCGAGCATCGGCGTGACCGCGGCCCTGCTTCTCGCCGCCTGGGGCGTATTCATCTGGTTCAACCGCAGCGCCGAGCAGCTCGAGCCCGAGGCCATGCAGGACGCGAAGCGCGAGGACCGCAAGATCGAGAAGGCCAACAAAGGAGACGAGAAGCGATGAGCATCCAGCGACACGACCAGACCGCCATCCTTTCGCAGGCGGTGCAGTACGGCGACACCGTCTACCTCGCCGGCGTGGTGGCGAAGAACCTCGACCAGGACGTCAAGGGGCAGACCAAGCAGGTGCTCGACGACATCGACCGCCTGCTCGCCAAGTGCGGCTCGAACAAGTCCAAGGTGCTGTCGGCCCAGATCTGGGTCACCGACATCCGCAACCGCGCGCCGATGAACGAGGTCTGGACCGCCTGGGTCGACAAATCGAACCTTCCTGCGCGCGCCTGCGTCGAGGCGAAGCTCGCCGATCCGAAGGCGCTGGTCGAGATCATGGTGATCGCCGCGAAGTAGCGGTCCTACCCCGTCAATCAATGACGAGCGAAACCATCCCGTCCGCGAGCTTGGGCTCGAACCAGGTGGACTTGGTGGGCATGACCTTGTTCGCCTCGGCGACCGCCATCAGGTCCTCCATGCTGGTGGGATAGAGGGCGATGGCGGCGGTCATCTCGCCGCTGTCGACGCGCTTTTCCAGCTCCCCGAGGCCGCGGATGCCGCCGACGTAGTCGATGCGCTTGTCCCGGCGCAGGTCCTTGATGCCCAGCAGGGGGGCGAGCAGATGGTCGGAGAGCAGCGTCACGTCGTGGCGCGCCACCGGGTCGCTGGCCGGGACCAGCTCGCGGCGGATCGCGAGGCGGTGCCACTTGCCGGCCACGTACAGCCCGAATTCGCCAGGCCGCGCGGGCTTGACCGCGTTGGCGCTCTCCTGCACCGAAAAGCTCTCGCGGAGGCGCGCCAGGAAGGTCGCGGCGTTCATTCCGTTCAAGCCGGACACGACGCGGTTGTAGTCGAGGATCTGCATCTGGTGGTGAGGAAAGTTCACCGTGAGGAAGCTGTTGTAGCTCTCTTCCCCCATGTGGCGCGGATTGGCGGCGCGGCGTGCGGCGGCGATGCGGGAGGCCGCGGCCGAGCGGTGGTGGCCGTCGGCGATATAGATCGCGGGCATGGCGTCGAAGGCGCGGGTCAGCCGCGCCTGGGTCGCGGCATCGCGCACCACCCACAGCGAGTGGCGCACCCCGTCGTCCGCTGTCGCGTCCGCGTCGGGCGCCCCGGCCGCGCACCGGGCGAGGATCTCGTCGACTTCCGGCGCCCTCGGATAGCCGACCATGACCGGCCCGGTGTGGGCGTTCAGCGCGTCGATCTGGCGCACGCGGTCCGTTTCCTTGTCGGTCTGGGTGTGCTCGTGCTTGCGGATGCGGTTGGTGTCGTAGTCGGCGATCGAGGCGGCGGCGACCAGTCCGGTCTGCGTATGCTTGCCCATGACCAGCCGGTAGACGTAATAGCAGGGCGCCGTGTCCCGTCTGAGAACGCCGTTGCTCACCATGGCGTGCAGGTTCTCCGCCGCCTTGGCATAGACGGCGGGCGAATAGGGATCGGTCCCGGGCGGCAGGTCGATCTCGGGCTTGGACACGTGCAGGAAGCTCCACGGCTTGCCCGCGGCGCGGGCGCGCGCTTCCTCGCTGGACAGCACGTCGTAGGGCGGCGCGATGACGTCGGCGGCGCGGCCGGGCGCCGGGCGCAGGCCGCGAAAAGGGCGAATCAGGGACATGGCAGAGATTCCTGGAAGACGAGGTTCACGCGGCAAGCTGCTGCAGGATGTCCTTCACCGCGGCGGCGCGTTCCTGCCAGGCTGGGAGCTTGGCGTCGACGCGCAGCTTTTCCGGGCCGGCGAGGCGGGCATGGCGGCCCTTCTTGCGGATGAAGTCGATGACCTTGGCGCCGTCGAGCGGCGGGTTCTTCATGAACTGGAGCTGCACCGCCTCGTGCGTGGCGTCGACCCGGATCACGCCGAGCGGACGCGCCGCGACGCGCACCATGTGACACTCGATCAGGGCGCGCGCCGGCTCGGGCAGCTCGCCGAAACGGTCGACGAGCTCCTCGCGCAGCGCCTCGAGCTCCTCGCGCGTCTCGGCGTCGGCGAGGCGCTTGTAGAGCGAGAGCCGCTCGTGCACGTCGCTGCAGTAGGTTGCCGGGAGCAGCGCCGGTACGTGGAGATTGACCTCGGTCGAGACATCGACGGTGCCCTCCAATTCCGGCGCTTTGCCTGCTTTCAACTTCCTAACGGCGCGATCGAGCATTCGCGCATAGAGCGAGAAGCCGACTTCCTGCATCTCGCCGGACTGCTGCTCGCCGAGGATCTCGCCCGCGCCGCGGATCTCGAGGTCGTGCATGGCGAGGTAGAAGCCCGAGCCGAGCTCCTCCATGGCCTGGATCGCCTCGAGCCGCTTGAGCGCGTTCTTGTTGAGAGCGTCCTCCGGCGGAGTGAGGAGGTACGCGTACGCCTGGTGGTGCGAGCGCCCGACGCGGCCGCGCAGCTGGTGGAGCTGCGCCAGGCCAAAGCGGTCGGCGCGGTTGATGACGATGGTGTTGGTGCTCGGGTTGTCGATCCCGGTCTCGATGATGGTCGAGCAGAGGAGCACGCTCGAGCGCTGCGCGGTGAAGTCGCGCATCACGCGCTCGAGCTCGCGCTCGCGCATCTGGCCGTGCGCGATCGCGAGTCGCGCCTCCGGGAGGAGGCGCCGCAGCTTTTCTGCCATCCTCTCGATCGAGTCGACCTCGTTGTGCAGGAAGTAGGCCTGGCCGCCGCGCTTCAGCTCGCGCATCACCGCCTCGCGGATCAGGCCCTCCGACCAGGGCGCGACGAAGGTCTTGATGGCGAGGCGTTTCTGCGGCGCGGTGGCGATGACCGAGAAGTCGCGGATCCCTTCCAACGACATCGCGAGCGTCCGCGGGATCGGGGTCGCGGTGAGCGTGAGGACGTCGACCTCGGCACGCAGGCGCTTCATCGCCTCCTTCTGGCGCACGCCGAAGCGGTGCTCCTCGTCGATGATCACAAGGCCCAGGCGCTTCAGCTTCACGTCCTTCGAGAGGAGCTTGTGGGTGCCGATGACGATGTCGATCTCGCCGGTCTCCAGCTTCCTGACGATGTCCGAGGATTCCTTCGAGCTCCTGAAGCGCGACAGCTCGGCGATGTTCACGGGCCAGTCGGCGAAGCGGTCCTTGAAGGTCTGGAAGTGCTGCTCGGCGAGCAGCGTCGTCGGGCACAGGATCACCACCTGCTTCTTGTCGGCGATGGCGACGAACGCGGCGCGCAAGGCGACCTCGGTCTTGCCGAAGCCGACGTCGCCGCAGACCAGCCGGTCCATCGGCTTGCCCGCGGCCATGTCGGCGACCACCGCTTCGATCGCGGCCGCCTGGTCGGGAGTCTCCTCGAAGCCGAAGCCGGCCGAAAATCCCTCCAGGTCTTTCAAATCGATCGAAAAGGAATGGCCCAGTCGTGCCGCGCGCTTGGCGTAGAGGGCGAGCAGCTCCGCGGCGGTGTCGCGCACCTGTTTCGCCGCGCGCTCCTTCGCCTTGTCCCACTGCCCGCTGCCGAGCTTGTGCAGCGGCGCTTCCTCGGGCTGCGCGCCGCTATAGCGGCCGATGACGCCGAGCTGCGCCACCGGAACGTAGAGCTTGTCGCCGCCCTCGTACTCGAGCAGCAGGAACTCGGCCTGCCCTTCTTCCACGTTCAAAGTGGTCAAACCTTGAAACCTTCCGATGCCATGCTGCTCATGGACCACCGGGTCGCCGACCTTGAGCTCCGAGAGGTCGCGCAGCATCCCCTCGACCGAGGTGCGCTTCTCGGCCGTGCGCGCTCTGCGCCGCACCACGCCTGCATAGAGCTCCGCCTCGGTGACGACGGCCCACTTCTCCTCGGGGGCAACGAAGCCGTGCGACAGGGGTGAGACGCAGAGGAGGAAGCTGGCCTGGCTCGCAAGGAATTCCTCGAAGCTCGTGCATCCCGCCGGATTGAGCCCGTACTCGGCGAAATAGCTCGCCATGGTCTCGCGCCGGCCGGGCGACTCGGCGGCGACCATCACGCGCAGCCCCGAGTCCTGGATGAACTCCTTGAGCGCGGTCAGCGGATCGTTCGCGCGGCGGTCGACCGCGATTGGCGGAAGCGGCGTGGAAACAACGGGGTCGGACTCGCTTTTCTCGCCTTCCTCGGAATTGAGCAGGTCGATTCGGGCGAAGTCCTTGGCCCGGACGAAGAACTCCTCCGCGGGCACGAACAGCTCGCGCGGCGGCAGGAGCGGCCGGTCGGGATCGCCGCCCGCCATCTTGTGGCGCGAGGCCGCCTCGCGCCAGAAATCCTGCACCGCCGCGCTGACGTCCCCGTGCAGCGCGAGCGTGGTGCCGGCGGGGAGGTAGTCGAAGATCGTCGCCACCGACTCGAAGAAGAGCGGCAGGTAATACTCGACCCCGGCCGCCGGCACGCCGTTCGACACGTCGCGGTAGAGGCGCTTCTTCGACGGATCGCCTTCGAAGAGCTCGCGCCAGCGGCTGCGGAAGCGCGCCCGGCCCGTCTCGTCGAGCGGAAACTCGCGCGCCGGCAGCATGCGGATCTCGTTCACCGAGTAGAGCGTGCGCTGGCTGTCGACGTCGAAGGTCTTGATGGCGTCGACCACGTCGTCGTCGAGGTCGAGGCGATAGGGGAGCGCGCTGCCCATCGGGTAGAGGTCGATCAGGCCGCCGCGGAAGCACACCTCGCCCGGCGCCACCACCTGCGTGACGTGCTCGTAGCCCGCCGTGACGAGCTGGGCCTTCAGCTTCTCGAGCTCGAGCCTTTCCTTTGCCTGAAGAAGAAAGCTGTGCGCCGCGATGTAGGCCGGCGGGCACAGGCGCCCGAGCGCCGTCGGCGCCGGCACCACCGCGATGTCGAAGTCGCCGCGCTGAATCCGGTAAAGCGTGGCGAGGCGCTCGGAGACCAGGTCCTGGTGCGGCGAGAACTGGTCGTAGGGCAGCGTCTCCCAGTCCGGCAGCAGGCAAACGCGCAGCCCCGGCGCGAACCAGGCGATTTCCTCGACGAGCCGCTGCGCGTCGAGCGCGGTCGAGGCGATGGCGGCGAGCGGCTTGTCGGTGGCCGCGAGACGGGCGAGCGCGAGCGCGTCGGCCGAGCCGGCGAGCCGGGTATAGCGTCTGCGGGCGGAAAGCGAATCGCGATGCATCAAGAAAAACGTGTAATTATATCGTTTTGAATTACAACGACTTCCGACGTTGTCTACCTTCTTGTCCGCCGTTGCGTGTCCACGTTTGCGCTGATTCCCGCCGCGGGTAGCGGCTCGCGGGCTCCGGGCGAGCGCCCGAAGCAGTACGCCGCGCTCGCGGGCCGCCCGATGCTGTGGCACGCGGTTCGAGCAGTTTGCGTGCCGCCGGTCGAGCGGGCGTTCGTCGTGCTGGCGCCCGACGACGCGCACTTCGCCGCGGAGGATTGGAGCGCGTTCGGCGAGCGCCTCGAGCCCCTCTGGTGCGGCGGCCCGTCGCGCAGGGAGTCGGTTTATAACGGCCTGGTGGCCTCGCGCGACGAGTGGGACGCCGACGACTGGGTGCTGGTGCACGACGCGGCGCGCCCCTGCCTGCCGGCGCAGGACCTGCAGGCGCTGTTCGCCGAGTGCTCGGCGGACGCGATCGGCGGCATCCTCGCGCTGCCGGTGGCCGACACGGTGAAGAAGGCGGCCAAGGACGAGTCCGGCAGCCACCGGATCCTCGCCACCCAGGACCGGGCGCAGCTCTGGCTCGCGCAGACTCCGCAGATGTTCCGTGCCGGGCTGCTGGTGCAGGCGCTGCAGCGCGCGCGGGGCGCAGTCACCGACGAAGCCGCGGCGCTCGAGCAGATGGGCCTCAAGCCCAGGCTCGTCGCGGGCAGCCGCGAGAACATCAAGGTCACCTGGCCCGAGGACCTCGCCATGGCCGAGAGCATCCTGACTCGGCGCGCTGAGTCGATCCGATGAGGATCGGCCAGGGCTTCGACGTGCACGCCTTCGCGGCCGGGCGGCGCCTCGTCATCGGCGGCGTCGCCATCCCGCACGAGAAGGGCCTCGAGGGGCACTCGGACGCCGACGTGCTGCTGCACGCGATCTGCGACGCGCTGCTCGGCGCCGCGGCGCTCGGCGACATCGGAAAACACTTCCCCGACAGCGATCCCGCCTATGCCGGCGCCGACAGCCGCAAGCTCCTGCGCGAGGTGAAGAAGAAGCTCGGCGGCTACCGCATCGTGAACGTCGACGCCACCATCCTCGCCCAGGCGCCGCGCATGGCGCCGCACGTGCCGCAGATGATCGCCAACATCGCTTTCGATCTCGGCATCGCGCCCGGCGCGGTCAGCATCAAGGCCACCACCACCGAGCACCTCGGCTTCATCGGCCGGGCCGAAGGCATCGCCGCGCAAGCAATTGCATTGATCGAATAGAAAAGGGGCCAGACCAAATTATTCATGTATTCCCCACCCTATAACCAGATAGAGAACCATGGCGAGGTCGTCGCGTTCATGCGCGCCAACAACTTCGCGCTCCTCGTCACGGGAACCGGCGGCTCGCTGCACGGCTCGCACCTGCCGGTGCTGGTGCACCAGCGCGGCGGCAGGATCGCGCTCGACATGCACATGGCGCGCAACAATCCGCAGTGGAAGGAGTTCTTCGACGACGAAGTGATGGTGGTTTTCTTTGGCCCGCACGCCTACGTGTCGCCGCGCTGGTACGAGGAAAAGGAGCGCGTCCCGACGTGGAACTACGCGGCGGTGCACGCCTACGGCGTCCCCAAAGTGCTCGACGATCCGAAGGCCAAGCATGCCAACCAGCGCCGCCTGGTCGAGGCCATGGATCCGCAGTGGCTGCCGACGTTCGACACCCTGCGCCCCGACTACGTGAAGATGATGCTCGAAGGCATCGTCAACTTCGAGATCGCGGTGACGCGCATCGAGACACGCTGGAAGCTCTCGCAGAACCGCGGCCGGCGCGAGCAGGAGCTGATCGCGGCCGAGCTGGAAAAATCCGCCGACTCGGCCGAGCGCGCGCTCGCGGCGCTCACCCGAAAGCAGCTTGCCGAGTAGCCGCTACTTCTTCGCCGTCTGGCCGCCGCCGGCGACCGCGAGCGCCCTTGAAGGCTGGGCGAGGAAGCTGGAAGGTCGCGTGACCCCGGCGCAGAAGATCCATCTCACGCTCGCGTTTCTCGGCCCGGTCGCGCCCGAGATGGCCGCCGAGGCCGCGGGCTCGATCGAGGCGAGGGCGCACGCGCTGCCGATCGAGAAGGCGCAATACTGGAAGCACAACCGCATCGTCTGGGCAGGCCCGCGCGAAACGCCGGTCGCGCTCGCGGCGCTGGTCGAGGTGCTGCACGCCGCGCTGCGTCGCGCGGGCTACGCCCTGGAGGAGCGCCCCTACGCCGCGCACGTCACGCTGCTGCGCTCGGCCCCGCCGCCGCGCGAACTGCCGCCGCTTCCGGCAGTCGAATGGCCCGTGAGCGAGTTCGCGCTGGTGCGCTCCGCCGTGTCGAACAAAGGATCGGCCTACGAAAACGTCGAGCGCTTCCCGCTCTGAGCGCGAGATCGTGGAGATCGACGGCCGCGAGGTCGCGGTTTCGAATCCCGCCAAGGTTCTTTTCCCGAGGGCGAAGCACACCAAGCTGGACCTCGTGCGCTATTACCTCGCGGTGGCCGAGGGCGCGCTGCGCGGCGCCGGCGGCCGGCCCAACATGCTGGTGCGCTACCCGAACGGCATCGACGGCGAGTTCTTCTACCAGAAGCGCGCGCCGCAAGCGCGCCCCGGGTGGATCGAGGTGGTGGAGCTGCGCTTTCCCTCGGGCCGCGGCGCCGACGAGGTGGTGCCCCGCAACGCCGCGGCGCTCGCATGGATGGCGAACCTCGCCTGCCTCGAGCTCCACCCGCATCCGGTGCGCGCCGAAGACCTCGACCATCCCGACGAGCTGCGCGTCGACCTCGATCCGGTTCCGGGGGTCAAGTGGCAGCAAGTGCGCGAGGTCGCCTCTGTCGTAAACCAGACGCTCTCCGAGGTCGGCTTGGCTGGGTGGCCTAAGACTTCCGGAAAGCGCGGCCTGCACGTCTACGTCCGGATCGAGAAGCGCTGGAGCTTCGACGAAGTGCGCCGTGCTGCGTTGGCGCTCGCGCGCGAGGTAGAGCGTCGCGCGCCATCCATCGCGACCAGCAAGTGGTGGAAGGAGGAGCGCCAGGGCGTGTTCGTGGATTACAACCAGAACGCCAAGGACCGCACCGTGGCGGCTGCGTACTCGGTGCGTCCCACCGAGGCGGCGACCGTGTCCGCGCCGCTCGCCTGGGATGAGATTGCTTCGGCAGAGCCCGGCGACTTCACGCTAGGGACCATGCCCGCGCGCTTCAAGAAGCAAGGCGACCTCCACAAGGGGATCGACGACGCGCCGGGGTCGCTCGAATCGCTGCTGGAGCTCTTCGAAAAGCAAGGCCTGGGCGACGCGCCCTGGCCGCCGCACTACAGAAAGCAGCCCGACGAACCGGCCCGCGTGCAGCCTTCCAAGCGAAGAAAACCAAAGCACCCGCTGATCGAGATCGGCCGGGCGCAGCGCCAGGACGATGCGCTCGCCGGTCTCGAGCGCTGGAAGAAACGCCATCCGCAGGCCGCGGCACACCTCGAGGCTGCCGACGTGCTGGTCGATTCGATGCGCGGCCGCTCGTCGACCTGGACGCGGATCCGCATCAACCTGCAGCACGTGCCCGAGAACCTGCGGCCGGCTCAGGAGCCCTTGGATCCGGATCAGGAACCCGCCACGGAACCCGCCCCGAAGACCTTTCCCAGCTCGTAGGCGCGAGTGGTTTCGAGCTGGTCGTAGCGGCACTCGGCGGGCGGTTTGTCGGGGCGCCAGCGCAGGAAGGTCGCCGCGTGGCGGAAGCGGTCGCCTTGCAGGTGATCGTATTTCACCTCGCACACGCGCTCGATGCGCAGCGGCTCCCACGACAAGTCCTTGCCCGCGCTCCAGCGGCTCTGGCCGCCGGGCATGCGCTGCGTCCCGCCCTCGGCCGCCTCGGCCCATTCGCGCCACGGATGTCCTTCGAACGCGTTCCTGCGCAGAGGCTCGAGGTCCCTGGCGAGCTGCTTGCGCGTCGCCATGGTGAACGACGAAGTCACGCCGACGTGGTGCAGCACGCCCTCGTCGTCGAACAGTCCGAGGAGCAGCGATCCGATCGCGTCCTTGCCGCTCTTGTGCCAGCGAAAGCCCGCGACCACGCAGTCCGCGGTCCGCGCGTGCTTCACCTTGATCATCGCGCGCTTTCCCGGCTGATACGTGATCGCCGCCGGCTTCGCGATGACCCCGTCCAGTCCCGCACCCTCGAAGCGCTCGAGCCAGTCTTGCGCCAGCGAGCGATCGCGTGTCATGGGCGTGAGATGCAGTGGCCCCTTCGTTTGTGTGAGAAGCGCCTCGAGCTTTTCGCGCCGCTCGCGCTGCGGCGCCGCCATCAGATTCTTCCCGTCCGCCGCGAGCAGATCGAACGCGATGAACGAAGACGGCGTCTCCCTCGCCAGCTTCGCCACGCGCGACTGCGCCGGGTGCAGCCTCATCTGCAGCGCGTCGAAATCGAGCCCGCGCTCCGTCGCGATCACGATCTCGCCGTCCAGCACGCAACCGGGCGGCAGCCTTGCGAGCAGCGTCTCGTGCAGCTCGGGGAAATAGCGGTCGAACGGCCGCAGGTCGCGGCTCTGGATGAAGAGCTCCGAGGTTCCGCGGAACACGATCGCCCGGAACCCGTCCCACTTCGGCTCGTACAGGTACTCGCCCTGCGGCGGCAACTCGTCGGCGAGCTTCGCCAGCATCGGCTCGACCGGCGGCGCGATCGGAAACGTGCCGTCCTTGGGTCCCGTGGCCATCGATTAATGCGCTTTTAAGGACTTGATTCCTATGTCCAAGCAGCAAACGACGGCATGATATTCGGCAATGGTGCCGCCCACTACCGCGCTACGCGTCCTCGGAGCCGTGATCGCCTCAGCTTGGCTCGTCCAGTTTGGCGCGATGGCGACATCCACGTACCTTAGTACGCGCGCAGCGGATGTGCCGCCCAATGCATGGGTGTTCCTGGGTGTCCATCTTGCGCTTGCAGGAGCGGGTTTGGCTGCGGGGGTGCTCGCCATGCGTGGCACCCGGGCCTGGAAATGGTGGGCGCTCGTGTCCGGTCTCGTTTTTCTCTCGCTGGCTGATTTCGGCTGGTACTCGCTCAGGAACAGCTACGGCGATCTGCTCTCGTACTTGCTGCACAACCCTCGCGTCGGCTTCAGCGTTTTCGTGATGCCGCCGCTTGCAATGCTGGCAACCTCGATTGCCCTGTGGACCGCGGTTCGCGATGCATTCGGACGCCGGCACCACCGCGCTTGAGCCGTCGAAAGCCCGGCGATTGACAGCTTGTCGCCTCAAGGGCTCGAAGGCAACAAGAGGAGGTCTGAAATGCCGAGCAATCCTTATGCCGCGCCAAGGGCGCAACTGACGAGCGAAAGCGGGCCGGCCGCTCCTACGATGGGATCGAACGCCTATCCGAATCTCCTGCGGCGGTATCTTGGTGCCGTCGTCGACTTCATCGTCGTCATTCTGGTTGTCGTGTCGATCGGGCAGCTGCCGTTTCTGTCGCGCGACACCCATGGTTTCGGTGAGATCGTCCTTCTGCTCGTGTTTCTGAACTACGAACCCGTCCTGACGCGGTTCCTCTGCACGGTAGGCCAGGCTCTGATGCGGTTCCGGGTTCGGGACATGACGAGCGAGCGCCGGCCGCCGATCTGGCGTCTTTACATTCGCTTGATTATCAAGACCACGCTGGGACTGATTTCCTTCCTCACGCTTCCGGCGCGGGCGGACCGCCGGGCGATTCACGATCTGGCCGCGCGTACATTGGTCGTCGAAGTGTCGAGCCTGAAATGACGGACTCGGGAGCGCGGCGCCTGCGCGCGCTTGCTATTCCGCCAAGTAGCGTCCGTTGACCGCAGTTCGCTGAATCTCTGGCATGCTTACCCTCCCGGGAGGCAGCCATGAGCGAAACCACCGTACGTGAGGCGATCGAGCGGCTGAGCACGGCGATTCGCGCGGAGCCGGCGAAGGCCAAGTCGAAGAATGCGCCAGCCACGGCGCGCCTGACCGAGGGTCTGAAGTTCGAAGTCACGGGTCCTAACAAGGAAAGCGCCCTCACCGACATGCCTGCTCCGATGGGCGGCGGTGCGACGGCACCCAACCCGGCCTGGCTCCTGAGGGCGGGTATGGCGTCGTGCGCGGCGACGGTGATCGCGATGCGCGCGGCGAAGCTGGGGATTGCGCTGAGCACCCTCGAGGTCACCGTGGAGAGCGACTCCGACCTGCGCGGCGTCCTCGGCCTCGACGAGAAGGTCTCGGCCGGCTTGAACCCGATGCGCACCAAAGTCAGGATCAGCGGCGGCGCAGACGCGCAGGCGCTGCGCGCGCTCGTGGAGTGGGCCGATGCGCATTCGCCGGTGGGCTGCACCGTCCGGAACGCGGCCGCGTGCTCGCTCGAAGTCGAAGTCGTGTGACCGTGTTTCGTCTAGGGAAGGCTGGCATGTTTCGCATGGATGTGGCAGCGGTCGCAACCGTCGCGCTCGGTCTACTCGCCGGCTGTGCGACAACGCCTTCGGGACAACCCGCCACGGCGTACGAGGGTGCGCGCCTCATCATCGGCGACGGGCGCATGATCGAGAACGGGACCCTGGTCGTCGAGGGCAGCAGGATCGCCCAGGCCGGCGCCGCCTCCTCCGTCCAGGTGCCGGCCGGCGCCGCGCGCGTCAATCTCGCGGGCAAGACGGTGATGCCGATGATGATCGACACGCACGTCCATCTCAGCGCCGAGCGCGATGCGCTGGTCCGCGACCTGAAGCAGCGCGCCTACTACGGCGTGAGCGCCGCGCTCAGCCTCGGCACCGACGGCTACGAGCTGCTCGACGTGCGCGGGCAGGAGATTCCCGGCGCGGCGCGCTTCTACAGCGCGGGGCGCGGCATCACGATGCAGGAGCCGGGACGCACCAACGTGCCGTACTGGGTTTCGAGCCCGGCCGACGGCCGCAAGGCGGTCGAAGAGCTCGCCGCGCGCAAGGTCGACATCGTCAAGATCTGGGTCGACACGCGGGACGGCAAGTACAAGAAGCTGACGCCCGAGATCTACGGCGCCGTCATCGACGAGGCGCACAAGCGCGGCCTGCGCGTAACCGCGCACCTGTTCGATCTCGAGGACGCGAAGGGGCTGCTTCGCGCCGGAGTCGACGCCCTGGCGCACGGCGTGCGCGATCAGGACATCGACGACGAGTTCGCCGCCATGTTCAAGGCGCGTCCCAACCTGGTCCTGACCCCGAACCTGCCGGACCGCGGCGTGAAGGTGGACCTCTCCTGGCTCAAGCCGAGCCTCGGGCCCAACCAGCTCGCGATGCTCGAGGCCGCGAACAACGACCGGCCGGTGGCGCAGACGTTTTACGGCATTCAGGCGCGCAATCTCGCGCGGCTGAGCGCCGCCGGCGCCCGCATCACGCTCGGCACCGACGGCAACCGCGCCTGGGGGGCGCACGAGGAGATGCAGGACATGGTCGCGGCCGGCATGACGCCGATGCAGGTGATCGTGGCGGCGACGCGCAACTCGGCGGAGTTCCTCCGCATGGACTCCGGCACGCTGCAGCCCGGAAAGAGCGCCGACTTCATCGTGCTCGACGCGAACCCGCTCGACGACATCACCAACACGCGGCGCATCTCGGCGGTCGTCCTGCGCGGCGCCGCAGTGGACCGCTCGCAGCCGGTACGTTGAGCAAGGTTGACTCGATACTCGCCTCGCTTGGGATCGCGCTCGACACCATCGCGGCGCGCTCGCTGATCCTGTATCCGGAAGCCACCGAGCTGGTGGTGGCCGAAACAGGAGAAGACGGCAGGCAGCACCGCCTCGTGCCGCCGGCGGCGCGGGCGTGGGGCTGGTTGAAGGAAGCAGCGCAAGCCGACGGCGTGGAAATCAGCATCGTGTCCGCGTTCCGCAGCGTCGAGCGCCAGGCGGAGATCGTGCGCGGAAAGCTTGCACGGGGGCAGTCCATCGACCAGATCCTCAGCGTCAGCGCGCCGCCCGGGTACAGCGAGCACCATACCGGCCGTGCGGTCGATGTCACCACCGAAGGCGTGCGGCCGCTCGAGGTCGAGTTCGAGGGCACCGCCGCCTTCGAGTGGCTCTCCGGCAATGCGGAGCGCTTCGGTTTCTTGCTGTCGTATCCGCGCCACAACCGGTACGGCTACATGTATGAGCCCTGGCATTGGTGTTTCAAAGAATCGGGAGGGCTCGAGCATGCCTAGTCAACTGCATGGCGGCGCGCCGGTGTTCGTGGTGCGCGACGTAGTGATGAGCGTCTCCTGCTATCGCGACGGCATGGAGTCCAAGCGCTGAGCCTGATACGAGCGGGTAACAAAACCCACATCCGGAAGAAACGAACGCGCGCTTAACTACCCTCTCCACAAAACAGGGTAGGAGAAATACATGAAGCAGCGTTTCGGGCTCGCGAGTCTCTTGCTCGTGCTTTTCTCGGGTTGCGCGTGCGCATCGCAGCCGTCCAGCCCCTCACCGAGCGCCGCGCAGAAGCTGAAGGTCGGTGCCGAAGAATCGCTCGCCATGATCGTTCCCGCGAAGGGCGTGCAGATCTACGAATGCCGGGCGAGCGAGGCCCAGGGCGCCGGATATGAATGGTCGTTCGTGGGTCCCGAGGCGGACCTTTTCGACACCAGCGGGATGAAGATCGGCCGGCACTACGCCGGCCCGCACTGGGAGGCGATCGACGGCAGCAAGATCGTCGGCAGCGTGAAGCAGAGCGCCGCCGCACCCGACGAGAGCGCCATTCCCTGGCTGCTCCTCGGCGCGAAATCGGTCGGCCCGGCGGGCACGTTCAGCAACGTCTCGAGCGTTCGCCGCGTGCACACGACCGGCGGGGTGGCTCCCGACGACGGTTGCGCGGCGGCCGCGGTGGGCAGGCGCGCGCGTGTCCCATATACCGCGGACTACTACTTCTTCACCAAGGAATAGGCCTAGGCTTTGAGGGAGAGGCGGGCGACGAGCCCGCCTCCGGCGCGTTGCAGGAGCTCGAGCGCGCCGCCGTGGCCGCGCGCGACGCGCTCGACGATCGCGAGCCCGAGGCCGGCGCCGCTCGCGCCGCTGCGCGCGTCGTCCAGGCGCGTGAACGGCCGCTTCAGCCGCTCGACTTCCCCGGCCGGGATGCCGGGGCCGCGGTCGCGCACCTCGATCGCGACGCCTTCCGGCGCTCCCTTGGCTTCGATTTCGATGGGCTCGCCGGCATAGCGCAAGGCGTTGTCGACCAGGTTGGCGACGGCGCGGCGCACGGCCATGCGGGCGAAGCCGAACTGCGCGCCGGTCGCCGCCGCCACGGTCACGTTCTTCCCCAGCCGGCGGTAGTGCTCGCCGAGCTCGTGCAGCAGCGGGTCGAGCTCCTGGCGCGACTTCTCCTCGTTCTCGCCGCGGGCGTAGTCGAGGAACTGGCCGATGATGGCGTCGATCTCGCCGATGTCCTCGATCATCGCTTCGCTGGCGCCGCTCTCGGCGCCGCTCATCTCGAGCGCGAGGCGCAGGCGCGAGAGCGGCGTGCGCAGGTCGTGCGAGATGCCGGCGAGCACCATGGCGCGCTCGCGCTCCATGCTCTCCAGGCTCGACGCCATGCGGTTGAACGCCTTCGAAACGGTACGAAGTTCACGGGGGCCTGTCTCCGCGAGCGGCTGGTGCACGCCGCCGCCGCCGATGCGCAGCGCCGCGCGCGTCACCGCGGCGAGCGGCCGCGCCAGGTTCGAGGCGATGAACCAGGCGCCGGCGAGCGACAGCGCGACCAGCGCGAGGCCCCAGCCGGCCCACTGCAGGCCGAAGGCCGGCTCGAAGCGCTCCCACGGCAGCATCACCCAGAACTCGTCCGAGTCGATGAAGAAGCTGACCCAGAAGCCGTCCTCGCCGTCGCGCTCGGAGGCAAAGCGCGTCTCGCCGCCGAGCGCCTGGCGCACGCGCCCGACCACGCGCTCGAACAGCGCCTCGTCGGGCAGCGCCATCAGCTTCTCGCTCGCGGTCGCGGGATAGACGCGCAGCCCCTCGGTGTCGTTCAGCTCGACCAGGAGCTGGCGGCGCAGGAACGGGTCGGCCGCGACCAGCGCCGCGCGCGTGAGGTTGACCGCGCTCACGGTCTGCTGCGCGAGCTCGCGCGAGCGCGGCTCGAGCTCGTACAGCCGGTAGATCCAGAACGAGGCCAGCACCGCGGTGACGATGAGCAGCGCGATGAGCAGGAACGATCGCGCGAAGAGCGACACTAGCGCTTATTCGGGCACGAAGACGTAGCCGAAGCCCCAGACGGTCTGGATGTGCTTCGGATGCGAGGGATCCTCCTCGACGATCTTGCGCAGGCGCGAGATCTGGACGTCGATCGAGCGGTCGAACACCTCGTACTCGCGCCCGCGCGCGAGCTCCATCAGCTTGTCGCGCGACATCGGCTCGCGCGGATGCTGTACCAGGACCTTGAGCACCGAGAACTCGCCGGTGGTGAGCGGCACCGACTTGCCCTCGCGCGTGAGCGTGCGCGTGGAGAGGTTGAGCGTGAACTTGCCGAACTGGAACACCTCGGTGGTGGCGCTGGGGGCGCCGGGCACCCCGGCGGGCGAGCGCCGCCGCAGCACCGCATTGACGCGCGCGAGCAGCTCGCGGGGGTTGAACGGCTTGGGCAGGTAGTCGTCCGCGCCCATCTCGAGGCCGACGATGCGGTCGACTTCGTCGCCTTTCGCGGTGAGCATCACGATCGCCGGCGCGTTCGCCTGGCCGCGCAGGCGCCGGCAGATGGCGAGGCCGTCCTCCCCGGGCAGCATGAGGTCGAGCACCACGAGGTCGTAGCGCTCGCGGCCGAGCTGCTTGTCCATGGCCTGCCCGTCGGCGACCGCCTTCACCTCGTAGCCTTCGCCGCCGAGGTAGCGCACCAGCAGGTCGCGCAGCCGCTGGTCGTCGTCGACGATCAGGATGCGGGTCTTGAGCTCGGCCATGGGCCGTTAGGTTAAGGGAATTTTTCGCGTCAACCGGGCGACAGGTTACCAATTGTTACACCGCCCCGGACACCCCGTCTTATCATCGCGACGTGAAAACCTGGGCGCTCGCCGTCGTCGCGCTCGCCGCGGCGCTCGCCGCGGGAAGCGCGCTCGGCCAGAACAAGGGCGGCCGCGACGAGCGCAAGCAGCCGCAGCGCCAGATGAAGCAGGAGGACCGCCAGCGCATGCGCGAAGACGTGCGCGACGCCTACCGCGATCGCCAGGCGCGCCCCGACCGCCCGCGCCAGATGTCGCCCGAGGAGCGTGAGAAACTGCGCCGCGACATCGAGGACGCGAACCGCCAGCTGCGGAAATAAATCGTTACACAATCGGACAGCAGCGTGGGCCCCGGCGGCCGAAGCTGGCGGCATGTGGAAGGTTCTCTTCATCGCCGCGGCGTTGTCCGTTTCAGCGAGCCCGCTCGACGCGGCGCAACCCGATAACGGGAGTCGCGCCGATAAGTCCCAGCGCGGGGGTGATCTGCGGCGCGACGTCGATCGGATCTCCAAGGAGATTTACCGGCGCAACGACCCGCCACCGCGCCAGCCTCCGCCTCAACGGCGGCGTTAACCGGTGCCTTCGGAGCGCGCGGCATCGCGCCCGTCGTTCGCCGCCGCCACCGCCTTGAAGAACCGGTACGCGTTCTTGCCCGCCTGCTTGGCCGAGTACATCGCCGCGTCGGCGTGCTTGAGCAGCGTGGCGGCGTCGCCCGCGTCGTCGGGGAAGAGGCTGACGCCGATGCTCGCCGAGATGCGCACCGGCGCCTGGGCGCCGATGTCGTAGGGCTCGGCGAGCGCCGCGAGAAGCTTCGTCGCCACGCGCTCGGCCGGCGCGGCGTCGTTGATATCTTCCAGCACCACGAAGAACTCGTCGCCGCCGAGGCGCGCCACGGGGTCGCCCGAGCGCAGCACGGCGCGCAGGCGCCGGGCGGCTTCGACCAGCAGCCGGTCGCCGGCGTCGTGGCCGTGCGCGTCGTTCACCTCCTTGAAGCCGTCGAGGTCGAGGAACAGGCCCGCGAGGCGGCTGGCGCGCCGGCGCGAGCGCTCGACCGACTTCTCGAGCGCCGGGAACAGGCTGGTGCGGTTGTCCAGGCCGGTGAGCGCGTCGCGGTACGCGAGCGTGGCGATGCGCTCGCGCGCGACCGCGATATCGGTGACGTCGCGGCCGACGCCGCGGTAGCCGAGGAAGGCGCCGTCGGGCCCGAAGCGCGGCTCGCCGGCGATCGAGAAGTAGCGCACTGCCGCATCGGGCCACGAGCGCCCGAACTCGAAGTCGCGGAACGGCTGGTGCGCTTCCATGGTCGCGCGCTGCGCCGCCCACGCCGCCTCGTCCGGATGCACGTGCGGCAGGTCCCAGGCCGCGTGGCCGATGACGCGGCCCATCCTCTCGGCGTACTCGGGACCGTGGACGACCTCGACGAAGCGGTGCTGCGGGTCGGTCTCCCAGAAGAAGTCCGACGACATCGCGGTCAGGCTGCGGAAGCGCTCCTCGCTTTCGCGCAGCTTCAGCTCGGCGCGCCGGCGGTCGGTGATGTCGCTGATGGTCGAGACGACCCCGTAGTGCTCGCTCTCGCCCGGGCGGCGCAGGAAGCCCGTATTCACCGAGAGCCAGGTGACGTTGCCGTTCGGGCGTTCGAGTCCCACGACCAGGCCGGTGAGCGCCTCGGCGCGGCGCACCGTGAGGCGCGTCGGCCGGTCCTCCGCCGGCAGCCGCGAGCCGTCCTCGCGCACGCAGGGAAAGAGCGAAGTGAAGCCGGGGCGCCCGACGAGCTCGCCGAGCGGCAGGCCGATGATGCGCGCCGCGGCGGCGTTGGCCATGACGATGTCGAGGTCGCGGTCATAGACCAGGATCCCCTCGTTCGCCGAGTCCACCACCTGGCGGAAATGCGCCTCGCTGTTGCGCAGCGCGTCCTCCATCGCCCGGCGCACGGTGATGTCGTCGTACACCGCGATCTCGTAGAGCGGCTTGCCGGCGGCGTCGCGCTCGACCGCGAGCGTGTACGCGACCCAGACCACGGCGCCGTCCTTGCGCAGGTAACGCTTTTCGCCGCGCGCGGCGTCGATTTCGCCGGCATAGAGCCGCGGGCGCTGCGCGTTCATCATGTCGATGTCGTCGGGGTGCGAGATGTCGCGTCCCCGGATGCCGATCAGCTCGGACTCCGGGTACCCGAGGATCTCGCAGAAACGCCGGTTGACGCGCTCGAAACGCCGATCGAGGCCGATGTGCGCCACCCCGACGGCGGCGAGCTCGAAGGTGCGGCGGAAACGCTCCTCGCTCTGCCGCAGCCTCGCCTCGGCGTCGGCGCGCGGCAGAAAGAGCGCGAGCTGGGCGGCGAGCGCCATGAGCGCGGCGAGCAGCGCGTCGTCGCGCAGGCGCTTCTTGCCGCACGCGAAGGCGAGCACCGCCACCGGGCTCGGGCCCGAAAACACCGGGCAGAGCAGCGCGGACTGCACCCCGCTGCCGGCGGCGAAGCCGGGACCGGAGGCCCGCGGGTCGCTGGAGGCGTCCCGGATCCACAGCGGCTTGCCGGATTGCCACGCCGAGGCGACCGCGCCGCGCTCCGAGAGCAGCTGCACGTCGCCGGAAGCGGCGGCGAAGGCTTGGCCGGCCGCGTTAGCCCAATGCACGAAGCGGCGCATCGCGCGGTCGCGCTCGTCGAGCCGCCAGAACTCGCCGCAGTCCCATCCTTCGGCTTCGCAGATCGCCCGCAGCGCGCTCTGGGCGCCTTCGGCGACGCCGGGCGACTCGGCCATGCAGCGGGTGACCAGGTGCTGCAGGCGCAGGAGCTGCTCGGCGCGTTTTTGCTCGGTGACGTCGCGGGCCACGCCGCGATAGCCGACGAAGCGGCCGCGCCGGTCGTACGCCGGCTCGCCGCTTACGCTCGCGTAGCGCACGCGGCCGTCCGCGCGGGTGCGCCACGTGAGCAGATCGCGAAACGGCGTGCGGCTCTTGAGGATCGCGCGATGCGCTTCCCAGCCTCCCTCGACCTCGATGCCGAGCTCCCAGCGCCGCTTGCCGAGCGCCGTGCGCGCGAAGGCGTCGTCGCAGCCGGCGCCGGCGCGCAGCTCGATGCGGGTGAGGCGGTGCGCGGCGTCCTGCTCCCAGTACCAGTCGTTCGCCAGGCTGCCGAGCAGCCTGCCCGGTCCTGCCGGCGCGCGCCGTTTTTTTGTGCGTCTCGCCATGGCCCTTCCAAAGCCCCCTGGACGGAAATCTACCTTATCTCGCCGTCCGAAACCCGGAGCAAATGCGCGATCGAGTTCGCATAGTAGCCAAGGAGCGGCAATTCTTCCTCGCGCACGCTGAACACGCCCTCGCGCTCCTCCACCAGGCGGCGCAGCGTCAGCATGCGCAAGCCTACGGTCAGGGCATAGTCGAGGTCGCGCCGCGGCACGTAGACGTGCGCGCCTTCGAGGCGCTGCAGCAGCCTGCCGGTCTCGGCCTTCAGATCGAGCGCGGTGAGCGAGCGCCGCGCGAGAAAGACCTGGGCGATCAGCGCCACGGGCACCACCGGCACGACCCGGCCGACCGCGTCCATCAGGGTGCGCCCCAGGCGCGACACGGCCAGCTTGCGCTCTTCAGGGGCGAGTCGCTGGAAGTCGACGTCGTACCCGCGCATCGAGATCGGTGTGCCGAAATTCACACAGGCATAGCCGAAGCGGTGCCACTCGCTCTTCAGGACCAGGCCGAGGTTGTGCAGCAGGAACCCTAGCGTTCCCAGGATCGTCTTCAGGCGGCCCTGCCGAGTCTCCCCTAGGGAGGCGAGGAGCGTGCGATCTTCGAGCACGCGGTCGTAGTTGATGCCGAGCGGCACGAACACCAGGTCGCGCTCGCCGTCGCGGCGGAAGCCGCGCAGCATGTAGTCGAGCACGCCGAGGCGGGGCTCGCGCATGCGGCCGTCGCGCGACAGGCCGCCCTCCGGGAACACCGCCTGGGGGACGCCGGCCTCGGTCGCCATCGCGATGTAGCGCTCGAGCACGCGCCGGTAGAGCTCATCGGCCGAATTCCGGCGCACGAAGTAGGCGCCCATGGCGCGGATGAGCGCCGAGAGCGGCCACAGCCGCGCCCATTCGCCCACCGCGTAGGAGAGCGTCGTCTGCTCCGCGGCGAGGTAGGCCGCCAGGACGTAGTCCATGTTCGAGCGGTGGTTCATCACGAACACCACGGTCGCGTCGGGATCGATCGCCGCGATTCCCGCCGTGTCGACGTAGCCCAGGCGCACGCGGTAGAGCGCCTGCGCGAGCTTGCGCCCCGCCCAGTAGCCGATGCGGAAGTAGAGATACGCGTTGAAGGCCGGCACGATCTCGCGCGCGTAGCGCTCGACCCGCTGCATCGCCTTCGGCAGCGGCACGCGGTGCACGGCGGCGTAGCGCTCCGCCGCCTGCAGGACTTTCGGGTCGGTCGTCAGGCGGTGGATCAGCGCCTGGCGGCGGGTGCGCTGGAACGGCCGGATGCCGATGCGAAGGCGCGTCGAGAGCTCGTCGATCACCTGGTTCGCCGGGCGCGCGAGCATCCAGCGCAGGAAGGGAACGATCAGCTTGTCGTACGCGGCCCATGCCGCAAGCAGCGCAGCGGGTAGCGCGAGCCAGACCGGAACGGCGAGGGTTTCGCCCATGGAGCCTCGCTATACTGCCAACATGAGCCGCGCGCAAGCCGTCGCCGCCGCCGAGCGCTACTTCGACGAGGGGCGGTTCTTCGACGACCTCGCGCGCCGCGTCGCGATCCCCACCGAGAGCCAGAATCCGGATCGCCAGGGGGCCCTTGCCGAGTACCTGGAGAGCGAGCTCGCCGAAAGCCTGGAGCGCATGGGCTTCGAGTGCCGCATCGTGGCCAATCCGTCTGCGAAGCACGGCCCGTTTCTGCTCGCCGCGCGCATCGAGGACCAGGGCCTGCCGACGCTGCTGAGCTACGGCCATGGCGACGTGATCCGCGGGCAGGAGGGCGAGTGGCGCGCCGGCCTCGATCCCTGGAAGCTCAGGCGCGAGGGCGAGCGCCTCTACGGGCGGGGCACCGCGGACAACAAGGGCCAGCACTCGATCAACCTCGCCGCGATGGAGACGGTCCTGCGCACCCGCGGCCGGCTCGGCTTCAACGTGAAGCTCCTGATCGAGACCGGGGAGGAGGTCGGCTCCCCCGGACTGAAAACGCTGTGTGAAAGAGAGAAGGACGCGCTGAGCGCGGATGTGTTCATCGCCTCCGACGGCCCGCGTCTCAAGGCCGAGAGCCCGACGCTCTTCCTCGGCTCGCGCGGCGCGCTCAACTTCGACCTCGCGGTCGAACTGCGCCAGGGCGGGCATCACTCGGGCAACTGGGGCGGGCTGCTCGCGAACCCGGGCATCCTGCTCGCCCACGCCATCGC